>Ga0208079_1000487_pt1 | contig 21673 bp, 19 predicted proteins | sample NGESurdeep092012_5_FD_184474 | JGI IMG/M metagenome (GOLD analysis project Ga0208079, IMG submission 184474) | Arctic peat soil microbial communities from Barrow, Alaska - NGEE Surface sample 210-2 deep-092012 (SPAdes) | ecosystem: Environmental > Terrestrial > Soil > Wetlands > Peat ... | reverse complement strand
GCTGCAGGCGAAGAACGCCACGAGGAGCGTGGCGGCGAGCAGGCCGGCCAGTCGTCTGCCCACTATCGCACGACGAGCCGCAACGAATCGAGGAGCACGTCCCTCGTCGCCACGATCCACGTCGCTCCCGACTTCCGCGCGGTCACGTTGGCCGCGCGAATGCCGACGGGCAAGACACTCGCGACCGTCGTATCGCGAGAGACGAACGTCGCGACGGGCGTTCCGGTAAGCGGATTCGTCGTCGCAGCCGTGAGGGCCACGATCTCATGGTTCAGCGCGTCGAAACCGTCGACCCACACCGACCACGCACCGCCGGCCGAGAGCGGATCGCACGCGTGCGTATCGGGGCAGCGGAGCAGGATCCGCACCACCCGCTGGGTCAGGACCACCGTCTTGGATCCGACATGGCGGTACTGGTGGGTCCGGATGGTGAGGGGGCAGGTGGTGCATGCGACGTTCCACTGTGGAACAATGGTGTCAATGGCGCCGATCCCGGCGATCACCGTGACGGTCTTCGTCGCCGGCCAGAGCGGTGGCGGAATTGTCGGGCCGGCCTCGAACGATGCAGCACCTACGGGCATGAACGACAAACTGTCCGACGAGTCGAACTTCACGGCCGTGTCCGGAAACGCGGGCACGATCACGGCGCCGAAGTGCGCTATCTCCAAGTAGCTGAAAAGTGAATCGGGGCCCGTGACCGTGACCGAAACGGAGTACACCGGATCGTACGGATTGGTGTGCAGGTAGGGATCGCCGCAGGCGAACGACGCCACGAGGATCGCCGCGCCGAACAGTGCAACGAATCGCCGTTCGACGGCGGAAGACCGGGGAACTCGCTCACGTGGAGCGCGGGCAACCGGCCTCATCTGAATTCGAACCTCAGTCCGCCGGCGAGACCCGGCCCACTTCCGCCCGGTCCAGTCGGGGCCGTGATGATGGGCCGGAACCAGAACTCGTGCACCGCCGCCAACCGGGATGCGTGAATTCTCTCCTGCCATTCGGCCTCGATCGCCGCCGCCAGCCAGAGCGCGACGGTCGCCGTCGCGACGGTGCTCGCGTTGTTGCGCTGGCTCACCGCCGTCGTGAAGAAGCGCGGCGCGATGCCCGAGCGCTCCGCCTGATAGCGGGCGTACCAGCTGTTCGCCGACTGCAGGAAGCTGTACGAGGTGAACGCGAGCGTCGCCGTGAGGGCGCCGGTCGAGAGCCCGATGAGGTGAGACCACGTCTTGTACTGGCCGTAGCCCGGGATCAGGAGGCCGCGCAGGAAGGTCGCGCCGGGACGGTACGCAAAGCACCGCACCCCGCCTCGCGTGTGGTCCAGCAGCGCGCCCGCCGCGCGCATCCCCGTGTACGCCTGATTCCCCACCGCCGCGCCGCCGGGATTCTCGCCGCCGCTGAGCGCGCACGGATCCAGCGCGGTCAGTTCGTTCGCGACGAGCGCCGCGGAGGGCAGATCGTCGTCCGCCTGGAACGTGCTCGCCATCGACATGAGCGCGATGCGCCGGTCGTTCACGGAAATCTTGTCGTCGGTCAGCCGTTCCAGGAATATCCCCGTGGCCTCCGCGTCGCGGCCTTCGCCCTGTCGACGAAGCGCCGTCTTGAGCCCGGTGTCGGACGGCGCCGGCACCCGTACGATCACTCGACGCGCCGAGGCAGGCGCCGCGCTCGTCGCCTTGTCGCGCGTGGCCAGCCGCTCCGCACGCCAGTGCAGGTACTCCCACCACACGGTGTGCAGGATATTGCTCGGCAGCGGGATGTGATCCGGCTCGCCGCCGGCCTTGGTCCAGATCATCAACTCGACCTGCGGCATGTCGCCCGTGGCCGTAGGCGCGATCGCGTCGTACGGGATGTACAGGCGGAGCTGGCTGGTGTTTTGCCTCGGCACGCCGCCGCGGCTCATGACCATCACCGGTGCGGTCGCGAGCATGGTCGCCTTCACGATGCGCAGGCGCGAGATGAGCACTGCGCTCACCGGGTCGCGCGTGGGATCGTAGGCGAAGTCCGTCACGAAGCGCATGCCGCGCCGGATCATCGCGGGGCGGCCCAGGTTCTTGAAGCCGCACTCCGTGAAGTTGCGCAGCACCGGCATGATCGAGATCACGAGCACCGGCCGGTCGTCCACGATCGAATCGAACGGGGCCCACGGACGCGCCGTGGCGAAGCGCGCGCTGTCCGCCGACGAGATGTTGAGCGGCCTGCGGCAGTTGGCGAGCGTGGTGTCGATGATGCGGCTCGAGTCCATCGCGTCCATCGCCCGCGGCGTGCCCATCAGGAAGTCCCAGTCGCCGGCCCGCATCGTCCACGCCGCGGGCGTCTTGTCATGGCGCGGAATCGGGATGCGCCGCCATTTGCCGAATCCCGAATCGGCGGGATCGGGTGGCGTGCGCAGGAACGGCACGCTCGATGGCACGGGTGGAAAAATGGCGGTGTCGGCCACCTGCGCCTTGAGCGCACCGGCTGCGACGGCCAGCACGACGGGGATCATGCACCGACGCATGAAGGCTCCTGGCTGGTGGGGGACGCCAGCGCGAAATCGAGTTACCGGACTCGTGCGGTCTGCGTTCTGCTGCCTTCTACTTGTTATTGATCAGCTTGAGGATCGTGTCTCCGATCTTTTTCTCGAGCTCGCCTTTCGTGGAGCACGGTGTGAGGTCCCGGGTCGAGCCATCCGTCGGGTTTCCCAGCGCCTGAATCCGAGTGAAGATCTGCGCACCGCCATCCGGACCGGGCTGCACGTAACTCAGGAGATTCATGTGGATGTCCCACGTCTCGGCGTTCGGGGTTCCCATCTTGTCTCCGCAGTCCAGCACGTTCTGCATCGGAATTCCGGCGATCCGGCGCCGAATCTTGATCTCGTCGTTCCCGACCGCGCGCTTGACATCCACCGGCGCGACGGGAATCTCGAGCATCGTGTAGACGCGCGTCAGGACCTGATACGCGGAGTCCGGCGACACGGAAACGGACGTGGCGATCGCTGTATACGTGTTGGTCGTCCCGATGTTCATCGTGCTCCTGATCGTGCTGCCCACCACGAGGCTCGTGGTGGATGGCGCCACGGTCGTCTCGGGAGTTCCGGATGTCGCGCTGGCACAGGCTGTTCCGAGCACGAGAAGCAGCACGGACGGCCGAAGGTGACGCATGGCTGGCACTCCGATGGAGGGGGATTGAGTAGTCATACGCCGCGCGCCTGCTCAGGTTCCGAGCGCACGGAATGGCCTCAATCCGTTCAGTATGCGGAGCGACAGCCGGTGCGGCAACCGCTCTGGACCAACGTCAGCGCCTACCGTTCCGCGGGCGGCATGGTCCGCGAGTGCGCGGTTTTTCCTCTCGTATAGCGAAGCTCGAGGCCCTTGCTCTCCGTCTGGTGCCGCTGGTCCCGCTGATTCGACGATTCGCCCGAACGCGGGCTGGCGACTTCCCGAGAGTGACGTGCATCCATATCCTTGCGTTCGCGCTGATACGCGAGGTCCAGCGGCCCGGAGTCCCATCGCAGGTTGATATCGACGGCCGGGGCCGGCTCAGGAGCCGGGGCGGCGACGACGGGCGCCGCGGCAGGGGGCGCGGCAGGGGGCGCGGCATCGGGCTGGGCGTTCGACGACGCACCAGGTGAACTGCACGCGGCGAGTGTCGCGAGAATTGTCAGGAACTGCACGGAGCGGTCGACGCGCATAAGCCCTCCCGGGCCGATAATGTGGCGGCACGCGCGGCGCGGTGAGTCCGTGCCGAGCGTGAGCCATCACTGCCATCGAGGCTAGCATGCGCAACCACGGTCGGGCAATCGCTCGATGTGCGTACTCCCGTCGGCATTCCCCGATTTCACCTAGATTGATCCGCACGATGATGTCGAAATTCAGCGTGCTCGTTCGATCAGCCGAAATCCTGAAGCATTCGGCTTCGGCGATCGTGAAACGTCCAGGCCCCTTCGCGCTGCGCGTGCTCAAGGGCTTCAAGGCGAACCAGGGACTCCTGCTCGCCGGCGCGGTCGCGTACTACACGCTGCTCTCGCTGATCCCGCTGCTCATCCTGCTCCTGATCGTGCTGTCGCACGTCATCGACGAGGCGAGCCTGCTCTCGACGCTCAACGAGTATCTCGATTTCCTCGCGCCCGGCGCCGGCGCCGCGATCGTCGACAACCTGCGCGTGGTGCTGGCCAACCGCGGCGTGATCGGCGGCGTGGTCACCATCACGATGATCCTCTCGAGCGCGCTCGCGTTCGCCGTGCTCGAGAACGCGATGTCGGTGATCTTCTTCCATCGCGTCAAGGTGCAGCCCCGGCGGTTCATCGTCTCCGCGGTGCTCCCGTACACGTTCATCGGGTCGCTCGGCATCGGCCTGCTGATCATGACGATCGTGTCGGGCAAGCTCGCGGTGCTGGCCGCGCACAACCTCCTGCTCTCCAGCTATCTCTTGTACTTCCTGGGCGTCTTCGGCGAGATGCTGGTGCTGACGGCGTTCTATCACGTGATGCCCGTAGGCCGGCTGTCGTGGCGGCACGCACTCATCGGCGGAGCGACGGCGACGGTGCTCTGGGAGATCTCGCGACACGTGCTGCTGTGGTACTACGGCTCGATCTCGCATATGCACGAGGTCTACGGCACGCTCACCACGGCGATCGTCGTGCTCCTGAGCGCCGAGGTCGCGGCGATCGTGCTGTTGCTGGGAGCGCAGGTGATCGCCGAGTACGAGCGGGTGCTGCTGGAGCCGGTCGAGACGCCGCCGAAACCGATGACGACCAAGGCGGTCTAGCGCCAGCTCCCCTCGGTGTAGTGCCAGCCGCGCTCTTCGTAACGTCCGCATTCACCAGCGATATTGCCCTATGTCACGCGTCGGCGCCGCGGTGCGAGAACGCGGCGATCTGCAATCGCGTGTGGAGAGTGAGTTTCTCCATGACGTTTCGCACGTGACTCTTCACAGTGTGGGTGGCGATGTTCAGCCGCGACGCGATCTCTTTGTTGCTCAACCCTTCGCCGATGAGACCGACGACCTCCCTCTCTCGCATGGTCATTCTCACGGAGTCGACGGCCATCGCCCGGCTCTTCACGACGGCCTCTTTCGCGATTTGCGAGAAGAGCGACGAAGTCATCGCGGGCGGCAGCACGCGCGCACCGTTGGCGACCGAACGAATGGTGCCGACGAGCTCCTCGAACGTCGCGTCTTTCAGTATGAAGCCGGACACTCCTGCGTTCACGAAATCGACGATGTCCTCGTGCACCGGGAGCAGATCCATGATGATCACCTTGGACTCCGGATGCTCCCGCTTCACCATCTCGGCGACGCTCAGGCTGTCGTCGTCCCAGAGCCCGACGTCGAGGAGAATCACCTCGGGATTGGCGTCTCTCAACAAGGCGGGGTCACCGCCGGACGCGGTGGCCACGACCTTGAAATCCTTGGTCTGGTTCAGCAGGGCCGCCATGCCTTCGCGGACCATCCGATTGTCTTCGATGAGCGCGACTGAGATCATGCTGGGCCAGATCCTCCGCTCGGTGGAGCCCGTGGTGTTCCCGAATCGTTCCTACCGCGTCGTTTGGTGGCGTTTCGGAAGGTACCTCCTGAGCTGACCAAGTACCAGTAATCGGCCTTCCGGCTCTCGACGGTGTGCCGCGCCCGATTTTGTCAGGGATTCCCCCTCAACAATCAAGCTTAACCTGACAGAAACCCGGTACCTGCGCTGGCGAAATTGATCGTCAAATGCACACTGAAACGGAAGCGAGGCCCACCGGCGAAGCCGGCGCGGCCGGCGCGGCGCGGCGGAAGCTGCTCTCTGTCGCCGAACATACGATCGAGATCGTTTCGGACGCTGGCGAAGGCGCGCAGAAATGCGGCCAGATCTTCGGCGCCGTCTCGGCCAAGATGGGCAACGGCGTCTGGACGGTCGAGATCATCCCGGCCGAGATCCAGCCGCCTGCGCGCGTCCCTGACGGTGCGAGCGGTTATCGCATTCGGATCGGCTCGCAACCCGTCACCAACTGGGGTGACGCGACGACGCTCGCGGTCGCGTTCAACGAGCAGGTCCTGCTCGCCAGGCATCGTCTCGACGCGCTGGCGCCCGACGCGGTCCTGCTCGTCGAGGACAAGTGGGCGACCGACGAGGACCCCGACATCCGCGCGGCGTGGGAGAGCGCGATGTCCGAGCTGTCCGGACGCGAGTACCGGATCGTTCCGGTCCCTATGGAACAGCAGTGCCTGACGCTCGTGGACAATCCGCGCAAGGGCAAGAACATGTTCGCGCTCGGGATGCTCGCCTGCATCTACGATCGCGACATGGACCGGGTCCGCGAGCAGATCGCCTACGCCTTCCGAAAGAAGAGTGAAGAGATCTACCGCTCGAACGTCGCCCTGCTGGAGCTGGGGTACGCGTGGGCCGGCGAGCACCTCGACTTCCGGATCGAGGTCGCGCCGGCGCCGTCGAGCGGCGCGCTCGTGGTGATGAACGGCAACGAAGCGCTCGGCCTCGGCGCCATCGCCTCGGGGATGGAGTTGTGCGCGATGTACCCCATCACCCCGGCGACATCGGTGTCGCACTATCTGAGCGAGGTGTTCGAGCGCTTCGGCGGGATCGTCCATCAGGCCGAGGACGAGATTGCCGCAGTCGGTGTCGCTATCGGTGCGTCGTATGCCGGCAAGGTCGCCTTCACCATCACGTCGGGTCCGGGCCTCGCGCTGAAGACGGAGTTCCTGGGGCTCGCCGTGATGACCGAGATGCCGCTGGTGGTCGTCAACGTGCAGCGCGGCGGTCCGAGCACGGGCCTGCCGACGAAGGTCGAGCAGTCGGATCTGCTCGCCGCACTGTTCGGCCAGACGGGCGACGCGCCGCATGTGATCATCGCGCCGGCCACGATCGAAGAGTGCTTCCATGTGATGGTGACGGCCCGGCGGATCGCAGAAGCGTTTCGCGCCGTCGTGATCGTGCTTTCCGACGCCAACCTGGCGACGGGCGTGACGCCGTTCGCCCGACCCAAGCCCGACGTGCGCTGGCAAGCCGAACCGCTCGACCTCTCCCCGGTACCGGATGGGCAAAAGGCGTATCAGTGGGATCCGCGGACCGGCCTTTCACCGCGCGTGATTCCGGGGCGACCGGGCGGGATGTACACGGTCACGGGCCTGTCGCACGACGAAGGGAGCAAGGTCGCTTATAGCTCCGGCGTGCATCAGCACTCGTCGGCGATGCGCAGCCGGAAGCTCGCGGTGCTGCAGTCGCTCCTGTCGCCGCCGCCGGTCTACGGCGAGTCGAAGGGCGATCTGCTCATCGTCGGCTGGGGGAGCACCAAGGGCGCGATCGAGGAAGCGGTGGACCGCGCGCGCGCCGACGGGCTGCAGGTGTCGTCGACGCACCTGCGCTTCCTCTCGCCGCTCGAGCCGGGCCTCAAGAAGATCTTCAAGCGCTTCCGCAAGGTGATGACGGTCGAGATCAACTACAGCGATGAACCTGGCGAACCGTTCATCACCGACGAGAACCGGCGGCGCGGCCAGCTGAGCTTGCTGCTGCGCTCCTCCACGCTCGTGGATGTCGACTGCTGGACGCGCGTGCCGGGAGAGCCGCTGCGTCCCGGGTCGATCGTCGAGGCCATCCGCAGCCAATTGCATTACCTGCACCACTCGCCGCGCGGAGGAAACCAGTCATGACGCTGCACAGCGGTCACCTCCCCGTGCTCGAGTTGAACGCGGAAGATTACGAATACGAGATGAGCGACTACGAGGGGGCGCGGGCCCGCTGGTGTCCGGGCTGCGGCGACCACTCGATCCTCACCGCGGTCCAGCGCCTGCTCGCGGCCGAACAGCTCGCGCCGGAGAACACGGTGTTCGTCTCCGGCATCGGCTGCTCGAGCCGGCTTCCGCACTACCTGAAGACGTACGGGTTCCACGGCATTCACGGTCGCGCGCTTCCCATCGCGACCGGAATCCGGCTGCACCGACCGGACCTGACGGTGTTCGTGGTGATGGGCGACGGCGATTGCACGTCGATCGGCGCCGGCCATTGGGTGCATGCCATGCGGTACAACCTCGACCTCGTGGTGATGCTGCTGGACAATGGCATCTACGGGCTGACGAAGCAGCAGACGTCACCGACCACGCCGCAGGGCTTTCGCAGCAACACCCAGCCGCGCGGCAGCTGGCTTCCTCCACTGAACCCGCTGCAGATCGCGCTTGGCGTGACGAACGCGTCGTTCGTCGCGCAGACCGCCGAGTGGGTGCCGGCGCACCTGTACGCGACGCTCCGCGCGGCGCGGCAGCACCGGGGGCTCAGCTTCGTGCGGATTCTGCAGCGCTGTCCCATCTACTCGAGCGCCGTCTACCTCGAGGCGGTGCAACATCCTGCCAACATCCGGATGCTGGTGCACGACGACGGCGTGGTGGTGCACGAGCTCGACAAAATCTACACGAATCAGGTTGCGCACGACCCGCACGATCTCGACGCGGCGCGGCGGATCGCCGGCGCGACGGACCACGTGAACCTGGGCGTGCTCTTCCGCGACGGCTCGAAGCCGCGCTACGAGGAGACGCGGCGCGTGCCGCCTCGCACACAGGCCGAACGGGTGGCACTCATCGACGCGGAGCTCGACCGATATGCCATCTGATCCCCGCATCGCGCTGGCGATTTCGGCACTCGCCCAGCCGATCGCCGAGTTTCGCGCGCTCGTCCAGGGCGCACTCACGCAGGCGGACGCCTTCCTCGCCGCGCAGGGTGCGACGCTCGACGATGAAGCCGAACGAGCGCGCGCGGAACTCGGCGCATTCGCCGACATGCGCATCGATGCGGCGGCGTTCGCGTCGCTGTTCCCGAAGGCTCGACGCGTCGACTCCGACGCGCTCGAGGCGTTGCGCCGCGCGGTCGCGGTGTTGCGCGCCGTTGTTGCCCGCGGCGACGATCTGTTCAAGGTCGTGGTGCCGTCCGGCGCGCGCCTCGGCACGGCCGTGAACGCGGCGCTGGGCGGAATGGGCCGGGCGTTCGGCGCGGTGATGCTGGCCGAAGTCGTGCGCGGCGGGCGGTATCACGCGGCACAGCACGACCGGCTCCTCGACGAGGTGGAGTTTCTCGCCTGGAACAAGGTGGAACGACGCTTCGCGCCGCCGCTCGTCATCGAGGTGGACGGGGCCGACCTTCACGCGGGCGCGCTCACCGACTTTGCCGACGGACGCGAGAAGCTGGTGCTGGTGGTGCGCGGCCCCTGCGGGCCTGCGCCACTCGCCCGGTGCATCACTCCCGGGACGCTCGTGCTGCAAACCACCGACGGCTCCGGACTGGATCGCGTTGCGTCGTTCGACGGCCCGGCCATCGCGGCGATGCTGCCCGAGGGTGCGGCGGCATTCCTGCACGACCCGCTCGGTGGCCGCGAGTCATGGCAGCGGCTCACCGTGACGCACCTGCCGGACGCGCCGAAGCGCCCGATCGGAGGGCTCAGCGCGTTCCAGATCGGCGAGGACCTCCGCCTCCTTGGCGATCTCGCCCGCACGCCGTTTGCCGTTCCCGCGGCCGGCGGCGTCGCGACGCCGGCAGTCGGCGCCTCCGACGCCGTCGACAAGATCGCCTCGTGGCTGCTCGGGCAGTCCGGCTTGAGCGGCCAGGCATGATCGGCTGCAGAGGGCCTGGGCGATGACGCTGCATGCGATCCTGATCCTCGGCGGCGTGGGGCTGGTGTTCGGCGTGTTCATCGCGATCGCCAACAAGCGGCTCTGGGTGTGGGAAGATCCGCGTATCGACATCGTGGCGCAGATGCTGCCGAACGCGAACTGCGGTGCGTGCGGGCACCCGGGCTGCCGTGCGTTTGCCGAGGGCACCGTGGAAGGGCGCATCTCGCCCTCGGAGTGCACGGTCGCGAACGATTCCGTGCACAACGCGATTGCCGATTTTCTCGGCGTCGACGCGGGCTCGGCGGCACGGCGCGTCGCCCGCGTGATGTGCGCGGGCGGTTCGGACGTCGCGTTCGCGCAGGCCGAATACCGCGGGCTCGGCACCTGCTCCGGGGCTGCCGCCGTCGCCGGTGGCGGCAAGGGATGCGCGTGGGGATGTCTGGGCCTCGCGGACTGCGAACGCTCGTGCACCTTCGACGCGATCCGCATGACCGTTACGGGCCTGCCGGTGGTGGACGTCGCGAAGTGCACCGCGTGCGGTGACTGCGTCGACGCGTGCCCGAAAGGATTGTTCACGATCCTGCCCCTCGACGCGCACCTCCTCGTGCAGTGCCGAAACCTCATCGGCGGCGACGACGCCCTCGACCAGTGTCGCGTGGCGTGCACCGCCTGCGGCAAGTGCGTTCAGGACGCGGAGTCGGGGCTGATCAGTGTGGAGAGTGGAGTGGCCGTGGTGGACTATGAGCGCATCGCGCTCGCCGAGCCCCGCGCGGTTGAGCGGTGCCCGACCGGAGCGATCGTGTGGCTGACCGGCGCGCAGTTCGCGCGCGTGCCGGCGAATGTCGTGAGCGAGGCAGCATGAGACTGTGGACGAAGCAGAAACCCGCGTCGGGCGAGCCGCCGGCAGCGCAGTACCCCGGGACCAGGCAGGCACTCGACGGCAGCGGCGCGGTGGTCGCGATGGAGACCGCGGCAGGCGAAGCGGCGGGCGCGTATCCGATCACGCCCTCGACGCAGATGGGCGAAGGGTGGGCCGCGGCGGTGGCCGAGGGCCGCGAGAATGTCAACGGGCGCCGGCTTCTCTTCTTCGAACCCGAGGGTGAGCACGCGGCCGCCGCGGTGACGGCCGGGATGTCGATGTCCGGTCTTCGCGCGACGAACTTCTCGAGCGGGCAGGGCATCGCCTACATGCACGAGTCGCTCTACGCCGCGGTCGGCAAGCGCCTGACCTACGTGCTCAATGTCGCGGCGCGCGCGATGACCAAGCACGCGCTCAACGTGCACGCCGGCCACGACGACTATCACGCGGTCGACGACACCGGCTTCTTCCAGATCTTCGCGAGGGACGTGCAGGAGGCGGCCGACCTGAACCTCATCGCGCACCGGATTGCCGAGTTGTCGCTCAATCCCGGGATCTGCGCGCAGGATGGATTCCTCACGAGCCACGTCATCGAGAGCCTGCTGCTTCCGGAGCCGGCGCTCATCAAGACGTATCTCGGCGATCCCGCCGACCGCATCGAATCGCCGACGCCGGCGCAGCGCCTCGTGTTCGGCGAGACGCGGCGCCGCATTCCGGAAATGTTCGACCTGGATTATCCGGCGATGCTCGGCGTTGTCCAGAACCAGGAGAGCTACGCCCAGGGCGTCGCCGCCCAGCGGCCGTTCTATTTCGACCACATTGCACCGCTCGCCGACCGCGCGTTCGAGGAGTACGCGCAGCTCACCGGCCGCCGCTACGCACGAGCGAGCGGCCATCGCGTCGACGACGCGGAGTGGGTGATCGTCGGCCAGGGCTCGGTGGTTCCCAACGCGATCGCGGTGGCCGACTACCTTCGCGATGTGCGCGGGTTGAAGGTCGGCGTGCTGAACCTCACGATGTTCCGCCCGTTTCCAGCTGACATCGTTGCCGGGCTGCTCGCCGGCAAGCGCGGCGTCGTGGTGCTGGAACGCACCGACCAGCCGCTCGCGGTGGACGCGCCGATCCTCCGCGAGATCCGCGCGGCAATGTCGCAGGCCGTCGAGAACGGACGGGGCTTCGCCAGCCCTCTGCCGCACGCCGGGCTGCCGGCGATTCGTGCGGACCAGGTGCCCGAGTTCTTCTCGGGTTGTTTCGGTCTCGGCAGCCGCGACCTCCAGCCCGGTGACCTCGTCGCGGCGGTGGAGAACATGCTGCCCGACGGCGCAGGGCGCCGTCAGTTCTACCTCGGCGTCGAGTTCGTGCGCGAAGGCACGCGAATTCCAAAACTCCAGATCTGGCAGGAGAAACTCCTCGAGAGCTATCCGCACCTGAAGGAGCTGTCGCTCGCGCGGGCGAAGGCCCCCAATCTGCTGCCGAAGGGATCGACCGCGATTCGCATCCATTCGGTGGGCGGCTGGGGCGCGATCACGATGGGCAAGAATCTCGCGATGACCGCGTTCGAGCTGTTCGGCCTCCAGATCAAGGCGAACCCGAAGTACGGCTCGGAGAAGAAGGGCCAGCCGACCACGTTCTACGCCGTGCTCGCGCACGACCCGATCCTGCTGAACTGCGAGCTGAAAAACGTCGACGTCGTCCTGTCGCCCGACCCGAATGTGTTCCGTCACAGCGACCCGCTCGACGGACTCGCCGACGGCGGCGTGTTCGTGATCCAGAGCGACCTCGCCCCCGACGCGTTCTGGCGCACGCTGCCATCCCGAGCGCGCTCGGCGATCCTCGAACGGCACATCAAGCTCTACGTCCTCGACGCGTTCGCGATCGCGAGAGAAGAAGCCTCCGACGTCGAGATGCGGTACCGGATGCAGGGTGCGGCGTTCCTCGGTGCGTTCTTCCGCACGTCGCCGTTGATCACGAGCGAGGGGTCGACCGAGGCGAAGGTATTCGAGGGCGTACGCAAGCAATTCCAGAAGAAGTTCGGCCATCGTGGCGGGAACATCGTGGAAGACAACCTGCGCGTGATCCGCCGCGGGTACGATCAGGTGCAAGCCGTTGCGCCGGGCGCGATCGACGAGCGCGAGGAGCCGGGCGTGGTGCCGCACATCCCGTCGCTGCTCGACGTACCGGATGCCGAGCCCGGCATCGGCAATCCCGGACGGTTCTGGGAGCAGGTGTGCTCGGTCTGCGCTCTCGGCCAGGAGGGCATCGCCGATCCGTTCGCCGCCATCAGCGCGATGCCCGCGGCGACCGGTGCGGTGCGCGACATGAGCGACGTTCGTCTCGAGGTGCCCGGATTCATCGCCGAGAAGTGCACGGGCTGCGGTCAGTGCTGGACGCAGTGTCCGGACTCGGCCATTCCGGGCCTCGTGAACAGCATCGAGGAGGTGCTGTCCGCCGCGATCGAGGTCTCGACGAACAGCGCGACGCTGGACCGGCTGCGGCCGATCACGAAATCGTGGGCGAAGGAAGCGCAGCGTCTGCTCGCGAAGGACGCATCGCTCGCGGTGCCGGCGGCGTTCGCCGGCGCGTACGCGGCCGTCGCCGACAAGATGGCGTGGGAGCCCGATCGACGCGCCCAGACGGACAAGGAGTTCGCCGTCGTCCAGCAGCGCCTGTCGGAGTTCCCGCTGGTGAGGACGAAGCCGTTCTTCGACGCCGTCGAGGCGAAACAGAAGGGCGGTGGCGGGCTCCTCTCGATCACGGTGAATCCGGAAGCGTGCAAGGGCTGCAACCTGTGCGTGGCCGTGTGTCCCGACGGTGCGCTCGTGACGTTGCGGCAGGACGAGCCGGAGCTCGAGAAGCTTCGCCGCAACTGGGCGTTGTGGGAGCGCCTGCCGGACACGGCCGACCGGTTCGTCAACGTCTCGGATGTCGACGAGGGCATCGGCGTGTTGTCGTCGCTGCTGCTGAAGAAGGACATCTACCGCTCGATGGTCGGCGGCGACGGCGCGTGCATGGGGTGCGGCGAGAAGACCGCCGTGCATCTCATCGTGTCGTCGATCCACGCGTCCATGCAGCCGCGCGTCGCGAAACACGTCACGGCGCTCGACGGCCTCATCGAAGCGCTGGACGCACAGGCGCGCGAACTGCTCGCCTCGGGGGCGGATCTCGACGCAGCCGCGTCGGCCACGGGCGCCGTGGCGGTGCCCGTGGACGCGGCGAAGCACGATCGCCTCACGCAGCTCACCGACGCGCTCCACGCGCTGCGCGACCTGCGCTGGCGTTACGTCGATGGGCCAAGCGGCAACGGTCGTGCCTCGATGGGGATGGCGAACAGCACGGGCTGCTCTTCGGTCTGGGGCAGCACGTGGCCGTACAATCCGTATCCGTTCCCATGGGTCAACCACCTGTTCCAGGATTCGCCGTCGATCGCGCTCGGGCTCTTCGAAGCGCAAATGCGGAAAATGGGCGACGACGTCGCCACCGTGCGCCGGGCGGAGCTGCTGAAGGAAGGCACTTACGACGCGGCGACCCACGAGCCGGCGCTGCGGTCGCTGACATGGCAGCAGTTCACCGATGACGAGTTCGCCCTCTGCCCGCCGATCGTCTCGATGGGCGGCGACGGTGCGATGCTCGACATCGGATTCCAGAACCTCTCGCGGCTGCTCGCATCCGGCAAGCCGATCAAAGTCGTGGTGCTCGACACGCAGGTGTACTCGAATACCGGCGGACAGGCGTGCACCTCCGGCTTCACCGGTCAGGTTGCCGACATGACCGCGTACGGCAACGCGCAGCACGGCAAGACCGAGACGCGCAAGGAACTGGCGCTCCTGGCGATCGCGCATCGCGGCGTATACGTGCACCAGTCATCTCAGGCGTCTGCGTCGCACCTCGTCGCGGGTGTGCTCAAGGGACTGCACAAGCGCCGCCCCGCCGTGTTCAACATCTACACGCCGTGCCCGGTCGAGCACGGCCTGGCCGACGACTTTTCGCAGCAAGCCGCGCGACTGGCGCTGGAGAGCCGCGCCTTCCCGTTCCTCACGTACGACCCCGACGCCGGCGCGACATTCGCCGACTGCCTGAGTCTCGAGGGGAATCCGTCTCCGGACACGGCGTGGCCGACGTACACCATCAAGTACCTCGGCGACGACGGATCGGAGCAGACGCTCGACATTCCGCTCACGATCGCAGACTGGGCCGCGACCGAATCCCGCTTCAAGCAACACTTCGCCGAAGTGCCGCCGGCGTCGTGGACCGACGACATGGTGCCGTTCCACGAATTCCTCCTCCTCGCTGCGGACGCGCGCGAAGGGCGCACGCCGTATATCCTCGCGGCGGGCAAGGACCGTGCGCTGCGCCGCCTCAGTGTCGCCCGCGAAATGGTGCAGCTCGCGGAGGAACGGCAGCACTTCTGGTCGCAGCTCAAGCAGCTCGCCGGACTCGAGATCTCGCCAACGGTGCACGACGCCGTCGCCGTCACGCTCGAGGCCGAGTTCGAACTGCGACTGGCGGCGCTGCGGGGCGAGTACGAGGCGAAGATCAGCGAGTTGAAGGCGAACTATCCGCCGCAGATCGCTCGCCGGTTGGCCGAAGGATTGCTCCGCCACGGCGGTGGGCACGCGTTCGCGGAGTTGCTCTCGTCGCTCCCGGCGGCGTTGCCGGTGACCGGGAACGGCAACGGGCACGCCGTGACGGTTGCGTCGGCAGCGCCGGCGGCCGTCGCGCCGGCGGCCGTCGCGCCGGTGCAAGTCGCCGCGCCGGCTCCCGCGGCGGCGGCGCCACTCGCAGCGGCAGCGGGCGCCGCCGCTGCATCCACGGCGGTCGCCGTCGATGGCGACGAACCGCTGGTGCTCGAGGCGTACATCGACTCGGCGCGCTGCACGACCTGCAACGAGTGCACGAACCTGAGCAAGAAGATCTTCGCGTACAACGCCGACAAGCAGGCGTACGTGAAGGACGCGCACGCCGGCACCTACCAGCAACTGGTGACCGCGGCCGAGCGCTGTCCGATGTCGATCATCCATCCGGGCACGCCGCTCAACCCGAAGGAGAAGGATCTGGAGAAATGGGTGAAGCGCGGCGCGAAGTTCAACTGAGCTGACGATGGCGATCTCGGTGGAGTTCCGGCACGGCGTCCATCCGCCCGAGGAGAAGGAGCTGACGAACCAGCTCCCGATCCGGCGGATGCCGTTCGCCGACGAGCTGGTGTTCCCGATGCGACAGCATGCCGGCAAGCCGGCGCTGCTGTGCGTGAAGGTCGGTGACCACGTCGAGCGCGGCGACACGCTGGGCGAAGCCGATGGATTCATGTCGGTGCCGATCCACGCGTCGGCGGCCGGGACGGTCGTCGACTTCGATTGGTGGCCGCATCCCGACGGCTCGATGGCCATGGCCGTTCGTCTCAAGGTCGACCGGTACGCGCCGCAGGTTGCGCGGCCGCGGCTCGTCCCGCGCTGGGAAGGGCTCACGGCCGCCGAAGTCGTGCTGGCGGTGCAGCGCGGCGGAGTGGTGGGGCTCGGCGGCGCGGCGTTCCCGACGCACGTGAAGCTTGCACCGCCGAAGGATTCCGCGGTCCACACGCTGATCATCAACGGCGCCGAGTGCGAGCCGTACCTGACCTCGGACCACCGGACGATGGTCGAGTACGCGCCGCGGGTGCTCTTCGGCATCCGCGTGATGATGCGCTCGCTCGGCGTCCGGAAGTGCGTGGTCGGGATCGAGCGTAACAAGCCCGACGCGATCGAGGCCATGCGCGCCGCCGTCCCGGCCGACCTGGCCGTGGAAATCCTGCCGCTCACCGTCAAGTATCCGCAGGGCGCGGAGAAGATGCTGATCAAGGCCGTGACCGGCGTCGAAGTGCCCTCGGGCAAGCTGCCGGTGACGGTCGGGGTCGTGGTCCAGAACGTCGGATCGGTGGCCGCGATTGCCGAGGTGTTCGAGACCGGCCTGCCGCTGATCGAGCGCATCGTGACCGTCTCGGGCCACGGGCTGCGCCGGCCGGCGAACCTCATCGTCCCGGTCGGCACGAAGCTGCGGGACCTCCTTGCGTTCTGCGACGGCGTCACCGCCGACGCCGCGGAGGTGATCATCGGCGGACCGATGATGGGCCAGGCCCAGGCGAATCTCGATGCGCCGGTCATCAAGGGTACGACGGGCGTCGTGGTACTCGAGAAGAACGAGACGCGCGAGCAGCGGTCATGGCCGTGCATCCACTGCGGCCGCTGTCTCGAGGCGTGCCCGGTGTTCCTGAATCCGTCGATGCTCGGCGATCTCGCACGCGTGGGGAGATACGAAGAAATGTCGGCGAATCATCTCGCCGACTGCATGCTGTGCGGTTCCTGCGCCTACGTCTGTCCGTCGAACATTCCGCTCGCGCAGCTCTTCCAGGCGAGCAAGACGGCGCTCCGCCGGCAGCTCGCGACGGTCCAGTGAACGAGTCCTCCGCACCTCGCCTCGTCGTCACCGCGTCGCCGCACTTGAAGCCCGGCGACTCGACGCCGCGAATCATGTGGAACGTCGTCGGGAGTCTCGTGCCGGTCATCGCGGCGGCGGCCTGGTTCTTCGGCGTGAGCGCGCTGCTCGTCGTAGCCGCCGCCACGCTGGGCGCCGTGCTGGCGGAACGCGCGTTCGGTCATGGCGGATCGCTCGCGGACGGCTCCGCGGCGATCACCGGACTCCTGCTCGGGCTCACGCTCCCCGCCGGCATGCCGCTCTGGATGGCGGTCCTCGGCGGCGCGTTCGGCATCGGTTTCGGCAAAGCGGTCTGGGGCGGACTCGGCCAGAACGTTTTCAATCCGGCTCTCGTCGGCCGCGCATTTCTGCAGGCCGCGTTCCCGGTGGCGATCACCACGTGGCCGACGGTCGGCGGCGGATTCTTCACGCTCAAGGGCGATCTCTTCGCGCTGCCGTTCCTGCATCCCGTCACGAGCGCCGTGACATCGGCGACGCCACTCGGCTTGCTGAAGTTCGAGGGGAAGGCGAGCGCCCTCGCGAGCCTGGTGATCGGCAACCGGGGCGGCTCGGTGGGCGAGACGGCGGCGCTCGTCATTGTCGCCGGCGGCGTGTACCTCGCGCTGCGCAACTATCTCAACTGGCGCCTTCCGGTGAGCATCATCGCGACCGTCGCGCTGCTGAGCGGAGTGCTGCACGCGATCGATCCGCACAAGCCGGACGCGCCGTTCATGCTCTTCTCCGGCGGGCTCATGCTCGGCGCCGTGTACATGGCCACAGACATGGTCACGTCGCCGGTGACGAACCTCGGGCGATGGGTGTTCGGGATCGGCGTCGGCATCCTCGTCGTCGTGATCCGCGTGTGGGGCGGCCTGCCCGAGGGCGTGATGTACGCGATCCTGTTCATGAATGCGCTGGTGCCATTCATCAACCGGGCAACGCAGCCGCGCGTGTTCGGCACGTCGATGAGGACGACAGCGTGACGGCGACTCATCAGCACCAGCACGGCGGACCGCCGTCCGCGACGCCTCAGAAGATGACGCCGGCGTGGAAGCTGCTCGCGACGCTTGCGGTCGCCGGCGCCGCCGCGGGCTGGCTCGTGGTCATGGTCTACAACGTCACGCTGCCGGCGATCCAGAAGCACGCCGGCGAGCAGGTCGACGGCGCGGTGCGCGAGGTGCTCAAGGCGCCCGTCCGCTGGGACACGCTGTATCTCATCGGCAACGCGGTGACGGCGACGCCGCCCGCAGGATCGAACATTCGCGAGTTGACGAAAGCGTTCGTCGGATTCGACGCGGCCGGCGCGCGCATCGGTGTCGCCGTCGTCGCCGCCGAACCGGGCTTCCAGGAGCTGCTCACGCTGATGATCGGTTTCGATCCGTCCACCGGTGCCCTCACCGGATACAAGGTGCTCGACCAGAAGGAGACGCCGGGACTCGGCGACAAGGTCGAGGTGGACAAGTCGTTCGGCGCGCAGTTCGCCGGGCGCATCGTGCCGCTGAAAGGAGTGAAGACGCTCGTCGCCGGCAATCCGAGCCAGGTGCAGACGATCACCGGCGCGACCATCTCGTCGCGCGCCGTGATTCGCATCATCAACGACGCGGTCGCGAAGTGGCGGCCGCTGCTCGAGGCACACGATCGCGGAGGCCAGCGGTGACCGCAGTTCCGGTGCCCGGACTTGTATCGGCTCCTCCGTCGAGCGCGCCGGCGCTGGTGCCCGGTGCGCCACCTCCCGCCACCGTCTTTGCTGATGTGTGGCGCGGCATCGGCCGCGAGAATCCCGTCCTTGTCCAGTTCCTCGGGATGTGCCCGACGATGGCGGTGACGAACGTGCTCGCCAACGGGCTCGCGATGGGCATCGCGACGACGTTCGTGCTCGTCGGGTCGGGACTGTTCGTCTCGCTCTTCCGAAAGTACATCGCGAACGAAGTCCGGATCACGTCGTACATCCTCATCATCGCGACGTTCGTGACCCTCGCCGACATGCTCCTCGCGGCCACGTTCCCCGACATCAGCAAGGCGCTCGGACCGTTCATCCCGCTCATCGTCGCGAACTGTCTGCTGCTCGGACGCGCGGAGGCATTCGCCGCGAAGGTTCCGGTGTACCGCGCGGTCGCCGATGGATTCGGAATGGGGGCGGGATTCACCCTTTCGCTGTGCCTCCTCAGCACGATTCGCGAGGTGCTCGGCAAGGGCAGCATCCTCGGGCACGACCTGTTCGGACCGCGGTTCGAACCGTGGGTGTTCATGATGATGCCGCCGGGCGGTTTCCTGACGCTCGGCATCGCGCTGCTCGGCCTCGCGTGGGTCATGGAACTTCGGAAACGCCGCGCACTGGTGACCGCATGAGCAACCTCGCATGGATCTTCGTCTCGACGCTGCTCGTGAACAACTTCACGCTGGTGATGTTCCTCGGGCTGTGCTCCTTCTTCGGCGTCACGGCGAAAGTCGAGACGGCCTGGCGCCTCGGCCTGGCGAACACGTTCGTGCTCATCCTCACCGCGCTGAGCGCGTGGGTGCTCAACACGTTCGTCCTCGCGCGGACGCCGTTCCTGCGGACGATCGCGTTCATCGTGGTGATCGCGTCGGTCGTGCAGATCCTGGAGATGGCGCTCAAGAAGTACCTCCCGGTGCTCTTTCGCCAGCTCGGCATTTACCTGCCGCTGATCACCACCAACTGCGCGATTCTCGGGCTGGCGCTGTTCCAGACCAGCCGCAGCTATACGTTGATCGAGGGACTCGTGTTCGCGCTCGGCGCAGGCTTCGGCCTCACACTCGCGCTGTCGCTGATGGCGTCGATCCGCGAGCGCATCGAGCTGACCGACGTGCCGGCGGTTGCGCGTCGCATGGGACTCGTGCTCGTCATCGCGTCGTGCCTTTCGATGGCGTTCATGGGATTCGCCGGGATGGGGAGCGCCGAATGAGCGACACCGTGCTCGGGATCGTCCTTGCCGCAATCCTGTTCGTTATCTACGGCCTGCTGCCGCATCGCGGCTGCACCGGCCACTGTGCGGGCTGCACCGGCTCGTGCGGCCGCCGCGAAGAAGGAGATGACCATGTCCAATGAACGATCGATGCGCCGGCATCCGGACCGGCGCGAGTTCCTGACCGTCGGCACGGGGCTCTTCGTGGCGCTCTCCCTGCCCGTCGCGCTGCGCCGCCGGATAACGCTGGTGAAGCGCACGTTTCCGGTCATGGGAACCGTCGCCGAACTGCAGGTCGCGCATGCCGACGTTCGCGTGGCCGAAGGCGCGATCGACGCGGCCATCGCCGAGCTGCAATGGGTGGAGCGCACGATGACGCGGTATACGGCGACCTCCGACATCGGCCGTGCCAATCGCGGCGCGTGGCGCGAGGCGGTGACGGTCACGCCTGAAACGGCGCTCGTGGTCTCGCGGGCGCTCGATTGGGCGTCGGCGAGCGACGGCCGGTTCGATCCGGCGGTCGGCGAGGTTTCGGAACTGTGGGACGTGCTGAATCGGAACGAGCCGCCGCGGACGGACCGTGTGGCGAGCCTCGCCAGTCGCGGCTTCTGGCGGAAGCTCGACGTCTCGACGTTCCGCGGCGTACCGGCGATTCGCTTCAACGATCCCGACATGCACCTCGACCTCGGAGCGATCGCCAAGGGATTCGGCATCGACCGGGCTACCGAGGCGCTGCGCGCACGCGGCATCGCTCATGCGATCGTCACAGTAGGCGGCGATCTCTACGCGCTCGGCGGATCGCCGGAGGGTGCGCCGTGGAAGGTCGGCATTCGCGACCCGCACGACCTGCGCGCCCTCGCGGCCACGCTCGACGTTGCCGACCGCGCCGTGGCGACCTCCGGCGACTACGAACGTTTCTTCCGCTGGCGCGGAGTGCGTTACCACCACCTGATGGATCCGGCCACGGCCGCGCCCCGGCGGACGCCGGTGCACAGCCTCACCGTCCTCGGCGACCGGGCGATCGATGCGGACGGCGCATCCACGTCTGGTTTCGGTCTGTCGCGTGACGTGGCGACGCGGCTTGCACGCCGTCTGATTCCCGGAGCTGAGGCAATTCCGCTGACCTGAGGAGGGCGAGATGAAGAGCCACCGGCTGTTCTGCAACGCCTGCGACCGGGAAGTGAGCGTGATGATCACCGACGCTCCGCTTCTCGACGGACAGGCGACGCTGCACGACGAGGAGGTCATCTGCCTCGAGATCGGCAGCAAGTGCACGGGAAATCTGTGCCCGCTTGGCGCGCTGGAACCCAACGCGATGGTGGCTCGGCTCGTGAGGAACGGCCTGCCGCTCGACGGCCTCCGGACGTTGCGGTCCGTCTGTCCGTCGTGCAGACGTGAGACGGAGATGGTCCTGTACGGCGGGGGCCGCGCCGCGTGCACGGAGTGCGGCAGTCCTGCGCGATGGACCGTGGATCACGCGGAGCCGCTGAGCTGACTGGGGACGAGCGACGGGTGAGGAGTCTGCGAAGAGGGACGAGCGACGCGTGAGGGGCGATCTGGTGAAGAGCGACGGGTGAGGAGTGAGGAGGCAAACGAACGGCACCGGCAAGAACATTTCGGTGATGCTTTCTTGCCGAGCGAGAGTCAGTTTGCTCGGCGTGACAAACGACTCCAACGACGCTGCGCTCTTGGCCTGGGAGACGCGACAGCCCACGGCGATTACCGGTGATCCGCTGTGGCGGCGGAACACGCCGGCGTTGACGATCGTATCGAGAGGCTCGCTCGCATACGCCGAATGCTGCTCGGGTTGCTCACGCGGCTCCGGACGAAAGGCGCGCGGAAATTCGATTCTTGGTAACACAACGCGACGCGTGAG
>Ga0208079_1000486_pt1 | contig 21732 bp, 22 predicted proteins | sample NGESurdeep092012_5_FD_184474 | JGI IMG/M metagenome (GOLD analysis project Ga0208079, IMG submission 184474) | Arctic peat soil microbial communities from Barrow, Alaska - NGEE Surface sample 210-2 deep-092012 (SPAdes) | ecosystem: Environmental > Terrestrial > Soil > Wetlands > Peat ... | reverse complement strand
CGGCTGGTTGACTGATGGGTGCCTGCGAAGATTCCGCCTAAGATCGCCACCTGCCAGCCCGATGCGTCGACCGATGATTTTGGGCCAAACGGTACGACGAACCCATCGGTGCGAGTTCGAAACAGTCCGGCTCGCGCGTTACCAGGCAACTGCCTCGGTGAACAACAAGCTTGGAGAAGATTTGGGTTCTCTGAGGAAGTCATGATCGCTATAGGAACGCTTTGCTTGGTGCTCTCGGCGGTCTGACGTAACACAAGTGTTGACCTGCTACTTTCTGTTTGGTTAGATTTCCCTTCTTTGGCGCGATTTCGCTGATCGAGTGTGTGAGGTTCGGGAGTGAATCGTGGGCCGATACGACAACGAGAGGCGCACTGGAGTGAGCGTTCAAGGTGGCTGCGCGCTGCGGTGCTTGGTTCAGACGATGCGATTGTATCGACCGCTAGCCTCATGATTGGCGTCGCAGCCGCCTCGGCGTCGAAACAGGCGATCTTGATCGCCGGTGTCGCAGGCCTCTGGCTGGTTCTATGTCGATGGCCGTCGGTGAGTACGTCTCGGTTAGCGCGCAGCGAGACTCGGAGCAGGCCGACATCGAGCTGAAGGAGCTTGCGATGATCTATGTGAACCGCTGGCTTGAAAAAGAGCTAGCGATGAAGGTCGCTCAGCAGCTGAGCGCTCGCGATCGGCTGGGCGCACACATGCGAGACGAGCTAGGGATCGAAACGGGGTCGCTCACGCGACCGCTGCAAGCGGCGTGGATTTCGGCTACCAGCTTCGCATCTTTCGCGACCGTCCCTATAGCAGCCCTCCTCATCGCGCCGCGATCCCAGGGCATCCCCGCGATCGCGATGTCATCGCTTTTCAGCCTCGCTGCCCTTGGTGCATTTGGCGGCTATCTCGGTGGCGCGCCGCTCGGCCGTGCGGCGTTGCGCGTGACGATTGGAGGCGCCTTGGCGATGACAGTGACAGCCCTCATCGGGCGGCTCGTTGGTGTTTCAGTAAGCTGAAGGTGACCATCACGATGAGGCCATCGCTTTAGGAGTTGTGGTTCCTCAAAACCTAATCCGCGCGCTCGAGCTCGTTGCGGCGGCTCGTTTCGGGACTGCTGAGTTAGAAGTGGCCTGTGCCTGCTCATAATTCCGTGTGCCGTGAAAACATTGGAGTTTTGCGCCGACCGTTTTATCGTGGCCGGCATGCTAACGATCCTGTCCGCGATAGTTTCTCTGGTCTTGTGCCTGCCGAAAACCTCATCCGGTGTGACGGGCGGACCCGCGTGTGTTAACGGAAGACGCGATGGGTTATTCGGTAGCCACAGGTTACGGGTCTATGCGCTTGAACGGGTTCGCAATGCTGGTCGAGGTACCGTAAGGAGGATGGCATGGGCAAATATCAGGAGCCCGGACGCTCGGCGCAGCGATCCGAGCGCATTACGCGGCGGCAGCTTCTTGCAGGTGCGTTCGCTACCGTCGGCGGCTTGACGGCCACCGCATGTCGCCGATCCTCGTTGACTGCAGGGCAGGAAGCGCCCCCCGATCCAACGAAGGTTCAAGGCCTCCCACCCGGCGATGCGGCGGGCCGCCGTTCACCATTTGTTCGACTGACTCGCGAAGCCGGCTGGACGTTTTGGTCCTACACGCCGCTGGGTAACATCGACGGAATCATCACTCCGTCTGATCTTCATTACGAGGTCCATCACGCTGGCGCGGCGGTGGTGGATCCAAATCGATGGACTCTCACGATCCACGGAATGGTCGAACGACCGATCGTCCTCAACCTCGACGACTTACGGAAGTTCCCGTCCCTTAGCCGGATTGTCTTCTTGGAGTGCTCTGGGAACAGTCCAGTCTCTTGGCGGAGTGCTGGCAGTCCGCAGGATACCGTCCAGAATCTCGTCGGGCTGACAAGCTGCAGCCTGTGGACGGGCGTCGCCGTTTCGACTCTGCTCCGGGAGGTCGGCGTGAAGGCGGGGGCCAAATGGGCGCTGGCGGAAGGCTCGGATGCGGCTGTAATGACGCGCAGCATTCCCATCGAGAAGCTCATGTCCGACGCGATGGTTGCGTACGGTCAGAACGGCGAGCCGCTGCGGATCGCCCAGGGATTCCCGGCCCGGCTTCTGCTCCCCGGTTGGGAAGGAAATACGAATATCAAATGGCTCCGCCGTCTTGAGTTGGCCGACGCGCCATTCATGCATAAGGAAGAGACCGGATCCTATACCGACCCCATGCCTGACGGTAAGGTGCGTCAGTTCACTTTCGTCATCGAGGCGCGGTCGATCATCACGTCTCCGTCGGGCGGGCAGACGTTGCCAGGTCCAGGGTTCTGCGAGATCCGCGGCCTTGCGTGGTCCGGGCGCGGGCGCATCAATCGCGTCGAGGTGAGCACGGATGGCGGCGGGGCTTGGCTTCCCGCAACACTCGATGAGCCAGTCCTGCCGATGGCGCACACGCGATTTCGGTTCCCGTGGAAGTGGGATGGAAGAGAAGTCGTCATCGAGAGCCGCGCGATCGATGAGACAGGCTACGTCCAGCCGACGCGAGCGCAGCTCGTAAAGGTTCGAGGGACCGGTTCCATCTACCACTTCAATGGCATCCAGCCTTGGAGGGTGACCCCCGATGGCAAGGTCACGAACGCCATTGCGTAAGCTAATGCGCAAGCTAGGTCTTCTAGCCGGCGCCGTTCTGCTCGCAGCCTTCTCCGCGCAGGCTGGTGACCAGGATCGGCTGGGAATCGGCCGGCCTGCGACGACCCAGGAGTTGGCCCGGTACGCTGCATTCTCCGTCCGGCCCGACGGTCGCGGTCTTCCCGCGGGACGAGGAACGGCCGTCGAAGGCAAGGGCGTGTACACCAAAACGTGCGCAAAGTGTCACGGGCCTACCGGGAAGGAAGGCGGCAAGACCGGAAACCGTCCAACGCCACCACTCGTTGACACGCGCCCCTTCAAAGTGGGCCTGACAAATGCGACTGTCGGCAACTACTGGCCCTATTCGACAACGATCTGGGATTACATCCATCGTGCGATGCCGTTCGATCACCCGGGGACGCTCAGCAATGACGAGATCTATGCGGTGACGGCGTATCTACTGTACGCGAACGGACTAATCGGCGAACGCGACGTTGTGGACGCGTACTCGTTACCCAAGGTGCGGATGCCGAATCGCGACGCCTTCGTACCCGATCCGCGCCCGGATGTTCCGTGAGACACCAGCGCTCTCGACCGGTGCCTCCTCAAAACCTAATCCGTACTGATTGATGGGTTGCGATTGACCGCGGAAAGCATGCCTTCATGGTGATGCCGAGCAGATGAGCACCTCTGTCCTCTGGACAGGTTGTTGCTACCGATTACTCGGATCCGAAAGTTGTGGAGGAGGAAATAGAAGAGGCGCGAACGAACCATCCACCGATGCCGCGTAAATGACTCCCGACGTGATCGCCCTGGTTGGCCTATCGAATGAACCTGACGGCGGTTTCCCCTGTCGCTTCTCAAAACTTGGTCCGGCCCGAATTCTTTCGCATATCTAGACGGCCTCGCATAGCCTGAGAGCGCGTGGTGAACAACTCCGCCCGACGGCTGCCGCGCGGAAACCCGGGTTTGAGAAGCGACAAGCCGGCTCGATTCGTCAAAGATTCGCCGGTCATGTCTGCCTAGCTAGCAGGTCCTTTGGAACTACCTATGCCGGCGACATCATGGCGGTGAATCTCAAAACCCTAGAGTGTTCACTGCTTTCGGAGTTTTTGGTAGGCACAGGAGTTTGAAAAACGCGGTCGCCACCACGAACAAGTCGATCGAAGCAATGCCAGCTGCATGCACTTGCGGAGCTTGCGAATCAGGATGTCGATCTGTTGGCGGAGGACCAGATTGTCGGCCTCGAGTCGCGCCCGAGACTTGAAACGCGAGCGCAGCGCATACACCAGCAGCTTCAGCCACTCAGCCATGCGGCGCCAACCTACCCGATTCCATGCGTCCTGTCATACAGATCGAATTTTCGACAACGTCAGGGCAAATCAGGTCCATCAGACCACGGTATGGCTTTGTTATATGGGTAACAGAACCCGACGAATCTAACGGATATCTGCCCTGCTCTGATTGGCAATTCTGCGTCATCGGGATATGAAAAAGCTTCGAGTAATTGTTTGGAGTTCTGAGCCGGGAACCCTGTCCAAGCGCTGGCATCACTGACCGCACGCGTCAGCAATAACCGCATCAGCAGCGAGGCACCTCGAGTGGAGTACTCATTCCGTGACGACTTCCTTTACCACTGCTGTTCGTGTGATCGCGCCACTGTGCCCAGCCATCCCCATGGCCACCGAAGTGTACTCCCGGTTTCGGGAACCAAAGCAGGTGACTTGCCCAGAAAAAGGAGAGCCTGCGACGGTTCAGGTGGACGCGAAGATGGCCGCGGCAACCGCCGCGCTGGAAGAGCCCGAGCTTCGAATCATTCGTTGCACACAGTGGCCTTGCGCCTGTGGCCGAGGCTGCCTGGGCCAGCTGAGTAATCACGCCCCGCGCGACGATTGGCCAAGTAACTTAGCGAGCGCTTCGGAGGCATGAGAGCAATGGCTGAAAAGTCTATTCCAACTGAAAAGCTGAGCCATCGGCTCACTGGTCAGGACGCCTCATTTATTTACGGCGAGTCGCGCAACGGGCCGCTGCACATCGGCTCGCTCTCGTTCTTCGAGGACCAGATCACGTATCCGGAGTTGATTCGGCATTTCGAGAGCAAGCTGCATCTGCTTCCGCGTTACCGTCAGCGCCTGCTCCCGGTACCCTTCAATTTTAATCACGCGACGTTCGAGGACGACCCCGATTTCACGATCGAGAATCACGTCAAGTTTCATCAATTGGCGGCGAATACTTCCGAAGCGCAGCTAATCGAGGCAGCCATGGCGGTCTTCCGCAAACCGCTGGATCTCAACCGGCCACTGTGGGAGGCGCACCTGTTCAACGGCTTCAAAGGCAATCGCTCCGTCATCATGTGGCCGGTCCACCATTGCCTGGTCGATGGCGTGTCAGGAATGGAGCTGTTGAACGTGGTCTTGGATTTCCGGCCGGACCCACCGGCGACAGAATCGGAGCCATGGTCTCCAAAACCTCTTCCGGGACTGCTGCGACAGGTGATCGATGCCACGCTCGACCGCGCGCAGGCGCAGCTCGACTCGATGCGCCGGTTGAGTCAAGTGGCTTCGAACTTTCGGTCGTTAGTCAAGGATTTCGGATCAGATGCCGGCACGCTCGCCAGGTTGGCCCTGCAGATGATGCGACCGATCGCGGCTGCGCCATGGAACGCCGGGCTGGTAAGCCAGGAGCGGACGCTGGCCTGGCTGCGCACCTCGTTTGCAGATGTCCGGGCAATTCGCGCCGCCTTCGGCGGTACCATCAACGATGTCGTGCTGACGATGCTCAGCGAGGGAGCCGCCCGCTACCTCGGCTATGATCGCGGGCAGCCCAGCGCGCCGTTCCGAATCGGATGCCCGGTCAATGTGAGACATGACGACGAAAGCGGGTCGCTGGGGAATCGGGTTTCGATGATGTTCCCCGAACTGCCCGCAGAACCGATGGATCCGGTGGCCAGGCTGAAACTCGTCGCTGCGGAGACCCAGAGGATCAAGGAAGCCGGGGAGCCGCAGGCGCTTGAAAGATTGATGGGTAATGGCGAGAGCATCTCGCCGGCACTTGCCGCGATGCTCGCCGGAATTGCGACCGCGGCCATGGACACCGCAGTGTCGCTGCAGCGAATCTTCCCATCATGGGCCAGACGCGCGGCGCAGCCGCTGGGATTAAGCTTCATCGCCACCAACGTTCCCGGCTCACAGGTGCCGCTCTATCTCGCCGGCCATCGGATGGTCGACTACATCGGCCTGCTTCCGCTGGGCGGGAATCTCGGATTCGGCGTGACGATCGTCAGCTATAACCAGGATCTCTATTTCACGATGATGGCTGCGCCCAATCTGATGCCCGATCCAGACCGCATGAAGTCGCTGGTGGAGCAGGTCTTCGAGGAACTCAAGCGGGCCGCTGTTGCCCAGAGCGTGCCTGCGGCAGTGCAGCCGCCTGATGTGAAAAGACCGAAATACGCGGGCATGCCGCTCGCGAGCATCAATGGCTCTCCACATCCAGGGATGGCCACAAAGGGCGCCTGATCGGCGATCCGAGCGGAGAATTTTATGAAACAGTTCAGCGTCGGTCATTGCTGCAAGTTCTGTGGGCAAGAGATTGTGTATCTGATTCCCAACTCACCCACAGAAGCGTTCGGCGTGCTCTTCCAGGAACGCACCTGTCTTGAGCTGCGCTCGGCAGAGATTCGCGATCCGTCGCGGCAGGTCGCGGAGTACTGGTACTGCTCCGATTACTGCGCCCGAGATGATCTCGACCTACGCATCAATCAGAGAGAGGAGCAAATGCGGCAGCATCGTATGGCCGATAAGCTCAGTTTCGGGGTTCGTCTCGTGGTCTGAGGTCAGGCCGTTCTTAAGGTTCTCCGTAGGCACAGGTTTCCTGCTAGAAGCGCATCATCACGAGTCCGACGCGAGGAGGCGACGCGATGGCCACGCACGAACGGCTAAGCGCCTTGGACCGGACATTTCTGGACCTCGAATATCCTGAAACGCACATGCACGTTGCAGGCGTGATGCTTTTCGACGCGGCTGCGCTGCGGACTCCCGGCGGCGGAATCGATGTCGAAAAGATCCGGAAACACGTCGCGTCGCGATTGCATCTCATGCCCCGTTATCGACAGCGGATCGCGCGGATACCGCTTGAGAATCATCCGGTGTGGGTGGACGACGATCGCTTCAACCTTGAATATCACGTGCGGCACACTGCACTGCCACGGCCCGGCGGCGACGAGCAGCTCAAGCTATTGACGGGAAGAATCATCTCGCAGCAACTCGATCGCGGCAAACCGCTGTGGGAATTGTGGATAGTCGAGGGACTCGACGGCGATCGCTTCGCGATGATCACCAAGACCCATCACTGCATGATCGACGGAGTAGCCGCGGTCGATCTCGCAACCGTGCTGCTGAGTCCGTCGCCGGACCCGACGATTCCCGACGCGCAGCCGTGGAAGCCGCAGTCCGCGCCGTCGCGCGGCGAGCTGGTGATGGAGGAAGCTCGGCGCCGACTGGCGACCCCGCTGGAATTCGGCAAAGCCGTCCTCGGCGCGATGCAAAATCCGGTCGAGACCGCGGAGAGCATCAGCGAGCAGATTTCCGCAGTAACCGAAACGCTCGGCGCGGGAATGTCTTCAGCTTCGGAGTCGCCGTTCAATCAGCCAATCGGGCCGCATCGGCGATTCGAATGGACCGCGATCGAGCTGGCGGACGTCAAGCGGGTGAAGAACGCTCTAGGCGGGACGATAAACGATGTCGTGCTCGCCACGGTGGCGGGTGCGGTTGGATCGTTTCTGAGCGGCCGAGGACTTTCTCCTGAAGAAATTGCGGAACTCGATTTCCGCGCGATGGTTCCGGTGAGTGTGCGCGCGTCTTCGGAGCGAGGCACGCTGGGAAATCGAATCGCGTCATGGGCGGCGCGCCTTCCGATCGCCCAAACCAATCCGCGCCGGCGCCTGCAGGCGGTCCGAGCAGTCACGGCCGATCTCAAAGGGTCGCGGCAGGCGATGGGAGCAGAGGTGCTCGCGCGGGTCAGCGAGTGGACTGTTTCCACACTGTTGTCGCTCGCGATGCGGCTGGCGGCGCGTGCGCGCCCGTTCAATTTGATCGTCACCAACGTGCCCGGACCGCAGATCCCGCTTTATATGATCGGCTCGCGGCTGTTGGCCGGATATCCAATCGGGCCGCTGTTTTTGGATCAATCGCTCAACATCGCGCTGCTCAGCTACGATGGCCGGTTGTATTGGGGATTGAATGGGGACTGGGATGTGCTGCCCGACCTTGGCGATCTGGTTACGGCAATTCGCGCATCATTCGACGAGTTGCTCCAAGCGGCTGAGACGGCGCACGCCCAAATGCGGACGCGCAGTCGCCGACCTCGCGCGGGGGATTCCTCAGGCGAACACAAACGCTGATGTCGCGATGATTGCGCCTGCGGGAGCTTGCTTCTTGACGCCGACGCGATTGCTGACATTTCCGGGATTGTGGTGAATGGGCGTTGACCTTCAGGCCCCGATCGGGTGGGCGTGGAACCTCAAGCGCGTGTGGCCACGCGCAAAGCTTGTGATCGTTGACGACGCAGGTCACGACGCATCCAATGTGAGCATCACCCGGGAACCGATCCGCGCGACCGACCAATTCGCAATTTTCTGACCTGTGGCTACTAAAAACTCCGAAAGCGCCGAAAAGTCTGGAGTTTTTGGATTCACCGACGCAATATCGCCGGCATGTTTAAGCTCGTGCGATCGATCGTCTGTCGGCTTGGATGCCGATTCCGTAGTCGGGCAGTGGTGGAACTAGAGAACCTCGCCCTCCGTCATCTGAGGATCTATCTCGGAGGGTTTTTCGATCTCGATCAGGGGTCAGCCACTCGTGGTTCAGATCGCAGCCCGTCTCACTTAGGCGCGTCGATTCGATGCCGATTCTCGCAGCCGCTCGAATTCCGCTTCAGATGGAATTTTTGGTAGGGACAAGCTTTGGCTGCGCTCAGTTCTGCCGAGCTCATTTTCGGCTGCTTTTGCTCGATGGCTGCCACAGCTTCTGCAAGTTTTTGAGGCCATCCTCGAACGTCTTGCGCAATTCCCTGGTTTGCTTGAGAGCCTCCTCGCCGAGTCCGCTCTCGCGAATCGACTGCATGAGGAACTCGTTCGCATTGCGCCACTCCTCGAGCCACGCTTCGATTTGGCTGGCTGGCGCCTTCTGGCCGCTCTTCGACTCGTTTGCGGAGGAGGATGACTGCGCGGGAGCCACCGTCTGGCGAATCCGCCGCTCCCAAATGGCGAAACCCTGATCGATTGCTGCTACGTAGCCGTCCTTGGCTGCGCGGGCAACTCCGATCCAATGCTCCATCTGCCGCTCGCCGTCGGGTATGCGGCGCTTGGCGAGGTCAGCAATCGCGCCGCCGATCGTCGAGAGGCCGTCAACATATGCTTGCGTTATGTCGCGCAGCACTTTGCCAATTCCGGTCGAGTCAGCCATGGATCACCTCCACTTCGAACACGCAAGAGAATGGCGATCGCTCAGGCGACCTTGCGCATTTTCGCCGCGCCCGCATGCCACTTGCGCATGTGATCCTTGTGGCTCTTCAGATAGGCGGGGCCATCGTAATACTTGTCGTAAAATTCAAGCTCGATGTGCTGCGCCTGGATGTAGACGTAGAGCACCGCCGGCGGAGCGAACGCGGGGAAGGTGCCGAACGTATCCCAGACATAGCGGCAGGTCTCCTTGCAGATCTGGATGCTCTTTTCCGGCGTGTGCGGTACCTGGCGCAGGAAGTCTGCGCGGTTCTTGTACGGTACCGGCTTTTTCGCGAACGGGTTGAAGGTGCCGTTGGGGCCGAACTTCTTTGCCACCACGGCATCGACCGCCGCGTCCATGTCCTTGTAGTAGGGCGGCCGGAAGGTCTCGAACTCGCCGTCGATTCCGATCGGCGCAGGGAAGGCGTCAGGGTTCTTCGGGTTCGACTCGAAGCGAAAGCCGAGTCCGCAGCCTGTCGGTGTACCGCCCATGACCACAAGGCTATTCATTCCGCCGTACAACCATCCGCCCAGGCCCAGCGCCTGCTCGGCCAGCAGTATGTTGTGGCCGATGAACGCGCCCTCGGCGCCGGCAGTGGCAAGCATCATTTGGCTCTCGAACATCGAGAGCGGCACGGGGGTGTTGACCCAGCCCTCGCGAATCCAGCGCTGGTCGATGCAGGGACGCATATTGTTGCGATCATCGACGACATATTGGCCCAGGTCCGCCTGCAACATTACGGCATTGATCATTTCCTCGGTGATGTCGGTCACCGGCATGAACAGAGTGGTGCCGGGCATGTTCGCGTTCCAGAGATTGAATGACATGATCGCGCCGGTATTGCGCGGGACATCGAGCCGGCCGTCGAACAGCTTGACGCGGTTCTGGCGCACGAAATCGAGCAACCGATCGCGATCGCTCCTGGAGGCGAGGTCCTGCAAATGCACCGGTTGCACGTCGCGCAACTTCATCAGGTAGACACCCTCGTCATTGGTATAAAAGAGTTCGGTGCCGTGATTCCCGCACGGGCTCGCCCAGGTGCGCCCCACGTGCTCGACCATCGTATTGCACATCCCGTCCCAGTTCTGGACGCTATCGAGATTGTCCGGGCGCGGCGTGTGCGGCATGTCGGACAGGTTGAGGCCCGAGATACCGGTGCCAGCAGCGATCAGGATCGCCTCCTCGACTTCATCGAGCGGCAGCGGCGGGTGCTGCGACTTGTGCTTATTGGGGCCCTCCTTGATCTCCATGCCCAAGCCGAAGCGGCGCGAGCGGCGGTTGAAGATTGCTTCGAAGAGCGGGAAGTTGAACGCCTCGTCGACCTGTTCGAGTTCCGACAGTTTGATTTCATCAGCCATGTCAATATCCTCCTGCGCTTGCCAGCGCGCTTCAGTGCGGTTTCGGTGCCGGCGCGGGCGCGGCGGCTTGTGCGCCGGGCGCAAGCCGTCGACGGCGATCTTCCTCGACCAGGCCGACCAGGTAGCGGAAGGCGAACAGCGCGGCGAAATCGAGCACCTTGCCGCTAACCTTCATTGTGCCCAGCATTTCCCGCAGCTCATCGACGCTGAGCATGGTCTTGGCCGACCACACTCCCATCTTGCCGGTCATTACGAGTTCGCCGTCCTCTACCGCGACGTCCTCGATCGTCATATTGAAATTCCCGGCGCGCGATTTAATTCGCATCTTCCGATCTCCTCGCTTCAGCCGTAGCGGTAGGTCATGCCGAATCCGCCACTTGGGTATCGCCACGAGATGTTGTGGAACGGGCAGATGATCCGGCAGGTGCCGCACTCGATACAGTTGCTCCAGTATATCGTCGTGTGACCGTTGTCCTCGACTTTGTAGTTTTCAACCGGGCATGTCACCGTGCAGGGTTTCTCGATGCATTTGAGGCAGACCCCCTGATCGATGATCTTGAGGTGCGGACTTCCTTCGTCCACCTTTATCACCAGGGTCGCGAGTTTGTCATCGCGGCCGAGCAACTTGGGCGGGCCTAGGAAGTTCGCCAACCCGGTGGGCTTCGCGATGTCGGATGGGCTTTTGATTTCCGCTGCCATTGCAACCGGTGCTCCTTCCCCGGTCTCTGCCCTTAGAACATGGCCGCCTTGGCGGCATCGAGAAGGTCCAGGCCGAGGCTCATCAGCCCGAGCTCGGCGAGCGCGTGGTCCGCGACCGCCAGCTCAAGCGCGCGCTTGGGCACCTGCATCCCGTCATCGGTGGGCGCCACAGAAAACAGCTTGCGCGCGAGCTTGATGAATTCGTAGGGGTATTTGTTGAAGAACTGGGGATGGGTCTCGGCCATCCGCGTCAGCCCCTGATAGCGATCGTAATCCTGCCACGCGAAGCTCTCGCGAAGCCGGCTCGCGTAGGGCTCGAGCGCCTTGGCCGAAAAGTTGCCCGCCTTGTGCGCCTGGAGAATCGTCTCGGCCGCCATCACGCCCGAGGCCATCGCCATATTGGTGCCCTCGTGGAATAGCGGGTTCGCATTGACCAGCCCGGCGGCGCCGCCGATTACGACAATCCCGTCGCCCACGAAATGCGGCAGATCGTGGGGCGTCATCTCCGGAATCAGATGCGCCGAGTACTCCTCCGGCGTGGTGCCACGCAGCAGACGGCGCACCACCGGATGCGCCTTGAATTCGTTCAGCAGTTCGTCGGGCTGGACCCCCAGCGTTTTGAGTGCGCCAAGCGGGATCCCATAGCCTACGGAAATCGTGTCGCGGTTGGTGTAGAGGAAGCCCGCCCCCATCGCGCCCCGCACCGCGCCGCCGCCGAGATACTCGTACGCCGCGCCTTCATCTCCTTCCAGCGAAAAGCGATCCTCAATGACTTCGCGCGGCAGGGAGACCACCTCCTTGACGCCGAGGATCACCGAGAGCGGAAGCTCGCCGCGAAGCCCCGCCGACTGCGCGATCAGCGAATTGGCGCCGTCGGCGGCGATCACCACGTTGGCGAGCACCTCGCCACCCTCGCGCCGCGCGCGAACTCCCACCACCCGGCCTTCGCTCGCGATTACCTCGTCGACCACCGTCTGAGTGACCAGCACCGCGCCTGCCTCTTCGGCCTTTTTGGCCAGGTAACGGTCGAATATCGCGCGCAGGCCCGTGAACGAATGGTTGTAATAAGGAGGCTCGAAATCGAGGAACTTGAACGAGAGCGCAAGCTCATTGCTCTCTGAAAGCATCGAGAAACGCTTTTCGATGACGTGGCGCTCGACGCAGTTTGCTCCCGGAAAGTCCGGGAAGTACTTGCTGAGCACGGTCGTGTAGAGCACACCACCGAACATCGCCTTTGAGCCCGGGTAGTCGCCGCGCTCGAACATAATCACTTCGAGCCCGCCTTTGGCGAGGATGTATGCGGCAATCGAAGCGCCCGGTCCCGCGCCAACGATCGCTACGTCACAGCGTTCGGCCATGCGGCCCCCGGCAGTTTTGCTGAACACAACGGGAAATTGCAGCGCATCCAGCGTGTCACGACCGTCTAACGCTTAGCGCGGATGAGCCGATGCGCGCAAACAGCGCCGCTAACCGCCGGCTCGTCACCGGTCCAGGTTGGGCGGCAGCGTACAGACCAGGAGCGAGCCGACCCGTCTCTTACGCGATGTCAGAGACATTCTCCCCCACAATCGCGAATTGTTGCGCAGTTCTGCGGACGATTCCCGATCGTTCATAAACAGAAATCTATCTTCAAGTATCTTATAGTGTTATCCGGATAGGGCCGGATCAGAAGGAGAACCGATGCAGGACAAAACAATATACGCGCAACTCGCGGAGAAGTTGGAGATCGCCGGGCGGAAATCCAAAATGGTTCCGCGCATCCTCGAAAAGCTGCTTGACGAGACCGAAGCCAGGCTGGTTCTCGCCGCCGCGCCGCCGGCTACGGTTGAGGAGCTATCGGCTAAAACGGGCTTCGATCCGGCCAAAATCGAAGCGATGATCGATCCGTTGTTCCGAAAAGGCATCCTCTTCAAATCCAGGAAACCGGACGGCATCCGTTACTACCGCGTGCGGCAGGTCCTGCAGTTGCACGACTCGACCGCCGTCATGAACGATCCACCCGCCGGGATGCTCGAGCTGTGGAAGGAGTACACGCGCACGGAGTGGAGCGAGGAATCCCGGGTCTTTCAAGTGCCCGTGCTCCGGGTCGTTCCAATCAACGTGAGTATCGAGCCCAATTCGCAAATCCTCGTCTCTGACGATGTCCGCAATTTGATCGGCCAGGCCCACAACATCGCGGTTGCCAAATGCTCATGCCGGGCTATCGACGGCGCCTGCGGACAGCCGGTGGAGGTCTGCCTCCAGCTCGATCGCGCAGCCGATTACTCGATCGAGCGCGGTACCGGCCGCAAGCTGAGCAGCGAGGAAGCCCTGCGCATGCTGGAGATGTGCGAGGAACAAGGCCTGGTGCACGTCGCCGAGAACAAGCAAGGCGTCGGCCACGTGATCTGTAACTGCTGCAGCGACTGCTGCATCAACTGGACAGCGATGAGAACTGGCGTGGGCAAATTCGCATCGCCCAGCCGCTTCCGCGCTGCGATCGATACCGACGAGTGTAACGGATGCGAGAAGTGCATCGACCGATGCATCTTCGATGCCCTCACGATGACGGTCGATGGCAGCTTTGCCACGGTCGACGAGCAGAAGTGCATGGGCTGCGGCGTGTGCCGGCCGGTTTGCGTGCTCGACGCCATCAGTATGCAGGTGGTCAGGCCCCAGGAGTTCGTTCCCGCGTAACGAGAGGCAATCGGGGTTCGGCGCGGTCGCCGCGTATCCGAAAGCACGTATGCACGAGTTGCAGATCACCGAGCGCATCCTGGATGTCGTTCTCAAGCACGCCACCGGGCAGGACGTGAGCAAGGTCGTCCGCATTCACTTGAGAATCGGCGCGCTGTCCGACCTCGAGGATGAGTGGATCCAGCACTACTTTGACTACCTCAGCCGGGGCACTGTGGCCGAGAACGCGCAACTGGCGATCACGCGGACAGGTGCAGTCCTGTGCTGCCAGTCGTGCTCCTGTTCCTTCGAAGTCACGCGGGAACAGTTGGGACACGCACACTGTCCCGATTGCGGGGAGACGGGTTTGGAATTGGTCAGCGGCCGTGAGTACGTGATCGAAAATATGGAGGTCCTATGAGCGACGCCGTCAGGCTGATCGAAATCAAGGAAGAGATTCACGCCGACAACCAACGGGTCGCGCAGGGCCTGCGATGCCAACTCGCGGAAAAGAAAACCTTCCTGCTCAACGTGATGTCTTCGCCCGGCGCCGGCAAGACCAGGACCATTCTCAAGACCATTGACGCGCTCCGCGACCGCTTCCGATTCGGCGTGCTGGAAGCCGATATCGACTCGATGGTCGATGCGGAGCTGATCGCCGCGCAAGGCATCAGCGCTGTGCAACTGCGGACCGGGGGCTTCTGTCACCTCGACGCCGCGATGGTGGCCAAGGGTCTCGACGCGCTGGACCTCAACGCTCTCGACGTCGTTCTCATCGAGAACGTCGGGAACCTGGTTTGCCCGGCAGAGTTCGACACCGGCGCCGTCAAGAACGTGATGATCCTGAGCGTACCGGAAGGAGACGACAAGCCGCTCAAGTACCCGTTGATGTTCACCGTGAGCGATGTGCTGCTGGTCAACAAGATCGACTACCTGGCGTTTTCGGATTTCAACCTGGAGGCGATGCGGGAACGGGTGCTGAGGCTAAACCCGCAAATCGAGATCTTCGAGATCTCGGCGAAGACCGGCCAAGGCGTGGACCGGTGGGCCGCTTGGCTGAGCCGCGAAGCGAGCAGCTTCATTGGGTCAGCATCCGGCGCCTCACAGCCGAGGATCGGAAAGTTCCTTAACGCTTCGCGCTGCTAGAGTTGAACGGCAACAACTACTCTACGCGCCAATCTTCGCGCCAATCTTCAACTATGCTCCGAAACTTTTTCTGGTGGTGTCCGGCCCGCCGAATTGCTTGGCTCATCTATAGCAGCGAACCGGGGGCTATTTTCAATTTGCGTCCAAAATCTCCGTTGGCAAATCAGGCGCGACCATCCGCTCCAGGCGTCGCTCCGAGAGGTTGTATTTTTCATGCGGCCGGTTCCTTTTCCGGGTGCCTCCCATCGGCGCGAGGCAGCAGCCCATGCCGCCGTCATGAACTTTCCGGTAATTGGCGCGCAAATCATCGCGGTGCCGCTCCTCGGAGAACTGCATCATCAATAATATGTTCGGATCTAATTTTCGGTAACGACACCGAATGAGCGAGCGGCCGTGCAAACGGGGCGCAACGGCGACCCTCGAAAGCTCAGCGCACGGTTCTGGCGGCGTTGCGCATCAGGTGCCACCTGTAGAGCCTTTCGAACACGATGCGAAGGCTGGCGGGGCCGAGATAGGGCATCTTGTGATTCACCACGAACAATTCGGTGAATTCGCTTTGCTCGCCCGCAATCAGTTCGGAGATGATGCGTCCCGCGGTCTGCGTGAATGCGACGCCTTCGCCGTTGTAGGCGACTCCATAGAAGATGTTCTTGTGATCTCCCATCACGCCTACCGACGGCGTGAAATCCATCGTGAAGCCCATCGTGCCGCCCCATGCATGATCGATTCGCAGTCCTTCCAGTTGCGGAAACGTCGTGAACAGGCTGCGGGTGAGTAATTCCAGCGCCGGCCTGTAGTTGCCGGAACTCGGCGCGTCGCCGGCGAAGTAGGGCGCGTCCGAACCGCCGATCACGATGCGCCCGTCGGCGGTCGGACGCTGGTAGTCGAAGAGCACCCGCAGGTCGGAGAGGCCCTGGCGGCCCTTCCAGCCTATCGATTCCCACTGCGCCTTCGTCAACGGCTCGGTGGCGATCACATAGCTGCAAAGCGGCAACACGCGATCGCGGAAGAAACCGAGCCTCGGGGAGTATCCGTTGAGGGCGAGCACCAGCACGGGTGCGCTGATGTCGCCCATTTCAGTTTCCACGCGGTGCACCTTACCCGGAGTCACACGCATCACCAGGGTCCGCTCGCGAACCTCGACGCCAGCGCGCTCGATTAATGGCTTGATGCCGCGCGCCAGCTTCGCCGGGTTGAGAATGCCGCCGTAGGGGAATTTGAGGGCGGCGAGGTAACGCGGCGATCTGATTTCGGCCTCGAGTTCCTTGCCCTGCAGCAGCGCGGCGTCCAGCCCCATCGACTTGTAGCTCTGAAGCTGGTGCTCGAGCTGGGCGGCTTGCTCCTGGTCGATGGCGGCTTCGAGCACGCCGTTTTCCTCGAAGTCGCAGGCCACGCCGTGTTCCGCCACCAGCCGCTTGATATGTCCGATGCCGTAGAGGCTCGCGTCGAAGGCCTTGCGGCCGAGCTCCGGGCCCACCTTGTTCACCCACTCCATCAGTCCGGAGAAGCCCGCGTCGCAGAAGCCCCCGTTGCGGCCGCTGGCGCCGTATCCGCAGCAGGCGCCTTCGAGCAGCACGATGTGCTTGTTGGGAAATCTGCGGCTTAGATGGTAAGCGGAGGAAAGCCCGGTGAAGCCGCCGCCGATAATGACGATGTCGGCCTTGTGGCTGCCCTTGAGGGGAGCGTTTATCTGCTGGTGTTCGAGGTCGGCCGCTTCGAACCAGAAATTGTCGAGGAAGTATTCGTACAGTTGCGGCGGCTTCGCCGGATCGTCGCCGAGCTGTTCAAGGCCGTGGGAGAGCGCCCATGCGCCGGCCGCGCCGGCGGCAACGCCGCCCACGAATGCGCGTCTGGACACTTTCTTCGCGCCGCGCGGCTTCGCACCGCTGAGACTTCCGCTCATCGCACCTTCCTCCCTTATTGGTTTTCTCCGCGCGGGTCAGCGAGAGTTAGAATAGTGGGCGTTGGGCGGCGGCGGCGACGGGCCAGAACGAGCGCCGATGAATCGGCGAGGGGCCGAGCTTGGCGAGCGACTGCATATGCTCGCTGGTGCAATAGCCCTTGTGTTGCGCGAAGCCGTAGCCGGGGTAGATCGCGTCGAGCGCGACCATCATGCGATCGCGCGTAACTTTGGCGACGATGGAGGCGGCCGCGATGCAGAAACTTTTGCGATCGCCGCCTACGATTCGGGTCTGTGGAAGCTCGAGACCCGGAATCAGACGGCCATCAACCAGCACGTGGCCGGGCGCCAGACTCAATGCGGACAGCGCGCGGCGGCTCGCGGACATCGTGGCCCAATAGATATTGAGGCAATCGATTTCGTTGACCTCGGCGATGCCGACGCCGACCGCGATGGCGCGGTCGCGGATCGGCGTGAACAGTTCCTCGCGCTGATCGTGGGTCAACTGTTTGGAATCGTGCACGCCGCTGATGAATGTTTCGGGTGCGAAAACCACGGCGGCTGCGACGACGGGACCGGCCATCGGGCCGACGCCGGCTTCGTCAACACCGGCGACGGCGTCGATGCCGAGTTTCCACAGGCGCCGTTCGTAACGCAGGTCGGGCCGCTTGCTCATCGTGATAGTCGGTGTTCGTCAGTCACAGGTTGTGTGTCGTGGTTTACGCCATCCGTTTCAAACGCGCCTTGCGAATCGTCTCAGCGGTTTCATCGGGAGCGCCGATGTCGTTGAGACGGATCGCGTAGTCGGCGCTGGCGGCGGACGCGATCGTGACGTCGCCAAGTCCGATCATCCGTTGACCGACGCGCTTGCTGACCTCGACCGAGCGGATGTCGGCCAGTTCCATCTCGCGACGGCGTGACGCGACCAGTCCGCGCTTTTCGATCAAGCGATCGGAAGTGAGACTCCAGCTGATGGTCCTGGCGCGAATCATGGTGACGATGAACGTCAGCGCGCCGACGCCTATTACCGCGAAGCCGGCCTGAATCGGTTCGCGCTTGACGTGCAGCTCGTACAGCAAAATGGCGCCGACCGCGATCAGCACTCCACCGAAGAGGAAGCCGTTGGCGTAGTACCATAGCGAGGGACGGAATTTGGCGAGCGCGTACTCGCGCACCGCGGCAGGCTTGGGCGCGTACATCCGCGCGCCGCATCGCGAGCAAAAGGCGGCGCCTTGCTGGGTGTCGTTACCGCACTGGGGACATCTCATCGCGCCGCCTCAAGCCGCCGCATCGGGAACAGTGTTAGCCGGTGCGATTATGATGATGCTTGGCGTGTCGCGTCAATTGAAACCGCGTCGAGGCCGGGGCAAGGAGAAGACGCGGATTCCAGATCTTAGTTGGCGGAGGGGTGGCCCCAGCTGCGGGCGCAACTGAGGATGTCGATCGGGGTTCCATCCTGGACCGCGCGGTACTTGTCCCAGAAGCTGGAATCGATTTGTTTGAGCGCAGGCGGCTCCCGCCGACGCCATCGATTGCACGCGCCCGGACCGCCGTTGTAGGCCGCGTACGCCGATCGGGCGAGATGGCCGGCGACCGGCACGGGATCGAACTTCGGCTGAGCGGAAGCATAGCGCATCATGCGCGCGAGAATCTCGCAGCCCGCGCCCGCATTGTAGAGAACGTCCCACTTAAGGCGATCGATATCATAAAACCCGCGCCAGACGTGCTTATTCACCTGCATCACCCCGATGTCGCCGGTCGCAGATTCAAGCCATCGGATGCCCGCCGCGGCCATCACGAACTGTCGCCAGCAGCTTTCCTGCCACGCCGCACTGCGCACGAGCATCACATAGGTGGTGGCGTCGTCGGCGTCAACGGCGCTTTCGCCGAGCTGGCGCTCGGCGCTGAGATCGAGCAGGAGGTCCATGTCGCGGCGATAAGTCTGGGCGTTGTCTTCGGTGACGACGAGACGGTAGAGGCGATCGGCGACCTCTTGGAGGCGGGGGAGCATCGCGGGCTCGTCGTCCTTCTCCTTCTGGGCGGCGGCGGCCTCTCGTGGCGAGAGGACGGAGAGCATTCGCAGGAGGAGAGGAGCAAGGCGGGCGATTTGGCGCGACGCTCGACGGCTAGCGCTGGGGGCGGAAGGCGGCACGTCCTTTTCTTCCATTTCTTCCGTTGGGTGGCGGCTTGCGGGCGGCTCGGGGACGGCGAAAAGTTTTTTCAGGTCACGATCTTCGTGGTAGTTGAATTGAAGCGGATCGCCGGTCGCGCCGGGCGCCATGATATGCGCGAGGCGGCGAAGGTCGGCGGCGGAAATGCGCATCCCAAGGGCGGGCGCCGCCTGATCGAGCGCAAACAACGCGTCGCCGGCCGAGATGAACGACATGAATTCGAGCGCGTGCGCCCCGAGCATCCCGCGCCGGGCGGCGGCGCGGACCGCGTCGTGCAACTGACGCCATTCGTCGAGGAACAGAACGCGCACCGGATCGGGCTCAGCGGCAGCGGGCGGATTATTCAGCGCCTGGACGATGCGGTGGCGGCTGTCGAGCAGGATTTGCAGCAGTTGGTCGCGGAACTGTTGGTCGCCGACCGCGTCGCCGAGCTGCTTGATCGAAAAAACCAGAAACGCGTCCCACTGATCGAGCGTGTTTTGAAAGGCTTTGAGTTCGGCGGGCGTGAGCGAGGCGGCGCCGCCACCGGCGCGGTCGGCACCGCCGCGGGCGCCGGGAATCGCGGTTGGGGTGTCGGGTATCGTCATCACGAGCGTGACTCGGATGCCGTCGTCGAGTGCGACGATGCCGGGCTCGGCGGCGAGCGATGCGATTGCGGCGTGGATACGGCCGGCGGCGTCGGGCGGGATCGAATCGGCGACCATCGCGCCGAGCTGTTGAACGGCGGGTTTGAGATCGTAGGAAAAGTCGTCGAGCTGCGGAATGAGATAGTTTTTGATCAGGTCGAAGCCCTGACCGACGAGCTGCGTTTTCTGATGAGCGGAGTCGTAGAGATTCAAATCGGTGAAATGAAATTTAAGCTGGAGGCCGGGCGCGATGTATGGGACGCCGAGCGCTTCGACGATGCCGCTCCATTGGATAGCGTTGAGGCATTGAGAACCCATCGAGACGCCCAAGCCGAGAGTGTTGGCGGTTTCGAGCTTTACGGTGGCCGGCCCGCTCGCGGTGGCGCGTGAGAAATCGGGATTTTCAGCGTAAAGAAACTGGCAATCGTCGGTGCCGTTCCAAAGCTGAGCGCGTCCGCCGGGCGCGGTATAAAGTTTGCGCTTGAGCGCTTCGCGGATTGCGATGTAGTCGATGGTGAGCGGAATCCTGACCTGGGTGGCGCGGGCGGGATCGGGCCGGGCGAGGAGGATTGCGCTGGCGGCGACTGCGACGGCCATCCACAACCTGGCTGCCGGCCCCTTGCCTCGAGGGAAGGGGAACAATCGCGGAGAGGAAGGGCGCGGCGAATCAGATCGGTCGAGGATGTTCATGAATTACCAGTTTTGGCGATCATAGCGATTTTGTCGCGCGCGCATCGTCAGCGCACGCGAGTCACGTGTCAACCATTATGGCAAGTCCGCTCGTCCTTGAAAGCCGCGCTGTCGCTATTGATAATCAAAGTGGAAGTATCACCGGAAATTGCGGGTAAGCCGGATGAACACAGAACGTCAGCCAGACTTTTACGAAGCGGAACCGCCGCAGGCGTCGCGCGAACTGGCGAAGCTGCGCGGTTCGAGCGACTACGTGGCGCCGTTCGAGATCGTGCGGCGGCGCGTGATCGACGACGTCCATGAAGGCAGGATGACGGTCGATGCGACGGTCGTAATCCGAATCGGCAACGTCGAGGAAACCGAAGCGGCGTCGGGCGTCGGCGTGGTGCACGCGCTCGACGTGGCGCTGCGCAAGGCGCTGCTGAAATATTTTCCATACCTCGAGCCGGTGCGCGTGATCGAAACCTACCAGCATGCGACCGGCGACTCGACCGAGGCGGACGTCGTATCGGTGAAGAAATTTTCCGACGGCCAACTGCTGTGGACGACGCTGGCCAAGTCGTCGAATACGGTCGAAGCGGGATGGATGTCGCTGCTCGACGGTTACGAATGGCGAATCATCAACGAGAACGCGAGGCGGCAGCGGATGAATGCGAATCCGAGGTTGTCGAGGCGCTGACCCCCAAGGGGCGATCGCGATGAGCGCGGGCGAGCGGGCAGTTGGTAAGGGCAAGGCGTCGGCGGGCAAACTCAAGATTTTGTACGACGGCTCGTGCGAGATGTGCCGGGCGAGTGTCGACGGAATCATGCAATTCGACAACTCGGGAGCGATGGAGCCGCTCGATCTTCATCGCGAAGAAGTGCGCGCGCAGTTTCCCGGGTTGACGCTGGAAAATCTGCTCGAGGAATTGCACGCGGTGGACGAGAGCGGGCGCGTGTACCGCGGCGCGCGTGCGATCAACGAAATACTCCGGCGGCAGCGCGGGCTGCGGGGCTACCTGGCGTACCTGTGGTACCTCCCGCCGTACGCGTGGCTGGCGGATTGGCAGTACAAGCGGATCGCGGCGTCGCGATACGCACGCGATGCGCGCGGCAAGTTGAAGGGGGATGCGGTGCCGGAGCGTTAGCGGGTCAGTTTGAATTACTCAACAGCGTGGATTCCAGTTATGCGATAATTTCGTCGTCCTTCCCTGGTATACACCCAGACAGAGCCATCTTTTTGCAATGGAACTTTGAGCATATCTGTTTGGCACTCTCCTTCTTGAATCGGTGACCAGACGAGTACGTTATTCTTCTGATTGGCGCGCTCTTTAAATTCGCCAACCCAGTCTCCGCCGTCCCACACCGCCTTGAACAGATACGGCGGG
>Ga0208079_1000483_pt1 | contig 21805 bp, 23 predicted proteins | sample NGESurdeep092012_5_FD_184474 | JGI IMG/M metagenome (GOLD analysis project Ga0208079, IMG submission 184474) | Arctic peat soil microbial communities from Barrow, Alaska - NGEE Surface sample 210-2 deep-092012 (SPAdes) | ecosystem: Environmental > Terrestrial > Soil > Wetlands > Peat ... | reverse complement strand
TCTGCTGATCTCGATCACCGGCGGTAAGGACCTCACGCTTTACGAAGTCGATGAAGCCGCCACCCGCATCCGCGAGGAAGTCGACCAGGACGCCAACATCATCGTCGGCGCCACCTTCGACGAAAGCCTGGAAGGCATCATCCGCGTCTCGGTGGTGGCGACCGGCATCGACCATGCCAACGCCCCGCGCCAGCAGGCGCCGGCGGAAAGCGCCCTCAAGGAGCTCGCCGGCAAGATGCGCGGCGATAGCCGCCGCGCCGTCGACCGGATCGAACGCACGCCGACCCCGGCCACGGCCAGTGCGGCGTCGGTGGAATCCGCCGCCCATGCCGCGGTCGCCGCCGCCATCCTGCCAGCGAACGCGACCGAGGACGTCTCGATTCGGCCGCTGCCGATGAAGCCGTCTTTGTTCGAGCCGGCTCTGGGCGAAGCGCCGCAGGCCGAGCTGCCGACGCCGGCGACCTTCATCCCGCCGGCGCCTGAACGCACGGCGCGCACGCCACGCATGCCGCGCATCGACGAATTGCCGCTGCCTGCGCAGAACGAGATCCGGGCGCAGCGCGGCGAGCTCGCCGGCGATCACCCCGAACAGCGCCGCATGTCGCTGATGCAGCGGCTGGCCTCGGTCGGCCTCGGTCGGCGCACGGAGGAGGCCGCACCGCCGCCGGCACCACGGACCGCGCGGCCGATGCCGCAGTTCGAGCGGCCGCCGCAGCGGCCGACCGCACGCCAACCGGAAGGCCGGCATCCTGAAGGCAAACCTGGCGAACCGGTGTCGGAATATGCCCGGCGCGCCGCCCCGCAGGGCCTCGATCCCCACGGGCGTCCGGCAGCTGTGCATAATTCGCCTGAGGAAGATCAACTCGACATCCCGGCTTTCCTGCGTCGCCAGGCAAACTGACCGGTCCAAGAGCTTGAGGGCGGCCCCGCTTCATCACAGGAAGCGGGGCCGTTCACCGCCCGCCGCGTTCCGCGGTATTTTTGCTAACTCATTGAATTAAAACATCAATATTAAAATCGTCCTACTCGAAGACCGGCTGCCGCAGCTATTTGCAAGGCCACGAGATTTGCCCGGTAACGTAAATCCAAGCATCAGTCGGCCGCTCGCTCGGAAATTGCGGCAAAAAAGAGTAACAGTCGGTAAGAAAGCGTGTGTTGGAGAAGGCCTGGGGTATAGCCTAAGTTTCAACGGTGAAAGGGACTTTTTCAGTCCCTGGGGGTTGTCGCTCTTTCCTTCGGGCGTTCTGACTTGAAGGCCAAAATGTGGCTCCGTTGGGGCCTGGGATGGGGGCCGCGCGGCTCGCTTGCGAGCTGGCGGAAACGAGGTCGATGAAGGGCGCTAAGCAGACCACGCTACGCGACCAGATTGCCATCTCCGGCGTCGGCGTCCATTCCGGACTTCCCGTCACGCTCACGTTGAATCCCGCTCACGACGACGAAGGCATCGTTTTCCGGCGCGTGTCGGCCGACGGCTCGATCGAGCGCGAGATCCGCGCTGACGTGCGCGCGGTCACCGCTACCGAATTCGCAACCGTCTTGGGCGACGCCTCCGGTCCGCTCTGCTCGACCGCCGAACATCTGCTGGCGGCCCTGCGCGGGCTCTACGTGGACAATGTGTTCATCGAGATTGACGGGCCGGAAGTGCCGATCATGGACGGCAGCGCCGCCGCCTTCGTCGATGCCATCGATCAGGCCGGGCTGACCGACCGCGCGTCGCCGCGCTGCTATATCGAAGTGATCAAGCCGGTGCGCGTGGCGAAGGACGGCGCCTTCGGCGAACTGCGGCCCTACCAGCATGGCTTCCGGGTCGAGGCCGAAATCGACTTCGATCATCCGCTGATCGGCCAGCAGGCGCTCGCGCTCGACATCGAGCCGAAAACCTTCCGCCGCGAGATTGCGCGCGCCCGCACCTTCGGCTTCATGCGCGACGTTGCCAAATTGTGGAGCGCCGGCTACGCGCTCGGCGCCTCGTTCGACAACACGCTGGTGATCAGCGAGGACCGCGTGCTCAATCCGGAAGGCTTGCGCTTTACCGATGAGTTCGTGCGCCACAAGGTGCTCGACGCCATCGGCGATCTGGCCCTGGCCGGCCAGCCGCTGCTCGCCGCCTACCGGACCGTCCGCGGCGGCCACAAGCTCAACCATGCGGTGCTATCCGCGCTGATGGCCGATCCGACGGCCTGGCGGGTGGTGGAGGCGGCCGAGCCTGCCCGCCGCACGCGCGGCCACGCCGATGTCGGCGCCGGTCTGCTGGCCCCGGCCTATGGGCCGGAAGTGTCCTGAAAAGCCAGTATTACGGGCGCATGATCTTGTCCGAAAACCGGTTCCCACTTTTTGGGATCATGCGCAGGTTTTCGGCTTAACGCTCCGCCTTATTCCCGGCCGAATGTCCGCTTAATCGCTTGGTGGGAACGCGCTTTTTCGTTTACACCAGCGCGGATGAGGGGGCTGCCGCAGGCCTTGCGCAACCGCCCTTTGGGGGATCGGACACGACCGCGTGGATGAGTTTGTGCCGAAGGACTTCGCGCTCATGACATTGCCGTCATCGCGGCCGGCTCGCGCCGGTCTGCGCCGGCCGCGGCTCGCGCGCGCCATATCGCCTAGCTTGGGCGTGCTGCTGCTGGCGGCGAGCCTCGGTGGCTGCAGCAGCCTGTTCGGCAAGGACGACACGCCGCCCGACCAGCCCGCCGACCGGCTCTACAATGAGGGCCTGTATTATCTCAACGCCAAGAAGGACCCCAAGTCGGCGGGCAAGAAATTCGAAGAAGTCGACCGTCAGCACCCGTATTCGGAATGGGCGCGCAAATCGCTGATCATGTCGGCGTTCGCGTATTACGAGGCCGGCAACTACGACGATTGCGTGACCGCGGCCAAGCGATACATCTCGCTCCACCCCGGCAGCGCGGACGCCGCCTACGCGCAATACCTTATCGGTTCCGCCTATTTCGACGAGATCCCGGACATCACCCGCGATCAGGCGCGCACCGACAAGGCTTTGGCCGCGCTGGACGAGGTGTCGCGGAAATATCCGAGCAGCGAATACGCCATCAGCGCCAAGCAGAAAATCGCGGTCGCGCGCGACCAGCTCGCCGGCAAGGAAATGCTGGTCGGCCGCTACTATCTGGACAAGAAGGACTACACCGGCGCCATCAACCGCTTCAAAGTCGTCGTCACCCGCTACCAGACCACGCGTCATGTCGAAGAGGCGCTGGAGCGGCTGGCGGAAGCCTATATGGCGCTCGGCATCGTGGAAGAGGCGCAGACCGCGGCCGCCGTGCTCGGGCACAATTTCCCCGACAGCGAATGGTACCGCCACGCCTATGCGCTGGTGAAAAACGGCGGCGTCGAGCCCTCCGAAAATAAGGGCTCCTGGATCAGCAAGGCGTTCAAGCGGATCGGGCTGGGGTAACGCGGCCGCGTAATTCGCATTACGGACTTACCCACACTGTCATGGCCGGCTTGTCACCGGAAGTCGGGTATACCCGACTTCCGGCACTTAAATATTGTGGAAGTCGAGTAAACTCGACTTCCAATGCCATCTACGTCTTTAATGATGGCGAATCTGTAAGGCGTGGATGCCCGGCACAAGGCCAGGCATGACGAGGCCCATCGGACTTGCCCGGCTCATGCTTTCCCGACTTTCAATCCGCGACATTGTCCTGATCGACCGCCTCGACATCGATTTCGCCGAGGGGCTTGCCGTGCTCACCGGCGAGACCGGCGCCGGCAAGTCGATCCTGCTCGACGCCTTCGCGCTGGCGCTCGGCGCCCGCGGCGACCAGGCCCTGGTGCGGCAGGGCTTGGAGCAGGGCCAGGTGATCGCGGTGTTCGAGGTCGCGCGCAATCATCCGGCGCGCGCGCTGCTCAAGGCCCGAAATTTGGCCAACGATATCGCCGCCGAGGACGAATTGATCCTGCGCCGGGTGCAGTTCAGCGACGGCCGCACCCGCGCCTTCGTCAACGACCAGCCGGTGAGCGTTCAGGTGATGAAGCAGCTCGGCAGCGCGCTGGTCGAGATTCACGGCCAGCACGATGACCGCGCGCTGGTCGATGCCGCCACCCACCGCCGCCTGCTCGACGCCTTTGGCGCTCTGGAGGGCGACGCGGCCAAGGTCGAAACTTTGTGGGAGGCGCGCCGCGCGGCGCAGGCCGAAGCCGACAACCATCGCGCCGATGTCGAGCGCGCCCAGCGCGAAAGCGACTGGCTGCGCCACGCCGTCGATGAACTCGACAAGCTTAGCCCGCAGGCGGGCGAGGAAACCGTGCTCGCCGATCGCCGTACCGTCATGATGCAGTCGGAAAAGGTGGCGGAAGATTTGCGCGACGCCTACGAGGTGATCGCCGGCGCCAATTCTAGCGTGCCGGCGCTCGCCGGCGTCATCCGCCGGCTGGAGCGGCGCAGCGCCCAGGCGCCGACATTGGTCGAGCCGGCGGTGAAGGCGCTCGATGCGGCGCTGACCGCGTTGGATGAGACCCGCGGCCATCTCGAGCAGGCGCTGCGCACCGCCGATTTCGATCCGGCCGAACTGGAACGCAACGAGGAGCGGCTGTTCGCGCTGCGCGCGGCGGGCCGCAAATACAATGTGCCGGTGGACGAGCTGGCGGCGCTGGCGCGCAAGTATAATGGCGATATCGCTCTTATCGATGCCGGCGAGGCGAAGCTCAAGGCGCTGGAGGCTGCCGCCAGCCAAGCGGAGGCCGATTTCCGCATTGCCGCCGACGCGCTCTCCAAGGCGCGCGCCAAGGCGGCGGCCGCGCTCGACAAGGCGGTGAACGGCGAGCTCAAGCCGCTCAAGCTCGAGCGCGCGAAATTCTCCACCGAGATCGTCAGCGATCCCGCCGCCGTCGGGCCGAACGGCATCGACCGGGTGGAGTTCTGGGTGCAGACCAATCCGGGTACGCGGCCGGGGCCGCTGATGAAGGTCGCCTCCGGTGGCGAGTTGGCCCGCTTTCTCTTGGCGCTCAAGGTGGTGCTGGCCGACCGCGGCTCGGCGCCGACGCTGGTGTTCGACGAGATCGACACCGGCGTGGGCGGCGCGGTGGCCGACGCCATCGGGGTGCGGCTGGCGCGGCTGGCCGGCGGTGTGCAGGTGCTGGCGGTGACGCATGCGCCGCAGGTGGCGGCGCGCGCCGACCGGCATTACGTCATCAGCAAGGACGCGCTGGAGAAGGGCAAGCGGGTCGCCACCCGCGTCAACGAAGTGGCCGAGGAGCGCCGGCGCGAGGAGATCGCCCGCATGCTGGCCGGCGCCGAGATCACCAACGAGGCCCGCGCCGCCGCCGAACGGCTGATCAAGGCGGCGGGGTGACAGTGCCGCTATGGCTAGTCATGACGCCCCGAAAATAAAAGTCCCCGACCTGACCGAAGCGCAGGCCAAGGCCGAGTTGAAACGGCTCGCGGCCGAGATCGCCGCGCACGACAAGCGCTACTATCAAGAAGACAAGCCGACCGTCACCGACGCCGCCTATGACGCGCTGCGGGCGCGCAATGCGGCGATCGAGGCTCGCTTTCCGACGCTCATCCGCGCGGATTCGCCGTCGCGTCGGGTCGGCGCGGCGCCCACCGGCCGGTTCAAAAAAGTCCGCCACGCGCTGCCGATGCTCTCGCTCGACAACGCGTTCGAGGAGCAGGACGTCATCGATTTCGCCGCCCGCATCCGCCGTTTTCTGAAACTCGGCGAGGACGAGAAAATCGCCTTCAGCGCCGAGCCTAAGATCGACGGGCTGTCGATGTCGCTGCGTTATGAGGACGGCGAGCTGGTCACCGCCGCCACCCGCGGCGACGGCGCCGAGGGCGAGGACGTCACCGCCAATATCCGGACGCTGAAGGACGTGCCGCAACAGCTCAAGGGCAAGCACGTTCCGAAGGTGTGCGAGGTGCGCGGCGAGGTCTACATGACCAAGGCCGATTTTCTCAAGCTCAACAAGCGGCAGGCGGACGCCGGCGAGCCGATTTTCGCCAATCCGCGCAATTCGGCGGCCGGCTCGTTGCGGCAGAAGGATCCGAGCGTCACCGCCTCGCGTCCGCTCGGCTTCTTCGCCTATGCCTGGGGGCAGATGAGCGAGACGCCGGCGGACAGCCAGTCCGGCATGGTGAAGTGGTTTGCCAGTTGCGGCTTCAAGACCAATCCGCTCACCAAGATCTGCCATTCGGTCGAGCAGTTGCTCGCGTTCCACCGCGAGATCGAGCAGCGCCGCGCCCGGCTCGACTACGACATCGACGGCGTGGTCTACAAAGTCGACCGTCTCGACTGGCAGGAGCGGCTCGGTTTCGTCTCGCGCTCACCGCGCTGGGCGATCGCGCACAAGTTCCCGGCCGAACGCGCCATGACCGTGCTCAAGGATATCGAGATCCAGGTCGGCCGCACCGGCGCGCTCACGCCGGTCGCGAAGCTCGAGCCGGTCGGCGTCGGCGGCGTGGTGGTGCAGAATGCCACGCTGCACAACGAGGACTACATCAAGGGCATCGGCGGCAACGGCGAGCAACTGCGCGAGGGCCGCGACATTCGCGTCGGCGATACTGTCATCATCCAACGCGCCGGCGATGTGATCCCGCAGGTGGTCGATGTGGTGCTGGAGAAGCGGCCGAAGGACGCCAAGCCATTCCCTTTCCCAACTGTTTGCCCCGTCTGCGGTAGCCATGCAGTGCGCGAGGAGGGGGAGGCTGTACGTCGCTGCACGGGTGGATTGATATGTCCCGCGCAGCAGGTTGAGCGCCTACGTCATTTTGTCTCTCGCAATGCTTTCGACATCGAAGGCTTTGGCGAAACTTATGTGCAGCTCTTTTTCGAAAAAAATCTCGTCCGGGAGCCAGCAGATATATTTAAGCTTCCTGATCGCTTCCAGGACATAAAGCGCGCATTAGAAGAGCATCGGAAGGACGTTAGGGCCGTCGGGAAGCCCACGAAATCCGCTAAGGGCACACGTAAAAAGAAAGAAGATGAGGGCGAGAAAAGCGTAAGAAACCTCATCAATGCGATAAATGCACGGCGTGAGATCTCTCTGGACCGGTTCATATTTGCGCTGGGCATCCGACACGTTGGCGAAAGGACCGCTAAGGCTCTGTCCAAACAATTTAAAGACGCGGCCTCACTGATAAAAGGAATCGCCTCAGCGGGAGATGGTCAACCTGGGTCGGCTTGGATTGAATTGTCCAATGTTCCGAAAATCGGCTCTGTCACCCGTGATCGACTCCTCAAAAACACCGCGGTCGGAGATCGCGGGCAGCTCAGTTTAGATTTAGATTTCTCCACGAAGGAAGTACCGCGCTCACTAAATCTATCGAAGACGCAGCGTGCGAGTTTGCTCAAACACTACAAGAGCGATGGCGCTCTGCGCTCGGCACTTCAACGAGCCAAATCACAACAACCTACGGACGCTTACAAACGATTGGCTGATGATAGCGAAATCGGAACCGTGGCAACGAATTCGCTTATTCAGTTCTTTTCGGAAAAACACAATAAGAAGGCGGTAGAAGCTCTTCTTGCGGCGATTAAGATCAAGCGTGCGGAAGCTATCGCACATGACTCTCCGGTATCTGGAAAGAGTGTCGTTTTTACCGGGACGCTCGAACGTATGACGAGAGACGAAGCGAAAGCGGTTGCTGACCGGCTTGGTGCAAAAGTTTCAAGTTCTGTTTCGAAAAAAACCGATCTTTTAATAGCGGGAAGGGAGCCAGGATCCAAACTTGCTGAGGGTCAGAAACACGGGGTGAGGGTGATTTCTGAAGAGGAATGGATGAAGCTTATTGGGCGTTGAGGCAGGCGCAAGCCTAAATTGGTGATTGTGCATTTCTATATTTTAAGTTGTACTATTTCCGCCTTACAAGTTGAGGGGCGGTTTGGTGAAACCGATTGCGATCGATTTCGAAACTGCAAATGAGGAGCGTCGGAGTGCCTGCGCAATAGGGCTCGCCTGGATTGAAACTGGCGCTGTGGTTAGACGAGAGCATCGTCTTATTCGCCCGAAAAAGATGCGATTTAGTCCGCACAACATTCGAGTGCATGGAATACGGCCTGAAGACGTTTGCGATAAGCCCGAATTTCCTGAGGTTCTGTCCGAATTTCTACCAGATATTTCTGGGTCTCTGATTCTTGCTCACAATGCTGCCTTCGATATCGAAGTGTTATGCGCCACACTGAGGGAGTACCGTCAGCTTTTCCCTGAATTTGGCTACTATTGCACAATGGATATCTCGCGGCGCTTATGGCCCGAGTTGTCAAGTGTATCTCTTGATTCAGTCGCTCGTCATTTTGGAATCAAATTTCAGCATCACGACCCGGCTGAAGATGCGTTTGCTTGCGCTGAAATAGCGATAATCGCCGCAAAAGACCTCGGGGTTTCTGAGGTTATCGATATCTCAACTAAGATTTCTATACAGCCGGGGTTGGTAAGAATTGACTCTTATGTTCCTTGTTCAGTATCGGGCATAAGCAGACTTGCACGTAACTTTAAAAGTCGGCCCGTTCTGCCGTCGGACTCGTTGGAAGATGTTTTGTGCTTTTCTGTCAAAGGAAGCACTGGGAACATTTATGAAATAACCGCCCGGAGAGTTGCTGACCAACTCCGGATGACGTGCACCTGCCAAGCGGGCCAGAATCGCATATGGTGTAAGCATCGAACTGCACTTTTGGATGGCGACGTAACCAATCTGGTCTCAGATAATTTGCTCGATGTTGCGAAGCTTGCGGAAATGTCTGTCGGCGTCGCGGTTGAGCCACGGGATCGGGCCCTACGCGCGTGGAGTCATAGGGCTGGCAAGTTCGACGTCATCAATGGTGATGTTGCGCCAAGTATTCTCGCTACTCAAAAATTAGCGATCGGTTTTCCCATCGCTGGCAAGACCGTGGTGTTCACCGGCGCGCTGGAAAAGATGACGCGCGAGGAGGCCAAGGCCATGGCCGAGCGCCTGGGCGCCAAGGCGGCCGGCTCGGTGTCGAAGAAGACCGATTTCGTGGTGGCCGGCCCCGGCGCCGGCTCCAAGCTCGCCGACGCCAAGAAATTCGGCGTCAAAGTGCTGAGCGAGGATGAGTGGCTGAAGCTGGTGGCGGGCTAACTAGCGCCGCACCAGCGCGAGATACGCAACGCCGGTTGCCAGCACCATCACCACCAGCATCCAGGCCATCGGCATGGCGGTGGTCGCCCCGGCGAGCAAAATCGAAACCACCTGCGTCGACGCCGCGCCGACCGCCATCTGCGTGAAACCGGTCATGCCGGCGGCGGTACCGGCGGCTTGCGGCCGCACGCTGACCGCGCCGGCAACGGCGTTCGGCAGCAGCAGGCCGTTGCCGTAGGCGATCACCAGCTGCGGCAGGAAAATGATCGCCGGCCCGCCGTCCGGCATGCTGGCGACCAGCACGGCGGTGAGGCTCGCACCGATCAGCTCGGACACGATGCCGGCCATGATCATGGCATCGATGCCGAAGCGCTGCGACAGCCGCGAGGCAGTGAAATTGCCGCTCATATAGCCGAGCGAGGTCACCGCGAACCACACGCCGTATTCGGCCGAGGTGCGCCCCATCAGCGTCACCACCACATGCGGCCCGCCGCCGAGATAGGTGAAGAACGGCGCCGAGCCGAGCGCGCCGCACAGCACGTAGCAGTGGAATTTCGCGCTGCCGAGCAAGGCGCGGGTTTGGTCCCACAGCATCACCGGCGCCTGCGCGGCGCTCACCGGCCGCGTCTCCGGCAGCACCGCCACCGCCCATAGCCACACCGCGCCGCTGAAAATTGCGATGAACAGGAAAATCGCTTCCCAGCCGAAGGCGGTGTCGAGAATGGCGCCGATTAGCGGCGAAATCATCGGCGCGATCACCATCGCGGTGGTGACCAGGCCGATCATGGCGGCGGCACGGTCGCGCTCATAGAGATCGCGGATGATGGCGCGCCCGATCACGATGCCGGTCGAGGCGCCGACCGCCTGCACGATGCGCGCGCCGATCAGCGCGCCGATCGAGGAGGTGGCGATGGCGGCGAGCGAGGCCACCACGCTCAGCGCTAGCCCCGCCAGCACCACCGGCCGGCGGCCGAAGCGGTCGGACAGCGGCCCGAGCAGAAGCTGGGCGGTGGCCAGGCTCAACAGATAGAGCGAGAGCGTGAGCTGCACCGTGCCGGTATTGGTGGCCAGCCGCGTGATCAGCCCCGGCAGCGCAGGCACCAGGATGTTGAGCGTGGCCGGCCCGATGGCGGTCATCGCCATCAGCAGCGCCAGCAGCCGCCAGGGGGTGGTTTGCCTGCCTAAGGCCGCAGCGGGAGCGTTTTTCACGTCCATCGATCCGTCGTATCTGGAGTATGCGCCTCGGCTAGGTCACCTCTCCCCGCAAGCGGGGAGAGGGAGTTCGCACGAGTCTTGTAAGCATGACTAATTCCCAAGCGGCCGCGTGGCGCCGTCGAGCCAGGCTCGCGTCAGCGCATCGAGCAGCGGGCCGAGCACCTCAGCAACGCGAGCGTGGTAGCCGTCGATCCAGGTGCGCTCCTTGCCGGTGAGCATGCGGGTGTCGATTAGCCGCCGGTCGATCGGCGCCAGCGTCAGCGTCTCGAACGCATTGAGCGGTTTCTCGGCGCCTGGCGGCGCCGGCGCCGCGATCACCAGCAGCAGGTTTTCGATGCGGATGCCGTAGGCGGCGGTCTTGTAGTAGCCCGGCTCGTTCGACAGGATCATGCCGCGGCGGAGCGCGACATGGCCGAGCTTGGAGATGCGCGCCGGCCCCTCGTGCACCGACAGATAGCTGCCGACGCCATGGCCGGTGCCATGATCGAAATCGAGCCCGGCCTGCCATAGCGCTGTGCGCGCCAGCGGATCGAGCTGGGCGCCGCTGGTGTTCTCCGGGAACACCGCGTTGGCGATGGCGATGTGGCCTTTGAGTACGCGGGTGAAGCGGTCGCGCATTTCATCGCTGGCTGCGCCGACCACGACCGTGCGGGTGACGTCGGTGGTGCCGTCCTCGTATTGCGCGCCGGAATCGATCAGCAACAGTTCGTTGGTCCCGATGGTCCGGTTGGAGCGCAGCGTGACGCGGTAATGCACAATCGCGCCGTTCGGTCCGCTGCCGGCGATGGTCGGGAACGAAATGTCCTTGAGCGCGCCGGTGTCGCGGCGGAAGCTTTCCAGCGCCGCCACCGTGTCGATTTCGGTGAGCTTGCCGCTCGGCGCCGCGCGCTCGAGCCAGGCCAGGAACCGCACCATCGCCACGCCGTCGCGCTTGTGCGCGGCGCGGGCGCCCGCGATCTCGGCGTGGTTCTTGACCGATTTCATCAGCGTGATCGGGTCGGCGCCGCGCGCCGGTTTGCCGCCATGGTCCGCCACCAGCCGCGACAGCGCATCGGCCGCGCTCGCCTGGTCGAGCCGCACGGCCTTGTCCTTGAACTGGCCAAGGTCGCGGACCAGTTGATCGGGCACGCGCACGTCGGCGAATTCCTCCAGCGCGTGGCGCACGCGGTTGTCGAGTTTAGCGCCGTCGACATAGAGCGCCGGCCGGCCCTCGCGCGGGATCAGCGCGAAGGCGAGCGGCAGCGGGGTATGCGCGACGTCGGCACCGCGGATGTTGAACGCCCAAGCGACGTTCTGCGGATCGGACACCACCAGCACGTCCGCGCGCAGTTTGTTCAGCTCGGTGCGGATAAGCTTGAGCTTATCGGCGGCGCTCTCGCCGGCGAGCTTGATGTCGCGCAAGCTCACCTGGCCGGTGGGCGGAGGTGGGCGGTCGCTCCACAGCGCATCGATCGGATTGCCATCCATTGCCACCAGCGTGGCGCCGGCATTGGCGGTAGCCTTCTTCAGCTTCTCGGCACCGTCGCTGGTGTGCAGCCAAGGATCGTAGCCAAGCTTGCCGCCGCTTTTGAGGTGCTGCTCAAGCCACTGCTCCGGCGGGCTCTCGCTCAGATGCTCGATGGAAAAAATCGCCGGATCCACCTGCGCTGCCGCCTGCACGGTGTAGCGGCCGTCGGCGAACAGCGCCGCGCTTTCGCTCAGCACGATGGCCGCGCCGGCCGAACCGGTGAAGCCGCTGAGCCAGGCCAGCCGCTCTTCGCTCGGCGGCAGATACTCATTCTGCTGGCGATCGGCGCGCGGCACCACGAAGCCGTCGAGCCCGCGGCGCTTGAGCTCGGCGCGCAACGCAGCGACGCGCGCGGGACTTTCCGCGCGCTCGCTCGCATCGTCGAAGGACTGGAAATGGGCCTCGAACATGGGCCGCACTCTAGCGTGCTCCGCAGGCTGAGCAACGCAGGCATGCGCCGCCGCCAGGCGAGGCATGGGTGTCATCACGGGAGGCAGCAGCGCGGAAAATTTGCATCGTGTTGCCGATCAATGCGGCAACGAATCAGTCGTTTGACTCAAAATTGTGCACTGCAATAAATTCGCCGCAATAATGCCATCGATCTCACCGGTTTGTTAATCAGCTCATGCCGTGTTTACATGGCTTTTATGCATTGTCATGCATAGTTCGCAATTGCGAGATAGTCTATGTTGCGTCGCAATAGTCTGGAGCGTAAGCTTGGAACATTCGCTGACGCTTCGTTGCTGAGAAGGAGAGACACAATGGTTGCTGTTACTTATGGCGTTGCCGGCACTGCCGTTGCCGACACTAGCTCGACCAAGAAGAGCAAGGGCTTTTTCACGATCGTACTCGAGGCGATCGCAGAATCGCAGATGAAGCGGGCGGAGCGTGAGCTCGACCGCTATCGGCATCTGCTGCCGCACGATTTCGCTCTGCAGCGCGACCGGCTGAGGGCGCGTAACGAGGATGAGCCGTTCGGCGGCTGGTAAGCCGCTTTTCACCAGCCAAGCCGCCCCGGTCATCCCCGTTCGGGGCGGTTTTGTTTTCGCCCACGCCGCAGCACCAGCGTGACCCAGCCGTCGAGCGGGACGCGCCGCTCGAGCGTGAGGCCCTGCGCGCGATAGATCGCGAGCACGGCATTGGCATGGGACGGCAGCAGGCCGGACAGCACGATGCGCGCGTTCGCGCCGGCGAGCCGGCGGATTGGCACCGCGAGCCGCATTAGCGGCCCGAGCAGAATATTGGCGAAGATCAGATCGTAGGGTGCGTGGGTCGTGATGGCGCGAGCATTCGCGCCGGCGGCGCGCAGCAGCATGATCGCCGGCGCCACGCGGTTGAGTCGCGTATTGGCACGCGCCGCTTCGACCGCGACGCGATCGATGTCGCTGGCGACAACGCGGGTGCGGAGGATTTTCGCCGCCGCCATCGCCAGCACGCCGGAGCCGGTGCCGATGTCGAGGACTCGCCGCGCGCGCCGCCGCTTCGCCAAATCATCCAACGCCAGCAGGCAGCCGCGGGTGGTGCCGTGGTGGCCGGTGCCGAAGGCAAGCGCGGCCTCGATCTCGATGCCGATGTCATGGGACCGCACGCGCGCGCGGTCATGGGCGCCATGCACGATGAAACGGCCCGCCCGGACAGGCGCAAGCCCGGCAAGGCTTTCCGCCACCCAATCGGCGGGCGCGACCTGCTCGATGCGCAGCGCCGCTGCCGCCGCGTCACCCGCCGCGATCGCGACCTGCGCGCGCACGGCGGCTTCATCCGGGGCTCTGCGGAAATGGATCGCCACCTGCCATTGCCCTCCGTCGCCCTCGAAGGCGGCGCAGGCGGTGTCGTCGGCGCCGAAGATCTCGCCGAGATAGGCGACGATCCGACGGGCGGTCGGCTGGTCGCAGGCGAGGCGGGCGACGGTGGTCGGGGCATCCATGCGCAACATTTACCGCGGCATGGCGGGGCTTGTCCTCAAAAGTCGGCTTTCGGCAGTTCAAACCCGCATGACAACGGTTAGTGAAAGCGTCGACGGTGGCTATGTAAGGGCCGCGAACTGCAAGGACGGCAATGACGATCGAAACACCCAGCACGGCCGACATGGAGACGTTTGCCCGCCGCAGCGGCTGGCCGGCGGATCTGCGCGTGCTGATCGCGCGCTTTCCGCGCGAGCAATGGGAGGGCCACGCCAATCTCGGCGCGATGGCGGGCTTCTGGCTCTCGCGCCACGCTATGTTCCGCGAGCTATCCGCGATGGTCGAGGATATCGCCGCGCAATTCAGGGCGGGCGCAATGCCGGCGGCCGAATTCCCGCGCCAGCTGGTGCCGCGGCTGCAATTCCTGCTTTCGCAGCTCAGCGTGCATCACCAGATCGAGGACCTGCATTATTTTCCAATCTTCCGTGCCGCTGACGAGCGGCTGGCGCGCGGCTTCGACGTGCTGGAAGGCGACCACCACGCCATTCATGACGACATGGGGCGAACCGTGGAGATGGCGAATGCGCTGTTGCGCTCGCTCGCCGGCAACACGGATGCGCTCACGCGCTGCGGCGACGCCTACGCCCAAGCCAGTGGTGCCTTGCTGACGGGGCTGATCCGGCATCTCGACGACGAGGAGAATCTGATCGTGCCGCTGATCCTCGACCGCGGCGAGGAAGCGCTCGGCGTCGCGCATCACGGGTAACGAGGACGTGTGCTCATAAATTGAGATTGGTGAGTAACGTTCGTCAATATCCGTTTTGCTCCTCAAAGCGGACTCTCGATCGCAGTCGCAGAATGTCGGCGATGTGCCGACAGCGGAAATAACGCAGCGCCAATGCAGCGGCGCAATGAAGAGCATTCAATTCAGCCACGAAAAGATTGATCTTCTTATCCTGCACTCGTTTGATCTACATCAAAAACGACGACCGATGAAAATTAGAGGCTTCTGACGGGCCGGTTCACATCATCGGCGTCGGATATGAAACTCATCGGAGGAAAGCGTGACAACATTATTTGCTAAGCATCACCTGTTTACGCGGTGTAAATGCTGCATTGAGCCGCTCGCCTCCACCGGATTAAGCCGCCGCGAACTGCTTGCGGGCGGCGTTGCGCTTGGGGCCGCTACTGCCGTTGGTTTCGGACCACAGGCCGTAGCGCAGGCTAAGCCGCATCGAATCGATGTGCACCATCATATCTCGCCGCCGACATGGCTCGATGCGGTCAAGAGTATCAAAAAAGATAATCCGCCAATGGCCAACTGGTCCGTGCAGAAAACTCTCGAGGACATGGATAAAGGTGGGGTTGCAACCTCTGTCACTTCGCCAACAACTCCTCAGGTGACCGGACTTGACAAGGCCACTGCCGCACGCGTCGCGCGTGAATCGAATGAATACGCCAAGAAGCTGGAGACCGATTATCCTGGCCGCTTCGGTACGTTTGCCATGCTGCCTTTCCCTCATATCGACGAATGCCTCAAGGAAATCGGCTATGCCTTCGATACGCTTAAGGTCGACGGCGTCGGTTGCATGACAAGCTATGGCGACAAATGGCTTGGCTATTCCGAGTTTGAGCCCGTGTGGGAGGAGCTGAACCGTCGCAAGGCTACCGTCTATACTCATCCGACTGGAGCCAATTGCTGCGTCAATCTGGTGCGCGGCATTGATGAGGCGTATATCGAATATGGCACCGACACGACGCGCTCCATCTTTAGCTTGATCTTCGGTGGAGCATCGCAGAAATACAAAGACATTAACTGGATCTGGTCGCATGGCGGCGGCGCGCTCACCGCGTTCGCCGAGCGGTTTTTGGTTCAGGCGATTAGCCGACCGCCTTACGCTGGCAAGTTCACCCGCGCGACCGTTGAAGGTGAACTCAAGCGCTTCTATTACGACACCGCTCAGGTCGCAAACAACGTCACGCTTGCGGCGATGGCACAACTCATGCCGATATCGCAAATCGTTTACGGCACTGATTTTCCTTATCGCACCGCAGCCGAACACACGAAGGGCGTGACGGAGTTTTTCAAAGGCAATGATCTCAAGGCCATCGACCGAGAAAACGCGTTTCGACTGATCCCCCGGTTGAAGACCGCCTGATCCTCTGGCAATTCGGATGACAGAGATCGGCGGCGACCCTCGGGCCGCCGCTTTTTTTATGCCGCAGCGAAGGGCGCACGCGCTGATAATGTGATCGAAGGTGAGCTAAGGGCATGGCTGGTCAAAAGTGGACATGGCGGTATTTTTCCGCGATGTCCGCTTTACCGCTAATGCGGGACATCAATGCCGCTTGAAATACTGCACCGCGCGCTCGTGCTGCTGCGCGGCCTTCCGGCTGCCGAAGGTTCCGAGATTGCGGCGCTTGCCGGTCTTCGGATTTACTTTGCGCGAATAGAGCCGGTATTTGCGATTGGCGAGCTTGCGGATCATTCAAATCCTCCGCGTCATGCGCTGCGATTTAATTTTTAGCGCGCGCTTTGGTTTTGCGGCGCCTGCGCACGGCGGCCAGCGCCTTCTTGATGTTGGTCGATTGCGCGCGCCGCATGGCCGGCGTCGGCTTCTCGCTTTCCGGGATGTCGCGGCGCGGCTTGGCGATGAAACGGTCGCCACCGAGATGGCGTGGCGGCGAGCCGAGTTGCGACAGCACCTTTTCGGCCGCCACGCTGTCGGCCACCAGCGTCTCGCCGTCGAGATGCGCTTGCGTTTTGCCGACCAGCCATTTCTGCGTATCCCAGGAGCCATTGGCGCGCTGGCCGGCAAGGCGCTCGATGCCGCCGCGGCCTCCGACATCCTGATTGCGGAAGCTGACGAATTCGCTCTTCGGGCGCACCTGGATGTGGAAGAAGCGGCCGGTGCCGCGCGCGCCGGGCTTGGCGCGGTGAACCTTGACGGCGGGAGCCTTGACGCTGCGGCGTGTCGTGCCGGCTTTGCTGGATTTGCGCATGGCGTGGCGCTCCGTATTGTCTTTTAGGGCGCGAGCCGAGCAGACGTTGCGGCGCGCAGCGTTGATCTAGAGCAAAGCGCTAAGTCTCAGCGACCGAAGAACGGGTAGGGGGCCGGCGCGCCGTAGCCGTAATAGCGGCGGGCGTAATAATAAGGCCGCTCGCGGTAATAATAGGAACGCGCGCCGTCTTCATATTCGCGCCAGCCGCGCGTCGAGCGCTGCCGCCGCGGCGGCGCCGCGGCGATGACATCCTCGTCGCCATCGGTGCTGTACGAGCGCTGGTAATCGCGCTCGCGCCGCGCCACCAGCTCGTTCGCGGCGGGGATATGGCCGGTCAGCACAACGCGCGTGTTGCTCATGCCCTGCTGCGTCACCAAGGCAAACAGGATGCTGGCATTCCTCGGCTCCAGCCGCACGCAGCCGTGCGAGGCCGGCGTGCCGATCGCCTTGACGTGGCCGGAGCCGTGGATGGCGTGGCCCTGTTGCGTGAAGAAAATCGAATGCGGCATCGGCGCGTCGTCCCACTCGCGGCTGAAGTGGTCGATCTCCATGCGAAACGGCTTGAACTGGCCGGAGGGCGTGTCATAGCCGAACGCGCCGGTGGACACCGGCCAGACGTAGCGCGGATCGCCGTCGACCGTGACGATCATCTGCTGCGCGGACTTGTTGATGGCAATGACAATGTCGGCGCGCGCGGCGGCGGCGGCGCTCAACGCCAGCGCCGCGACGGTCGCGGCAAGCAGCGGCAGGCGGCGGAGACGCATACCAAAACTCCAAGCCCGAACCTGAAACGCCATTTAGTATAGCACGCCGGCGGGCGCGATTATGGCAGATCGGGCTTTTTTCAATGCGCCGGCGACATCGACATTGGCCCCAAAAGAGCGCACGATTATTGCGACCGAAACGCCAGCGCAAAGCGGCCGGGCCTCCAATCCAACTTAACGACCGGGACCCATCCGGGTATCCGTGGCCCTCGCGCCGAACCAGTGTCGGGCGAAAGGAAAACGCATGAACTTGCCACCTATGCTGCAAGGCGACTCGCTGACGCGCCTTCTGCAGGGCGCCGCCGCCGGCTTTGCGATCACCGTGGTGCTCGGCTTCGGCTGGGGCGGATGGCAGCTGCAAAGCGAGGCGCAGAAACACACCGACCAGAGCGTCAACAGCGCGGTGGTCGCGGCCCTGGCGCCGATCTGCGCCGAAAAATTCCAGCACGCGGCCAACGCCCCGGCGACCCTGGTGGCGTTGAAGGCGACCGACTCCTGGAAACAGGACACCTTCGTCGAGAAGGGCGGCTGGGCGACATTCCCCGGCGCGGCTGAGCCCAACCGCAACGTCGCCGAGGCCTGCGCCAAGATCCTCAGCGACCAGAAGTAGGGTTCGTAAACCGGCGCATGTCGATGCGTTCCCCGGACGCGGTGCAGCACACGCGCAGATAAGGCTACGCAATCTGCGCAAGCTTGATTGCGTGTGTGGTGCATCGCTGATCCGGGGTCCAGCTTGCTGAGAATTATAGAGCTGGATCCCGGTTCTGCAGCGCACCGTTTCGCTTCGCTACACGCTGCGCTGCGCCCAGGACACGCGATAGCTGCCCGCGCTTAATGCTTCCGGGCGTCGACGCGGAAGCCGATGATGGTCTGTTCGCCCAGCGCCTTGGCGCCCTCCAGCCGGTGCAGGCCCTCGACCAGCACGAAACGTTCGCCGTCTGCGCGCACCAGGATCGGCGTCTGCTGGCCGTCCTTGAGCATGCTTTCCGCCAGCTCGTCGACGCGCTTTTGATCGAGCGTCAGGCGCCGCTTGATCGGCACGTAGATTTTGGCGACCGGGAAGTTCTCGCGTTGCATCATGGCGGGGTGAGCCTAGCACGGCTTGGCCGCGTATTGCGCCGGTCACGCCAACGCGCGATCATCCCGGCTTCGAGCCAACCGGGAGGGCGCGGGCCATGTATTTGTCGGGCGAAAGCATTCTCATCATTCTGCTGGTCGGACTGATCGCCGGCTGGCTGGCCGGCCAGGTCGTGCAGGGCACCGGCTTCGGCCTGATCGGCGACATCTGTATCGGCATCGTCGGCGCGTTCATCGCGAGCTGGCTGCTGCCCAGGCTCGGCATCGGCCTGGGCACCGGGCTGATCCGCGCGATCATCGACGCCACCATCGGCGCCATCGTGCTGCTGGTGATTATCCGGCTGGTCAAGCGCGGCGGCCGCTGGTAGGCGGGCGTCCGGCGGCACTCACATAATCGGCTTGCCGCGGATATCGATCGCCTTCTCGATTTTGATCAAGACGCCGATGCCGGCCTCGGCGCCGGCGTGGGTCTGCTCGCGCGGCAGCAGCTTGGCAAAGATCGCCTCGCGCAGCGGCCCGCTCTCGTGCAGCACCACGCTGCCGAAGAAGCGCAGGAAGCCCGACTCCAGCACGCCGTCGCGCTGCGCCTTGAAGTTGGCGTACGCGCGGCTCGCGCGCAAGATTGTCGAGCACCGCCCGCTTGGAGCGCTCCCAATAGGCCAGGTGCTCGTCGTCGAACACGATCATGCTGCCCTTGGGCGTGATGTTGGGCCCCTCGCGCCCGCTGCTGGCGAGCAGGCAGGGATAGCCGTCGTCCCAGGCATTGCGGATCAGGGTTTTGATGGTGTCGGAGAGCGGCATGGCGGTTTGCTGGTGCGGCGGTTGGCGCCGCCATCTTAGTTGCTCAGCCGGAAAACCAATAGCGCGGCCTTTTCCTGCGCCGACGCGATCCCCACATGCCTGCAGCATGATCCCGAAAAGTGGCAACCGGTTTTCGGAATAGATCATGCGCAAGCAAAGGTCACCAGCAAGGAACGCCGCGATGTCGGAACCGCTCGTCGTCAACATTCCCCACCGCCTCGGCAAGGACGAGGCGCTGGGCCGCATCAAGGCCGGGATCGGCCGTGCGCACAGCGAATTCGCAGCGCTGCTGACGATCGAGAACGAGACTTGGGATCACGATCGCCTGAGCTTCAGCGTCAAGGCGCTCGGCCAGCGCGCCTCCGGCACCATCGATGTGTATGAGCACGTGGTGCGGCTGGAGGTCACGCTGCCCTGGCTGCTCGCGCGCTTCGCCCATGCGGTGCAGCGGGTGATCGGGCACAAGGGCCAGCTGATGCTGGAGAAGAAGTAGCCGAGGGCAGGGCGCGCCCCGGAATGACGGCAACGCTCAATTCCCCAGCTCCAGCACCCAATAGCGCCGTCCCTTGGAACGCCAACCGCCCTTCGGGCGTTGAAGGCAGCGACCAACCTTGTCAAAGGCAGGTCTTGTCAAAGGCAGGTACCTCATGGCTTCGCTGCGCGAGGATGCTTTCTCGGTCCGCACCGGGCCCGATCAGCGTAAATCTGCCAGTCTCACGCTGCTGGCCGTCGTCATATGCGCGACGCCCTTGCTCGCGTTGACGCCGCGCGCGCCGGTCGGTCCTGCCACGCCCGCCGTCAGCGGCAACCGGCTCGCCGAGGCAAGCCCGCCGCGCGTCGTGAAGATTGTCGACAGTCCGGCGCCCAGCTTATCCTGCGCGGAGCGGATCTGGCCCTATTACGATTCGCGCTGTACCCCGCGCGCGAGTGAATCCGGGTCCGCCGCCGTGCCGGCCCCGCAATCCGCGGCGGCGGCGGCAACGATCAATCCCGCAACCGTCGCCGCGCCGCCTGCCGCCGTGCCGCCGGCCGAAACCGTCGGCGCCGCCGCGCGCGCGGACGACGCAGCGCCATCGTCTCCGCCGCTCGCGCGCACGTGGAGCAACGCCCCCGACAGTGCCGGCATGCAACGCGATGATCGGCGTTGGGCGGCAGGGGAGGACACGGACCCACGCGCCTTCGAGCCGGTCAAGCCGCAGCACCGCACGATGCGGCGACATCATTTCGGACTCTTTGGCATCAGATTCTGAGGTTGGCGTGCGCGCCACTTTTCAACGCGCGCGCGCTCAATTCCCCAGCTCCAGCACCCAATAGCGCCGGCCGTTGCTGGCCGTGGCCGAGGCCAGCCCGTAGCTGGTGACGTCGCCGCGCAGCATGTTGGCGCGGTGGCCGGCGGACCTGGCCCACATGCGGATGGCGCAGTCCTCGTCGGCGCAGCCGAACAGCACGTTCTCGGCCGCGGTCGAGCCGGTGTGGCTCATCCGCTGCCGGAAGCCGTTGTGATCGAGCGACTTGCGCCGCGCCATGTCGTTGGCGTGCGCATAGGCGGCGCCGGACAGCGTGGCGCTGGGGCTGAGCGCCGGCCGGCCGTGCTGGGCGCGGAAGGAGTTGAGGTCGAGCGCGAGCGCGGGGGTGGCGAACGCGGCTGAGGCGAGGGCCGCGACGGTGAAAGCGATAAGGCGGAGAAGCATAATGAGATTTCCTACTTCGCGGGCATGCCTATATTGGTGGTGCTCACACCCTCTTCACAAAACATCCACCGCGCACTTTCGCCCGCTTTGCCGAAGCGGACGGCTCGCTTGTTGCCGCCCACGGCTCACGCGATGCACGATCGCCTTGGTCCGCTTGCCGGCGAAGTAATCGCGCGCCTCGCGCAGGCTCGCCCGGATGTCAGCCGCGAGCTGTCGTTTCACTTTCCGGGCCATTGATCGCTCCGCCGCTTCCGCCTTAGTGCGGAACGGTACCGCGGCGATCACAGCGTCCACTGCGTCCTCTTGAAATTCCGGGTCGGCACGCAGTTCGTCGATGGTGCGCGGGGACGGGAAACGCTTGCTGCCGTCGCGGTTTTCCCAATCCTCGGCGGCGAACTCGATCGCCTCCGCCGCCTGCTGCATGGCCTCGTCAATCGAGTCGCCGGCCGCGATCACGCCCGGCACGTCGGGAAACGACACCCCGTAGCAGCTGTTGGAGTCCTTGTGGATCAGGGCGATATAATGCGGCATCGGTCCGTCAATCCTTTTGCCAGCCCGCCTGTTTATAAATGCTACGCACGGCGCCTGGCGGCAAGTCCCGTTTCGGGTGTGGCACCGTCACCATACGATGCGTCGCCCGATGGACGAATTTGTGGTGCGAACCGCGCACCGACTTCTCTTCAAAGCCGTCCTCTAGTCTTACTGAGTCAGAAAGTCGCACGCGAGGCACGACCCGACTCTGGTAAGGGGAGAGATTCAGACATCAGCAGATGGGGGTTGATATGGATCTC
>Ga0208079_1000482_pt1 | contig 21908 bp, 14 predicted proteins | sample NGESurdeep092012_5_FD_184474 | JGI IMG/M metagenome (GOLD analysis project Ga0208079, IMG submission 184474) | Arctic peat soil microbial communities from Barrow, Alaska - NGEE Surface sample 210-2 deep-092012 (SPAdes) | ecosystem: Environmental > Terrestrial > Soil > Wetlands > Peat ... | reverse complement strand
CAACTAGATTTTAAATTGGCAGATTATTAGTTCCCTTATTTCCCAATCTCTTCTCCTTCATTTTTACCTCATCCCCCGACCCCTTCTCCTTAAGGAGAAGGGGAGAAAGAATCATTCAATCAGCTCTTTAGCCCCTCTCCTAAAGGAGAGGGGTTGGGGTGAGGTAAATTGACAAAGAGGTATCAAGGTGAGGTGAACCATAAAGAATAAAGACTTGAATTATCTAGGTTGATCTTTTTGAATCACTTCTAAAAGCTTTTTTACGGCATCTTTTTCCGGAACATTTTTCATAACAGCCACGGTTCCTTTATAGATATGTACCTTACCTTCTGCAGCTCCAACATAGCCATAGTCGGCCCCTGCCATTTCCCCCGGACCATTTACAATGCACCCCATAACGGCTATTTTCAGTCCTTTCAGATGACCCGTTGCCTCTTTTACCTTTTTGACAGCATCCTGAAGATTGAATTTTGTCCGGCCACATGTCGGGCACGACAAATACATTGTACGCGTGATACGTGTTTCGGTACACTGAAGAATTGAAAATGCAAGCGCAGTGATCTCTTTTAATTCGATATTACCGGTGTTGGCAATGGAAATCCCTGCAACTCTTTTATCGAGTATATATCGTCCTAAAAGTGACGACGCTTTTATTTGAAGATCTTCGGAATTATTCTCCCGGAAAACAGGATTCAGGACTATAGTATGATTCAGGTTATGCTCTTCAACAGAATTGAGAAAATGGTCAGCAGCATATCGATCCTTGTCAGGATTAAAGGTGAAAATCACCAGGGTGGTAGCCGGATCAGGATTTTTAAGATATTCAATATTGAAGTCAGGAACTGTCAGCAAGACATTTAGTTTTTCAGATCTGAAATCACTTATATGAAATGTCTCGGGTGAGAAAAGAGGGAACAATCTTTCGCGGTTCCTGTTATCAGTCCATATCTTGTAAGGCACTATAAGAGAAACATCTGCGGGTATTTCTGACGGGCAATTCCTGACTATTAAAAGATCTGCCGAGCAGTCGGACTTTTTTACCTCTCCTGTATCAGGTTCTACGACATAGCCTGCATTTATATATCCCGATTCATCAATATCCGGATTGGATGTCATATTTGAAACTACCAGCGGGCCATTTATTTTCCGGAGAATCTCAGGTTTGTATACAGGAGATTTAATGCTAAGTGGTTTCTCAGGGGCTTTAGAGGAAATTCCTCTGGGAAAGAAAGCTGCCAGTTTTGCTGCAACAGGAATCTCTTTTTCGGGGTCTTCTGACAGGGAGACCCTTATTGTATCTCCTATTCCTTCAGCCAGGAGGGCTCCTATTCCGGCAGACGATCTGACCCTCCCGTCTTCCCCTTCTCCTGCTTCAGTTACACCAATATGAAGAGGATACGAAAGTTCCAGGCTCTGCATGTTCTTCACAAGCATGCGGGTAGCTTCAATCATTATTGCTATGTTGGATGACTTCATTGAAAGAACGAGATCGTTGAAGTTCTCCGATTTGAAGATCCTTATAAATTCAAGGGCAGAATTAACCATTCCTTCCGGAGTGTTTCCGAAGCGTGTCATAATGCGGTCGGAAAGGGAACCATGATTAATTCCGATCCGGATCACCGTTTTATGTTTATGGCATATCTTTATCAGAGGGAGAAGTTTTGTATGGATCCTCTCGAGTTCCTCATTGTATTCCTTATCGCTAAACTCCTGTATTTCGAAGGATGCTCTTTTATCGGTGTAATTGCCGGGATTGATCCTCACTTTTTCAACCAGTCTGGCAGCTGTCTCAGCAGCGGCCGGGTTAAAATGAATATCAGCTATAAGGGGTGTATCAAAACCGGCTTTTCTGAGCTCTTTTTTAATCACAGCCAGGTTCTCTGCCTCCCTGATACCCTGCGCGGTAAGCCTTACATAATCAGCTCCGGCCTCAATAATTCTTATGCATTGCGCAACAGAAGATTTTGTGTCGAGGGTATCGGTGTTTGTCATCGACTGGAGACGGATAGGGAAGTCGCCTCCGAGTGGTGTGGAGCCGATATGGATTATTCCCGTTCCCAATCTACACCATCCTTTCGATCCTTAATGCTAACTCCAAGCTTATTTAGTTCTTGCCTTATTTTATCTGAAACATCAAATTCCTTTCGGTTCTTTGCGTCTTGTCTCAAATTGACAATAATATCAATCAGCTCTCCTGTCAGCTTTTCATCCACCTTGCCTGCAGATTCATCTTTTAATCCAAGTATCTCAAAGACAAAGATATTAAAGAGTTCTTTCAGCGATTCCAATCCGGGAACATCAATCTTCTCACTACCATCAATAACTGAATTGACAATTCTGACTCCTTCAAAAAGATGGGACAATAATACCGGACTATTCAAATCGTCATCGAGAGCTTCGTAGCATTTTTTCTGCAATTTGATGATATCACAGGTCGATTTATCGGAGGGCTTTAGTTTTTTAAGCGAATCTATCGCTTTCATCAGTTTCTGGAATCCCTTTTCCGCAGCCTGTAACGCTTCGTTAGAGAAATCAATAGTGCTGCGATAATGAGCCTGGAGGATGAAAAACCTTACAGTCATCGGAGAATATGCCTGTTCAAGCATCGGATGATCACCACTGAACATCTGATCGAGGGTAATGAAGTTTCCCAGAGAACGCGCCATCTTCTGCCCATTGATGGTGATCATATTATTGTGCATCCAGTAGTGAACCGATTCTTTCCCGAGAGCTGCGGTTGACTGCGCAATCTCGCACTCATGATGCGGGAACATGAGATCCATTCCGCCTCCATGAATATCGAACTCTTCCCCAAGATATTTTGTACTCATTGCAGAACATTCCAGGTGCCATCCTGGAAAACCATCGCTCCAAGGGGAGGGCCATCTCATAAGGTGTTCAGGACTGGCTTTTTTCCAGACTGCAAAATCGAAGGAGTTGCGTTTTTCGTCCTTTCCTTCGGTATCGCGGGTGTTGCTGATCAGTTCATCCAAAACCCTGCCCGATAGTTTTCCATATTTATATTTCTCATTGTATTTCAATATATCGAAATAGACAGAGCCATTCGATTCATAAGCATAACCGCTCTTAATAAGTACTTTAACGAGTTCAATCTGTTCAATAATATGTCCGGTTGCCCTTGGCTCGATTGAAGGTGACAGAGTGTTAAGCTGCTCCATGTTTTTGTGATAAGCATTCACATATTTCTGCACAACTTCCATCGGTTCGAGTTGCTCCTGCCGTGCTTTCTTTTCAATACGATCTTCTCCTTCACCCAGGGTCTCATTTTCAAGATGTCCGACATCGGTAATATTCCTTACATACCTTACTTTATATCCAAGATGGGTCAGGTAGCGGAACAGCAGGTCGAAAGTAATCGCCGGACGGGCATGTCCGAGATGGGTATCGCTATATACTGTTGGACCGCATACATAGATTCCTACAAATGGTGCATGTATTGGTATGAAAGGTTCTTTCTTTTTTGAAAGTGTGTTATAAATGTATAAGTTGTTCTCCATTATGTAACTGTTTGGTAACACAAAAGTAAGGTAAATTTTCTTTAATCGGGGCGCTGCCCCGAACTCAATTCATTGTTACTTTCTTTGTCTAGAAATTTGCTTGTTCATTTTTTGCTCGCCCAAAAAACGAACCAAAAAAGGGCGGCCTCAGATCTTTTTTGGGATTAACATTTTCTCAGCTGCCCACGCATTACAACTCGTCGTCCTTCGTCCTCCTCAAACAGTAATGCTCACTTAAATCCAGCGCTTCGCAGCCTCTAAAATGCTAATCTTTTTCCAAAAATGATCTGAAGGCAATTGAAATCCAAGAACAAATAATCATAAAACTAATCAGAACAGGTAAATTAGAATTACATCCTCTAAATCTTGGCGCGAGGGCAACCCGGAAATGGTGCGAACTTCAGACAAAACGGTAGCGCCAATAAGGCCAGTGTAGCAGGCGCCCGTTTTGGCTGAAGTTGTCATTTCCGGCCTCCTTTTCTTTGGTTCATTTCTTTTGGAGGAGCAAAAGAAATGAATATAATATAATTGTATTTCCAAAAATCCTTTTTACCTTTGACCCCACAAATCAAATATTCCTTCCTTTAAAAGGGTGTTTGGTTTTTATTAAGAAGGGTGAAGAGATTAGGCTCTGCGAAACCCTGGCAACCAATCCTTTAGTTCAGGAGAACGGTGCCAAAACCTAATCCCGGAAAGCCGGGAGATGATAAAAATTTAACACTGAAACAATGAATTCGATTCATCTGACGCACAACAACTTTATCATGCCGCTCATGCCTATGTGCATGTGCCGCCGGTAAACACTTTGATTTGCAATCAGCCATTTTCTAAGTTAACAACCGGAAATCCTGGAGAGATATCTGTATCTGTCTGTCCGGTATTTGTAAAATCTAAAAATTAAAAAAATGAAAAACGGAAAAATAAAATTTGAAACACTTCAGGTACATGCAGGTCACCAACCCGATAAAGAAACTTTATCAAGAGCAGTCCCGATATACCAGACATCATCATATGTTTTTAAAAATGCAAAGCATGCAGCAGATCTTTTTGATCTTGCAGAATGGGGGAATATATATACCCGTATAAATAACCCTACTACGGATGTATTCGAAAAAAGAGTGGCAGCCCTTGAAGGCGGAGTAGCTTCACTGGCGGTATCATCGGGACATGCGGCACAATTTATTGCTCTTACTACTATTCTGAAGCATGGAGAAAACTTCGTTACTTCTCCATTTCTCTATGGGGGAAGTCACAACCAGTTTAAAGTCACATTTGCCAATTTCGGAATTGATGCCAGATTTGCAAAGGACCTTAATCCCGCGTCATTCGAAAAACTAATTGATGACAAGACAAAAGCTATCTATGTTGAGACGATAGGGAATCCGGGCTTTGAGATCCCTGATTTCGAAGCTTTTTCAAAGCTTGCTGTTAAATATGGGCTGCCACTGGTTGTTGATAACACATTCGGTGCATGTGGTTATCTGTGCCGTCCAATAGAACATGGAGCCAATATTGTGGTAGAATCGGCAACAAAATGGATTGGAGGACATGGAACAAGTATCGGTGGTGTAATAACAGACGCCGGCAACTTTAACTGGAACAACGGGAATTTCACTGTTTTCACTGAACCTGCCGAAGGCTATCATGGAAAAATCTTCGGTGAAATTTTCTCGCAGACTTCACCTGCCGGCAACATAGCATTCATTGTAAAAGCACGTGTTGAAGGGTTGAGGGATCTGGGCCCTGCAATAAGCCCGTTCAATTCATTCCTCCTTCTCCAGGGGCTTGAGACCCTCTCACTGAGAATGGAACGTCACATTCAGAATACACTCGCTCTGGCAAAATGGCTCGAGGCACATCCGGGTGTGGAGAAAGTGAATTATCCTGGTCTGACGGATAGTCCCTATCATGAACTCGCAAAAAAATATCTGCCAAAAGGAGCTGGGGGTGTTCTTAGTTTTATCCTGAAAGCAAACAAATCAAGAGCTGTGAAACTTGTTGAGCATTTTGAACTTGTCAGCCATCTTGCAAATGTGGGCGACGCAAAAACACTTATAATTCAGCCATCGGCAACAACTCACTCACAACTGTCTGCAGAAGAACAGCTGGCAGTAGGTATTGATCCCGGTCTGTTCAGGGTTTCAGTAGGGATCGAACATATAGATGATATTATAAACGATTTTGAACAGGCATTCAAACAAGTTATATAGAAATGACACAGGAAAAATTAAGAATCGGATTATTCGGTTACGGCTGCGTTGGACAGGGATTGCATGATGTCCTGAACAGCAGTAAAGGTTTCAAGGCCGATATTGTGAAGATTTGTGTAAAGGATCGTACAAAAAAGAGAAGGATCCCCATGACAAATTTCACCTTCGATAAAAATGATATACTGAATGACTCATCGATAAACCTTGTGGTCGAATTGATTGATGACCCGGATGAAGCTTTCAGCATAGTCACCACGGCCATGAGAAGCGGGAAAAATGTTGTGACAGCCAATAAAATGATGGTTGCAAAACATTTTAAGGAGCTTGTAAAAATGCAGAAGGAGTATAATGTTTCGCTTCTTTATGAAGCCTCAGCCGGAGCCAGTATTCCCATAATAAGGAATCTCGAGGAATACTATGATAATGAGTTGTTGTATTCTTTGCGCGGTATACTAAACGGTACCACAAATTATATCCTTACAAAAATGCATAACCTGGGATTGCCTTATGCCGAAGCATTGAAAGAAGCCCAGGAAAAAGGATTCGCTGAATCAGATCCGACACTCGATGTGGAAGGCTGGGATGCCAAGTACAAGCTTTGTATAATAACAGGTCATGCGTACGGCCTGTTTCTTGAACCCGAACAGGTATTTCATTACGGGATCAATACAATATCAAAATTTGATATTCAGTATGCAAAGGAAAAGGGATTTAAAATTAAGCTGGTACCATTTGTCGGCAAAACAAATGAAAACACAATAACAAGCTTTGTTCTGCCACGATTCATCTCATCCGATAAATATCTTTATAACGTCGATAATGAGTACAATGGAGTGATTACCGAGGCCGCTTTTGCCGATAAACAGTTTTTCAGCGGAAAAGGAGCCGGCGGGCATGCCACAGGTAGTGCAGTTCTTTCGGATATCTCAGCAAACTCCTATGGTTACAGGTATGAGTACAAAAAATTCCAGCAGGGAACAGTATCAAAATATACCCGTGACTATAAACTGGAGGTCTACTTAAGGTATAATAATGAAAAGGATAAGGAATTATTTGGATTTGAAGAAGTGTCGGAATACTTTAGCGGAAGATTTTATAAATATGTAATCGGAGTAGTGAACCTGGAAAGACTTTACTCTTTAAAGGAACAACTTCGTAATCTGGATGTTTTTATAGTGAATACCGGACGAAAAGTAATACAATAATGAAATACTCTCTGGAACATCTTATTCAACAAAGAATTCTCATACTCGATGGGGCCATGGGGACCATGATCCAGAAACACAAGCTTCAGGAAAAGGATTACAGTGGAGAGCGGTTTAAGGAACATCCGATGCTGCAGAAGGGAAATAATGATCTCCTGTCTATCACAAAACCTGAAATAATTAAAGGTATTCACCGGCAATACCTCGAGGCAGGAGCTGATATCATTACTACCAATACTTTTAACTCAAACAGGATCTCCATGTCGGATTATGGCATGGAGAAACAGGTTTATGATATGAACCTTCAATCAGCTCATCTGGCTGCTGAAGCTATTATTGAATTTGAAAATTCAGATGAACCTCAGCAACATTTTATAGCCGGGACGCTTGGCCCTACAAACCGTACGGCTTCAATGTCGTCGGACGTAAATGATCCTGGCGCAAGGGCAATATCATTCGATGAACTGGTTGATGCATACTCTGAGCAGGCGCGCGGTCTGATTGATGGTGGCGTGCATATCCTCCTGGTTGAAACGGTTTTTGATGTACTCAATTGTAAGGCTGCATTATTTGCTATTGATACGGTATTTGAGGAAAAAGGAATCAGGCTTCCCGTAATGGTATCAGGCACAATTACAGACGCCAGCGGCAGAACTTTAACAGGCCAGACCCTCGAAGCATTCATGGTTTCAGTTTCACATTTTCCTCTTTTCAGTATAGGACTGAACTGTGCCCTCGGCGCCGAACAGTTGCGACCGTTCGTTGAGGAATTATCTCTGAAATCGGGATTCTATGTTTCAGTACATCCTAATGCCGGACTTCCGAATCAGTTTGGCGAATATGACCAGTCCGCATCGTACATGGCCTCAATTGCGGAGGATTTCATGAAAGAAGGATGGGTAAATATTATTGGAGGCTGTTGTGGTACGACTCCTGATCATATACGGCAGATAGCAGAAGCGTCAAAAAGTTACAAGCCAAGAACTAAACCTCAGATCAAAAAATATACAAGGTTAAGCGGCCTTGAGGTACTGACAATCACTCCTGAAACCAATTTCGTGAATATTGGTGAACGGACTAATGTATCAGGATCAATAAAATTTGCAAGGCTTATAAGGGAGGAAAAATACGATGAGGCGCTTTCAATAGCCCGTAATCAGGTTGAAGGCGGGGCGCAGGTAATTGATATCTGTATGGACGAAGCGATGCTTGATTCGGAAAAAGCAATGGTCAGGTTTGTTAATCTGATTATGGCTGAACCTGATATCTCAAAGCTACCTCTGATGATCGATTCTTCACGCTGGAATACCATCGAATCGGCGCTTAAATGCATTCAGGGAAAATCAGTTGTAAACTCCATCAGCCTTAAGGAAGGGGAAGAGGTATTTCTTGCCCATGCGAAGACGTTAAGAAAATACGGGGCTGCTGCAGTCGTCATGTTATTTGATGAAGCTGGTCAGGCTGATAGTCTGGCAAAAAGGATCAGTGTTGCAGAACGATGCTATCATCTGCTTGTTGACAAACTTGCTTTTCCTCCTGAGGATATAATATTCGATCCGAATGTTCTCGCAATTGCAACCGGAATCGAAGAACATAATAACTATGCTGTTGATTTCATCAAAACAACAGAATGGATCAAACAGAATCTTCCGTTTTCCAGGGTGAGCGGAGGGATAAGCAATCTCTCATTTTCATTCCGTGGCACTGACAAGGTGAGGGAAGCGATTCATTCGGTTTTTCTATTCCATGCCATTAGGGCCGGACTGGATATGGGAATTGTTAATCCGGGCATGCTGCAGGTTTACACGGAAATAGAACCCAACCTGCTTCATCTTATTGAAGATGTTGTTCTGAACAGGAGAAAAGATTCAACCGAAAGGCTTGTGAAATTTGCGGAGGGGATAAAGAATGAGGGAAAAAAAGAGGAGAAGGAAGATGCCTGGCGCCAGCTCAATGTTATCGACCGGATCAAACATTCTCTTATAAGAGGAATAGATGAATTTATAGAACAGGATGTTGAGGAGGCGAGGCCTCTTTTCAAAAGATCAATTGAGCTGATTGAAGGGCCGTTGATGGGAGGGATGAATGAGGTTGGCGATCTTTTCGGATCGGGCAAAATGTTCCTTCCTCAGGTTGTAAAGAGTGCCAGGGTGATGAAAAAAGCTGTCTCCAGGCTGGCACCCTACATCGAAAAAGAGAGTGAGGGACAGGAGAAAAAAATTGCAGGGAAGGTTCTACTGGCTACAGTCAAAGGCGATGTTCACGATATAGGCAAGAATATTGTGGGAGTTGTTCTGTCGTGCAATAACTATGAGATAATTGATCTGGGTGTTATGGTACCTGCCGAGAAGATAATTGATACTGCAATAAAAGAAAAAGTTGATATTATCGGGCTCAGCGGATTAATAACACCTTCTCTAGAGGAGATGGTTCATGTTGCTTCAGAAATGGAAAGGAGAAAGATCACTCTGCCTCTTCTTATTGGAGGAGCAACAACTTCCGAGATCCATGCCGCTGTTAAGGTTGCACCTGCATATTCAAATGCAGTGATTCATGTTAAAGATGCATCCAAAGCGGCCGGAGTACTCTCGTCACTTCTTAAGAAAGACAACAGTTCTTATGTTTTATCTATAAAGGCGAAGTATAAAAAGATGAGGAATGATCATAATTCGCGACAAACCGAAAAAAATCTTCTTTCATTAAGCGAAGCAAGGAAAAACAAATACTTCACTGACTGGCAGACTCAGAAACCTTTTGAACCATTGAAGCCCGGAATTCATGTCCTGCAGGATATAGATCTGAATGTTCTGAGTGATTATATAGACTGGACTTATTTTTTCTTTGCCTGGAAGATAACAGGTAAGTACCCTTCAATTTTCAGCGATCCGGTGAAAGGTGTTGAAGCAAAAAAACTGTTTGATGACGCTAAAATATATCTGAAGAAAGTAATAGATGAAAGGCTTCTTACAGCAAAGTCTGTTTTTGGATTATTCCCGGCGGCGTCGGATGGTGACGATGTCAATATCTATTCTGACAAAGGCAGAAAGAAATTGAAATCTGTCTTCAGGTTTTTAAGAAACCAGGAACCAAAGGAAAAAGGAGTGCCAAATCTCTGTCTATCTGATTACATTGCTCCAGAGGGCTCGGGATTAAATGATTGGATTGGGGCCTTTGTGGTGACTGCTCCTATCGATAATGAAGCGTTCGCTAAATATAAAGAGGATGATTACGCTACAATAATGATCAGGATACTGAGTGACAGGCTGGCAGAAGCTGCGGCTGAATGGCTTCATGAAAAGATCAGAAGAGAATACTGGGGTTACGCCGTCAATGAGAATCTTTCCGTTGATGATGTATTGAAGCTGAAGTATAAAGGTATCAGACCTGCGCCGGGTTATCCTGCCTGTCCCGATCATACGGAAAAACAAGTTATCTTTGACCTCCTGAAAGCAGAAAAAGCAATCGGAGCCAGGCTTACTGAAAATTTTGCAATGATCCCCCCGGCATCCGTAAGCGGCTATATTTTTTCGCATCCCGGATCAACTTATTTTAATTTAGGGAAGATAGATTCCGACCAGTTGAAGAATTATGCAAAAAGAAAGAATTTAACATACGATGAAGCTGCAAAATGGCTCTCACCAAATTTATGATATCACTTTGAGATGACTGTAATAGACAAGATTAATAACGCTAAAGGACCCTTATTTACATTTGAACTGCTTCCTCCGCTGAAAGGCCATAGCATAGAGCGAACTTATACTGCCATTGACCGGCTTATGGAGTTTAATCCGGCATATATTAACTTCACATCACACCGGAATGAGACCATCTTAAAGGAACGTCCCGATGGTCTTCTGGAAAAGAGGATCGTTCGTCTTCGTCCCGGAACATTTGCACTGGCCGCTGCAGTAAAATATAAGTACAACATCCTTGTTGTCCCTCATGTACTTTGCGGAGGCTTTACAAAGGAGGAGACGGAAAATGTGCTTATAGAGATGAGGTTTCTCGGTATTGATGATGTTCTTGCACTGAGAGGTGATCCGCAGAAAGGAAGCCGGACATTTATTCCTGAAAAGAATGGTCATGCTCATACATTTGAGCTTGTCCGGCAGATTGTTGATATGAATAACGGGAAGTACCTTGAAGATAATCTTGAAAATGCTGATCCTACAAATTTCTGCATTGGAGTGGCTGGTTATCCGGAAAAACATTTTGAAGCGGCTAACAGACAGGTTGATATGGAGAACCTGAAAAAGAAGGTTGATGCAGGAGCCAGTTATATTGTGACCCAGATGTTTTTTGATAACAACAGGTTCTGCCGCTTCCGGGATGAATGCCGGAAAATAGGTATTTCAGTTCCTATAATTCCTGGCATTAAACCCATTTCGGCATTGAATGATATAAAGCTTCTGCCTCAGACATTTCATATTGATCTGCCAAATGATCTCTTCGCTGCTGTTCAGAAATGCAAAAACGACAGTGAGGCACGGGAAGTCGGAATCGAATGGGCGGTTATGCAATCAAAAGAATTATTGAAGATGGGAGTGCCCGGATTACATTACTATACGCTTGGGCGGTCGGATAATATCGCGAGGATTGTAAAGGCGTCGTTTTAGATGAAGGTATAACTAACTTATAACAACCTCTCCCCTCCTTTTGAAGGAGGAGTGGCTGAGCGCCAGCGAAGCCGGGGTGGTTGATTAGCTTATTCTTAAAACAAACTACTTTTATAATTAAAACTCAAATCAACCACCCCGTCACTCCTTCGTCGTGACACCCCTCCTTCAAAAGGAGGGGTGAGTTTTGGTATGCAAATTACTTCTTCTCACTTAACAAAATATTAGTGTTTTCCACTCGTTAATCGGGGTGACATGACCGAAGGTCCTGAAGGGGTGAATTATCTCCCCAATGCCTTGCCCATCTCCTTTATATGTTCAGGAGTAGTTCCACAGCATCCGCCAGGGTTAGCCCCCTTAGAGGGGTAGGGGGGCAAGAGGATCTAATATTATAATTTAAACGCCTTCTTTATCTTGTCTACATAATCAAGTTTTTCCCAGGCAAAAAATTCCACTTTTTTCTGGTAGATCTTTTTTCCGCTTCCATTCAGGGATTTTGACTTACTGCCGGGTACTTCATAATAAACATCAACAGTTTTTGAATAGCTGTCACGGCCGAAATGTCCGTATGATGCAGTCGGAAGGAATACCGGATTTTTAAGGCCAAAACGCTGTACTATGGAGTAGGGGCGCATGTCGAAAAGCTTATTTATTATCAGGGCAATCTCACCATCATGAAGAGTTTTCCCTTTTTTGTCTTTTACCTTAGCTGTACCATAGGTATTTACATAAAGACCTACAGGTTCTGCAACCCCGATAGCATAAGCCACCTGGATCAGAGCCTGATCACAAACACCTGCTGCTACCAGGTTCTTTGCGATGTGACGTGCAGCATAAGCAGCTGACCTATCAACTTTTGAAGAGTCTTTGCCGGAAAAGGCACCACCACCATGAGCGCCATGTCCGCCGTAAGTATCTACAATTATTTTACGTCCTGTGAGTCCGGTATCTCCGTGAGGGCCACCGATAACAAACTTGCCTGTCGGGTTTACGAGAAGTTTATAATCGCTGTTAAAAAGTTTCTGAATTCTAGCAGGAAGCGATTTTTTAACTCTCGGTATGAGGATTTTTTCAAGATCTTCGCCAATCTTCTTCTGCATAGCCTTTTCAGCAGCCAGTTCACCTTTTTGAGATTTGTCCTTTGGAAGAATAAATTCATCGTGCTGGGTACTGATAACTATTGTATCGATCCTGAGAGGTTTGTTATTATCGTCATATTCAACAGTTACCTGAGATTTGCTGTCGGGACGAAGGTATTTCATCTGTTTGCCTTCGTGTCTGATAGCTGCCAGTTCCTGGAGGAGCCGGTGTGCCAGTTCAATTGTGAGTGGCATATAATTATCCATTTCACGGCAGGCATAGCCGAACATCATTCCCTGGTCGCCTGCTCCCTGTTCTTCAGGTTTATTGCGTACAACACCCTGGTTTATATCGCTCGATTGTTCATGAATAGTTGAGATAACACCGCATGAGTCGCAATCGAAACGGTATTCAGCCTTTGTATATCCTATATTACGGATTACCCCTCTGGCACTCTCCTGATGGTCAACCCATCCAGTTGTGCGGACTTCTCCTCCGCAGACAACAAGCCCTGTTGTTACAAATGTTTCACATGCAACTTTTGATTCAGGATCCCAGCGAAGGAATTCGTCAAGCAAAGAATCTGATATCTGATCGGCTACCTTATCGGGGTGCCCTTCTGAAACTGATTCGGAAGTAAATAAATATCCCATATCAATATTATTAAATTATTACTAAATAATTTACAGGAAGACTGGTTGATTGTAAAAGGGGAATTATCCGCGGTTTAGCATTTTTTTCCTGTGGTTGCAATCAGCACAAATCTTTCCACTAATCTATTACGGTACAAAGCAACAAAAAAAAAAGAGGAAAACAAAATCCTTTTCAGAAAGTCAGCAGTTTACCCGTTAGTCAGATGTCTGAACACCTCTTCAAGGTTATTCTCCTGTCTGTTAAGAGAGAGAACAGTAAGATTATTTTTTACTGCAAAATTGAATATCGCGGGTCTGATATCCTGATCGCCTTCCGCTTCAATAAGCCATAAATTGTTTTGGGCTCTTTTTACACTGCTTACATTCAGGATATCTTTTAGTGATGAATCTGTGGTCTCCTTGTCAAACTCGACGCGGATTACCTGCCTGGGGCGTTTAAATTTAGAATATATATTGCTTTTCTCCTCATCAGCTACAATTACCCCTTTATCAATTATTATTATTCTGCCGCATATCGCTTCGACCTCCTGCATGATATGAGTTGAAAGCATCACTGTCTTTTCCTTTCCGGCTTCCTTAATAAGTTTTCGTATCTCCACTATCTGGTTCGGATCGAGTCCTGAAGTAGCTTCATCGAGTATCAGAACTGCAGGATTGTGTATAAGAGCCTGTGCCAGTCCTACCCTTTGCCTGTATCCCTTAGATAGTGATCCGATCTTTTTATTCTGTTCCGGGGCAAGCCCGGTTAAATCAATTATATTATCGATCTGTGTTTTCTTTGACAGGCCTGTCTTATAAATTGATGCGACGAAACCAAGATATTCCCTTACATACATTTCAGGATAAAGAGGATTATTTTCAGGAAGATACCCTATTTGTTTTTTTACTTCCGGATTATCACCCTCAACAGGAAGACCATTTACAGTTACCTCCCCGGATGAGGCAGTCAAAAAGCCGGTAATAATCTTCATCATAGTGGATTTCCCGGCACCATTAGGACCAAGAAATCCGACTATTTCTCCGGTCTTTACTTCAAAAGAGATATTATCGAGAGCTTTTTGATTGCCATAAAATTTCGTAACTCCCTGAACTATGATGGACATAATCTGGATATTATTTATTCTTTACCTGCCAGCTGGTTATTGAACGGGGATTTTTTAGGATCCCCAGCCACCCATGAACTGACCTACACTGGCAAAGGATGCCAATGGATTGACACAACAAACAGGGATCTTGGAACTGTTGGCAATTATTTGTTGTTCAGAGGCACCCAATATATAATCGGCGAAGGTGATATTCTTGGTAGTCACAATGAGGATAAGGTCGGCATTGCTCTTTTGGGCAAAATCAATTGTTTGTTCTGCAATGTTGCCTTTAGGCATATCGTGAATCTCATACTCTATATTATTTTGTATCAGGTATTTGATAGCAAAATTTAAATTAATTTTTGTTTTTTTCAATATATTTTTATCGGTGCTTACTGATACCAGCATATGTATCTTTGACTCGAAATATTTCCCCATAAAGATGGCCATCTTTATCTTTTCCTTGTTCTCTCCCCTGAAATCGACGGGGAAGACAATATTATGATATCTTTCCTGATCGGCTGGAGGATCCTGTACAACAATAAACGGGACCTTTGATTTTACGAGGACTTTTAATGCCCAGCTTCCTGTGAGCTTCTGCATCCCTTTCATTCCATGAGTGCCCATAACAACAAGGCTGGCATCCTTTTCATTTACATATTCGGCAATTGAAGAGAAGATACTCCCTTTGGAAACATGATAGGTAATGGGGACTTTGTATTTATTGGTGTTTTCTTCAATTATCCTTTTCAGGTGCGTGGTTGTTTCTGCATATTTTTTTGGACTAATGCCTGTATCTACGATGTGCAGAAGACATATTTCATTTCCAACCATACGACTTATTTTTACAGCGTGTGCCAATGCGTGTTCAGCTACATGAGAAAAATCCCATGGTACAATTATAAGTTTCTTAATTTCTTCCATAGCTCCTGACGGTTTTCAGTTTTATACTCAAAGTTATTCAGAATTTGGCAATTTTCAAACCAATATCAAATATGGTGTGTATTTATCTTAATTTCAGTTTTAACCCCATGAGATTCCTCATTTTTCCCGCTGCGCGGGATTCATTCGGAATGACATGGTATTTAGGTGGTTATGGGAGGTAGGGGCAGAAGTGGCGATTCGTGTAACCAATTTTCATTTAAATCAGCAATTCACCAGCGAATCGCCACTTCTGCCCCCCTGTGCTCCCCAAGGATATTGTCATCCCGAGCGCCAGCGAGGGATCTCCTTCTCCAATACCAGTACCATCAAAAACAGACCTTCAAAGAACATTCTTTAAGTTTTATATACTTTGTAATATAATGATTGTTGTCATTAGTAGTTGCGTCAGCGAGGAACCGAGTCCCGATTTATCGGGACGAGCTCACCGACTTCGTCCTGCCTTGCGGGACTATGTCGGTCGAAGGCCGAAGGTAATCTCCTTATCAAATATTTACAGACTCTCATATCCATCTTTCCAGGTATTGAGGAATATCAAAATTGGCATTAAAATCCTGGAATGAATACTCAGGTATATTAATAACTAATTTATAGAGTAAATATTATCGATAGGGGTCAAATAAACAGTAAGTGGAGCCTGTTGTATACAAAAATAATGCCATAAAGAAATAATAGCGGGCTATTCTACATTTGCGGCCAACATTTTATTATTTTTGCACATCTGTTTTTTTAGATTTTAAATGTACAAGATGAAAAGAATAAAGGTAAAAAAATTGCTTTCAGGCCCGGTATTGGGTTCAGATGTACTTGTAAAAGGATGGGTAAGAACCAAGAGGGGAAATAAAAATATTCTCTTTATAGCGCTGAATGACGGATCGACGATAAACAATATTCAGGTTGTTGTGGAAACTGCATCTTTTGATGAGGCTCTTCTTAAAGATATTTCTACAGGAGCGTGTATTGGTGTTACCGGCAAGCTGGTTGAGTCGCAGGGACAGGGACAGAATATCGAAATAAATGCCTCTGCTATTGAACTTTACGGGAAAAGTGATGCTGAAACTTACCCTTTGCAAAAGAAAGGGCATTCCATGGAGTTCCTCAGAGAGATTGCTTATTTCCGTCCAAGGACAAATACTTTCAGTGCCGTACTTAGGATTCGTCATGCAATGGCATTCGCCATTCATAAATATTTTAATGATAATGGATTCTTCTATCTTCATACACCAATAATCACCGGAAGCGATGCGGAAGGTGCCGGCGAAATGTTCCATGTAACTACTATGGACCTTTCAAATGTGCCCCGGAATCCAGACAATTCAATTGATTATTCAGGCGATTTTTTCGGGAAACCCACCAACCTTACCGTCTCTGGCCAGCTTGAAGGAGAACTTGGAGCTCTTGCTCTGGGAGACATTTACACCTTTGGGCCAACTTTCAGGGCAGAAAACTCAAATACACCAAGGCATCTTGCAGAATTCTGGATGATCGAACCCGAGATGGCATTCTACGACCTTAATGATAATATGGATCTGGCTGAAGATTTTGTAAAGTATCTCATAAGATATGCGCTTGATAATTGCATTGAGGATCTTGAGTTTCTGAATAATATGATCGATAAAGCTCTTCTGGAAAGACTAAAATTTGTTTTGGAAAATGAGTTTGTGAGAATAACATATACCGAAGCGGTTACAATCCTTACATCTTCTGGGAAAAAATGGGAATACCCGGTTGGCTGGGGAAGTGACCTTCAGGCAGAACACGAAAGATACCTGGTCGAAGAACATTTTAAACGTCCGGTAATTCTAACCGATTATCCAATGGCTATCAAGGCATTTTATATGAAACAGAACAGCGACGGCAAAACTGTCAGGGCAATGGATGTTTTATTTCCGGGTATAGGTGAGATAATCGGAGGATCACAGAGAGAGGAGAATTACGAGAAGCTTTTAAACCGTATCAGGGAACTTAAAATACCTGAGAAAGACCTCTGGTGGTATCTTGAGACAAGAAAATTTGGAACAGCTCCACATAGCGGCTTCGGACTTGGGTTTGAAAGGTTGATATTATTTATAACCGGAATGTCAAATATTCGCGATGTTATTCCGTTTCCAAGAACACCTAAGAATGCTGAATTTTGATAAATTCTTATTCCAGGGAATAAAAAAAATCAGGATAAAAGCATGTTAAAGCAAAGGCTACAGCAGAAATTGCTTCAGAAACTTTCACCGCAGCAGATCCAGATGATCAAGCTGCTGGAAGTTCCTACCTTGCAGATGGAACAGCGTATCAAAAAAGAACTGGAAGAAAACCCGGCGCTCGAGGAAGGTGCTGAGGAAGAAGAGATACCTTCAGAGTCAGAAGAAGATCAGTTTGAGGAAAATGATAAAGATCAGGAAGAATTCACACTCGATGATTATATTGAGGAGGACGAAATCCCTGAATACCGGCTTCAGGCAAATAACTACAGCAAGGATGAAGAGAAGAAGAGTGAGATACCTTTTTCTGTAGGTTCTTCATTTCATGAGCATCTCGAATCGCAACTGGGCCTGAGGGATCTTACCGAAAAGCAAAAAATACTCGGAGAATATATCCTTGGAAATATTGATGAGGACGGATACCTCAGACGAGAACTTATAAACATTGTCGATGATCTTGCCTTCCTTCAGAATGTTGAAACTACCGAGAGCGAACTTGAAGAGGTCCTTAATATTATACAGGACCTTGAACCAGCTGGAATAGGCGCAAGAACCCTGAGGGAATGTCTTCTGCTCCAGATAGAAAAACGCGACACTTCGCAACCTTCCATGAAGCTTGCATATACAATTCTTGATCAGCATTTTGAAGAATTCACAAAAAGGCATTATGACAAAATCATAGCCCGGCTTGGCATAACGGAAAATGAACTTAAAGCGGCAATTGATGAGGTTCTACGACTCAATCCCAAACCCGGAGGTGTTTACAGTGATCCTTTTAATAAAACATCCCAACCGATAATACCCGATTTTATTCTGGAACTCTCAGAAGATGGTTTCGATCTTCACCTCAATTCTAAAAACCTTCCTGAGCTCAGATTAAGTTCCGCTTATAGCGAAATGCTTCACTCTTACAGCAAAGATAAATCCCAGAAAAAGGAGATGAAAGATGCTGTTCTTTTTGTGAAGCAGAAAATCGATTCTGCCAGATGGTTCATTGATGCCATAAAACAACGGCAAAACACTCTTCTTCTGACAATGAATGCTATTCTCGAATATCAGCAGGAGTATTTCATTGACGGTGATGAGACAAAATTAAAACCAATGATCCTTAAAGATGTTGCTGAAATGACAGGTCTCGATATTTCAACTGTCTCCAGGGTGGCAAACAGTAAATTTGTGCAAACTCATTTCGGGATATTCCCCCTGAAATTTTTCTTTTCAGAAGGACTGCAGACCGACAGCGGCGAAGAGGTATCAACCAGGGAGATAAAACGGATCTTACAGGATTGTATCGAAAATGAACAGAAACGCAGACCTCTTACAGATGAGAGTCTTACTGACATTCTGCAGGAAAAGGGGTACCAGATTGCGCGCAGGACTGTTGCTAAATACCGTGAGCAACTGAATATCCCGGTTGCTAGACTAAGGAGGGAAATATAATGACTACCGAGAATTCAAAAGATTCATTGGACAAACTGGCAAAGATAATCTCCATTATTTTTCATCCGCTGCTGATGCCTGTTTATGGAATGGCAATAATTTTTTCAGCGCCCACTCTTTTTGGGTATCTCCCTTTTAATATGAAGAAATTATTAATTCTTATTATGCTGGTCAATAATGTTTTATTGCCTCTTTCTTTATTGCCTTTTTTTATCCGCATGAATATTATCAGTTCATGGACCATCACTGAAAGGAAAGAGAGAAATTTCCCACTCATTATAACCACTATACTTTATTGTATTACTTCCTTTTTAATATTCAGGTTCAATATTCCGGTTTTCCTCAAGACCTATATTTTCGCTGCTTCTTTTATATCACTGATCGTCACTGTGATCAATTTCTGGTGGAAAATATCGCTTCATTCAGTTGGAGCTGGCGCCCTTATAAGCCTGGTCTTCATTCTTTCATTGAAGATGTTAACACCATTAGAGTGGTACCTGATCTCAACCGTAGTTATTGGAGGATTGGTCCTTTCTTCACGGCTGAAACTTAATCTCCATAGCCCTCAGCAGGTGTGGATAGGGTTGTTCACAGGGTTTTTTGGCTTAGCTCTGTTTATGATGCTTTTCTAGCAATTCCTCTAACACTTCAGTTAAAAGGATACTGCTTTGCCGGTTAATTTCATCATGGCTTACAGCTTTTACAGGAGCAATTATAATTCCATCTTTTATTTCATTCTGAGATATTGTGCTGAACCAACCCTTTTCAGAAAGGTATTCTGCCAGGTATTCCTGCTCAGTCTGTCCGGGTGTAGGAATTATCAGTGCTGTAAGGTTTAGGCTTACAAGCTCCATAAGTGTTGTATAGCCCGACCTTGTAATAATGAAATCACTGCTTTCAATCATTTCTCTCATAGGCACAGAAGGTAGATGATTGTAAAAAGCAATGTTTCCACAGCTGGACATCTCTTCTTCATTCTTTGGATTACCTGAAAACATAACTGTTTTGGGTTCTTTATCTTTAAGAAGGACAATAAGTTTCTGTTTCAGGATTTCCTTCTGAGGTTCCGGTCCCGACAGGATAACCGTATTATGCTTAAATTTTATATTGTTATCAGTTATGTTTATATCCGGATCAGTAAATCTCGACAATATGCCGATATATCTGACATTGTCTGGAAGCTTAATATTATGAGATAGCCTGCCGGAAAGATTCACATCACCCGGCAAATCGGGTATAAAGCAAAGAGTATATTTTTTGATGATTTGACGATGTAATAGCACTCCTATTGGTTCGAGGAATTTACAGGATCCGGGAAAAGGCACAAGCGGCATATGAGTTAAATAGACTGAAATGACCTTTTTGTTCCATAACCCGAACCTGTTGTCGCTTATTATTATATCCACAGAGTGTTCCAGTAGAATCCTTTTTAATCTCCAGTGTTCAACAATAATGTGATACAGAAGTAAGGGTATTTTAAACAGCAGGGAAAGATACTGGGGAAGAAACCGGGAATAGGCTGGCTTGAAACCGGGGAAACTGATATATGATAATCCGGGCAATTCTTTCCGGAACAGTGCTAAATGCTCTTCTCCTGATCCGATAATTACATTATTATTCATCTCCCGGAGCTTCCTCGCCAGAGGGATCATCCGGGTTGCATGGCCCAAACCCCATTCAAGGGGACAGATAAGTATGTTCAGACTTTTATTCAATCTTAACCTGAAACCTGCGTTTTGATACCCAATGAGTCAACCAGTGCAGCTATTGCCTTTAGTTCAGAAAGCGGCACTTTATTTAAGCTGGCGCCCTCGGGGGTATCCCTCGAAATTGTGTAGATCATAACCTCAGAAGGTTTTATTCTCTCTATTGCTTTCAGCCAGGCATCAATTTCAGCAGGAGTAGTATTATCGATAACTTTTCCCTTATATGTGCCACGAAGAAAGAGTGTCTGGATAATAACCTTTCCATTAAATGCACAGAGGTTTTCTATCAGTTTCCCCGCATTTACATCAATCCTTGGTTGATTATGTACTTTTATTGTGGAGTCAAATGCGGAGTCGAGTTTAAGGATGTTCATATCAACCCTGAGCAGTGCAGCTTTTATGACAGGATCTGCAATTGTTGTAGAGTTTGACAAAACAGCTATGCGGGCTTTCGGGAAGAAAAGATCTCTTAAGATTACACTATCGTCTATTATCGCTGCGAAAGCCGGGTGAAGAGTGGGCTCTCCATTGCCTGCATAAGTAATAACATCGGGGGCCCGGTTCTTAGCTTTCATTTCCGACAGTTTCAATTCAAGAGCCTTGTAAACCTCTTCTCGAGCCGGGAGGTGGCTAATTGCTTTATCTATATTCCCTGTCCATCCGCATTCGCAGTATATACAATTGAAATTGCAGATTTTTCTTTTTGCAGGCAACAGATTTATTCCAAGGGATATCCCAAGCCGTCTGCTTTTAACCGGTCCAAAGATTATTTCATCAAAAAGAAATGTGGCCATTTATTCAATAGCTTTTAGCGGGACAAAATTAGTATAATTTGAATAATACTTCTCAATTTCAGAATGAACTCATCCCAATCCCTCTCCGGATTCAATGAACTCACCCCCCTTCCCCCTCTCTAAGAATTAGAGAGGGGGTGTAACGCACACTGTATCAATTAGTATCCCCCTCTTTACGAAGTAGAGAGGGGGATCAAGGGGGTGAGTACATAAAAAAGAGAGGGTTGCTTTATATCTATATAAGTCTCCTTACAAAACTCTCAGGCAATAATCTCATATTCTGCAGGTCAACATTCTCAATAAGCAGAAGTCCTGGTTTCTTACCAGGTTCGATACTCCCGAACTGCTCCTGTTCTCCAAGGGCCCTTGCTCCATTTATTGTTGCCCACGACACTAGATCTTCGATTGGAATATCCGGCCAGTTCAACTGAAGGGTTTTAAGCTCTTCAAGTATGCTGAGTTTA
>Ga0208079_1000478_pt1 | contig 22012 bp, 23 predicted proteins | sample NGESurdeep092012_5_FD_184474 | JGI IMG/M metagenome (GOLD analysis project Ga0208079, IMG submission 184474) | Arctic peat soil microbial communities from Barrow, Alaska - NGEE Surface sample 210-2 deep-092012 (SPAdes) | ecosystem: Environmental > Terrestrial > Soil > Wetlands > Peat ... | reverse complement strand
ATCACGATGATGGCGGGGGCTTCGATGCCCTGCTTGTGGCCGTACATGCGCGCCAATTTGATCGCCGCTTCATTCGCTTCGCAACCGGAGTTGCAGAAGAACACTTCCTGCATATCGGCCAGGCTGCACAGCTTGTCGGCGAGCAGTTCCTGTCCGTTCACCTGATAGACGTTGGAGCAATGGATCAATTTGCCGATCTGCTCATTGAGTGCCGCAGTGAAGCGAGGATGCGCGTGACCCAAGGTGTTCACGGCAATGCCGGCCAAGCCGTCCAGATAACGCTTGCCTTCGGTATCCCACAGCCACGCGCCTTCACCGCGCACGAAAGCGACGGGAAGCCGAGCATAAGTGTTCATTACATGTGACATAAAATAATGACGGCGGACCAGCCGCCGTTCAGTTATAAATCAAGGGGCGTATATTGAGCTAAATAACCCCTACCACGCAAGAAAAATTAGTCCTGCAAAGCAAACAAGCCGACATCGCTGTCGGCTTGGTCGCGGTGAATCAAAACGTCGGGGCGATTACGCCATTGCCTTGATAGCCGCAGACAGACGGCTCTTGTGGCGAGCAGCCTTGTTCTTGTGGATGATCTTCTTGTCCGCGATGCTGTCCACAGCGCTCACGGAATTTTTGTATACAGCTTGGGCAGCGGTCTTGTCACCGGCTTCAATCGCCTTGATGACCTTCTTCACCGCAGTGCGCAATTCAGAGCGCAAGCTGCTGTTGTGGGCATTCTGTTTTACTGCTTGACGGGCACGTTTCCGAGCTTGTGCGCTATTTGCCATGACTACTCCTTGAAAATTCGGTACGACGAGAGGCGCGCATTCTAGTGACTCACGCCTATTTTTGCAAATCTTTTTACGGTTATGCTGCTTGGCCGGGCTGAAGCATCGCCAGTGTTATGATACGCAACGTTTTAAATCCCATGCTTTGATGCCGTATGAACCTACTTAAATCACTGGCCACGATCAGCGGCTTGACCCTTGTTTCGCGCATCCTCGCCTTTGTGCGCGACGTGCTGATTGCCAGGATATTCGGCGCGGGCATGGCAACAGATGCTTTCTTTGTGGCTTTCAAACTGCCCAATCTGCTGCGCCGACTGTTCGCCGAGGGGGCGTTTTCGCAGGCGTTCGTGCCTATCTTCGGCGAATACAAGAACCGGCGCGGGCATGAAGAAACCCAATTGCTGGTCGATCACGTCACCACGATGCTGGCGATCATCCTGTTCGTGGTGACGCTGATCGGCATCATCGCCGCGCCGATCTTGGTGTATATCAGCGCGCCCGGCTTCCTCAAGGATGCCGCGAAGTTCGACCTCACCGTGCAATTGCTGCGCATCACCTCGCCGTATATTTTTTTCATCTCGCTGGTGGCGGTGGCGGCGGGCATACTCAACACCTACAACAAATTCTGGGTGCCGGCCTTCGCGCCTATTCTGCTCAACCTCTGCTTCATCGGCGGCGCGCTGTGGCTGGCGCCGTACTGCGATCCGCCGATCATGGCACTGGCCTGGGCGGTGTTCGTTGCGGGCTTTGTGCAACTGGCGTTCCAGGTTCCGTTCCTGAAAAAAATCGGCATGTTGCCCAGCATTCGTTTTAATTGGAACGACGCAGGCATGTGGCGCGTCATCAAACAGATGGGCCCGGCCGTGTTCGGCGTTTCCATCAGCCAGATCAGCCTGATCATCAACACCATCTTTGCCTCGTTTCTGGTGGCGGGCAGCGTGTCCTGGCTGTATTACGCGGATCGGCTGATGGAATTTCCTTCCGGCATGCTGGGCGCAGCACTGGGTACGATTCTTTTGCCCTCGCTATCCAAATGCTATGCGAGCAACAACACGGCGGAATATTCCAGGCTGCTGGATTGGGGCTTGCGCTTGACCATCATGTTGACGCTGCCCGCCGCGTTGGCCCTGGGTATGATTGCCGTGCCGTTGCTGGCGACCTTCTTTCAGCACGGCGCGTTTGCCGCGCACGATGTATTGATGACGAGCCGGGCGTTGATCGGCTACAGCGTCGGGCTGATCGGACTGATACTGGTGAAGATACTCGCGCCGGGTTTCTATGCGCGGCAGGACATCAGGACGCCGGTGAAGATCGGCATCGTTACGTTGTTGGCGACCCAGGCGATGAATGCGCTGTTCATTGGCTGGATACAACATGCCGGACTGGCCTTGTCGATCGGTTTGGGCGCGTGCCTGAACTCCGCGATCCTGTTTTATTATCTGCGCAAACATGGCATCTACCAACCCGAACCGGGCTGGGGAAAGTTCTTTGCCAAGATAGCCATCGCCGTGCTGGCCTTGGCGCTGACGCTGTGGTTCGGCATGGGCACCGAACAAAGCTGGCTGATCGGCTCAGGCTGGTCGCGCATCCTGCGCTTGTCCGCGCTGGTTGCCGGAGGGGTCGTCGTTTACTTTGCCGTGCTGGCCGCGCTGGGATTTCGGCCCAAGGATTTTTCCAAACGCGGCGTCGCCTGATCACGGGACGATCAGTCATTCCTGTTTTGCAACTACCGGTCGCACTTGCGGGGGATGTTGTGGTATTTGAGATGAGAAGAATGGGATGAAAAGGCCAACAGATGCTGACCCACTGTAGCTGATTATTTTTGTGCGTACACGTTAATTTCAGCTGCGGCTGTTAGTGCCATAGATGTAATTTCTGAGATCGGCGATTTGGTAGTTCATGCGCCGTAAAATACTTTGAAAGTTGAGCATTATTCCATGTAACACACGACACATCATTAGCGGATGTGAATTAACTAAACCGTCAAATTTGCTTTTATGCATGCTTAAAACGGTCGTTTTCCCTACGGCATAAAAAATTGCATTGATGGTAGTGCTGGAAACGAGGCCATTTAAATCTACTAAATCGCCGGGGCTAAGCATGCAAACAGTCGATTCGCCTATACCACAAGGAATTTTTACTTTGATATTGCCATTCGCCAGAATAGACAAATTATCATGGGTCTCAGTTTCCGACAAAACAACTGCCTCCCCCGATTTATAGCCTTTGATCTCAAACATTCCTGCGATACTTCTGATTTCTGTATCGCTCAAATTTTCGGTAATGGCAGAGTTGTGCAACGTATCAATGACTGTGGTCATTTTATTTTCCTTTGCGGGTAGAATTTTCAGGCGGAACTTTGAATAGAAGTGATGATAGGAAGTGCAACGAGAAACCAAAGAACGCCAACCACTATCCAGCGTACAAATTGGGCAATCACCCCAGTTACTTTTGTATATGCTTTTTTCATTTTGACCTCACGCAAAAATTCTATTACATACCCGTTATATGACAACTTGATGAACACTGATGTTAATCATCCATCTTTCTCAAGACCTTCTCTGTACGCTAGTGCACAGAGAGAGCACTGGTAGTCGCTATAAGGAACAGGCTAGCTCAGCTTCCCTTTATGTATTTTCATTTTGCATCTCCTGTTCAAAATCCAAAGTCTGTTTGCGTTTTGGTACTCGTCATTTGATTTGATACGCCCGCGCCATTGCCTCGTTGTGCTGATAACGCCTCATGAAATCTTCCCGGAAGCTGGAAGTGGTGCGGTTGCAATATGAATCTAACTTTATTTACTCCGGCAAGGGTGAAACGTGCATCGCCTTGGCAACCACTTCGCGGGTCAGGTGCGGGGCGAACAATTCGATGAAGTCGTAAGTGTAGCCGCGCAGGTATTCGTTCTTGCGTATCGCGATCCGCGTGGTGCTGGGCTTGAACAGATGGCCTGCATCCATCATGCCTAGTTGTTTGTCCCGCTCGGGGATGAAAGCCATTTTCGCCAGTATCCCTATACCTAATCCCAATTCCACATAAGTCTTGATCACGTCCGCATCGATCGCGGTCAGCGCGATGTTCGGCTGGATGTTGGCTGCCTCGAACGCGGCATTGATCTTGCCGCGTCCGCTAAACGCGAAGTCGTAAGTGATGATCGGGTATTGCGCGATCTTCGCCAGCGTCAGTTTTTTCTCTGCCAGCAAGGGGTGGTGCAGCGGGGCGATGACGCAATGGTTCCATTCGTAGCAGGGCAGCGTGATCAGTTCGTCATACAGCGCCAGGCTCTCGGTGGCGATGCCGATGTCGGCTTCGCCTCTCAGCACTTGTTCTGCGATCTGCGTAGGGTTGCCCTGGTGCAGACCCAACTTCACGCCGGGATAGCGTTTGATGAATTGCTTGACCGTGGGCGGCAAGGCATAGCGCGCCTGCGTGTGCGTGGTGGCGATAGTCAGGTTGCCGCTGTCCTGCGAGTGGAATTCCTCGGCGACCTGCTTGAGGTTCCCGGCATCGTGCAGCATGCGCTGGGCGATCGCCAGCACGGCTTTGCCCGGCTCGGTGATGGCCACGATGCGCTTGCCGTTGCGCACGAAGATCTCGATACCCAATTCCTCTTCCAATAACCTGATCTGCTTGCTGATGCCGGGCTGCGAGGTGTACAGCGCGCTGGCCGCATCGGAGATATTCAATCCCTGGCGCACGATCTCATTGAGGAAACGCAGTTGTTGTAGATTCATGGCATCTTTCCAATATATTAATCAGTTATAAGATACTAACATAAAAGTATTTAGAGATATAAGGTGTGCGGCCTAAAATGCGCTTCATGAATTCTAACGGGTGGTAGCGCATGGACTGGATGTACACATTATCCGGCTTTTTGGTCGGGCTGATCGTCGGCGTCACCGGGGTGGGCGGCGGGTCTTTGATGACGCCGTTGCTGGTGCTGCTGTTTGGTGTTTCCCCGGCGACTGCGGTCGGTACCGATTTGTTGTATGCCTCGCTGACCAAGACGCTGGGCGGTTGGGTACATGGGCGGCGCGGCACGGTGGACTGGAAAGTGGTGGGCTTGCTCAGTCTGGGCAGCTTGCCCGCCGCCGTGATTACGATAGTCCTGCTGAAATATCTGGCGCTGGATGAGAAGACCTTGCGCAGCCTGGTGGCCAGCGTATTGAGCGTCGCCCTGTTGCTGACGGCGACAGCGCTGCTGCTGAAAAACTGGATAAAGAAGATCGCGCAGCGCAAGGATGGCACGGTGTACGAGTTGCATCATCGTTATCTGCCCGCCGCGACGATAGTCACCGGCATCATCGTCGGGACGCTGGTGACAATCTCCTCGGTTGGCGCGGGTGTGCTGGGTACGGTCGCACTGTTGTTCCTATACCCGCGCATGCAAGCGGTGAAAGTGGTGGGCACGGACATCGTCCATGCCGTGCCGCTGACTGCGGTGGCCGGGATCGGGCATCTGGCCCTGGGCACGGTGGACATCGTGTTGCTGGGCAGTTTGCTGCTGGGCTCGTTGCCGGGAATCTATATCGGCAGCCATCTGAGTGCCAGAGTGCCGGAGACGGTTTTGCGACCTGTGCTGGCGATCATGCTGTTGTTCATCGGTTTCAAGATGGTGTTTATATAAACATTAAGGTAAAGACTCATGAGTACCAATAAACCAAACAAACCGAAACAAGTCAGCTGGTTTAGCGGCTGCGGTGGACGCATCGGTGTGGTGGTCGGCCAAACCGGTGAACATGCATACATAGGAGCTGCATTGCGCCACGATGAAGATGCGGATGTAGAGCATATCCTGATGCATGGCGCAAGATTTCCGCTGGAAGCCGCGTTGTTGCTGCCAGTGTCCAAAAGTTATTTTGTCAATGAAGAAGCGGGGAAGAGCTAAATGTACCGTTACGATCAATTCGATCACCAGATCACCGCCCAACGCGTTGCGCAGTTTCGCGACCAGATTCGCCGTCGTTTGTCCGGCGAACTGACGGAAGACGAATTCCGTATCCTGCGTCTGCAAAACGGGCTGTACATGCAGATCCATGCCTATATGCTGCGCGTTGCCGTGCCTTACGGTTTGCTGAGTGCGGCACAGATGCGCATGCTTGCATCCATTGCGCGCAAGTACGATCGCGGCTACGGGCATTTTTCCACGCGCCAGAATACCCAGTTCAACTGGATCAAGCTGCAGGATGTGCCAGATATCCTGACCGATCTGGCCAGCGTGGAAATGCACGCCAATCAGACCTCCGGCAATTGCATACGCAATATTACCAGCGACGAGTTCGCGGGTGTGGCACGCGATGAAATCGTCGATCCGCGCCCTTATGCCGAGATATTGCGCCAGTGGAGCACGTTCCATCCGGAGTTCGCTTATCTGCCGCGCAAATTCAAGATCGCCATTACCGGTGCAACTGAAGACCGCGCGGCGATAGCGGTGCACGACGTCGGCCTGGCGGCGGTGAAGAACGCGCAGGGCGAGATCGGTTTTCGCGTGCTGGTGGGCGGCGGTCTGGGACGCACCCCGATAATAGGCACCGAGATTTGCGATTTCGTGCCGTGGCAGCATGTCATCACGTATCTGGAGTCCATTGTGCGCGTGTATAACGAATACGGCCGTCGCGACAACATCTACAAGGCGCGTATCAAGATCCTGGTGAAAGCGCTCGGTATCGAGGAATTCAGACGCCGGGTGGAAGCCGACTGGCAATTCACCAAAGATGGTCCATGCACCATTACGGTCGAGGAATTGAATCGTGTCGCCGCTTTTTTCACCGCCCCCGATTATGAGCAACTGCCTGAAAATGATGCCGCCGTGGCGGCGCAACTGCGCGAGAACAAGGCCTTCTCAAACTGGATGCAGCGCAACGTCAAGCCGCACAAAGTGCCGGGTTATGCGGCGGTGGTGCTGTCACTCAAGAAAACCGGCATTGCGCCCGGGGATGCAACGGCAGAGCAAATGGACGCGGCGGCGGAATTGGCAGAGCGTTTCAGCTTCGGCGAATTGCGCGTCACGCATATGCAGAATCTGGTGCTGGCGGATGTCAGACAATCCGACCTGATCGCTTTGTGGCAAGCCGCCAGAGGGCTGGGCATGGCAACACCCAACATCGGCCTGCTGACCGACATCATCTGCTGCCCGGGCGGGGATTTTTGCTCCCTGGCGAATGCGCGTTCCATCCCGCTGGCCAAGGCGATTGCCGAGCGATTCGATAATCTCGATTTTCAGCATGACATCGGCGAGATCGAGCTGAACATGTCGGGTTGCATGAATGCCTGCGGGCATCATCACGTAGGGAACATCGGTATTCTCGGTGTGGAGAAGGACGGTGAAGAATGGTACCAGGTGTCGATTGGCGGCGCGCAGGGCAACACCAGCAGCCTGGGCAAGGTCATCGGGCGTTCCTTTACTTTTGCGCAAACGCCCGAGGTGATCGCCCGCCTGTTGCAGGTGTATGTGCGCGAGCGTTTTGACGACGAGCGTTTCATCGAAACCGTGCGCCGTATCGGCCACAGCCCGTTCAAGGAGTATGTATATGCGGCGCCGCTAAACGACGACGAAGCGCTGAGCGGCGCCGAATATGCCCTGTTGGCAGCAGGCACGCCCTATGACACGCCGTTATATTCACCGGTACTTTGACATGATCATCAAAAACAAAACTATCACAGATGACGACTGGATCGTGTTTCGCCTGGGTGAAAACGACACGCCGGAAGGTGTTGTCGTTCCGCTCGGGAAAGTCATTGTGCCGTTGAAAGTTTGGCAGGCGCAGCGCGATGTACTGCAAGTTCGCACAGAGCTGGGCGTGTGGCTGGCCAGTGATGAGCGGGCGGAAGATTTAACAGGTGATCTGGCAAGATTTTCCGTGGTTGCAGTTGATTTTCCCAAGTTTGCGGATGGGCGCGGTTATTCCATCGCCCATCATCTGCGCGCCAGACTGGGATATACAGGCGAATTGCGCGCCATCGGCGATGTACTGCGCGACCAGATGTTTTACATGCAGCGTGTTGGCTTCGATGCTTTTGCCACCAGAGCCGATAAGGACATTCGCGTGGCATTGAATGGTTTGACCGATTTCTCAGTCACATATCAGGCGTCATCGGATGAAAAATTGCCGATGTTTCGTCGCATACAACGCGGAGGCGGGCTATGAATGCCTTGCAACAAAAAGTGGAACAGGTGAAGGCTGTGCTGGCCACCGCAGCCCGTGATTTCTCTCCAGTAGTGTTCGCGAATAGCCTGGGCGCGGAAGACATGGTGCTGACCGATATTATCGCCAAACACCATATCGACATCGGGATGTTCAGCCTGGATACCGGACGCCTGCCGCAAGAGACTTATGAGCTGATGCAGGAAGTGCGCAGGCATTATGCGGTTCCACTGCATGTATACTTTCCGGACAGCGCGCTGGTCGAGGAGTATGTCGCGCAGCACGGCATCAACGGTTTTTACGACAGCGTGGAGAATCGCAAAGGGTGCTGTTTCGTGCGCAAGGTGGAACCGCTGCGTCGCGCGTTGGCAGGCAAGGGGGCATGGATCACCGGGATGCGCCGCGATCAGGCCGTGACACGCGGCACGCTTGAAGTATCCGCTTTTGATGTCGACAACGGTTTGCAGAAGTTCAACCCGCTGCTGGATTGGTCTAACAAGGACGTATGGGCGTACATCCGCCAGCACGATGTGCCCTACAACAAGCTGCACGACCAGTTTTATCCCAGCCTGGGTTGCGCGCCCTGCACCCGCTCTGTCACGCCGGGAGAAGACATTCGCTCCGGACGCTGGTGGTGGGAAGATCCCGCGAACAAAGAGTGCGGCCTGCACGCAAGCCATGCTCCACAGGTGGCGCATGGATCCGGGGTTTCAGTGAAGACTCATGCCGAGAGTAGTGCGGAGCTAGTCTGAGCCAAGATCATTGAAATGGAAAATATCATGAAACTGGTCGAGAACATTAATATGAGTACACATACTTTTACCCATCTGGACGCGCTGGAGAGCGAATCCATCCACATCATGCGCGAGGTCGCGGCGGAGTGCAAAAATCCCGCGCTGCTGTTTTCCGGCGGCAAGGATTCCATCGTGATGCTGCGCCTCGCGGAGAAGGCGTTCCGTCCGGCGAAATTTCCGTTCCCGCTGGTGCATATCGATACCGAGCACAACTTTCCCGAGGTGATCGCGTTCCGCGACAAGCGCGCCGCGGAATTGGGTGAGCGGCTGATCGTCCGGTCGCTGGAAGACTCGATCAGGAAGGGCACGGTCGTGCTGAAAAGCCCGCTGCAAAGCCGCAATGTGTTTCAGTCGGTGACGCTGCTGGAGACCATCGCGGAATTCGGCTTCGATGCCTGCATGGGCGGCGCACGCCGCGATGAAGAAAAGTCGCGCGCCAAGGAGCGCATCTTCTCGTTCCGCGACGAATTTGGCCAGTGGGACCCGAAGAACCAGCGCCCCGAGTTGTGGGACATCTACAACACCCGCGTGCATCCCGGCGAAAACATCCGCGTGTTCCCGATCAGCAACTGGACGGAAATGGATATCTGGCAATACATCGAGCGCGAGAAGCTGGAGATACCCGACATCTATTTTGCTCACGAGCGCGAAGTGATCCAACGCGCCGGCGGCATCATGCCGGTGTCGCATCTGGTGCAGCCGCAACCGGGCGAGAAGGTGGTCAGGAAAACCGTGCGCTTCCGTACCGTGGGCGATATCACCTGCACCTGCCCGGTGGAGTCCCTCGCCAGGAACGCGCTGGAGATCATTGCAGAGACCGCGACCACGCGCATCACCGAGCGCGGCGCGACGCGCATGGACGACCAGACCTCGGATGCTTCGATGGAGTTGCGCAAGAAGGAAGGATATTTCTAACAACCCGTCATTCTGGCGCAGGCCGGAATGACATGAATCCGGATTAAGAGAGATAAATTTATGAGCAACGCAACACAATTACTTCGTTTCATCACCGCAGGCAGCGTGGACGACGGCAAGAGCACGCTGATTGGCCGTTTGCTGCATGACTCGAAATCGATTTTCGAGGATCAGCTTTCGGCGATCTCCAAGACCAGCGCAAAACGCGGCATGGCTGCCGTCGATCTGTCTTTGCTTACCGACGGCCTGCAAGCCGAGCGCGAACAGGGCATCACCATCGACGTGGCCTACCGTTACTTCGCCACGCCCAAGCGCAAGTTCATCATCGGCGACACGCCCGGCCACGAGCAGTACACCCGCAACATGGTGACCGCCGCCAGCACCGCCAACCTCGTGATCATCCTCGTCGATGCGCGCAAGGGCGTGCTGGTGCAGACGCGCCGCCACACTTATCTGGCGAGCCTGGTTGGCATTCCGCACATCGTGCTGGCGGTCAATAAAATGGATATGGTGGATTACTCCGAATCCAGATACAGCGAGATATGCGCGGAGTATCTGAAATTCGCCGCGCAGCTGGGTTTAACCGACATCACCTGCATCCCGCTTTCGGCATTGATGGGCGACATGCTGGTGGATCGCGGCGATAACCTGGACTGGTATCAGGGCACGACGCTGATGAATCTGCTGGAAAACATCGTGATCGATTACGACGTGAACACCACCGACTTCCGTTATCCGGTGCAGTGGGTATGCCGTCCGCAAACCGATGAATACCACGATTTCAGAGGCTTCATGGGGCGCATTGAAGCGGGCGAGATTGCGGTCGGCGACGAGATCACCGTGCTGCCCTCGGGCCGCACCAGCAAGGTGAAAGAGATCGTTACTTACGACGGCAGGCTGCAACGCGCCTACGCGCCGCAATCCGTCACGCTGACGCTGGAAGACGAGATCGATATTTCGCGCGGCGACATGTTCGTGAGGACCAGTGCCAATCCGCCCAAGGTGGAAAAAGAATTCGAAGCCATGCTGTGCTGGCTGTCCGAAACCCCGCTCGACAAGAATCGCAAGTACCTCGTCAAACACACCACGCGCACCGCGAAGTGCTTGTTCTCGAACATCGACTATCGCGTCGACGTGAACACGCTGGAACAGCACAGCACCGCCACGCTCAACATGAACGACATCGCGCGCGTGGCGATAAAGGTGCAACAGCCGCTGGTGTTCGACAGCTACACCACCGACCGCGCCACCGGCAGCTTCATCGTGATCGACGAGGCGACGAACAATACGGTTGCGGCGGGGATGATTGCTTGAATAGGGCGGAACGCATAGCGGTTCTGCCGGATGGTTTATGCGGCGGATCGCCCAAGGGCATCCGCCCTACGACCGAGTTGAGCGGCGAGCAGTCGGAGCGCGCAGCGCAACGGCTGCAATTTCGTCCGCTCGAACGCGTTGTTAGGCGTCATTCTCGCGTCACCTCATCGTGCTGGTGTTCGTTACGATGAAATCGCCGACGACTGCTATATACGTGACAGTGACTTCACCTTCGACAATGTTCAAGAGGCCATCGATTTCCGCCCGAGACTCCGGACGGCGTTCGACAATTGATGCGCTCCATTCGCGAACTCCGTCGCAGATTCCAGCGCAGAACGGCTCGGTTCCGACGTAGAGGACGATCGACTCATCGCCAGCGCCCGCGGTGCTCATATGTGCGAGATTGCCGGCCGTTGGCACGATAAGCTTGTATCCGGCCTTTTCAGGCGGCCTCGCCTCCTTCACGCCCGTGTGAAGATAAGCGTTACGAAGTGCGTAGCAGTCGTCCCCCGACATGTGAAACCCTTTCCCGTCATGTCCAATTCGGAATAGACATTCTCTCACCCAGGCGTCGAACCACTTGGGATAACGCTTTCCAGCATGGCCTGGGCCCGCCCATTCCGGATATTCGATCTGCCCGCATATGTCAGGAACCGCCAACGCAAGAGCCAGCGCGGCATGCCAATTGCGCGCGTTCACGCACGCTTCGATGGAGTTCGCGATATCTCCATGAATGACGCCTAATAGTTATTAGACGGACCCACCGGTCCGTACTATTGAAAATAGAAAAGCATGCAGATTCAGGTTAAACGATTGATTCATTAACGACCCCGAAAAGTTGTCTGTTCGCACAGGCATAATAGTACAGGCAGGCGAAATTTGCTTATGGCGACTGAAAGGATTTCGCAGGGTGGATGCGTGCTGCGCACTTTATCCACCCTGCCAAGCTGCGCAACGCTATCGTAGTGTGCTATCTTTCGCATTATCCGACTGTTGATGCTTTCTATTTTCCATGAGCCTGTTTGCCTTGATCACCGCGCTGTTGCTGGAGCAGTTCCACCCGCTTTCCTCGCGAAAATACCTGTACGGTTGGTTGTCCAGTTACGTTCTGTTCTTTCAGCTTCACTTCAATGCCGGACAACGTGAACACGGCAAGATCGCCTGGCTGCTGGCGGTGTTGCCGTTGTTGGCCGGTGTTGTGGCGTTGTATTGGTTGCTGTATCACGTGCATCCGCTCTTTGCCTGGGCGCTCAACGTGCTGGTGTTATATCTCACGATGGGATTCCGCCAGTTCAGCCATTATTTCACCGACATTCACCTGGCGTTGCGCGCGGACAGGCTGGACGAGGCGCGCGGCCTGTTGTCCCGTTGGCGCGGCATGCCCTCGCATGAATTGAATGCCGAGGAAGTCGCGCGCGTTACCATCGAACAGGCGCTGATCGCATCGCATCACAACGTATTCGGCGTGATCGTGTGGTTCGTGTTGTTCAGCGCACTGGGCTTGGGTGGCGCGGCGGGCGCATTGCTGTATCGCCTGGGGCAATTCCTGCGCGCGCATTGGGGCAACGCAGACAAGTACGATCTGGGCGAATTCGGCGGGTTTGCGCGACAGGCATTCTATGTATTGGAATGGTTGCCGATCCGGCTGACCGCGATGACCTTCGCAATCGTCGGCGATTTCGAAAACACCGTTTATTGCTGGCGCACCCAGGCAGCGAATTGGCCTGACAGCGAAGCGGGCATATTATTGGCCAGCGGTGCCGGCGCATTGGGCGTGCGTCTGGGCATGCCGTTACCGCAAGGCGGCGTGATGGAGGACAGGGCGGAACTGGGTATTGGTGATGATGCCGATGCCGACTTCATGCAAAGTGCCATCGGCCTGGTATGGCGCTCGGTGGTATTCTGGATGGTTTTGTTGCTGCTGCTGACGCTGGCGACTTTGCCGGTTCAAGTAAATTAATAACAAAATAAATGACTTATATTATATGGCATGAAAAGATCCGAGCATGATCCACAGCGATAACCTCACCGCCGAGCCGCGCCCCGAGTCCAGCCGGATAGTTTCGGCCGCGCCGGCCTCTCAACACGAAGAGGCGCTGGAGCGCGCACTGCGCCCCAAGCAACTCGACGAGTATGTCGGGCAGGAAAAAATCCGCGGGCAGCTGGAGATATTCATCGAGGCGGCCAAGCGGCGCAAAGAGCCGCTCGATCACGTGCTGCTGTTCGGCCCGCCCGGTTTGGGCAAGACCACTTTGGCGCAGATCATCGCCCGGGAAATGGGCGTGAATCTGCGCCACACTTCCGGCCCGGTGCTGGAGCGTGCCGGCGACCTCGCCGCGTTGCTGACCAATCTCGAACCGAATGACGTGTTGTTCATCGACGAGATCCATCGCCTGTCGCCGGTGGTGGAAGAGATACTGTATCCCGCGCTGGAGGATTACCAGATCGACATCATGATCGGCGAAGGGCCAGCGGCGCGTTCGGTGAAGCTGGACCTGCCGCCGTTCACGCTGGTGGGCGCGACCACGCGCGCGGGGATGCTGACCAATCCCTTGCGCGACCGCTTCGGCATCGTGGCGCGGCTGGAGTTCTACACGCCGGAAGAATTGCAGCGCATCGTGATGCGCTCCTCGAATCTGCTGAAAATGAATCTGACCCAGGACGGCGCGCTGGAGATTGCCAAGCGTTCGCGCGGCACGCCGCGTATCGCCAACCGTTTGCTGCGCCGCGTGCGCGACTTTGCCGACGTGAAGGCGGACGGCGATGCGACTCGCGAGGTGGCGGATGCCGCGCTGACCATGCTGGATGTGGACTCGCACGGGCTGGATGTGATGGACCGGAAATTATTGCTGGCGGTCATCGAAAAGTTCCTCGGCGGCCCGGTCGGCCTGGACAACCTTGCCGCCGCGATCGGCGAGGAGAGCGATACCATTGAGGATGTGCTGGAGCCGTATCTGATCCAGCAGGGCTATCTGCAACGCACCCCGCGCGGACGCATGGCCACGGCGATCGCTTACCGCCATTTCGGGCTGACGGTTGCCAATAATCCGATTAATTTAAATTCGGTCAATGGCAACTTGCCATTGGGTGAGGATCGATAATATGAGTAAAAGCAAAATATTTTCTTTGCCGGTGCGCGTGTATTTCCAGGACACGGATGCGGGCGGCGTGGTTTATCACGCCAATTATTTGAACTTTATGGAGCGCGCGCGGACTGAGTGGATGCGCGCCCACGGTTACAGCAATGCCGGATTGATGAAGGAGTTCGGCATGGTGTTCGTGGTGCGCTCGATGAAACTGGATTATCTCAAGCCCGCGCTGCTGGATGATTTGCTGGATGTGACGGCACAGATAAAAGATATCGGACGCAGCCGCCTCACGCTGCTGCAAACGGTGCAGCGCGGTGCTGAAGTGCTGACCGAAGCAGAGGTGCATCTGGTCTGTGTCTCATTGGCGAGTTTCAAGCCTGCCTCCGTCCCGGAAGTCTTGCGCAAGCAGTTGGAGAAGTGAACATGAAAGGATTGCAATGGAAGTGACCCAGGACTTGTCGTTTATACATCTGATCGCCAATGCCAGCGTGCTGGTGCAATTGGTGATGGTTTTGTTGCTGGTGGTATCGTTGCTGTCGTGGTGGTATATCTTTATTAAAATGTTCGCCATCCGCAACGAAGTCAGGTTGACAGAAGAACTAGAAGGGGCTTTTTGGTCAAATCATGATCTGAATGCATTGTTCAGGCAGGTAAACGCCAATGCACAAGAGGATCAGGGCGCATTGGAGCGGATATTTTCCGCCGGATTCGTCGAGTTTGCGAAGCTGAAGAAGCAGCAAGGTATGGATGCCCGTGCGGTGATGGATGGTACGCGCCGCGCCATGCGCGCGACATATCAGCGCGAGATGGATAGACTGGAGTCGCATCTGGCGTTCCTCGCTTCGGTCGGTTCGGTCAGCCCTTATGTGGGATTGTTCGGTACAGTGTGGGGCATCATGAATGCGTTTCGCGGTCTGGCGAATGTGGGCCAGGCGACGCTGGCGCATGTCGCACCCGGCATCGCAGAAGCATTGGTTGCCACCGCGATGGGCCTGTTCGCGGCGATCCCGGCCGTGGTCGCCTACAACCGCTATGCGCACGAGATCAATCGCCTGTCGACACGCTTCGAAAGTTTCACCGAGGAGTTCTCCAACGTATTGCAACGCCAGCCATGAAAACGAACGAAGTGAGTTTCGCTAAAACACCGCTGAAAACCCACTGCGCGTGCAAACTGCTTCGTTGCTCGGTGCCCGCTCGGTCGCCTGCCAGAACGGAATGTCTCGGTCGCTCCGCTGACCAGCGACTTGGCTGGCGTTTTTTTTGCCAGCTTAGTCGAATGGCCATGCAACGCTCCTCGCGCCTTGCTGCCCACCACGGTTTTGAGAGGTGTTTGTGAGATCGAATCGCCGTACCGGTAATCGCCTGATGAACGAGATCAACGTCGTGCCGTATATCGACGTGATGCTGGTGTTGCTGGTGATTTTTATGGTGACCGCGCCGCTGATGAATCCCGGCCAGATCAATTTGCCCAGCGTGTCGAAGTCGCTTGCTCCGCCGCTTGCCCCGCTGGAGGTCATCATCAAAAAAGACACCACGCTGGCTTTGCGCGACCACGCCAAGGGTGGGCAGGAAAGCGTGGTTTCGCGCAATGAGTTGATTGCGATATTGAAAGCCAGGCAGGGAAAGCAGGCAGAGCAGGCGGTGGTGATATCCGCAGACAAGAACGTGCGCTATGAAGAAGTCATCAACGTGATGGACGTGCTGCAACAGCAACATATTCAGAAAGTCGGTCTGTTGACGCAAGCCAAGAAATGAGTGCAACGGTTTATCAGGAGCCCTATAAGCTGCCCGCAGGCATTCTGGCCCTTGTGGTGCACAGCGTATTTTTCGCACTGCTGTATTTCGGCTTCAATTGGAACAGGCAGGCCCTTTCAAACCCGACGATGAATGTGGAGTTGTGGCCGAGCTTGCCTGAGGAGGTCGCCGCAGCGCCCGTCAATCCTAAGGTCGAGGAAATCGTGCAGCCACCGCCACAGGAAAAGATAGTCAAGCCTGACATCGTGATGCCGGAGAAGAAGAAAGTCGCGATCAAACCGGTCGAGACCAGGCCGGAGAAGAAGAAACCTGTTCCGAAATCCGTCGCAGAGGTCAAACCCAAGCCTGACACACCAAAACCTGCCGAGCAAAATCCGAATGCCCGCATTGCAGATCAACAAGCTGCAGCGAATGGTCGGGTGGTGGATGAATACAAGGCAAAGATCCAGGCCAAGATACGCAGCAAAATCGTGATGCCCCCGGATGTGGCGGATGATGCGCGGGCTGAATTCCTGGTGACGCTGTTGCCGGATGGAGATGTGATGAAGCCGAACCTGAAAAAGTCCAGCGGCAATGCGGCGTATGACGATGCGGTCGAGCGCGCGATCCTGAAATCCGTTCCGTTGCCATTGCCGCCGGATGTGCAGCTGTTCAATCGTTTTCGTGAATTGGATCTGGTCTTCAAACCGACCGAATAACAGGAGTGTTTATGGCGTTGCGCGTATTGCAGGGCATGGTGGGATTGTTGTTGTTGGCACAGGCGTCGGTCGCAAGTGCGGTATTGAGCATTGAAATCATTGGTGCGGGCGAGCACCAGATTCCGGTGGCAATCGTGCCGTTCGGCGGAGATGCCAGGCTGGCGCAAACCATCAACGAAGTGGTGGCGGGCGATTTGCAGCGCAGCGGGTTGTTTCGGCTGATCGACGTAGCGGGTAAATCGCCGCACGAATTGGCCGAGGTCAGTTATCCGGATTGGCAGGTGCGCGGCGCGGATGCATTGGCGATAGGTACGGTCACGGCTCAGGCCAATGGCCGCATCGAGGCGCGTTTTCGCCTGTTGGATGTGGTCAAGCAGATTGAGTTGGCCGGTCAGTCAGTCTCGGCGAATGATGATCAGGTGCGCGCTGTCGGGCACCGTGTCGCGGATCTGATCTATGAGAAATTGACCGGCGACAAGGGAGTGTTCAGCACACGCATCGCCTATGTGAATCGGCAGGGACGGAAGTTCAGCCTGATCGTGGCGGATAGCGACGGCTACAACGAACAAACCGTGCTTGCGCAAAACGAGCCGATCATGTCGCCGGCCTGGTCGCCGGAAGGCAGCCATCTTGCCTATGTGAGTTTTGAAACCGGACACGCGGTGGTATATGTGCAATCGCTGCACACCAGACAGCGCTTGGCGCTGGCCGATTTTCGCGGCAGCAATAGCGCACCGGCCTGGTCTCCGGACGGCAAACAATTGGCTATCGTGCTGACACGCGATGGCAGCTCGCAAATCTACCTGATACGATCGGACGGCAGCGGGATTCGCCGCCTCACCTTCAGCGGTGCGATCGACACCGAGCCGAATTTTTCGCCTGACGGGCAATCTCTGTTGTTCACCTCGGATCGCGGCGGTAGTGCGCAAATTTACAGCATGCCGGTGGGAGGCGGGCAGGAGCAGCGCATGACGTTTGGCGAGGGTAACAACTTTTCGCCGCGTTACAGTCCCGACGGCAAAGGTTTTGTCTGCACGCATTTCGTTAACGGCAAGTTCTATATCGCTGCGCAGGATTTTCAGACCGGGCAGGTGGAAACACTCACTGCAGGCGGTTGGGAGAAAAAGCCCAGCTTTGCGCCGAACGGGAAACTCATCCTGTTTGCCAGCGAGGCGCGCGGTCGTGGTATATTGGCAACCGTGTCCAGCGATGGTCGTGTGCAGCAGCATATGTTCACACAAAGCGGTGATGCACGTGAACCGGTGTGGGGACCACATCTGTAACTAACCCAGCAAAAGGAGAAATACTATGAAGAAACTCTTTATCAGTTTTGTGTTGGTGAATTTGCTTGCGGCCTGTGCCAGCGAGAAACCAAAGGAACCCGTAGCTGCGGCACCCGAGCCTGTCCCTGTAGTGACAGCACCCGCACCCGCACCTGCGGTTGAGGTTGATCCTTTGAATGACCCGGCCAATATTCTGGCCAAACGTAGTATCTATTTCCCATTCGATGTCTCTGCCGTGCAGGAAGCCGACAAGCCGGTCGTGTTAGCGCATGCAAAATATTTGAGCGAGCACCCCGATCGCAAAGTTCGCGTCGAAGGCAATGCCGATGAACGCGGTAGCAACGAGTACAACCTGGCTCTCGGCCAGCGTCGTGCAGATAGCGTGAAGAAGATGCTTGAGTTGGGCGGCGCCAAAGCCAGCCAGATTGACACTGTCAGTTATGGAGAAGAAAAGCCGCGCTGCACGGACCATAATGAGGCGTGCTGGAAGCAAAATCGCCGGAGTGATATAAAGTACTAAAGTAGCAACCATGCTGAAGCAACGCGCTCTCTTATTGTTGTTGAGTCTGTGTTTCGCCATTCCCGCACAAGCGGGATTGTTGGAGGACGACGAGGCACGTAATCAGATCCAGCAACTCGAGAAGCGCGTGCTGAAGTTGGAAGATGCCGTCAAGCAGCAAACCCAATCCATGCTGGATCTGCAAAGCCAGATCGAAGCGCTGAATACAGAAATCCGCAAACTGCGCGGACAGAATGAAGAAACAACGCACGGCTTGCAAGATGCCGAAAAGCGCCAAAAGGATTTTTATGTGGATTTGGATACGCGCTTGCGCCATTTCGAATCCGCTGAAGAAGCTGCTAAAGAAGCCGCCGCCAAGCCACCTGTAGCATCTGTTTCTGCCGATTCAAATGACCCGGTTTCAGAGGACCGCGCCTTCGAGGCCGCCTATGGCTTGTTCAAGGCTGGCAGCCAAGCGAATGCGGTCAAGGCTTTCCAGGAGTTTCTCAAGAAGTATCCCGATTCGGTGCATGCTCCCAATGCGAATTATTGGCTGGGTAAAGCTCAATTTGCGCTGAAGGATTATAAGGGCGCGTTGGATACCTATCAGGGGATACTGAAGGATTTTCCAGAAACGCCTAAAACAGCCGATGTGTTGTATGGAATTGCGGTCTGCCAGCAAGGGCTGAAGCGGCACATTGCAGCGCACAAAACGCTCAAACAGCTTGTTGCCAAATATCCCGCCAGCGAAGCCGCCTCCAAAGCCAAGAAGCTGCTCGCTGCCACCAAGTAGTCCATATGTCGCATGCGAATACAGATGCGCAACTGCGCATCACCGAAATTTTTTATTCCCTGCAAGGCGAAACCACCCGCGTAGGCCTGCCCACGGTATTCGTACGTTTGACCGGATGCCCGCTACGGTGCACTTACTGCGACACGGCTTATGCTTTTACCGGTGGTCAAAACGTGAGCGTGGCAGATATTCTCCGGCAGGTTGCCGAATACGCCCCGCGCTATGTGACTGTCACCGGCGGCGAACCGTTGGCACAAAAGAATTGTCCGATATTGCTGGACGCCCTGTGTGATGCGGGTTACGAAGTGTCGCTGGAAACCGGCGGAGCATTGGACATCAGCGCAGTGGATGCGCGTGTGATGCGCGTGGTGGACATCAAGACTCCGGCATCCGGCGAAGTGACAAAGAATCGTTGGGAAAATCTGGAATTGCTGACCCCGCATGACGAAATCAAATTCGTGTTGTGCGACGAGAACGATTACCAATGGGCAAAGGAAATGCTCCAGCAACATCGCCTCGCCGAGAAATGCCCGGTCCTGTTCTCGCCCGCGCACGGCACACTGGTTGCCACCCAACTGGCCGACTGGATATTGCGCGACCGTTTGCCTGTACGTTTACAAGTCCAATTGCATAAGCTTTTATGGAACAACGTGCCCGGACACTGATGGACACCTCTATAAATTCATTTTTTGGGCGAATCCACCCGCAAGGAGTAGGCCGACGGGTGCCCCGCTACTGCGTAGCGACCCTCTCGTCCGCGGCCTCACGTGCTCGCTCACTCCACGCCTATCTATCCGATATGCTTCGTCGTTCGCTGCGCGGCTTTTGCGGTGCCCGCGCGACACGGTTGGGCACAGCGCTATGGTGCGGGAGCGCGGAGCAGCAGGCCTGCCCGCCATCCCTCAAAAGTGAATTTCTAGAGATGCCAAAATGAAAAACGCGGTGGTACTATTATCTGGCGGGATGGATTCCGCAACTGTGCTGGCGATGGCGCGCGCACAGGGTTTTTCTTGTTACACATTGAGCGTGGATTATGGGCAGCGCCACCACGCCGAGCTGGCTGCTGCGCAGCGCGTGGCACAAACGCTGGGTGCGCATGAACATCGGGTGGTGAAGATCGACCTTACCGGCTTTGGCGGTTCTTCGCTGACCGATAACAAGATCGCGGTGTCGCAACAGCCCACCGAGGGCATCCCGCTGACTTATGTCCCCGCGCGCAACACCATCATGTTGTCGCTGGCTATGGCCTGGGCCGAAGTGCTGCAGTCACAGGACATTTTCATCGGCGTGAATGCGGTCGATTATTCCGGTTATCCCGATTGCCGTCCCGCCTATATCGAAGCGTTTGAGCGCATGGCGAATCTCGCCACCAAGGCGGCGGTGGAAGGGCATCCGCTCACCGTGCATGCGCCGTTGCTGCATTTGTCCAAGGCGGAGATCATCCAGCAGGGACGCGAGCTGGGCGTGGATTTTGCGCAGACCGTTTCATGCTATCAGGCCGATGAATCGGGGCGCGCCTGCGGTGTATGTGATTCATGCCGTTTGCGCCGCGCAGGCTTTGCTGCTGCCGGCGTGGATGATCCGACAAGGTATCGCGTAGCATAGACTTTCAAACTCTACTGTGATGTATTTTGCGTTGACAGGGTGAGCTATATCCGTATAATTCGCGCTCCTTTGCGATGGGTCGGTAGCTCAGCCGGTAGAGCAGCGGACTTTTAATCCGTTGGTCGCGAGTTCGAATCTCGCCCGACCCACCATCTTGCAAAAGAGCCTGTGTTTTCCCCATCTTTATGCCGCTTTAGCTCAGTTGGTAGAGCAACCGCCTTGTAAGCGGTAGGTCGTCAGTTCGAATCCGACAAGCGGCACCATTATTTGTAAGGCTTGCAGCGATGCAGGCCTTTTTTACGTCTAGCGGTTTTGTGCGCATGTAGGCGCAGTGTAGAATTTTCCGGGCCGTCATGCATCATCCACTCTGGAAAAGTTATTTAGATATTTTCAATAAATCACGATTTAAAATTAAGAAAAAGCGGGGATATTTTTAATGGCCTGATCGCATGACAGCTATCGGGGAAGATCAACATAAGGTCAAGAAACAAATGAATAACGGATAGAATTAATATGGCGGCTGCGCAAATCTCAGGTGCTACACCGCAACCCTCGACGTTATTGGGCTATAGCAATGTAACTGATCAAACGCACAAGATGGCTTCGAATTTACCGGCGGGTTTAAGGACGGAAGAAGGTAGGGTCATGCGTGTTTTTCCTGTCGAGCCTGGTAACGCTGCCACATCCCCCACATCGCATCCTCGAAATTCCTGGCAAAGCGCGGCCCATCGAACAGCGGGGAAGCCAGCACCTGCTGCCGCAAGACAGCACGCAGAGCGGCCAAGCGCTCCAGATCGGACGCGAATGTCACAGCTTTAGCCACATAGTCATCTTCATCAGTGGCGATCCAGTCAGGCAATTCGGCGTTGTGGGCAATGCTTCCCGCTGTGCATGACATAAATCTGTCTCCCTTCATGCTTAACACCGGCACTCCCATCCACAAGGCTTCGGCGCTGGTGGTCACACCGGGGTAGGGGAAGGTATCCAAAGCAATATCCACCTTGTTGTAGGCAGCCAAGTGATCATCACGGGAGGCAAGAATACTGCCCAGTATCAGTCGGTCGGGTGCAATTCCGCAGGCAGCAAAACGTTGGCGGGTCTTCTCGCAGGTAAGAAGGTTATTCAACTGTTTTGTCTTCAGTAATAGTCGTGAGTTTGGCACAGACTTGAGTATGCGCGCCCACACCGCCACCACCGCATCGTTCATCTTGGTCAGGTTATTGAAGCTCCCGAAGGTCACATAGCCCGCTGCAAGTGCCGGAAGCGGGGCTACATTCACGGGAGAGGCCGGAACGGCAAGACACAAGCAACTCTCGGGCATCCGCCACACGGCT
>Ga0208079_1000477_pt1 | contig 22035 bp, 22 predicted proteins | sample NGESurdeep092012_5_FD_184474 | JGI IMG/M metagenome (GOLD analysis project Ga0208079, IMG submission 184474) | Arctic peat soil microbial communities from Barrow, Alaska - NGEE Surface sample 210-2 deep-092012 (SPAdes) | ecosystem: Environmental > Terrestrial > Soil > Wetlands > Peat ... | reverse complement strand
GACCGCGACACGCCGTACCGGCTGTGCCGTAGCCGGGTGAAGCTGGCCAGGCTCCCTTCCTGTCGTGCGACGATCCCCTACGAACTTCCGGCTCCGACCGGTCGCTACCGAAAGTTCGTGGGGGGGGGGTGACTGGCTGCCGCCCGGAAGTGCGTCAAGGGCACTTCGTCGCGGGTCTGCCGTCGCGATCGTGGTCGCTGGCCTGCCGTCGCGATCGTGGTGCGCTCAGTGCACGGTCGTGCGGCGTGATGCGGACACCAGCCGAACCACGATCACCACGGGGGCACCGGCGGACGCACCGGCGGGCGGCTGATTCCCACAATCGCCGCCAACGAGCGCAAATCGAGTCCCGTCTGGCCGCCTTCGAGCGGCGCGACAAACGCCACCGCGACCACCTTCGATTGGAGGTTCAACGCGCGCAGTTTCGTCCGGGCGGTCCGGCTCGCGGCTGGGCGGCTGACGTTCCGGACGGACAGCCGCGTCCAAGGCGAGCACAGCGAACACGGGCCGAACCACCGAACACGGGCCGAACCACGTAAGCGGGTTTGGCCGTGTTCGCCGGGCGACTCTCATCGGTGAGCGATGCGGTTGTGTTCGCGCTACCAGGAGGGTCGAGAGCAGCAGGTCGTCCGTGTGGTCTCCGGTAGGGATTGCCAGCCACCCGGGCGCCCGTGGTGGGCGCCCGGGTGGGGCGGTCAGAGGGGGAGGTTCCCGTGCTCCCCGCGCTCGGCCGGCGCCGCGGCGATGGCCGCAGCCAGCACACTTCGAGTATCGGCCGGTTCCATCAAGGCATTGAGCATCCCGACGTGGGCGGCTCGGTCCAGGCCGCCGGCCAGCCGCGCGTGCTCGGCGGCGAGCTCGGTCGTCAGCGCCGGGCGGTGTGTCCGGTCGGTACGGCGGCCAGCCGCTTGCGGTGCAGGATCTCCACCGCCGCGGACGCTCCCATGACCGCGATCTCCGCGCCCGGCCCAGGCGTAGACCGCGGCGGCGTCCGGCGGCCGCGAGGTCGGGTACCGCCGGCCCGAGCACCACCGGCCCCGGGCCGAACAGCGCCAGCAGCAGCCGGCCCGAGGCCAGCGGGTCGTGGCGGCCGCCGACTACGGCGATCAGCCGGTCGCCGTGGATGCCGGCGAGCAGGTCCAGGCTGTGGTGGCGGGCGGTCCGGTGTGCCCCGTGCAACACGTGTTCCGGCTCGCCGTCAGCCGGAGCGCCCACCGCAGCCACGTCTCCTCGCCGGGGGCCGCGAGCTTGGGCACCTGGGTCTCGACCAGCTCCACGGCCACCCGGACCAGTTCGACGACCTGCGGCAACGACACCGAGCGGGTCATCTCCCGCGGGCGGTGCGGAAGACCTCGCCGGTGATCTCGGCCGCCGATTCCGGCCGGCGCAGCCAGTCCACGAAACGAGACCGCCGGCCTGGGCCACCAGGCCTACCGCGGACCGCTCCTCGGCCGGCATGGCGGCCGGCATGGCGGCGAACCAGGGCAGCACCTCCCCCATCCGGGCGACGGCCTGGGTGGCCAGCCTGCCGCTGGCGCGTTCCATCCGCCGCAGCGATGCGGGCACGCGGCGACGGGCGGTCACGCAGGCGAGCCTGCCGCACCCATCGCGCGTACGGCGCGCAGTGGCGGGAATCCAGTCCCCGTGACCCCGGTCGAGGCGCTGCAACGGATCGCGTTCTTGCTGGAACGCGCGCACGAGCCGACGTACCGGGTGCGGGCGTTTCGGCGGGCGGCGGCCACCCTCGCGGCGCTGCCGGCCGGTGAGCTGGCCCGCCGGCAGGTCGAGGGCACCCTCACGGAGCTCGCCGGGGTCGGGGCGGTGACGGCCCAGGTGGTGACCGAGGCGCTCGGCGGCGAGGTGCCGGTGTACCTGCGGCGGTTGGAGGCCACCGGCGGCCGCCCGGTCGCCGAGGGTGGCGCGGAACTGCGGGCCGCCCTGCGGGGCGACTGCCACGTGCACTCCGACTGGTCTGACGGCGGCAGTTCGATCCGGGAGATGGCCGCGGCGGCCCGGGCGATCGGGCACGACTACATGGTGCTCACTGACCACTCACCGCGGCTGACGGTGGCCCGTGGGCTGTCGGCCCAACGGCTGAGCGAGCAGTTGGATGTCGTGGCCGCCCTGAACGCCCAGTTCGCTGAGGAGTTCGCTGAGGAGTCCGCCGCCGCCGCGGAAGCGACCGCCCTCGACCGGTCACCCTTTCGCATCCTGACCGGCATCGAGTGCGACATCCTCGATGACGGCGCCCTGGACCAGGAGCCCGAGCTGCTGGCCGAGCTCGACTTGGTGGTGGCTAGCGTGCACTCCAAGCTACGGATGCCGGCGGCCGAGATGACGCCGCGGATGGTCGCCGCCATCGCCAACCCGCACACCGACGTACTGGGGCACTGCACCGGCCGTAACGTCAGCAACCAAGGCCGCGGCGGCAAGGTCCGGCCGGAGTCGGCGTTCGACGCCGACATCGTGTTTGCGGCCTGCCGGCGGTTCGACGTCGCGGTCGAGGTCAACTGCCGGCCGGAGCGGTTGGACCCGCCCAAGCGGCTGCTCCGGCTCGCCGTCGAGGCCGGGTGCAAGGTCGCCATCGACACCGATGCGCACGCGCCCGGACAGCTGGACTGGCAGCCCTATGGATGCGAGCGGGCCGCGGCCTGCGGCGTGCCGATCGAGCAGGTGATCAACGCCAGGGACGCCGCTCGGCTGTGCCACTGGACCGCCGAGCGGGTCAGGCCGCCCAGCGATGACCCGGAGCCAGCGCCGACAGCAGCGCCTTGAGCTCCGCGGCGGGTGGCCCCAGGTCGGGCTCGGTGTTGGAGTCTCACGCAGCCGGGCGCGTACGCCGGAGATCTCGGCCGCGTTCGGGTGCTCCTCCAAGGTCGCGATCGTGTGTTCCCGCCGCAGTCAACATCCCTGTATGACGAGGTACCCTGCGGGGTATGACAATGTTGAGTTTTCGAGTTGAGGCGACCGATGCGCGGTCGGCGCAGTTCTGGGCAGACCGTCTTGGCATCGACAAGTCCGAGCTGCTTCGGGAGGCGCTTCGTCAGCACCTGCTTCGGCTGGCCAGCGAGCGGGACGCCGAGGCCTGGGTACGGCAACCGCTAACCGAGGACGAGGGCGCCCTGATGGCCGTGGACACCTGGGCGCCAGCCGAGGAGTGGGCGGACTGGGCCGATGCAGCGAGGTGAGGTCTGGTTTGCCGCGACCCCGGGCGGTGACCGACCCGTACTTGTCTTGACGCGTGACCCGGTGGCGGACCGCATCGGCTCCGTCGTCGTCGCGGCGCTCACCAGGACTGTGCGCGGGCTGGTATCGGAGCTGGAGCTGACTCCCGAGCAAGACGGCGTGCCCACCCCATGCGTGGTCAACTTCGACAACGTGCACACGCTGCCGAAGGAGGTGTTTCGACGTCGAATCACCCGTCTTTCGCCAGCTCGGATGTTTCGCGCCTATCAGGTGTTGGCCGCAGCCACCGGTTGCTGACCAGGAACCGGAGACCGGGAGCGCTCAGCCGGCCGGCACCGGGTCCTGGCTCTCCTGCTCCGGCTGGTCCGCACCAGCGGCGGCCTCGTCCAGCAGCCGGTAGCGCTCCAGCGCCTCCGCCGGCGCCTGCGTCTTGACCTCGCCGCGGCGGGCCAGCTCGGTCAGCACGGCCAGAGCGACGGACTCCGCGTCGGTGTGGAAGTGCCGACGCAGCGCTGCCCGGGTGTCCGACCGGCCGAAGCCGTCGGTACCCAGCGAGCTGTAGTCACCCGGCACCCAGCGGGCGATGAGGTCCGGGACCGCCCGCATCCAGTCGCTGACCGCGACCACCGGGCCGGGTGCCTCGGCCAGAGCCGACCTGACGTACGGCGTGCGCGCCGGCTCACCCGGGTGCAGCAAGTTCCACTCCTCGCAGGCGATGGCATCGCGGTGCAGCTCGTTCCAGGAGGTGACCGACCAGACGTCCGCGGCGACATCCCAGTCCTCGGCGAGCAGCTGCTGGGCTCGCAGTGCGGCCATCATGGAGACCCCGGAGGCGAGCACCTGGGCGCGCGGCCGCTCGCCGTTGCCGGTGCCCCTGGAGCCGTTGCCCGCGGCCGGCGCCGCGGCGTACCGGTAGATGCCCTTGAGCACGCCGGCCGGGTCAAGCTCGGCCGGCATCGCCGGCTGCTGGTAGGCCTCGTTGTAGATGGTCAGGTAGTAGAAGACATTCTCGCTGTCCTCCCCGTACATCCGACGCAGCGCGTCCTTGACGATGATCGCCACCTCGTAGGCCCAGGCCGGGTCGTAGGCGACGCAGGCTGGGTTGGTGGCGGCCAGCAGCAGCGAGTGGCCGTCCTGGTGCTGCAGCCCCTCGCCGTTCAGCGTGGTGCGCCCGGCGGTGGCGCCGAGCAGGAAGCCACGGCCCATTGAGTCGGCGTACGACCAGATCAGATCGCCCACCCGCTGGAAGCCGAACATCGAGTAGAAGATGAACACCGGGATCATGTGCTCGCCCTGGGTGGCGTAGGACGTACCGGCGGCGATCGTCGAGGCCATCGAGCCGGCCTCGCTGATGCCCTCGTGCAGGATCTGGCCCTGCTCGGACTCCTGGTAGGACAGCATCAGGTCCCGGTCGACCGCGTCGTAGCGCTGGCCGTGCGGGGAGTAGATCTTTGCCGTCGGGAACAGCGAGTCGATGCCGAACGTGCGCGCCTCGTCCGGAATCACCGGTACGAACCGGCGGCCGATCTCCTTGTCCTTCATCAGCTCCTTGAGCAGCCGGACGAAGGCCATCGTGGTGGCCACCTGCTGCTTGCCAGAGCCTTTCTTCAGCTGGGCGTAGTAGCGCTCGCCGGGCTGCGGCAGCGGCTTGGCCCGCACCACCCGGCGGGGCAGGTAGCCGCCGAGCGCCGCCCGCCGCTCGCGCATGTACTCGATCTCGTCGGAGTCCTCGCCCGGGTGGTAGTACGGCGGCAGCTCGCCTTCCAGCGCGGAGTCCGGGATCGGCAGGTAGAGCCGGTCGCGAAAGGTCTTCAGCTCCGCCTTGGTCAGCTTCTTCATCTGGTGGGTGGCGTTGCGGGCCTCGAAGTCCGGCCCCAGCGTCCATCCCTTGATCGTGTGCGCCAGGATGACCGTCGGCTGGCCCTCGTGCGTCGTGGCCGCCTTGAAGGCCGCGTAGATCTTGCGGTAGTCGTGGCCGCCGCGCGGCAGGTTGCGCAGCTCGTCGTCGGAGAGCTTCTCGACCATCTTGCGCAGCCGCCGGTCGGCGCCGAAGAAGTGCTCGCGGATGTACGCGCCGGACTCGACCGAATAGGTCTGGAACTGGCCGTCCGGGGTGGTGTTCATCTGGTTGACCAGCACGCCGTCGACGTCGCGGGCGAGCAGCGGGTCCCAGCCGCGACCCCAGATCACCTTGATCACGTTCCAGCCGGCGCCCCGGAAGATGCTCTCCAGCTCCTGAATGATCTTGCCGTTGCCGCGGACCGGACCGTCGAGGCGCTGCAGGTTGCAGTTGATCACGAAAGTGAGGTTGTCCAACTCCTCCCGGGCGGCCACCCCGATGGCACCGAGCGACTCGGGCTCGTCCATTTCGCCGTCGCCGAGGAAGCACCACACGTGGCTCGACGACGTGTCCTTGATCTGCCGGCGGAGCAGGTAGCGGTTGAACCGCGCCTGGTAGATCGCGTTGATCGGTCCCAGCCCCATCGAGACCGTCGGGAACTCCCAGAAGTCCGGCATCAGCCGGGGATGCGGGTACGACGGCAGACTGACCGGCCGCGACTCCTGTCGGAAGCCGTCCAGATGCTCGGTGGTCAGCCGGCCCTCCAGGTAGGCCCGGGCGTAGATGCCGGGGGAGCCGTGGCCCTGGATGTAGACCTGGTCGCCGGACTGGCCGTGGTCCTTGCCGCGGAAGAAGTGATTGAAGCCGACCTCGTAGAGCGCCGCCGAGCTGGCGTACGTCGCGATGTGCCCGCCGACGCCGATCTCCGGCCGGTTGGCCCGAGACACCAGCACGGCGGCGTTCCAGCGGATGTAGGCCCGGATCCGACGCTCGACATGCTCGTCGCCGGGAAACCAAGGCTCGGCCTCGGCGGCGATCGTGTTGACGTAGTCGGTGCTGCGCAGCGCCGGCACGCCAACGGCTCGCTGCCGGGCCCGCTCCAACAGCCGGAGCATGAGGTAGCGCGCCCGGCGGCGACCCTGCTCGTCCACCACGGCGTCCAGGGATTCGAGCCACTCCGCCGTCTCCTGCGGGTCGACGTCGGGCAGCTGGTTGGGCAGGCCGTCGGTGATGAGCGAGAAGCGGTTGGCCGGAGTGGGCTGGGTCACGCTAGGGTCCACGCTGGGGTCCTCGTCCTGTTCGGGTGCGACGGCCGTTTGCGGCGGCCATGCCGGGTTGCGGGGTTGTTAGCGGTGTGCGGTTGCGGGGCTGATGGCGGCGTGCAGTTCATCGTCGTACCGCTGGAGCGCCCCGTCACTTCTACTGGCGGGTAGCAAAGGCGCGTCGGACCCTGTACGGCGCGAGCCGTGCGCGGCAGGATGGGAGCCAGGACGCCGAGGTCTGCCGTTGAACGCGAGGGAGCCGTCGATGAAGGCCAGTGTGGGTGACCACCTCATGGTCAAGGGCGCGCATGTCGGCAATGCCAACCGCGAGGGGAAAGTGCTCGAGGTGCATGGCGAGGGCGGGGCGCCGCCGTATCTGGTGCGTTGGTCGGACGGGCACACGGCAGTGGTGTACCCCGGGGTCGACGCGGTGGTGACGCCGCCCGTGTCCAACTCGTCCTCCTAGCCGTCTCGTAGCCAGCCGTCTACTAGCCAGCCGTCTACTAGCCGGCAACCACGGGGGTGGACAGCGTCGAGCTGACGGTCCGGACCGGCCAGGCGCTGGTCTTCGACCTGACCGATCGGCTGAGTGAGTTCTGCCGCGGTCGCGGCGACGGGCTGGTCAACGTCTACCTGCCGCACGCCACCGCCGGGTTGGCGTTGATGGAGACCGGCTCGGGCAGTGAGCCCGATCTGACCGAGACCCTGGCTCGGTTGCTGCCGCGCGACGACAGGTACCGGCACCGGCACGGTTCCACCGGGCATGGTGCCGACCACCTGTTGCCGGCGTTCGTGGCGCCGACGCTCACCCTGCCGGTGTTTGCCGGCCGGCCCGCGCTGGGCGCCTGGCAGAGCCTGGTGCTCGTCGACAGCAACACCGACAACCCCACCCGCCGGGTGCGGCTGAGCTTCCTGCCGGGCTAGCCTGGCTGCCGCAAACCGCCGCGCCCGCGGTCAGGGTCCCGGGGTCGGCGTGGCCCCCACGGCCGCCGCATGCCGAGCGAGGACCACGACCCCGGCTGTCATCACCACCAGCGCGACGCCGGCGACGTACGGCTCGATGCCGTCCAGGGTTAGCGACTCGTGCAGCACCGCCGCGCCCACGGCGATGCTGACGACCGGGTCGACGACGGTCAGCGTCGCGAGCGGCGCGGCCAGGCTGCCGGTCTGGAAGGTGTTCTGGCTCAGCAGGTAGCCCGCGCCGCCGATGGCGATCAGCGCGTACAGCGGCCAGGTGGTGAGCAGCGCGAGCACGTCCGGCAACTCGGCTACGCAGACCTTGACCAGCGCGGCGCTGAGCCCGAACAGGATGCCGGTGGCCGTCGCCAGGAGTACGCCGGGCAGCGGCGGCCGCAAGATCCGGGCCGCGAGCACGCAGACTGCCGCGGCGAGTAGCCCGGTGACTCCGGGAGCGAGTGCGTGCCGCCAGGACAGCACGCTGACTCCGTTGGCGGGCTGGGCGGCGAACAGGAAGGCGGCAACGCCGGCCACGCACAGCACGGCGCCGGCCGCTTCGCTGCCATGGGGGCGACGGTGGGCCAGAGTCGCGGTCAGCACCACCGCGAACAGCAGTCCGGTGACCAGTAGCGGCTGCACGAGGGCCACCGGGCCGAAGCCCAGGGCCAGCGCCTGCATCGACAGGCCGGCGCCGTCGGAGACGGTGCCCAGCAGCCAAACCGGGTGCCGGACCAGGTCGAGCATGAGCGCCGGGCTGAACGTGCCCCGAACCGGCACCTGGCCGGCTGCTCGGTGCTGGAGCACCGAGCAGAGCGCGTAGAAGAAGGCCGATGCCAGCCCGGCGCCGACCGCGATGATCACGGAGTTGGCGTGGCGAGGTTCGTGGGCAGACCGTGCTCACGGACCGGGCCGACACCGAGCCCCTGCGCCCGGCACAACTCGACGATGGTCGGCACCGCGTCCAGGGCGGAGCGCCAGGCGCCGGGGGCCGAGGTGCAGTCCGAGTCGTGCAGCAGCACGGTGCCGCCGCCGGCGAGACCACGCCGGACGGTGGCCAGCACCCGGTCCGGGGTGGCGCGCTGCTCCCAGTCCCGGCCCCAGGCCGTCCAGAGCACTGGCTGCAGCCCCAGCCGGCGAGCGGCCAGCAGCGACCCGGCCGACAGCACGCCGTACGGCGGGCGAAAGAACCGCGGCATCGCGCCGGTCAGATCGGCCACCAGGTCGCGAGTGCGCCGCAGGTCGGTGCTGATCGCCGGCGCGGTCCGGCGCAGGTGGTTGCGGTGCGCCCAGCCGTGCACGCCTACCTCGTGGCCGCGACTGGCCAGCTCCCGACCCAGCTCCGGGTGCTCGGCCAGCATCCTACCGAGCACGAAGAACGTCGCGAGCACGTCCAGCCGGTCGAGCTCGTCGAGAAACCGGGGGGTGGAGGCCGGGTCGGGACCGTCGTCGAAGGTCAGCGCCACATGGTCGCCGCGGCCGATCCCGGCCAGAGCCGGAAACATCCGGCGCCGTACGACGTCGATGCCGGTGACCACCGGCAGGGTGTGCACCGTCGCCGCCAGCAGGGGAACCGCCGCACCGGCAGCCGCCCATGACGGGATCCGGCCGGCCGGAGCGCTCACGAGCCGGTGGCCGTCAGCGCGGTCACCGGCTCGAACCGCAGCCCCTCAGCTTGGGCGGCGCCGACAACCGCGTCCAGCTCGGCGCTCACGGCCGCCGACGCCCGGGCCGGAACGTCGATCAGAACGACGTCCCCGCCGGTCAGCCGCGGCGGCGCCTGCCCGGTGTCCAGCAGGACGCCAGCGACCACGATCCGCGCGTCGGTGAAGTAGGACAGCCCCAGGTCGAGGGCATCCAGCCGGTGATCCGCGACATAGAGCCGGTGCCGCTCGCCGGTCAGTTGCCGCAGTCGTCGGGCGTTGGAGACCAGGTCCCGGGTGCTGCCGGCCGGGTCGTACCCGTGGTCGTGGGAGGTCCCTGCGTTGACGACCTCCAGGCCGGCGTCCACCACCGACCGAACCGCGTCCGGCTGCCGAGTGGCCAGCGTGTGGTCGACGGCGACCGCCGCGTTGAGGTGTTGCAGCTCGGCGGTCACCCCCGGGTCCAGCGGTCCGTCGCTCGACGGCCGGATGACGAGGTACACGCTGTCCGAGTGCGGCGTGCGCACCACCCCGACGCCGTGCGACGTCGCCACCGCCACGCCACCGGTCGCTGCCCAGGTCAGCCCGAGTACGCCGATCAGACTGGCCACCAGCCCGGAGTGGGCCAGCGGTCGCCGGGCGAGTTTCGAGCCGGGACGGCGGGCAGCCGCAACGGTGGGATCGGCGCCCACCGCCACCGGCAGGTCGGTCACCGCCACCGGCAGGTCGGTCACCGCCACCGGCAGGTCGGTCAGCCAGTCGTCGAGCACGTCGGCGGGGTCTTGCTGGAACGCGGCGGCGCCCTGCTGGCGCAGCCGTCGCCCCAGCGGACCGCTGGCACAGGCCCGCAGCGCGCCGGGCAGGTCGCCACTGTCCGGCACCCATCGAGCCACCCCGGCGGCGTCCATGGCGGCGGCGTTGGCCACGCCGTGACCGGGGATGCAGGCATGGCTGAGCACCGGCAGCCCGCCGGCGAAGGCCTCCATGCAGGTCAGGCCGCCGGCGTTTTGCACCAGTACGTCGCTGGCCGCCATCAGCGCCGGCATGTCGTCGACCCACCCGAGTGCCACACCTACCCCGCGGTGGCGCAACCGCTGGAGCAACGCGGTGTTCCGGCCGCAGACGATCACCGGCACCGCAGCCCCGGACGTAGTGATCCCGGCCGCCGTGTGCGCCACGTCGCCGACACCCCAGGACCCGGTCACCAACAGCGCAACCGTCGCATTCGCGGGCACGCCGAGCTCGGCCCGCTTGCGCGCCCGCACGGCGGCCCGCTCCCCGGGCGGGAGAGCGGCGAACCGCGGCGGGACAACTGGTCCGGTTACCACGGTGTACCCCGCGCCCAGTCGCTCGGCGGCGGCCGCGGTCACCGGGTGCGCCGCCAGGTGTAGGTCGACGTACGGCGAAACCCAGAGCCGGTGCACCGAGAAGTCCGTCAGGAAGGTGGCGAGCGGTGCCCGGATGTGGCCGTTGGCCTTGAGCTGGCCGAGCGCCTGGCTGGCCAGCGGGTAAGTGGAGATCACGGCCACGTCGTCGTCGCGGACCCATTGCCGCAGCCGGCGGCAGGCCCAGCCGGCGATCAGCCGGGCGATGGCGGCGATGACGGGAATGAGCTCGATGCCGCGGTAGAGCCAGTCATACGTCGGTGGCGCCACCTTGAGCTGGAACAGGTAGCTCGTCTTGACGATGCGGGCGACCAGTCGCGGCCAGGCCTGGAGGAAGTCGCGAACTTCGACGTCATAGCCGCGGGTGCGCAGCCGCCGCGCCAGCTCGAAGGCGGCGCCATCGTGTCCGCCACCCATGCTGGCGGACACGATGAGGACCCGTCGGCCGGTAGCCGACAGCGCGATCACCTCCGCAGGTTGGGCCGAGACAACAAAACAGGTCATGCCGGGACGGATTGCCGGGACAGGGTGAAAGACCAGACCCAGAATGCCACGGTAGTTCAGCACGGTATGCACCGCGGCCCGCGCGACGCGCCGCAACTTCGCCCGCGCCGGCGAGCAACCTGCACAATCGCACGGCCGAGCACTTGCGTCCCCGGCCCCCGCCGTGTGGACTACGGGACACGTGGCCACCATGGCCGCAGGCAGGTGGCCGCCAAGGCCGCTGGCACAGCGAGGCAACAGGTCCCCGACGGGAGGGGCAGCGTTGAGCACGACCGCGGACCACGCGGGACAACGGAGCCTGGCGGAGCGGCTCGGTGTACAACCCGGCATGGTCGTGCACGAGTTGGGCTACGACGACGACGTCGATGAGGAGCTGCGCCGCTCGGTGGTGGAGCGCTCCGGCGGGGAGCTCGTCGCCGAAGCTTCGGACGAGATCGTCGATGTCGTCCTGCTGTGGTGGCGAGAGGGCGACGGTGACCTGGTCGACACGCTTGTCGATGCTCTGACGCCACTGGCAGCTAACGGAGTGGTGTGGCTACTCACCCCGAAGGCGGGGCGCGAGGGCCACGTCGAGCCCAGCGACGTCAGCGAAGCGGCGCCGACCGCCGGGCTCAACCAGACCAGCTCAATCAGCGACGCGGCCGACTGGTCCGGGGCGCGCCTCGTTGCGCCGCGGTCGTCTCGGTCCGCTCGGCGGTAGTCCGCACCGGCACCGCTGGGCCACCGACAGCCAAAGCCCTCCCACCCCCTCCAACTCTCCCCGGAAGGAACACCGCCGCATGTCCGTCGAGACCAGCTCCGTCGAAGGGCACGTCGGGGAGGGGCAGGAGGCCCCCGACTTCGAGCTCGTCGACCAGAACCGGCAGCCGGTCCGGCTCTCGTCGTACCGGGACCGCAAGAACGTCGTACTGATCTTCTATCCGTTCTCCTTCACGCCCAAGTGCCAGGGTGAGCTGTGCCGAGTGCGCGACGAGCTGCCGACGTTCGCCAACGACGACGTCCAGACGATCGCGGTGTCCGTCGACACTGCTGCCGCGCACCGGGTGTGGGCGGATCAGCAGGGGTTCAACTTCCCGCTGCTGGCGGACTTCTGGCCGCACGGTGCGGTGGCCAAGCGCTACGGCGTCTTCGACGACAAGAGGGGCGCGGCGTTGCGCGCCACGTTCATCATCGACAAGGCAGGCATCGTGCGATACAAGGTCGTGAACGCGCTGTCGGACGCCCGCGACCAAGCGGAGTACGTCAAGGTGCTGGCTTCACTGTAGCCGGCGTCGAGGCGCGGTGATCGTCGCCACCTCATCAGGGATGGCCTGGATAGCCGCCATATCAGGGGGATAGATGCCCTGCGTCCGTTGCTCCGCCCGCCAGACTGACCCGGCCCGGGGGCCGTCACCGTGGAAGAGCGGGGTGCAGGCCGGCCGGCAGGTGTTGGTCTGCCCCGACTGCCAACGCAGCCGGGACTGGACGGCAGACCTCGACCGGTGCACCGCCTGTGGGTCAACGATGCTGGTACGCCGACTGGGCGAGACCTCGTGCCGCGCCTGTGGGTTCGTCGGACCGGGGGAGTCGGTCGTCGTACCGCCGGGTCTCGACGAGCCGGCTTCGCAGTGGCCCGACGTGCCCGGGTTGGCCGACGAGGTGGCGGCGGCGCTGGCGCGCGTGCTCGGGCGCTGACGTCCGAGCGCAGGGCGACGGGGCTGTGGTCGCGGTCGTTAGGCTGGTTTGGCCGGGGTCGCCCGGCGCGGACCCATAGCTCAGCTGGAAGAGCGGCGCCCTTACAAGGCGTAGGCCGCAGGTTCGAGCCCTGCTGGGTCCACCGCGAAGCCACGACCCCGAGCCGATCGGGTCCGCGGCCGGATCGGCTCGGCCATCGTGGCGGTGGCCGGGCTGGCGGTGCTGCTGTTCGCCGTGCCCTTCGGCGTGGGTCTCGCCGCGGTACCACGACGACGCGGTTACCCGGTTGGAGCGGGGAAGGCACCCGGGTCAGCGCGATCCTGCCTGACGACGTCCTGAGCGGGTCGGCGATCGACGTTCCCCGTCCGCTGGACGCCAGCACCCCAGTCGGCATCTACGGCCTGGGCGGCGTCCGGGTGGCCGGCGAGGGGCCGATCCGGGCTGGGCAGGCCGCCGCGGTGTCGCGAACGGCCGGGAACACGGCACCGTCCGGGCGCGCCAGATCGTTGTGGCGGCCCCACTGCGCACCGGGGAGGGACGGTTCGCGGCCGTGCGGGCGGTTGCCAGCAGCGAGGTCCGCAGCCGCATCGTGCGCAGTTGGCTGCTGATGGTCATTCTCGCCGCCTATCGTTGCCGCAGCGGTGGTGGCCCGCCGCCGCGCCGGTCAGATCGCAGCGCCACTGGAACGGCTGACCACCAGCGCGCGGGGGCTCGGCGAGGGCGACTTCAGCGCGCCGACCGACGCCTCGGGGATCCGGGCCAACCTCTCGCGTGCTCGAGACGCTGGTCTACCTGTTCCCCCTCACCGTGGCCTAGTGGACGCCGCGCGGTGCTGACCCACGGCTCGTGCGCCGGCTGCTCATCAGCCAATCCACGAACCTGCACAACATGAGCCGAGACCCGTTCCAAGTGCTCATCACCTCGGCTTCGGGATCGACAGCAGAACCACTGATTGGCAGCTCGTCGAAGGGTTCCTCCTCGGCATGGTCCCCACCGAACCGTGGCTCGGCACTGGCTGCTGGATGCGCACCTTCCCCGCTGGCCACGTCGACGCCACCCTGGCCACCGTCGGCGCCGCCACCGGCACCGGCACCGCCTCCGGCACCGGCGCCGGCATCGGCTACGCCACTGCCTACGGACTGCTCGACGACCGCGTCGCGCACGCGTCCGGTCGGCTATCGAAACGCCACAGGTCAGCAGGAGTTCCCTGGCCGAGGCGTCCCGATATCGGACGTCCGATTTGAATCTCGCTCAAGTGCGGCGGATTTCTGGCGGTCAGCGGGAAGAGCTCTGGCTGAGAAGTCGACGGCGCATAGTCAGACATCGCCACTGGTCGAGGCCGCGGGCTGGGCTGGGTCGTCCCCGCGGATGCGGCGAAGGCCACCGCTTCGTTCGGCGTCGGTCAGGATCGCGAACCCCAACCGCTCGAAGAAGGGCGCGCTCCAAGGGTCGTGGGCGTAGGTCGTGAGCGTCAGTGCCGTCAAGCCATGTTGCTGCGCCCAGTCGGTCGCGGTGTCAAGCAGCGCCTTGCCGAGTCCCTGGCGGGCATGACCGGGTGCATCGAGACCTGTTGCGCTGGTTGGACCTTCTACCCCGAGTGACGCTCTGCGGAGCCGCCCCCTCCCACGCTGATCATTCGCTGCACGTGGCCCTGGCCCGGCGCGCAACTCCGGCCGGGGGCAATCCAACTGCGCCGAGTGGCCCACTCTCCCTACGCCGAGGGAGTGCGCCGAGTCAGTGAACCTGGCTGATTCGGCGGCGACTCGGTGGCCAATGGCGATGCCCTCATGTAACACTCTGTATACGCCTCCACTACGGAGACGTAAACGGTGGCAATCAGCCATCGCAGGCAGGACGTTCAGCGAAGATCCGGGCGGTCCTCACCGGCACTGCAAGGTGCACGGAGAATATACGGTCGCCAGACCGTCCGGGGAGCTAGTGGCGAGACCGGAAAGTCCATGAGTAACGCACGGCTTCGGCGTGCGGTCATGGGGCTGTATTCATGCGAGTTGTTGCGACTGGTGCCGCTGGTTCTCTCGGCGCCCACCCTATGCGGTACCGGACCGGAGTCGTCCTAGCGGTTATCAGTGCGGCCTTGCTTGCACCTGCGGCTGCGCAGGCGGCCACGCCAGTGCAGGGTGTTGGGGCCAACGTCGTTCAGCCGCTGAGCACAGGCAGCTCTACGCCAGTGAGTGCTGGTGAAACGACAGTCACCTTTGAGATCGTGCCTGGTCCCCTGCAGCTATCTGTGGACGGTAGTGGCGTCGTGCTCGATCGGCGCGGCACCATAGATCGCTGGAGCCTTACGGTCACCACGATCGACGGCGTCCGCACCGTCTCGTTGGCCTAGATTGGCCCGTATCCACCGCTGATCTTCTGATGTGATCGCTGGCTGGCTTGGGCTGGTGCTCGCTGGCTGATTTCCGAATCCGGGCGAAGCGGCGTTGCCGGTCAGCCGGCTTCTCCAGGCTTTCGGTCGCGGGTGGACGGTGGGCAACCGGTCAACAGCGGATCGGGATTGCGGCAATGGCCGCCAGTGCGGTGGCAAACGCCGTCTGCCAGGACCGGACCAGCGGCCGGGAAGTCTCAGGTGCAGCCGCCGGCCGGAGTGCACGAGTCGCCCAGGAACGCAGAACAGCCTGCGCTGCAGGTGTTCGCGGTGGGCGCTGCAGGTCGGGACCGGCGAGGATGCCGACCGCGCGGCCCAGGTTGTGGGCCATCACGGTCAAGGCCGCGGCGTTGGCCGAAAATTGGCTGGAGGGCACGTGGGCCAACCCTGCGGACTTCAGTTCGGCGATGGCCTGCTCGACGACGGCGTGCCGGCGGTGATCGACCTCGACCAGTGCCGCGGCCAAACACCTCCACGATCGTCGAGTCCAGGTCCAGGGTCAGCGGGGCGCACAGGTCGGTCGGACAGCGCCTATTGTCCAGAGCCGGGCCAGCAGCTCCGGCTGACCACATCGTGCTGCCGCACCTGGCCCAGAACGCGGAGCTGGACCGCTACCCGTTCTGGCGCCCCAGCGGACCGTGTCCAGCGGGAGACTGGAAATGGGCCTCGCCGGCGTCGAGCGCCCCGTTGACCAGCTCGGAGTCGCTGGCTTGGTTGCTGGCGACGAGGCGCGGCCGCGACCGGTGCGTACGCCGCAGCAACCGGGGGGCGGGCTTCGTGGTTGGCGCGGTCCGGTGCCCCCGGTTCGCCGGCAGCGACCGCGGCGTACCGATTCCGCTAGGCCACGGAATGGGTGAACGTGGCCGTGTAGACGCTGGGGGCGACGCCGCCGGGGACGTCCACGGTGATGGTCGGGTTCCAGGTGGCGGTGTTGGTGCCGTCGACGTGGCTCCCGGAGACCACGGCCGCCGCCGCTCCGGTCGCCAGGTCGGTCGAGTCGCGCGCCGAGGCGGTCACGGTGCCGACGGTGGTGACCGGCCCCGGGGTGTAGCTGACCGTGGCCTTCGTCAGGGTCGATCTGGCGGGTGAGGTGAACGGGGTCGCGACGACGCTCGCCGTCCACCCCGCCGCTCCGCCGCGCTTGTCGGTCACGGTGACCTGACCCAGACTGCCGTTGACCGTCCCGCGGCCGTCTGCGCTGGACCGGGTGCCGAGCGAGACCGGGTCGGTGGAGACGGCAATCGAGAGCACGCCGACGGTGATGGTGATGGAGGCCGGGGTCGCGCCGGGCGCCGCGGAGGCGGGGACCGCGGTGGCGAGCAGGAGCACCGCCGCGGGCACGGCGAGAGCGAACCTGGTCATGCGCATGCACTGCCTGCCTGAGCGAGGTGACGGCACCGGGGTCGGTGCGTGGGCGGTGTCATCGGCGGCCGTGCCGGTGCCGGCCGGCCGCCGTCACGGCGAGGTCGGTCGGCCCCTCTGGGACTCCCCGGGAGGACCGGTCGGTTGGGTCGGTCCACCGGAGGACGGTGACTGTGGCGACGGTGGTGGCAGGGCGACGGCCGGACGGTGCCGGCGGCGGCGGAGGAGCAACAGAAGCAGGGCGATCAGCAGGAGCAGGCCGAGTCCGATGGCCGCGGGCAGCAACCAGGACGGCAGACCGGCTGCCTTGGCCTTCACCGGAGCCGCCGCGCCGTGGTCCGGGAAGGTGATCGTGGCCTGGGCGCTGCGCTCCACCAGCCCGCTGTGCAGGGTGATCTTGGCGTCCCACGGGCCGGCGGGCAGTAGCTTGTCCAGCTTCACGGTGACCGGCTCGGTCTGCCCGGGCGCCAGCGTGGTGCCCAGGACGGCAGGGAACGGCCCGGCGCTGAGCCCGCCCGGCCCGGCCGACAGGCCCAGCGTGCCGCTCATGTCGACTGCGCGACCGCCGGTGTTGTGCACGCTGGCGGCCACCGTCGGGGAGCCGTCGGCCGCGCGCTGGGCGGTCAGCGTGTCGACCGCGAAGTCGGCTGCCGCCGGTATGTCGCCTAAGTCGCCTTGCGGCTATCGGCGTCGCCGTAGAGGTGGCCGACGAGGGCGCGGGGCTACGCGCCGCCGAGCCGGAGGCGGTCTCCGCCGGTCACCGACCGCGCGCTGGCACGGCGTCGGGCTGGCGCTGGCTCGGTCGATGGCGTAGGCCGAGGGAGGTCGCGCTTGGTGGTGGCCCGGGCCGGCCCTGGACTGGTGTTCGCCCTGTTGTTGCCCGCAGCTACCGCGCCGTCCGCAGCCACCGCGCCCAGCCGCCGCGCCGCCGCGCTGCGTGCAGGCACCGCGCCAACCGCCCACCTACCACCGGGTCGGTCCCCGGCGCGCGACAGCGGGCTACGGTGACCGCCGTGCCCAGCCTGCGCCAGGTCGTCGCTGCGCTCGACGCCCGCTACCAGCCCGGCTGGGCCGAACCGTGGGACGCCGTCGGCTTGGTGTGCGGCGATCCGGATGCGCCGGTCGGCCGCGTGCTGTTCGCCGTGGACCCGGTCGCCGCGGTGGCTGCGGAGGCGCACGCCATGGGCGCCGACCTACTCGTCACGCACCATCCGCTCTTCCTGCGCCCGGTCCACGGGATTGCCGAGACGGGCGCCAAGGGGCGGCTGGTGGTCGGACTCGTTCGGGCCGGGATCGCCTTGTTCGTGGCGCACACCAACGCCGACGTGGCCAGCCCCGGGGTGTCCGACGCGCTGGCCGAAGTACTGGGCCTGACCGACTGCCAGCCGCTGGTGCCGACGGCCCCGGACTCCCTCGACAAGGTCGTCACGTTCGTGCCGGTCGCCGATGCCGACCGGGTGGTGGACGCGCTGGCCGCCGCCGGCGCCGGGGAGATCGGCGACTACCGGCGGTGCGCGTGGACCGCGCAAGGCACCGGCACCTTCCTGCCGGGTGCCGGTGCTCGACCGGCCATCGGCCAGCCCGGGCAGGTCGAGACGGTTGCCGAGACCCGAGTGGAGATGGTGCTGCCGCGGCAGCTGCGGGCCGCCGTGGTCGCAGCTTTGCTGGTGGCGCATCCCTATGAAGAGCCGGCGTACGACGTGTTTGAGCTCGCGCTGCCGCCGAGCCAACGGGGCCTCGGCCGGGTCGGCCAGCTACCGGCTGCGGAACTGTTGCAGGCATTCGTCAACCGCGCGGCGACGGCGCTGCCGGCCACGGTCGGCGGGCTGCGGGCGCTGGGGCCGGCGGATGCCCCGGTACGTCGGGTCGCGGTCTGCGGTGGCTCCGGCGACAGCCTGTTCGCCGCCGCCCGGGCCGCCGGCGCAAACGTGCTGCTGACCGCTGACCTGCGGCACCATCCAGCCTCCGAGGCGGCCGAGGACGGCGGTCTGTGCCTGGTCGACGCCGCGCACTGGGCCACCGAGTGGCCGTGGCTCCCGGTGGCTGCGCGGACCTTGCGCGCCGATCTGAGCGCCGGAGATACGGTGGAGGTCGCGGTTTCGTCTCAGGTTACTGACCCGTGGCGGCTGCACGCCCCGGCCTCGACTGGACGGGTCCCGACCGGACAGGAAACTGCCGACACACCGTGAACGCACCGCCCGCCGCCCAGCTGCGGCTGCTCGACCTGCAGGCACTCGACGCGACCCTGGATCGGCTGGCACACCGCCGGCGGGCGTTGCCCGAAGCTGCCGCCCTCGAGGTCCTGGCCGGTCGGCTCGCCACCACTCACGACGAGGTCGTGCGGGCCGAGACCGACGTGTCGGACCTGACCGGCGAGCAGGACCGGATCGAGACCGACGTACAGGTCGTCCGGACTCGGATGGCGCGCGACCAGGAGCGGCTGGACACCGGCCAGGTGGGCAACCCGCGCGAGCTGGAGAACCTGCAGTCGGAGGTCGTCTCCCTGCGGCGACGGCAAGGGGATCTGGAGGACAAGGAGCTGGAGGTGATGGAGCGGCGGGAGGAGTCGGAGCACCGGCTGGCCACGCTTCGGGCGCGCCACGCCGAGCTGCTGGCCGAGGAGGCCGACCTGCGCAGCCGCCGCGACCAGGCGTTCGCGGGCATCGACGCGGAGGCGAGTGCGGCGGCGGCCGAGCGGACGCCAGTGCGCGCCGAGGTCCCAGCCGACCTGCTGGCGCTCTACGACCGGATTCGGGCCTCGTCTGGCGGCGTCGGCGCGGCCGCCCTGCAGCACGGACGCTGCGAAGGGTGTCGGCTCTCGCTGTCCCCAGTCGCCCTGAACGCCATCCGGGCGGCTGCGCCGGATGCTGCGCTGCGCTGCGAGGAGTGCAGTCGAATTCTGGTCCGGGTTCCGGACTCCGGATTGTGACCGCAGGCCCCGCCCGCGCCACCGCTCGCGCCGAGGGCGGCCGTCGAGTGATTGTCGAGGCGGACGGGGGATCGCGTGGCAACCCCGGACCAGCCGGCTACGGCGCGGTGGTTCGGGACGCGGCCACCGGCGAGGTCCTGGCCGAGCGGGCCGCCGGGATCGGTCGGGCCACGAACAACGTGGCGGAGTACCGGGGCGTCATCGCCGGACTCGCCGCGGCGGTCGAGCTGGGAGCGGCGGCGGTCGACGTCCGGCTGGACTCCAAGCTGATTGTCGAGCAGATGAGTGGCCGCTGGAAGGTCAAGCACCCGGACATGAAGCCGTTGGCCGCGGAGGTCGCAGCGTTAGTGCGGCGGTTCGGATCGGCCTCGTTTCGGTGGGTGCCGCGCGAGCGCAACACCTACGCCGACCGGCTCGCCAACGAGGCCATGGACGCTGCGGCCCGTGGGCTGCAGTGGCGGCCCCCCGCGGCCGAGGTGCCGGAGCCGGAGCCACCTCCGGTGCGCAACCGGCTCTCGGGCTGGCAGGACGCGCCCGAACCACCGACGAGCATGCTGCTGCTGCGGCACGGGCAGACCCCGCTGTCGGTGGAGAAGCGCTTCAGCGGAGTGGGCGACCGCCCGCTCACCGAGGTCGGCCTGGCCCAGGCAGGCGCGGCCGCGCGCCGGCTGCGCGGCTGCGGTGCCGTAGCCGTCGTGGCCTCGCCACTGCGCCGGGCGGTCCAGACCGCCGACCTGGTGGCCGCCGAGGTCGGGGTCGCGGTCACTGTGGACGAGGGGCTGCGCGAGACCGACTTCGGTGACTGGGAGGGCTACACCTTCGCCGAGGTGCAGCAGCGTTGGCCGGACCAACTGTCCGCTTGGCTCGCCAGCCCCGATGTCGCTCCACCGGCTGGCGAGAGCTTCGCTGACACCGCGCGGCGGGTTCGCCAGGCCCGCGATCGGGTGCTGGCGGCGTACGGCGGGCGCACCGTGGTCGTGGTCAGCCACGTGACCCCGATCAAGACGCTGGTGCGGCTGGCTTTGGAGGCGCCTCCCGGGACGCTCTACCGGATGCACCTCGACCTGGTCTCGATCAGCGAGATCGACTGGTACGCCGACGGGCCGGCGGTCGTGCGTCGCCTGAACGACACCTGCCACGCTCCGCCGGACGGCTGATGCGGCGGAATGCCACCCAAGTCCCCCGTCGATCCGCAGATCGCGTCGCGGGCCGCGCGTCCTGCGGGTCGACGGCGCGATCCACGGCGTACGCTGGCCGTCACGGCGGACGAGCCGGCCGGACGGCCGCGTCGGTGCCCGGCAACGGGTGCTGCCGAGGAACGTCCGGGCTCTACAGGGCAGGGTGGTGGGTAACGCCCACCCGGGGTGACCCGCGGGACAGTGCCACAGAAAACAGACCGCCGGCGCCGATGCGAGTCGGCACCGGTAAGGGTGAAACGGTGCGGTAAGAGCGCACCAGCGCCCCGGGTGACCGGGGCGGCTCGGTAAACCCCACCCGGAGCAAGGTCAGAAGGTCGCCCAGTCCGCTGGGCGGCTGCGCAGGCGTTCGAGGGCGGCCCGCCCGAGCCTGCGGGTAGACCGCTTGAGGCCACCGGCAACGGTGGCCGGAGATGGATGGCCGTCGCTCGCGACCGCGCCGCAAGGCGCCGCGAGGCACAGAACCCGGCGTACAGGCCGACTCGTCCGTCGTACCCCATCTGACCTGGGGTTTTGCGGTGATGCATGGCTAAGCGGAGATCATATCCCTCATATATCCCTTATGATCTTGGAGTGACTCTTTGCGTGAAAGATCGTTTCTGGCCGCCTGCATAGTCATGCTGCATGGAAGGATGGCGACGGCGCCGAGCATGGATCTGATCGCTCGCTCCTGGCGGCCTGCATGACCATGCAGGCCGTTGTATGCAGCATGGTTGATCTCGCCGTGGCGCCCGATGGCAAGAGAACCGGCCCGGCAGCGTTGGCTGCCGGGCCGGTTTCCAAGGTCGTCTAGTGGGGTCGGTCGACGCCCTCGTCACCGGTGGCCCTGGGACCCTGCGCGGACCGAAAGGCGGCGTCGAGGGCGCCGCGACGCATGTCCTCGGTCTTCACGTACAGGTAGCTGTAGACATCCGTGCTCGCCAGATTGTCGTGGCCCATCATCAGCTTGAGCTGATGTGGGGTCGCGCCATCGTCGATCAGCTTCCCGGCGTACCAGTGGCGCAAGTCGTGGAAGCGGGTCCCCTTGGGCAGTCCCACTGCCTCGACTGCGCTCCGCCAGCAGTGGCCGAACGACGACCGGCGCACCGGCTTACGGAGCCGGTTGGTGACCAGCAGATCGTCCGGCCCAGGCGGAAACTGGGCCACGTGCTGTGATAGGGCTTCAAGGACGATGTTGTCGATCGGCACGGTGCGGAAGCCCGCCGGACTCTTGGGCTCGCTCAACCTCGGACGAGTGCCACCGGTTGTCTGCATCTGCTGCTCGACGTGGACACACCGGCGCAGGAAGTCGATCTTGGATACCTTCAGTCCCAAGATCTCCCCTTCGCGGAGACCGGTGCAAGCGGCGAGCCAAATTGTCACGGCGTACCGAGGAGGCATCGCATCGGCCAGCGCTTTGATGATCTCTACGGACAAGTCGGCCACGTCCTTGGGCTGACGCCTGTCGACCTTGGGCAGTGGCACATGACTGCATGGGTTCGCCGGTATGACCTCCCCATCGACGGCCGACTGCAAAGCTGAGCGCAGCACCGCGAAGATCGTCTTGGTCGTACTCGGCGCCACCTGCTTTCTGGTCTTGGTCGTAACCATTCAGGTCCCGGCCGCTGTGAGGCTGGCGACGGTAGGACGATTGCCGCAGGCCCGGTGTCCAGCTGGGCTGGTGAACCCGTGCCGGGGTTCTCCGGGCTGGTCGGGCAGCGCCGCTACGGGC
>Ga0208079_1000472_pt1 | contig 22139 bp, 19 predicted proteins | sample NGESurdeep092012_5_FD_184474 | JGI IMG/M metagenome (GOLD analysis project Ga0208079, IMG submission 184474) | Arctic peat soil microbial communities from Barrow, Alaska - NGEE Surface sample 210-2 deep-092012 (SPAdes) | ecosystem: Environmental > Terrestrial > Soil > Wetlands > Peat ... | reverse complement strand
TGCGCCTTGGTCTTGGCCATGCTTCGTCCCTCCGCGGCGCGGTCTCGGCGTCCGTTCCAGTATGCTGCACGGACGTGACCTTCGAATCACTCGGCCTGTCGGCTGAACTCCTCCGCGCGGTGGCTGATTCCGGCTACACCACGCCCACGCCCATCCAGGCGCAGGCCATCCCGCTTGTCCTTGCGGGACGTGACCTCATGGGCGCCGCCCAGACCGGGACCGGCAAGACCGCAGCGTTCGTGCTGCCGATCTTCGAGCGGCTCAAGCCCTACGCGAACACCTCCTTCTCGCCTGCGCGGCATCCCGTGCGCGCGCTCGTGCTCGCGCCGACCCGCGAGCTCGCGATCCAGGTCAACGAGATGGCCGAAGCCTACGGCCGCCACGTCCCGCTCCGCAGCACCGTGGTCTACGGTGGTGTCCCGCTGGACCCGCAGATCAAGGAGCTTCGCTCCGGCGTTGAGCTGCTGGTTGCCACGCCCGGTCGGCTCCTGGACCTCGTTGGTCAGCGCGCCGCGAACCTCGGGCAGGTGGAGATCCTCGTCCTCGACGAAGGGGACCGGATGCTGGACATGGGATTCATCCCGGATATCCGCCGGATCCTCGCGCTGATGCCAAACCGGAAGCAGACGCTCCTCTTCTCGGCGACGTTCTCGGACGAGATCCGGCGGCTCGCGCGCGAGTTCCTGACCGAGCCGGCCACGCTGGAGGTCGCTCGTCGGTACGCGCCCCCCGAAATGGTCCGCCAGGTGCTCTACCCGGTCGACCGGGAGCGCAAGACGGACCTGCTGGAGCACCTCGTCCGATCACACGACCTCCGCCAGGTGCTCGTCTTCACGCGCACGAAGGTCGCGGCGCGGCGGCTCGCATCGGATCTCGACCGGCACGGCGTGGCAGCCACGGCCATCCACTCGGACCGAACGCAGGCGGAGCGGCTGCGGGCGCTCCAGGACTTCAAGGCCGGTGCGGTCCGCGTCCTGGTGGCGACGGACGTGGCGTCGCGCGGGCTCGATATCGAGGAGCTCCCGGTGGTCGTGAACTACGAGCTGCCGGTCAAGGCGGAGGACTACGTCCACCGCATCGGGCGGACAGGCCGCGCCGGCGCGTCCGGCATCGCGATCTCGCTCGCCTGCCCGGACGAGGTGGATCTCCTTCGGGCGATCCAGCGGCTTCTCAAGCGGGCGATCCCGGTGGAAGTGGAGGAGCGCTTCCTCCCCGACCCGGAGACGCCGCCGAAGCCGATCCACACGTTCTCCGGGGGCGGGCGCGGCGAGGCCCGGCTGCCGGAGCACCGGCACAAGGCGGACCTGGTGCGTCACCGCGGCTGACGCCGCACGTGGTCGGACGGCTCGCCGCGCCCTCGCCCGGCTCCGGGCGCAAGCGTCCTTCGCGGCGTGACCTCCGGCGCCGACGGCTTGATGGCCCGTCCCGGCTACCATGGGACGCGCTGAACCACGCTCAGGAGCGCTCCGACCCATGTCCACCTCGCGCCGTATCGGCATCCTCACCGGCGGGGGCGACGTCCCCGGCCTCAACTCCGTCATCAAGAGCGTCGTCTACCGGTCCACGGAGCTCGGCTACGACGTCCTTGGCCTGCGCCGCGGCTGGGAGGCGCTGACACACATGCGCCCAGGTCCGGAGCCGGACCCTGACTACGTCCGGCCCCTGGATCGGATGAGCACGCGGACCATCGATCGGACCGGCGGGACGGCGCTCCACTCGTCGCGGACCAACCCGAAGCGCATGCGGGCCGGGAACCTGCCCGACTTCGTGGGCCCGGACCGCCTGGCTGCGATGCAGACCGGCGACGGGATCTACGACTTCACGCCGGTTGTCCTCGAGAACCTCGAGCGCCTCGGCATCGACACGCTGATCTCCATCGGCGGCGACGACACCCTCTCCTACTCCAAGGTGCTCGCGGACGCCGGCGTCCAGGTCATCGCGATTCCCAAGACGATGGACAACGACGTCCGTGAAACCGAGTACTGCATCGGCTTTTCGACCGCGATCACCCGGGCGAAGGACGCGATCAACCGCCAGCGGACCACCCTGGGCTCGCACGAACGGATCGGTGTCTTCCGGATCTTCGGCCGGAATGCCGGCTTCACCGCCCTGCACACCGCATACGTGACCTCGGCGCGGTGCGTGATCCCGGAGTACCGCTTCGACCTGCAGCATCTCGTCGACGTGCTCGTCGAGGATCGCCGCAACAACCCGAGCCGGTACTCGTTCGTGATCGCATCCGAGGGCGCCCTCCCCAGGGGGATGGAGCTCCAGGAGGTCGGCGAGGCCGACGCCTACGGCCACCGCCACAAGGCGAGCATCGGCGAGTTCCTCGCCGACGAGATCCGGCGCCGCACGGGGATCGAGACCGTCAACTCCGAGCTGACCTACGACCTCCGATCGGGCGACCCGGACGCGCTCGACCAGATGGTCGCGATCACGTTCGCGAACGTGGCCATGGAGCTCGTGGTCGACGGCAAGTCCGGCTTCATGACCGCGGTCCGGGATGGCCGCTACAGCTTCTGCCCCATCCCGGAGCCGGGGGCCCGGACCGTGGATGTCGAGCACCAGTACAACGTCGACCGTTACCGACCCCAGTACGGGAACAAGATCGGCCTGCCGATCATGCTGACCCAGACGGTGGTCTGACGGGAGATCGCGGCCGGCCGCCGGGCACTGGCGAGCCGACCGCGACCCCGGGAATCCGGCAAGACGGCGCCGCGGGCAGGTCGTGCCCGACGCGCCGCGCGCCGCTCAGCGCGTCGGGTCGTCGCCGCCCATCCCCGAGCGCGTGGCGCGCCGCCGCTCCGCGTACATCCGCTCCTCCGCCGCGCGGAGCGCGGTGTCGATCTCGCCGACGGGGGTCGGGCTGGCCCAGCCGATCGACAGGTGGAGGGCGACCGCGCCCGACTCGAGCCAGCGCTCGCAGGCGACGCGCACGCGCTCGACGTAATTGATCGCGGCGACCTCGTCGGTCTCAGGGAGGAGGATGAGGAAGCGGCCGCCGCCCACGTGGGCGATCCGGTCCGTCCGACGCGCGTGGCGACGCATCGCGTCACCCACGGCCGGCAGGACGCGACGTGCGGGCTCGGTCCCGAAGCGTTCCACCAGGCGGCTCAGGCCGTCGATCTCGGCGACGACGACGCTCACCGGTCGGCGGTACCGGACGTACCGCGCGTTCTCCTCGGCAAGCGTCCGCTCCCAGGCGAGGAGCGTGTCGAGCCCGGTCAGCGGGTCGAAATACGGGTCCGGAACCGGGCCCTCCTTCGGGGCGCGCCCGGGCTCCAGCGCAAGGAAGCCGGCGATGGCCGCCTCGGCTCCAGGCTCGTGGAGCCGGTCGCCGATCGTGAAGCGCCGACCCGTCTCGCTCGGCGCGTCGGCCGCCCGAACGCCCCGCGCGGGTGGCGCCAGGTCGAGCGAGTCGAGGAGGTCCGGGTCGAGATCCGCCGCGCTGGGCTGCGCGCCAGCGAAATGGACCGCTGCGGCCGCGTCCGCGGGCTCAACCGCGGGCTCATCCGCGGGGCCGTCGATGCGGGCGCGGCATGCGCCGGACAGGTCGCGGGGGCGGCCTCTGCGGCGGCCATGAGCTGGTCCGCCTGCCTGGACGAGCCCGCCTCGCGTCGGCGAGCGAGCAGGGCGACGACGACGAGGAGACCGAGCGCGAGACCCGCGACGATGAGTGCGATGAGGATATAGGTGAGCTGTTCTGTCGACACGAGATCCTTCCCGTTTACGGCCGGCACATCCGCCACGCCCCAGGTGGTTGGGCGGCACGCTGGGCTTCCGCGACTCTACACGCGGTGAGGCCGGAAATGGGACGGTCGGGTGGCCCTTTGTGACGATCTTGCGGTGCCGCCGGTCACCAAGCGTGGTGTGCGGTGAGGTCTGGTGCAAAAGCAACTGTCCGCGCTGTCGCCGACCGGCCCGCGGCGAACCCGTTCGGGTACGCTTCGGGCACGCGCTGACGAGGTTCCTCCCCCATGACCGAATCCCTCCCTCCCGATGCTGACGCCCGGCACGCCACCGACGCGGCCGAGCCATCGATCACCAGGCCCGACGCGGAGCCCTTCGACTTCGTGCCGACCGAACCGGTCGTGCCGACGAGCCCGCCACCGGCAACGGCGCGATCCGGGCGCGGACCCGCCGTCGCGCTGGGGTACCTGGCCGCGGCACTCGCGGGGGCGCTGCTCCTGGGGGGAAGCCTCGTCGCATTCGGCGGCGTCGGGCGTGCCGCGCCCTCACCGTCGCCGACTCTGGCACCGACCCCCACGCCGCCCCCGAACGCCGCCGACGGGCCGTCCCTGGGAAGCGCGGCCGCGCCGGTGACCATCGAGGTGTGGGCGGACTATCAGTGCCCGTACTGCCGTCTCGAGACGATGGTCTTCGGCGGTTCCATGGAGCGAGCGTACGTGCTGCCCGGCATCGCCCGGATCGTTTACCGCGACTTCGTGTTCCTGGGCCAGGAGTCCATCGACGCCGCGGTGGCCGCCCGGTGCGCCGGCTCCCAGGATCCGGGCGCCTACTGGCGCTACCACGACCTCCTGTTCGCCTCGCAGAAGGGTGAGAACCAGGGTGCGTTCACGCGGGCGAACCTCGTCACCCTGGCCGGCATCGCGGCCCTCGACGCGACGGCGTTCACTGCCTGCCTCGACGATCCGGCGGTCGCGAAGGCAGTCGCGGACGAGACGGCCCAGGGCCGCGCGGCCGGCATCGAGTCCACCCCGACCGTGCGCCTCAGCGGTCCGGGCGGAACGCGAATCCTGTCCGGGTTCAGTGCCGGCTGGTCGACCATCAGCGATGCCATGGCAGCGGTCTCGGCGTCGGCCCCGCCCGCGAGCCCGGCACCGTCCGCGAGCCCGACACCGGGAGGCAGCTCCACCCCGCTCGGCAGTTCCACCCCGATGGCGTCGGAGGTACCGACGGCGACGCCGTAGCCGCTCAGCTCGGGGCCGCGAGATCCCGGCGCGGGAAGACCCACGCGGCCCACGCGACCGCCGCCGCGAAGACCGCGCCGAGGACCAGCAGGTCACGCTGCTCGAAGGTGCCGGCCAGGATCCGCGTCGGCTGGAAGTAGCGGAACGGCGAGTACGGCCGAAGCCACGCCGCGTCCGGCCAGAGCGTGCCCAGGAACTCGATTGCATACCCGACGAGCGTGACGCCCAGCGCGATTCCCATCGCCGGCCCCAGCCGGTCGAAGCTCACCGACGCAGCCAGCGAGATGGCCCCGAGCGCGCCGAAGAGCGCCACCGCGTTGAGCCAGCAGAGCGCGATGTCGATCGCCCGGAGATCGCCGGCCACCCCGAACAGGAGCGCGCCCGCCACGATGCCGCCCAGGACAGCCGCCTCCGTGAGGGCGGCGAAGAGGACCGTCGCGACCAGAAGCGTCGCGTAGAGGACCCGGCGCTCCAGCGGCCGTGCGAGGAGCACCTCCAGCGTGCCGCGTTGGCGCTCGCCCGCGACGGCAGCCGCCGCGAACCCGATCACCTGGATCGCCACGAGGGCGAGCGCGATCGGGTGGACGAGCCCGAGCGCGACAGTTCCCCGGATGCTGAAGACGTCGCCGCCGGTGAAGCGCGAGAGGACGTCGACGACATTCGCGAACGCGCCGCTCTGGATCAGGGCGCCCATGTCCTTCCCGAACGTGGCGTAGACCACCGGGAGCAGGAACCCCCAGACCGCGAGCGCAAGCATCACGAGGAGCAGGCGGACGCGCTGCGCCGCCCACGTCCGCCGGAAGAGGATCCAGCTCACGGCGCCGGCTCGTCGTATAGCTCCAGGAACGCGTCCTCCAGGCGGGCCGGCTCGATCGTGAGATCGGCGAGCGGAGCGCCCTGGAGGAGGCGCAGGAGTGGCGCCACGTCCCCGTCGAGCCCGAACGCCAACCGATCGTCGCGCGACTCGAACGCCGAGACGCCCGGGAGGGCGGCGAGCGCGGCTGCGAGAGCTGGCACGGGCGCATCCAGCCGCGCCTCGACGTGTCGCCGACGCCGGGCCAGGAGCGCGGCCACGCTCTCGAGCGCCACCAGCCGGCCGTCCCGAATGATCGCGACCCGGTCGCAGACCCGCTCGACCTCGGAGAGCACGTGGGAGCTGAAGAACACGGTCCTGCCAGCGGCCTTTCGCTCGTCGAGGATCGCGTAGAAGGCCCGCTGCATGAGCGGGTCGAGGCCTTCGGATGGCTCGTCGAGGATGGCGAGCTCCGGATCGTGCTGGAGCGCCTGGACGATCCCGATCTTCTGGCGCATCCCGCGCGAGTAGTCGCGAATGGGGCGCCCGAGATCCCGCCCGGACAGATCGAGGCGTTCGACGAGGCTGGCGCGCAGGACCGGCGGGCGGGGGTAGAACGCGCCGAGGTAGTCGAGGAGCTGGGTCCCGGTGAGGCTGTCGTAGAGGGCGATGCCACCCGGCAGGTAACCGATCCGGCCCCGGAGCGCCGCGCCGGCGGTGGAAACGTCCTGACCGAGGACGTGCGCCCGGCCCGCCGTCGGGTGGATGAAGCCGAGGAAGAGGCGGATCGCGGTGCTCTTGCCGGAGCCGTTCGGGCCGAGAAAGCCGAAGATCTCGCCCGCATGGACGGCGATCGTCAGGTCGTCGAGCGCCCGGATCGGCGCGAATCCGGCGGACCCGCCGCGCCAGCGGCGCGGCAACCCGTAGTGCTTTGTCAGGCCCTCCGTCGCGATCGCGTCCACACGGCGGAACGGTACACGAGCGCCGCGATCCGGCATGATCCACGCGATGATCGCTGCGCCCGCCCACGCGCCGATCCCGGCCGGGGGCGCCCAGGCTCCCACGCTACCGCCGTACCCGCGCGTGGTCCGGCCGGTGCGCACCCCAGCCGACGGGCTCTCGGAGGCGGAGGCGGCCGCGCGGCGGGCACGCGGCGAGGGCAACACCTACCGCCCATCGACCTCGCGGACGTACTGGGAGATCCTCCGCCAGAACGCGTACCCGGGGATCAACGGGATCCTCATCGCCGTCTCGGTCCTCCTCCTGCTGTTCGGGATGGCCGTGGAGGCGCTCCTGACCGCGGGCCCGGTCCTCGCCAACATCGGGATCGGCGTCGTCCAGGAGTCGCGAGCGAAGCGAAAGCTGGACCGGATCGCGTTCCTGGCGCGCCCGCAGGCCCGCGTCATCCGCGATGCCGAGGAGCGCGGCATCGACCCCGGGGAGGCCGTCCTCGGCGACCTCCTCGTCGCCCGCCGCGGCGACCAGGTGGTCCTCGACGGCACGCTCGTCGGCGAGGGCCGCGTCGAGCTGGACGAATCCCTTCTCACCGGGGAGTCGGACCCGGTCCAGAAGCAGGCCGGCGACCCCGTCCTCTCCGGGAGCGCGATCATCTCGGGCACGGCGGTCTTCGAGGTGGAGACGGTCGGCGCCGCGAGCTTCGCGAACCGGCTCCTCGCGGAGGCGAAGCGGCTGGGCGACGAGCGCACCCCGCTCCAGCGCGAGATCGCCGCCACGATCTGGGCGATCGCTGGGCTCGTCCTGGTCACGGTGATCCCGGTAGCCCTGGCCCTCGCCGCACTGCCCGGCAGGTTCAGCTCGACCCAGACGCTCACAGCGGTGGCGGTGCTCGTGACGCTCGTGCCGCAGGGCCTCGCAATCATGGTGACCGTCACCTACGCCGCCGGGGCACTCCGGATCAGCCACCTCGGCGCCCTCGTGCAGCGCCAGAACGCCGTCGAGTCGATGGCGCGCGTGGACACGCTCTGCATGGACAAGACCGGCACGCTCACCACCCAGCGGATCTGGTACGCCGGTGCCGAGGTTTTGGGCGGCCACGACGCCGGCGACGTGGCCGCGACCCTCGGGATGCTGGCCGCCAGCACGACCGCGCCGAACCGCACGACCGACGCGATCGCGGCGGTCAACCCGGGGCTCGCGCGGTCGGTCGAGGACGAGATCGCGTTCGCGTCGGAGCGGCGCTGGTCCGGGCTTCGCTTCGCGGATGGGGCCGCCTGGGTCCTGGGTGCGCCGGCGGTCCTCGTGCCGCACCTCGCGCGGGCCGACCCGACCGGCGTGGCCGCCACCGGGGCGATCGCAGACACTCCGGAGGCCGTCGCGGCGCGGGCAGCCACCGTGGCCGCCGAGGGTGTGCGCGTCCTGCTCCTCGCCCACGCCCTGGCACGTACCGCGCTCCGGGACCATGACGGCCGGCCGGCGCTTCCGGCCGACCTGGCACCGGTGGCGCTCCTCCGCTTCGGCGAGGAGCTGCGCACGGACGTGCGCGAGATCCTCGGCGCGTTTGCACGGGCCGGCATCGAGCTCAAGGTGATATCCGGCGACGACCCGGCGACCGTGGAGGCACTCGCCCGTCGAGTCGGCCTCGACGTCGCCGGCGAGGCGGCGTCCGGGTCGGCGATCGCGACGCTGGAGGACGCCGGGGCGGCCGACGAGGCGGAGCGGCGCTCCATCTTCGGTCGCGTCGAGCCCGCCCTCAAGGCCCGGCTCGTGGCGCTCCTGCGCGACCGCGGGCACTACGTCGCGATGGTCGGCGACGGCGTCAACGACATCCTTTCGCTCCGCCGGGCGAACCTCGGGATCGCGATGGAGTCGGGTTCGGCAGCCGCGCGCGGCGTCGCCGACCTCGTCCTGCTCGGGGACCGGTTCGGCGTGCTCCCGAGGGCGGTGATCGAGGGCCAGCGAATCGTGGCAGCGATGGAGGCGACCCTGGTCCTCCTCCTCTCGCGGACGTTCTACGTGCTCCTCATCATCGCCGGTGCCGCGATCCTGGGCCTTCCGTTCCCGCTCACCCCGCGCCAGAACTCGGTGCTGGCGTTCGCGACCGTCGGCATCCCGCTGATCGTGCTGGCGATCTGGGTCCCGCCACGCCGGCTCCCGCGCAGCCTCCTCGCGGAGACGCTGTGGGTCTCGATCCCGGTCTCTATCGCGGTCGTGCTCGTCGCGCTCCCCACGTACGCGTACGCGCTCGGCACCGGCGTCTCCGTCGTCGAGGCCCAGACCGTGCTCACGTCCGTCACGGTCTTCTGCGGGCTGGGGCTCCTGCCGCTGATCTCATCGGGAGCGCGCGAGGAATCGCCGGGACGCCTTGTCCGGTGGTGGCCGTGGCTCCTGGCGGGGATCATGCTGGTCGTCTACCTCGTCATCCTGGCGCTCCCCTTCGCACGCGACTTCTACGAGCTCACGACGCTCGGCGCGCGCGAGGTCCTCACGCTGCTCGGCATCGGCGTCGCGTGGACCGTCGTGGTCCACGGCCTTCGGCGCACCGGCCTCGTGCCGCGCGTTGCTCCGGCGCTGCTGCGCGCGGTCCCGCGGAAGGTTCGACCTGGCTGACGGTGCTCGGTGGCTTACGCGCCGGCGCGGTGTCGCGCCAACCCATCCAGGACCGCCGCGAACGTGGTCGGCGTGGCGGGCTGGACGTCGAGCTGGACGTGGGCGATGCCGAGCGCGGCATACGCATTGAGGGCGTCCGCGATCACCTGCGGCTCGGCGACCAGCGCGGCCGAGGCGCCCGGTCTTCCCCACGCCTCCTCCGGCTCGTCCTTGACCGTGACGCCGACCGTGATGCCCAGGGTCGAGGGTTCGCGGTTGATCGCGTCGCAGGCGGCACGCATCGCACCAAGGCGCTGTACGAGCCGGTCGTCCGGGAGGCCGAACCAGGCGGTGTTCCAGAGGTCCGCGTGCTCCGCGGCAAGGCCAAGCATCCGCTCCCCGAGCGCGGCGACCATGATCGGCGGACCGGCAGGCCGGGGGCCGCGGGGGAGGATCTCGCAGTCGACGGCGCGGTGGTAGGTCCCCTCGTACGTGACGCGACCCTCGCGGAGGAGCGGCCCGATGATCCGGAGCGCCTCGTCGAAGCGCGATACGCGGTGGTCGAACGGGTAGTCGAATGCCGTGTACTCCGGCTCGTGCCAGCCGCAGCCAAGGCCAAGGATCAGGCGCCCGCCGGAGATCGTGTCGAGGGTCGTGGCCATCTTCGCGAGGAGCGCCGGGTTGCGGAAGCTGGCGGAGAGCACGATCGTGCCGAGCTCGACCCGCTCCGTCGCGGTCGCGACGGCGGTCAGCACGGTCCACGCCTCGTGGATCCCGGTCGCCTCGCCGCCGAGCCGGAAGAGGAGGTGGTCGCAGATCCAGAGCGAGTCGATCCCGCCGGCCTCGGCCTGGCGCGCGAGATCGCGAATGAACGGCCACGCTGGCGCTCCCGAGCCATCGTCATCGCTGAGCGGGAGGAGCAGCCCGACCTTCATGCCTGAAAGGGTACCCGGAGTCCGCGGAGCGTATCCGCGAACGCGACGTAGCCGGGAACGTCGTTGTGGAGGTGGGCGGAGACACGGCGGGCCAGGAGGGCCAGTCGGCGTCGCGGCGGGCACGGGGTCGTCGTTGGTCGCGACGTCCTCGAGACGGCGTCCCGTTCGCCGCTCACGCGATGGCCCGGTTCCCGGGCCGGGGCACGCGCGCCCGCCGGAGGTTCGGCATGAGCGCGAACGCACCGCTCGCCACGAGGAGCAGGGCGCCCATCGTCGCCAGCGTCACGCCCCCGTTCGTGAGGTCGATCATCGCGCCGCCGACGAACGACCCGATCCGCATGAGCCCGACGGAGATCGTCCGGGCCGTGCTGCCGATCCGGCCCAGCATCGCGTCCGGTGAGAGCGCGGTCCGCAACGTGATGTACCCGATCAGGACCACCGACTGCGTGATGCCGGCCACGAGGGCACCGCCGACGAGCACGGCGACGGGCGCGCCGATCGTGAATGCGAAGAGGATGAAACCGGTCACGACGGTGCCGACGAGCAGGGCGCGGCCCACCGCCTCCGGGGGTCGACGGCCGGCCGCCAGCGACCCGATCAGCGACCCCACGCCGAACGCGGAGAGGATGATGCCCAGCACGTCGGCCGGGAGGCCCCGGTCCCGGGTGACGTAGTACGTGAGCGCCGTCGCGAGCGCCGCGGTGATCACCTGCGAGGTGGCCCAGAACAGGATCACCGCGCGGAGCGTGGGGTGGCCCGCCACGTACCGCACGCCCTCCCGGATGTCGGACAGGAGGTGCGGCCGCTCCGCGCGAGGGGCCGGGCAGAGCGGACGGCGGACGAAGAGGAGGGCGGCCGAGGAGAACACGAACGTGATTGCGTCGATCGCGAGCGTCGAGGCGGGCCCGATCGCCGCCGAGAGGATGCCGGCCAGGGCCGGCCCCGCGATCCAGCCCACCGTGAAGAACGACTCGAAGATCGCGTTGGCCCGCGCGATCTGGGGCCGGCCCACCAGGCCGGGCACGGCCGCGGTGTAGGCCGCCAGCCAGAGCACGCGCAGGACGTTGAGCGGGAACGTGATGAGCAGGATGACCGCCATCGTGGGCCCACCCAGCCAGTACGTGAGCGGCACCGCGACGGTGATGACGGCCCGGCCCAGGTCCGCGACGAACATCATCCGGCGCCGGTCCCAGCGGTCGGCGTAGGCGCCTGCCGGCAGCCCGATCAGGAGATCCGGCAGCGTCGAGAGCGCGCCCACGATCCCCATCGCGAAGCCCGAGCCGGTCAGCGCCAGGACGAGCAGCGGAAGCGCCGTGTTCGTGATCGCATCCCCGAACGAGCTGACGCCCTGGCCCACCAGGACGACCTTGAAGTCCCGGTTGCGCGCCAGGGGCTCGGGAGCAATCCCGGCCGCGTCGGGTACGGCCGTCGTGGTCGTCAGCATGGGCCGGGCGATCGTACGATGTCCGCACCGGAGTTGGATGGGCGCGCGACGTGGCCGCGAATCCGGCCTGCCGTGCGCCATCGTGTCGAACGCGCGATCCTGCGCGAGATGCCCACGCGTGAAGACGCCCCGATCCGCGGCCGCGACCCGTCCAGGCCCCCGGCCCGACCCGCGCCGCCGGTCCTGCCCGGCGACGACCCGGGCTCGATCGCCATCGCCGCGGAGCGGCTCCGCGCCGGCGGCCTCGTCGTCTTCCCGACCGAGACGGTCTACGGCCTTGGCGCCAACGCCCTCGACGCCCGCGCGGTCGCACACGTCTTTGCCGCGAAGGAGCGACCGGCCTTCGACCCGCTGATCGTCCACCTCGCGGACGCGTCGGCGGTCGGGACGTACGCGGAGATGGAGGACGCGGACGATCCCCGCGTCGCGCGGCTCGCGGCGCGGTTCTGGCCGGGGCCGCTCACGCTCGTGCTGCGGAAGCGGGCCGTCATCCCGGGGATCGTCACGGCCGGGCTCCCGACCGTGGGCCTGCGGGTGCCCGACCACCCCGTGGCACGCGCCCTGATCCGGGCCGCCGGCGTCCCGGTGGCCGCGCCCTCCGCGAACCGGTTCGGGCACCTCTCCCCGACCCGTGCGGCGCACGTCGTGGCGGGGCTTGGATCGCGTGTCGACCTGGTCCTCGACGGCGGGCCGTGCCGGGTGGGGGTCGAGTCCACGGTCATCCTGCTCGCAGCGGGCCGAGCCGCGCTCCTGCGTCCCGGGGGCCTCGCGATCGAGGCGATCGAGGCGGAGATCGGGCGTCTCGAGGTGCTCGTCGACGGAGCCCCGCGCACGGCCGAGCTGGCGCCCGGCCGTGCCGGTGCGCACTACGCACCGCGCATCCCGCTCGTGCTCGCGGACCCGCGCGACCCGGAGGCTGCCCTGGCGTTCGTGGTGCGTCCGGGGGAGCGTGTCGGCTTCCTCGCCGCTTCGGCCGCGGGCCGGGCCGCCGCCGAAGCGGCCGGGGGACCGTTCGCCGCGGTCGAGGTCCTCGACGCCAACGGCGATGTCGTGGGCGCCGCCGCGCGCTTGTTCGACGCGCTCCATTCGCTGCAGGCCGCCGACCTATCCCGGATCGTGGCGGAGCCGGTCCCCGACGTGGGCCTGGGTCGGGCCGTGATGGATCGCCTGCGGCGCGCCGCCCGCGCGGCAGGCGACGCCCCCGACGAGCCGGCTGTCAATAGATGAACGGCACCAGCTTGCGGACCCGCGCCCGGTACGCTGCGTAGGCCGGATAGGCGGCCAGCAGCCATGCCTCCTCGCGGCGGGCCTTGAGATCGAAGAAGCAGCCCAGGAGCACGGCCGCGACGAGCGCTGCTGGGCTTGCAGTCGCCAGCCCCCAGCCCAGCGCGGCGGTGAGGATCCCCGCGTAGATCGGGTGGCGGACCAGGCCGTAGACGCCGGAGTCGATCAGCCGACCGCCGTCGACGGGGCGCGGCACCGCGGTCAGGTTCTCCCGCAGCCCGATGACACCGAGCAGGGCACCAACTACCCCGAGGGCGATGAGGCCGGCCCCGACCACGAGGCCGGCCGTCCGCCACGGGTCGCCCCACGCGGGGCCCAGCAGCCCGGCAAGGCCCACGCCGACGAAGAAGATGCCCTGGAGCGCGACCCAGCCCTCGCCGCGCGGCCCGAACGCCGGAAGCCGCGCCCCGTCCACGGGTCTCAGGCGTCCGGTTCGGAGAAGCGGCGGGCGTTGCCCATCCCCGGCCAGACCAGCCGCTGGGTCAGCGCCGTCAACTGCGCCAGGTGGTCCCGGTCATGGTGGACCCACTCGTGCAGGATGTCGCGGACCGTCACGTCACCGACCTGCGGATGCCGGCCCGGACGGGCGAGCGCGGCGGGCCCGAGCGAACGGACCAGTGCCAGCGACTCGTCGCGAAGGGCCCCGAATTCGGCGGCCAGCTCGGACGAGTCGCGGCCGTCGTCGTGGCGGGCGGCCTCCACCGCGGTCGGCACCCACGTGTGCAGGGCGGGGTTCTCCTCGGCGATCATCGAACGGATCCGCCACGCGAAGCCACGCTTATCTGCCTCGATCAGGTGACCCACGACCTCGTTTGGGCACCAGATCCCCGGGATTGGCCGGAAGTCGCCGTACGGGACGAGCGCCTCGACCTCCAGGATGATCGCCCGGCGCGAGGCATCGAGGAGCGTCGCGATCTGCTTCGGCGCGAGGGGGGCCGGCTCGTCGGCGTACGCGTCGTCGTCGTCGCCGCCCGCGTCCGGTGAGCGCTGGCGCATTCGGGTTCTCCTCCGTCCGTCGGCGCCAATCGTACGCGTCCGCGGGACGGCTCGCGGTCACAGGAGATCGCGCGGCACGGCCAGCTCCCAGGTCCGATCGAAGACCGGCCCGCCATCCTCGGTGACCGCCAGGGTCACGCGAATCCGGAGCTCATCCCCGTCCGAGTCGAGCGTCATGCCGGCATCGGCGACGACCTCGGGGCCGTGCGGGTACGCGAGCCGGTAGCGGATCGTCCCGGCGGCTCGGCAGTCCGCGAATCCGTCCGCCACCGTCACCCGGTAGCGCGCGTCGGTCGCGAACACGAGGCCCTCGCGTTCCGAAAGACGATCGCCTCCGCCGGACTCGCAGACGAGCGATGTCGTCCCGGCCACCCCGTCGCGCTCGATCCGCCAGGCCGTCGGGATCCCCGGGACCGGTTCGCTCGCCGGCGGATCGAAGGCGGGCCGGCCCAGGTCGGGCCCATGCTCCGAGGACCACCCGGCCGCCGTCGGCAGGCGGAGCGCGGAGGGGCGAGCCACGTCGTGATGGAGCGTGAGCGCGACGGGCGTGGGCGTCGGCCACGCGATCGGGAACGCCGCGCCGGCGACCGCCACCCGAAGCCGGTGGCCGGCCGGGATGCGGGCGCCAGCGGCCGAGAGCGGGAGATCCACCTCGACTGGTTCGCCCGGCACGAGAGGCACGGGCGCCTCGGCAGCGGGGTCGAGGCGGGTCAGGTTGCGCACGGCACGAGCGATGAGCGCCGACCGCCCGTCCGGCGCCACGGCCTCGAGGCGCACCGCAACCTGCGCCACGGGCTGGTCGGCCGAGAGCCAGAGCCGCGCGTGCGGAATCCCGGCGACCAGGATCGGCCGCTCGAGCGGCGGGGACGTGAAGAGAAGGGAGCGTGCGTCATCGGCGCGCTGGTCGCCGGGCACGCCCTGCGGCGGGTAGCCGTACCCGCACCAGAACGGGGCGCAAAGCCCGACGTCCGGCGGGCCCGCCCAGGTGGACGTGGCCGCATCGCCTGACGCGGCGGGCTCCCCGGTGAGCGAGCCGAGGCCCGCGGCGCCGTCCCCCTCGAGGTAGAGCGGCGGTGGTGGCGCGATCCGGAGCACCGGCGGCCAGTGCTCGATGTGCATCCAGCGCCCCGGGAGCTCCGCCGGGAACTCGGCCGTGCCGGGCGGCTCGACGACGTAGAGCGAGAGCATCGGCTCGTGGTCGGCGCCGGTCGTCGCGCCCTTCAGCCAGCGGTCCCACCAGCGTCGCATCAGGCCCACGCCGTCGATCGACGGGCCCGGGGAGCCGTCGTGCGGCCAGGCGTGTCCCCACGGCCCGATCACCCCGCGGCGGGGCGCCCGGACGTGCTCCAGCACGGCCAGCACGGCATCGCGGTAGCCGTCGTTGAGACCGCCGATGGCGAGGACCGGCGCCTGGATCGCCGCCCATTCTTCTCCTACCGATGCGGCGCGCCAGAACGGGTCGCGGCGCTGGTGGCGGAGCCACTCGAGCGGCCACTGCGGGGTGACCTCCAGGCGACGGAGCCACTCCTCGCGCCAGCCCGGCCCGAATCGCTCCGGGTCGGGCGGCAGCGCGTTCTCGCCCACCATCTCCACCGGCCAGTAGACGCTCTCACCGACGTGGAGCGTCCCGCCCACGTAATGGACATCCAGGTTATAGCGGTCGTGGCTGAAATGGACGGGGATGATCGCCCGAAGCGCAGGCGGTCGCCGGGCTGCCGCCTGGAGCGCCGAGAAGCCGCCCCAGCTGATCCCGAACATGCCCACGCCGCCGGTGCTCCAGTCGCGCGTCGCCAGCCAGTCGATGACGGCCAGGTTGTCGAGGGTCTCGCGCTCGGTGTACTCGCCTTCCGCGATGCCCTCCGAGCTGCCGGTACCGCGAACGTCAAGGCGGCAGCTGACGTAGCCGGCAGCGGCGAACGCGCCGTGCAGCGGCCAGTCGCGCGAGAGCGTCCAGTCGTCCTTCCGGTACGGGATCGATTCCAGGACCGCGGGAAACGGGCCGGGCCCGTCCGGGACATACAGCGTCGCCGCCAGGCGGGCGCCGTCGTCCATCGTGATTCGCACGTGCTCGGTCCGAACCGCGTACCCGACTGCATCTCCCGCGGGTCGGTACCGGCGAACCCCATCGGCCGGATGCGAGCGATCCGGCATGGCGAGCCTCCCGGTCCCGCGGGAGCCCCGCCGCCCCGGCCACGCCGAGCGATCTCCCGCGCCGTAGAGTCTAGGGAGCATGGCCGTCCCATTGTTCCGCCCGATGCCCCCACCGGATCCGCCACTCACCGACGGGACGGTGGTCCTGCGCCTCCCGCGGGACGCGGACGCGCCCGCGATCGCCGCGGCGTGTTGCGACCCGGAGATCGCGCGCTGGATTCCCGTCCCGACCCCCTATCGCCTCGAGGACGCGAGAACGTTCGTGGCCTTCGCCGCGGAGGCATGGTCCACGGGCCGCGAGCCAACGTTCGTCATCGCCGATTCGGCAAGCCGAACGCTCGTCGGCACGATCGCAATCCACCGGCGGTCGGACGAACCAGGCAAGGCCGCGGTCGGCTACTGGTTGGCTCCGGAGGCGCGCGGGCGCGGCGCGGCGACCCGTGCCGTCAGGCTCGTCGTCCGCTGGGCGTTCACGGTCGAGCCGAACCTCATCCGGATGGAGCTCCTGACCCTCGTGGGCAACGAGGCATCCGGCCGCGTCGCGCTCCGGGCGGGGTTCGCGCGGGAGGGCGTCCTTCGCCGCTACCTGCCGTTCCGCGGCGAGCTGGTGGACGCCGTGATGTTCGCCCGGCTCCGCGACGACCCAAAGGCCTGAGCCGGGACGATCCGCGCACTCGCGGCGCGGCCGGCGGCGACGCGCGGCTCGGCCGGGCGCGCGGTCGGCGAGGCGCGCGGTTCCGCTCTCGCCGGGAACGGCGTTGTCGACTAGCATGCAGGCGCGATCCCACGAGGGCGCGTCCGGGGGCATGGCCGGACGGCGCTCGGCGGGCGCGACGGAGGCACGCCCGCGATGGCGAACCCGGTCATCCTGATCGTCGACGACGACCCCCAGGTCCTGCGCGCCGTGGAGCACGAGGTTCGGGGCCGGTTCGGCGGCGACTACCGGATCGTGGCGGCCGGCTCCGGCGCAGACGCCCTGGATGCCATCCGGCGACTGACCCTGCGCGGCACGCCGATCGCGCTGCTCGTGGTTGATCAACGGATGCCCGGGATGAGCGGCGTCGAGCTGCTGGGGGCAACCCTGGCCCTGCTGCCGGGAGCGAAGCGAGTGCTGCTGACGGCCTACGCGGACACGGACGTCGCCATCCGGGCGATCAACGAGATCGGGCTGGACCAGTACCTCCTCAAGCCGTGGGATCCACCCGAGGAGCGGCTCTTCCCGCCCTCGAGGAGCTCCTGGACGATTGGCGCGCCGGCTGGATCCCGCCGTTCGAGGGGATCCGGCTGGTGGGCCATCGCTGGTCCGCGCGGGCCCACGAGATCAAGGACTACCTCGCCCGCAACCAGGTCCCCTATCGCTGGGTCGACGTCGAAACGGACCCGGAAGCGGCCCGCCTCGTCGCGAGCTCGGGCATCGACCCCGGGCGCGATCCGCTCCTCGTCTTCCCGGACGGGAGCCACCTGCGGGCCCCGACCAACGTACAGATCGCCGAGAAGGTGGGTCTGCGGACCCGCGCAGCCCTTCCGTTCTACGACCTCGTCATCATCGGCGGAGGCCCGGCCGGTCTCGCGGCGGCGGTCTACGGTGCCTCCGAGGGACTCCGGACCCTGCTCCTGGAGCGCGAGGCGCCGGGCGGGCAAGCCGGCACGACCTCGCGGATCGAGAACTACCTCGGCTTCCCCGCCGGGCTCACCGGGGCGGACCTCGCCCGCCGGGCGGTTGCCCAGGCGACCCGCCTCGGGGCGGAGATCCTCACCCCGCAGGAGGTCCAGCGCATCCGGCGCGAGGACCCGTACTGCTTCGTCACGCTGGGAGACGGAAGCGAGCTGAGCTGCCAGGCGCTGATCCTGGCGATGGGCGTGCAGTACCGCCGGCTGGACGCGCCGGGGGTGGACGCGCTCATCGGCCTCGGCGTCTTCTACGGCGCCGCGATCACCGAGGCGCTCGCCTTCCGCGACCGGGACGTGGCCGTCGTCGGCGGCGGGAACTCGGCCGGCCAGGCGGCGGTACCTGGCCGGCTTCGCCCGCCACGTGACGCTCGTGGTCCGCGGCGGACGCCTGGAGGGGAGCATGAGCCAGTACCTCGTCGACCAGATCGCGGCACGTCCCACGATTCACGTCCGGCTCAACGCGAACGTCGCCGCGGTGCGCGGGACCGACGAGCTCGAGGTGATCACGATCGCCGACGCGGACGGGACCAGCGACGTTCCGATGCAGGCGCTCTTCCTGTTCGTCGGTGCGCTCCCGCGCACGGACTGGCTCGACGGCGTGGTGGAACGGGACGGCGCTGGCTTCATCGTCACGGGGCCTGCACTCTCGCGGGTCGACGGCCGGGTGCCCGGCTGGCCGCTGGCACGCGAGCCGTTCCTCCTCGAGACGAACGTGTCCGGGATCTTCGCGGCCGGCGACGTCCGGGCCCGCTCCGTCAAGCGGATCGCATCGGGCGTGGGCGAAGGCGCGATGGCCGTCCAGTTCGTGCATCAGCACCTCGCCGGGCTCTGACGCGCCGGTGGACCTTGCGCCGCTCCGCCGCATCCCGCTCCTTGCGGGGCTCGACGACACCGAGCTCGGGCGGCTTGCCGCCGTCGCCGAGACCGTGGAGCTGGCGCCGGGCACGATCCTCCTGCGCGAGGGTGAGGCTGGGGATGCGCTCTTCGTCGTGCTCACCGGCGAGCTCGCGGTGTCGAAGCGGTCCGGCAACGCGGACATCCCCCTGGCAGTCGTCGGTCCGGGCGAGGTCCAGGGAGAGCTGGCCGTCCTGGAAGGCCGGCCCCGATCGGCCACGGTCCGCGCCGTCGGCCCCGCCACGCTCCTTCGCCTGCGGCGCGAGGCGCTCCTGGACGTGCTCGGTCGACAGCCCGAGCTCGCGCTGGCGCTCCTGCGCACCATCGCGGGCCGCCTCCGGGCCACGGAATCGCTTCTCCGCGAGCGTGAGAAGCTCGCGGCGCTCGGAACGCTCGCGGCTGGGCTTGCCCACGAGCTGAACAACCCGGCAGCCGCAATCCGAAGCACCGTGGCCCGGCTGACGACGCTCGCGGGCGAGTGGGATCGCGCAGCCGTTGCCCTCGGGGCGCTCGGCCCCGACGACCTGGACCCGGACGGTGTCGCCCGCGAGGTGACCGGTGCCTTGCGCGACGAGCTGGACCGCCGGGCCGCAACGCCCCCGATCCTAGACCCGGTCGACGCCGCCGACCGGGAGGACGCGATGGTCGCGCTGCTCGACCGGCTTGGCATCGCGAGGCCCGCGGAGCCGGCGGCAACGCTCGTCGCGTTCGGCTGGGACGGCAACCAGCTCGACGACCTCCTCGCCCCCTTCGAGAGCGACGAGGCCCGGCATGTCGTGCTCGCCTGGCTGGCCGCGGGGGCGCTCGGGCGCCAGCTCCTGGCCGAGATCGGGGCCGCGGGAGAACGGATCGCCGAGATCGTCGCATCCGTCCGGGAGTACAGCTACCTCGATCGGGCGCCGGTCGGCGAGGTGGACGTGATCGCCGGGATCGAGAGCACGCTCGTGATGCTGCGCCCACGCTTGAAGGCGGGCATCGAGGTCCGCCGCACCTACCCGGCTGGGCGACCGCGCATCGAGGCCTTCGGCAGCGAGCTCAACCAGGTCTGGACGAACCTGATCGTCAATGCGGCGGACGCGATGCGGGGACGTGGCGTCCTCGAGATCACGGTCCGGCGTGATCCGCAGGCGGAGGCCCAGCGCCCGCCGGGGTCCGGGCCGGCCGTCGCTCCGGGCGTCAGCGTAGAGGTGTGCGACTCGGGGTCCGGGATCCCGGAGGACGTCCGCGCCCGGATCTTCGAGCCCTTCTTCACGACCAAGGACGTCGGGGCGGGGAGTGGCCTGGGGCTCCACATCGTCCAGTCCATCGTGGACCGGCATGCCGGCCGGATCGAGGTGGCGTCCGTGCCGGGTCGCACCTGCTTCACCGTGACGCTGCCGGGCCGGGTCCCGCCCGGACCCTGACGGGGTCGCCCGCCGGGCGCGTGCCTACCCGGCCAGGCCGGCCGCGATGACGACCGCGACGGCCAGCACGATGACGTTCCCAACGAGGCCGACGGCGAGGCGCATCCGTGGCGCGAGGCGCCGATGGAGCGCCGCACCGGCGGCCGCGATCAGCGTCTGCCACGAGAGCGAGGCGAGGAACGCGCCGATCATCGCGACCCAGCGACCGGGGGGCCGCCGACACAGCGTCCGGACCCCGCGACCGGGGGCCCTGCCAGGAGCGCCTCGATCGCCCGGCGAGCGCCGGCGATGGCGGGGAGGCGCCCCCGCGCGACCGCCACGGAGACGGTCGCGCGGCTCACGCCGAGCGCGGCGGCAACCTCCGCCTGGCGTGCCCCATCCACGAGGATCAGGCTGGCGATCTCGGCCTGGCGCGGCGTCAGGTCATCAAGGAGCGCGGCCAGCGCCAGCCCGAGGTCCACCAGCAGTGCGTCGCGCCACGGGTCGCCGGTCGCGAAGCCGAACTCGGTGCCGCCGTGGCGGGCGCTCCGCAAGGCGAGCGCGGCGTGCGTGGCGGCCGACGCCTCGTCGTCGCCGGCACCGATCCCCCAGCGAACGGCTGCGCCGACCCGATCGAGGCGGGACGTCATGACGCGATCCAGCACGTCCGCGCCGGCCCGGGACGAGGCGGCGGAGCCGTGCGAAATGCCTTCCGCGGTCCGGGGCCGGGTCCCCTCCCCTGTCGCGGCCCGGGGCCGCCTGGTGCTCACCGGCCCTGCATCGCCCACGGATTCTGCGCCTTCAACCGGCTCCGCGATGGCCACGAGCCGGATGCCGTCCACGGATAGAGGCTACGGGAGGGACGGTTAGCCGTCAACGGCTGACACGCGGTCTCGGCCGGTCGGGCCGCCAGGGCGGCACGCTCGCCGGAACGCTGGCCGGCGCGCGAGCCCGGCGCGTTGGCGCAGCCCATGATTCGGCGTTGACGGCCGCGCAGTGCTGGCGCAGCATCGGGCCGGTGGAACCGCCCGCCCAGCCCGCGTCCCCCGGTCACGGCGCTCCTGCCGGCACGCCGCGGCCGCTGCCCGCCGGGACCGTGACATTCCTGTTCACGGACATCGAGGGTTCGACTGCGCTCATCACCCGGCTGGGGAGCGCCTATGAGCCGCTCCTCGAAGCGCATCGCGGGATTCTCCGGGCCGCCTTCGACGCTGACGGCGGCGTGGAGATCCAGACGGAGGGCGATGCGTTCTTCGTCGTCTTCGCGAGCGCGAGCGCGGCCGCCGCGGCGTGCATCGCAGCGCAGCGAGTCCTCGTCGCGTACCCTGGCCCTCGGACTCACGGATCCGCGTCCGGATGGGGCTCCATACGGGAGAGGCGACTCCGACCCCGGACGGCGACTACACCTCGCTCGAGGTCCACCGGGCGGCCCGGATCGCCGCGGCCGGCCACGGCGGCCAGGTCCTGGTCTCGGAGACGACGCGCGCACTGGTCAGCGGCATGCTCCCCGCCGACGTGACGATCCGCGACCTCGGCGAGCACCGCCTCAAGGACCTGCGGCCGGAGCGCCTCTCGCAGCTCGTCGCGGCCGGCCTGCCGGCCGACTTCCCGCCGATCCGCTCGCTTGACCGGCGGCCCAACAACCTGCCGACCCAGCTGACGTCATTCGTGGGCCGTGACGACGATCTCGCGACCACCCTCCTCCTCGACGCGTCGCGCCTCCTCACCCTCACCGGCCCGGGCGGGATCGGCAAGACCCGGCTCGCCCTCCAGCTCGCCGCCGCAGCCGCGGACCGCTATCCCGACGGTATCTGGTTCGTCCCGCTCGAGCCGCTCCGCGAGGCGGAGCTGGTGCCGGGCACGATCGCCCGGGCCGTCGGGCTGGCGGACGGCGGCGTCCGACCGACCATGGAGCTGTTGGTGGAGCACCTCGCGCGCCGGACCTGCCTGCTGGTCCTCGACAACTTCGAGCAGGTGATCGCCGCCGCCCCCTCGCCGCGCAGCTCCTGCGCGCCTGCCCGAACCTCACGATCGTGACCACCAGTCGGGGTGCCCTCGGCGGGTTCAAGGGGTCGTCGCAACGCTGTCTTGTTGAGCTGAGAGTAGGTG
>Ga0208079_1000471_pt1 | contig 22140 bp, 25 predicted proteins | sample NGESurdeep092012_5_FD_184474 | JGI IMG/M metagenome (GOLD analysis project Ga0208079, IMG submission 184474) | Arctic peat soil microbial communities from Barrow, Alaska - NGEE Surface sample 210-2 deep-092012 (SPAdes) | ecosystem: Environmental > Terrestrial > Soil > Wetlands > Peat ... | reverse complement strand
TCCGCCTCCGGCGGCAGCGGGAACCACCCGAGAGGTCGCGGCATGAAGCTCCGGCCAGTTCAGGAATCCCCCGGATTCATCCGTGGGGAGGATGTCAACCAATACTCCTACATCAGGTGACCGCCAACCGAGGCGACAGGCGGTCGGCGACCTTGCCACACAAATCACGGAGCAATCGGGCGGTAGCGGCAAAATCGGCAGGGGTACCGCCGATCGGGTCGGCCACGTCGTCCTCGGGAGAGTCGCCTTGCATGTCCTGGCGCTCTCGACCCTGGTGAACGGCGGCCAGCCAGTTGGCAAAGGGTTGGTCAGGAAACCAGGAAGGAAACGATTGGCTACGTCGCACGAACTCTCTGAGGGTGAAGGTGCGTCCCCACGCCTCCGGCACCAGCACGGCAACTTCCCGCACGTGTTCCCGGGACATCCCAAAGACGATGTCGGCTGCGATGACGTCGGATGCAGCCGGCGTTTTGCTGCGATGGCCGGCCATGGACGCACCGTCGGGACCCAGGGCGGCCAGCGCCTCTTCGACCATCGGGTAACCGGCCTCCAGGAGCCCCACCGACCAAATTGGCCAGTCGACGCCTCGTTGGGCCAGTACGGAGCGGAATATCGCCTCGGCCATGGGCGAGCGGCACTGGTTGGCGGTGCAAACGAAGAGAACCTTGATGACCGAGGAGTGTAACGACGAGGAGCCAGGCGACCCGCAGAACTGACACTTCAGGTCGCACAACCTTGTATAGGCTGTCGCTCGCCATAGCCAGAGACCAACGTATGCACCACGTGGACGATGGTCTGGTGCCCCTCCCGATATGGAACGAGAAAACCGCCCCGCGCCGCCCTTGCCCCCGCCGGAGACCCCGGCCCGTGGCCCGTCGTCGCGACGGAACTTGCAGGTGCTGGTGGCAGCACTGGCCGTCGCCGCCGCTATCGGCGGGGCGCTGGCCGGGTGCCACCCCACCGGGACACCGATCGTCGATCCCCTCGAGACGGCGCTCTTCGCGGCGGCAATGACCGTCATCGTCAGCCGATCCTCCCGGGGCAGTTGGCTGGTCGTCGGGGTGGGCGCGGTTCTCCTGTCCCGAGGTTGGCTGCTCGTTCCGGCGATGGCAACGATGGGTGTGGCGTTCGCCTCGGTATTCCCTCGCCGCTCCCATCGCCGGTTGGGAGCGTTGGTGGGAGCGATCGGGATTCAGGTGATGCTGAGGTGGCCGGCCGAACTGTTCCACGGGTTCCCGTCGTTGGTGGCCGGTGGACTGTTCGTCCTCTGCGGGGTGTCGGCCTACCGCCGGTCACGCAGCCAGGCCCAACGCCGGGTCCGCCAAGCAGTCGCTGGCCTGGCCCTCGCCGCGATTGTCCTCTGCCTGCCGTTCGCCATCGGCACCTTGCTGGTACGTACCGAGGTAGCCCAGGGCCAGCACGCAACCCGGGTTGCCATCGATGACCTCTCCGGTGGAACAAGCGGTTCGGCCTCGGCTCTCCTCGCTACCGCGGCCAAGGACCTGAACGGGAGCAGCGCCGCCACCGGAGGATGGTGGACATCAGGAGCAAGGCTGGTACCGGTGGCGTCCCAGCATGCCCGCCTCGTGGCCGGGGCGACGGGTATCGCCGGGAGGGTCGCGGCAGACGGGTCGCAGCAGGCGTCGGCTCTCAACTATCACCGGCTCGACTACCGGAACGGCAGCGTGGACCTGGCCGCCATGCGGGCCATGGCCGGGCCGGCCGCGGTCCTCTCCGGCCAGCTCGGCGTGGCAAATCGCCAACTCGGCGGTCTCGAGTCGCCGTGGTTGGTCGGACCGGTCCAAGCCCCGTTCGCTCGGGTGCGGGATGAGGTCCGACAGGCGGCGTCCAACGCATCCCTGGCAGTACAGGCCGCGGCGGTATTGCCTGACATTCTCGGCGGCGCCGGGCCCCGTCACTACTTTGTGGCCTTTATGACACCGTCGGAGAGTCGAGGGCTCGACGGATTCATCGGCAGCTTCGGCGTACTGACTGCCGACAATGGTCACGTGGCCCTCACCCGGTCCGGTCCAATCGCCGACATCGAGTCTGCGTTGCCACCCGGAGGGGCCAAACTGACCGGCCCTGTTGACTATCTCGCCCGCTACGGAGCCTTTCAACCGGGGGTTTTCCCCCAGGACGTCACCTATTCGCCGGACCTGCCTTCCGTCTCTGCGGTGCTGGCCCAGCTGTACCCCCAGGCGGGGGGCACATCAATCGACGGCGTCCTCGCCATCGACCCTTACGGGTTGGCCGCCCTCCTCAACTTCACCGGACCGATCGACGTCCCGGGTCTCCCGGTGCCGTTGACGTCAGCCAACGCTGCCCGCGTGTTGTTGACGCAGCAATACACCTCGTTCAATGGAGGAGTCACACCCCAAGGCGCGGCTCGCCACGACTTTCTCCAAAGTTCCCTCCGAGTGGCTTTTAGCCAGTTGGTGGGGGGAAGCCTGCCCGGACCCCGTGCTCTGGCCCAGGACCTGGCGGGACCGGTCGCCCAGGGCCGCATCGGGTTCTGGAGCATGCACCCCTCCGAACAGCCACTGCTCCGGCGCTTAGGGGTCGACGAGTCGTTCCCCCAAACAAACAGCGGTGACCTACTGGCGGTCACCACCCAGAACGCCGGGAACAACAAGATCGACGCCTATCTCCATACGGGAATCAACGACGCCGTGACGGTCGACCCCGGAAATGGATCAGTTACCTCGCAGGTCACCGTCACGCTGAAGAACGACGCCACCAGCACCGGTCTGCCTCCGATCGTGATTGCCAGCCCGGCGTCCCCGGGCCTACCGCCGGGGACCAACCGCACCTGGCTGACCGTCTACTCGCCATTGGCCCTGAATGGCCTGACCACGGACGGCCGCCCAGCCACGGTGACTTCCGGGTCAGAGTTAGGGATCCACGCCTATAGCGCCTACATCGACGTCCCCCCCAGAGGGCAGTCGGAAGTGGTTCTCAACCTGACCGGCCGGGTCAACCTGACCGGTGCCTATCACCTCGACCTGCGATTACAGCCAGCGGTCAACCCTGTCGCCTGCAGCGTGCAGGTCGGAGCAAGCGGCGATTGGCTGGTGGCCGGCACCGTGAAGTCGGTTGTTCAATGGACGGCGGGACCGTCGGCACGTCAGCAGCTGGGCGTCTCCTTCGTACACTGATCCCGGGCAGCGGGTCTGGATCGCCGGGGACCGCCACAGGCAAAGACTTGACACCAGCCCCCCCGGCCAGCTATAATTTTTAAAAAGGCGAAAGGTGGATCTTTGATGAAACGCAAATTGGTGCGAATCGCAACGATGGTGACAATTTCGGTGGCTGGCGTTCTGTGGGCATCGCCGGCATTCGCCTATGGCCCGGTGACCACGCCAGGCGGTACGACCAGCCTACCCGGGGCAGGCGGTACGACCAGCCTACCCGGGGCAGGCGGTGGGTTGTTGGCGTTCACCGGAGCCCAGATCGCGGCTATGGCGGGCGTCGCGGCCATCGCCCTCGCACTGGGTGGGATGCTCGTGTTCGCCGGACGCCGCCGCCGGGTCACCTCTAGCCACTCGTAGTAACGAATGGCGCGCTGCTTGCCACCGAATTGACCCCCGGTACTTCTCCTGTATCTGGGTACTGTCGGCAGTCACCCGAGGGCAAGAGTAAAGGTCGCCCCGACCTTGCCGATGACCTCCTCGATGGGCCAGATCGGGACTACCAGGGCTATGCCCAAGCTCACGTCGCCTCCGCTGGAGCCTTGTGTTATGTCCGGGGTTGAGCGTTCGTCGAAGTATCGGTGTACCCAGTCCCCCCGGCTGGTGGAGATCATCTACACCGGGTCCCGGCCCGGGGAGAAGCCCCACGAGGACCTGCTCGGGACCGGCGGGGTGGACGTGCAGCCCCCGCGACCCGGCGATCGCCAGCGATAGGGTCCCTTCCGTGCTCGTCAACGGCAATGCGGCGGTCGTCGCGGCCGGGCTCTGCCAGGTGTGCGAAGAAACGACCCCGCCCCCTCCGTCCCAGCCACCAACGGTAGCCGGCACCTCAGCCGACCGACTCTGACCCCTGTGCCCGTGGCTACGCCGTCCAGCTGCAAGCGCCAGCGTGGGCACGGACCATCAATCGTCCGGATTCGCGATACGTGGCCGGGCTGGCACACCGACGGCCGTGACGCCCGGCTCGATGTCTCGGACCACGGCCGCGCCCGCCCCCACCGTGGTCCCAGCACCTACCCGACAGCCCTGGATCACCGACGAGTTCGTGCCCAGCGTGACGCCGACCTCGAGGCGGACGTTCCCGCTGACGTTGCTGCCGGGCAACACTGTCACGTAGTCCTCGAGCACAGCATCGTGGCCAATCGCAGTGTTCACATGAATTTGACCGTGTCGACCGACGGTAATATTGGTGGTCATGGTGGCGTGGGGGCAGATCACCGTACCTGGGCCCAGGGTGACCAGGGAACCCACATAGGCACTCGGATGCACCAGCACCGGCGCCACGCGACCAAGGCCGTTGGCAAAGGCATCGATACGTCGGCGGACATCGGGGTTCGCCACCGCCACCACGTAGTCGGCGTCGATGTCGACCAGAGAGGACAGAGGACCGAGATGGCGAGCCGACCGCGCGGCCATAAGTGGTTCGTCCGGCGTGCCGTCATCGAGGAACCCGAGAAATTCGTATGCGCCACCTCCCAGGGACTCGATGATGTCGAGCACCTCGCGGCCGAATCCGCCGGCGCCGATGATCACCAGTGGCCGGGGACCCATTGACCCTACGCCTGGTGACACGACCATCCCTGCATCCTACTGGAATCCAGTTTTCGCCGACATTGGATCAGGCTGCAGCCCGTCGGCCCTATTGTCTGCCGGATTGTGCACATGCGACGCTGTATTGACGTCGTTGTCGCTGCGATGACCGTGCTGGTATGCGCGCCGGTGCTGGCGGCGATCGCCGCGGCGCTCCGCCACCGTCAGGGACCACCGACCTTCTTTCGACAGTCCCGACTGGGCTGGGAGGGTCGGCCTTTTGACCTCTGGAAATTCCGCACGATGACCGACGAGCAGGGTCCGGATGGGGAGCTGCTCCCCGACGAGCAGCGGCTGACCCCGTTCGGCCGGTGGCTGCGATCGACAAGCCTCGACGAGTTGCCCGAGCTTTGGAACGTGCTGCGCGGAAACATGAGCCTGGTGGGTCCGCGTCCGCTGCCAGTGGCGTACCGAGAACGGTTCAGCCTCACAGAGGAGCGTCGCATGGAGATCCGCCCCGGACTGACCGGGTGGGCACAGATCAACGGACGCAACACCGTGGACTGGGACGAACGCTTGGCGCTGGACGTCTGGTACGTCGACCACCGGAGCCTCTGGCTGGACCTGCGCATCCTGGTGCGGACCGTGGGCGTGGTGCTGAGCCGCCAGGGCGTTACCGCAGAAGGATCGGCGACCATGCCCGAGCTTCGTCCGGCAGCGACCGGGATCCCAGAGATCCGATGAGCCGCATTTATCTGTCGGCACCCGACGTACGTGACGCCGAACGGACCCAGGTACTGGAGGCCATCGATTCCAACTGGGTGGCGCCGGCAGGCCCGGCCCTCGATGCGTTCGAGCGTGAAGTGGCGGCGGTAAGCGGGGTGCCCGAGGCGGTGGGGCTGAGCAGCGGAACCGCTGCACTCCATCTGGCGCTCATCCTGGCCGGGGTCGGCTCAGGTGATGAGGTCCTGGTACCCACCTTCACCTTCGTGGCCACCGCCAACGCCGTTGGCTACGTGGGTGCCACGCCCGTCTTCATCGACAGCGACCCCCGTTCGTGGTGCGTATCACCCGAGCTCGTCGCCGAGGAGCTCCACGAGCGCGCCCGACGCGGTTGCCTGCCTGCGGCCCTGATCACTGTCGATCTCTACGGGCACTGTGCCGACTACGACTTACTCCTGGCCGTCTGTGCTGAGTACGAGGTTCCGATCATTGAGGATGCGGCCGAAGCGTTGGGTGCCGGCTACCGGGACCGCCCGGCCGGGTCCTTCGGGACCTTCGGTGTGGTCTCTTTCAACGGCAACAAGATCATCACGGCGTCGAGCGGGGGGATGCTCCTATGTCACGATGAGACCAGCGCCGCACGAGCCCGAAAGCTGGCCACGCAAGCCCGTGAGGCAGCACCCCACTACGAACATCTCGAAGCTGGGTTCAACTATCGATTGTCGAACCTGCTGGCGGCCTTCGGTCGGGGGCAGCTTCAGGCACTTCCGGAACGCATCGAGCGACGCCGCCAAATCAACAACCGTTACCGCATCGCTCTGGCCGACGTTCCCGGGGTGACGTTCCTCGAGCCTCCCGACTACGGGACCTCGAACTACTGGCTGACCTGTCTCACCCTGGATCCGAGTGTGACGATCGACCGAGAGACCGTTCGCCAGGGCCTCGAGGCCACAGACATCGAGTCGCGACCTACGTGGAAGCCGATGCACCTACAACCGCTCTTCGCCGCGGCCCCAGCACGCATCGACGGGACTGCCGCTCGGGTCTTCGAACGTGGGCTGTGTCTCCCGAGCGGCAGCGGCATGACCGATGACGACCTTGATCGGGTGATCGAGGCGCTGGAGAGCTTGCCGATGGGTGGCGTCGTTTGCAAGTAACCAGTAGGTCGACAACTCCGTCACCCCTCCACCAGCAACTCGGTAGAGCACTCCGTCGACGACCCAGGACATCACACCGCTTCCTGCACCCTCGAAGTGTTTCCCCGGACACCATCCCCCTCGCGGAATCGAGCTCATCGGTCACTCCATTTTCATCCCGACCGCATCGGGTGCTGTTCGCCGACTCGGTCGCGCCGACGTTGGTCCACTTTGTGGCTCCGGTGGCACGAGCGCTCGAGGCGCAGGGATGGGAAACCGTCGGCGTAGCCGGGAACGCCGGAGGCGTGACGGGATTCGACCGTGTCTACGACGTGCCACCATTTCGCCGAAGAGGACTACGCGCGCACTTTGCAGCGTTTCGTACGCTGCGCCAAGTCATGGCGCTCGAAATTCCTGACGTCGCACAGCTCCACACGCCTGCTGCGGTAGCGCTGGGGCGCCTGGCGGCCGCCAGCTTTCGGGTGCCGTCGATCTCCACCGTCGACTGGTTCCGCCCGGATGGAGGGTTGGCGTGAACCCGCCGGAGTCCGCTACCGGTGGCACCCGGCCGATCCGCGTCGCGCACTTCACAACGGTCGATCTCTCACTGTGGTTTCTTCTGCGGACAGAGCTAGTGGCCGGACTGGAGGCGGGGCACGAGGTGCTGGGCATCTCCGCCGCCGGAGCTTTCGTGCCCGAGATCGAGTCCCTCGGCATACGGCACGTCGCAGTTCCGGGACTCACCCGCTCGTGGTCGCTCGCCTCGGACCTGCGGGCAGCTGTCGGATTATGGCGCATGCTGCCTGGCTTGCAACTCGACGTTCTTCATACACACACGCCAAAGGCCGGTCTGATGGGACGCGTAATCGGCCGGCTTCGAGGCGTGCCGGTTGTCGTCAACACATGCCATGGACTGTTCGCTACCGATCACGACCGGTGGTCGAAACGGGCCATCGTCTACGGCAGCGAGGTGTTCGCAGCCCAATTCTCCGATGCCGAGCTTTTCCAAAACCCCGAGGATTGCCGGGTACTTGCACGCTTCCCTGGAACGAAACGCGGCGAAGTGGTCGGCAATGGCATCGACCTGGCAACCTTCGTGTTCGATCCCAAAGCACGCACCCGAGTGCGAGAGGAGCTGGGCGTTACAACGGACGAGCTTCTCGTCGGCGGCGTCGGTCGGCAGGTCGCCGAGAAGGGTATCCGTGAGTTCGCTGAAGCCGCTCGAACGCTGCCCGACAGGGCCAAGTTCGTGTGGGTCGGTCCGCTCGACACGGCAAGGACCGACTCCATCGATCTCGATCTGGAGGGGGTGATGTTCACCGGCCAGCGTCACGACATGCCCGCCATCTATTCAGCTCTCGACATCTTCGTACTGCCTTCGTATCGCGAAGGCTTCCCTCGTTCCGCCATGGAGGCTGCCGCCTGTGGCCGCCCAATGGTCCTCACCGACATCCGAGGCTGTCGGGAGATCGGCCGGCACGGTCACGAGGCCCTATTTGTCCCGCCGCGCGACACAGCGAGCTTGGTCACAGCGATCGAGCGTTTGTTGTCGGACCCCGGGCTACGGGATCGTCTTGGCGCTGCGGCGAACAAACGCGCCCGGGAAGCCTTTGATCAGCGGATCATCGCCCAACGGTCGTTCGGGGCCTACGCTGCCGTCGGGAAGCGGAAGGGGCTCGCCTGGGCGGACAGCCTCACCGTTCCCGGGCTGTAGATTCCCCCACAGCGGAGAGCCACCGAGCTCTACCGCCACCTCTTGGGTCTCGGGTCACCGTGGGAGGTGAGCCGGGTCGACCTTTCAGCTGAGGAAGGCCGGATCGACGTGTGGGTTGACCATCCGAAGCGGACCCGGTTCCCCTGTCCCGTGTGCGATGCCGATCTCTCGGTCCACGACCACGCGGAGGAACGGGAGTGGTGCCACCTCGACAGCTGCCAGTTCCTCGCCTACCTGCACGCCAGGCCGCCGAGGGTCGACTGCGCCGAACACGGCGTGCTTCAGGTCCGCCTGCCCTGGGTGTTCACACGGGACCGGGTGAAGGTGATCTGGGGGTCGTTGCAGTAGGCCAACAGGTGGGCGTTGATGAACTCCGAGCCGTTGCCCAAAGCGCATACGTTCGAGCCAAGGTGTGCGAGTTGACACCTTCTGAAGATATCCGTACCGTTCCCGGCGAGGTGAACGGACGACCTCGCACAGTCCTCGACTCATTACCCCAGAGGGGATCTATGCTGACGTCGTGACAACCGACCATTGGCCGCTCCCTGTCTTAGCGGCAATCGATTGGAATCGCTCGCCTAATCCAAGCCATCTGGAGGAACTGCGCTATGTGCGGGATTGCCGGTCTCATCGACCGAAAACGCGAAACTTCCGACGCTGACCTGGCATCGATCGCGGGAGCGATGGCAGGCGAGATTGCCTATCGGGGACCCGACGATGATGGCGTGTGGGTTGATGCCCACGCAGGCGTTGCCCTTGGCCACCGCCGATTGTCAGTGGTCGACCTGTCACCACACGGGCACCAGCCCATGGTCTCCCCTTCAGGCCGGTACATTGCCTCGTTCAATGGGGAGATCTACAACCACCGCGAACTGCGCGACAGGCTGACGGGCGAGGGCACGCACTTCCGAGGCCACTCCGACACCGAGGTGCTTCTCGCTGCTGTCGACCACTGGGGGCTCGTACCGGCGATCCAGGCCACCAACAGCATGTTCGCTTTGGCCATGTGGGATCGGGAACGGGCCGAGCTCTCCCTGGCACGCGACCGCCTTGGTGAGAAGCCCTTGTACTACGGATGGATGGGCCAGACCTTCCTGTTCGGCTCGGAACTGAAGGCGCTTCGTCGGCACCCGTCGTTCCAAGCCGAGGTCGACCCACAGGCCTTGGCACTGTACTTACGACACAACTGCGTGCCCGCCCCCTGGTCGATCTACCGGGGGATCCGGAAACTCCCCCCGGCCACAGTGCTCACTGTCAACCCCATCGGATCGGGCGATCCGCAGCTCGCGCAGTACTGGTCAATGGCCGAGGTCGCCAAGCGTGGCCTGGCGCAACCGCTGCTCGGCTCCCCCCAACAAGTAGTGGAGCAGCTCGACGCCGAACTCCGCCGGTCGATCGGCCTGCGGATGGTTGCCGACGTACCCGTAGGAGCATTTCTGTCGGGCGGGATCGACTCATCCACCGTGGTGGCGCTGATGCAGGCTCAGAGCGCAATGCCTGTTCGTACCTTTACCATCGGCTTTGACGACCCCACCTACGACGAGTCAGCCGATGCCGCCAAGGTGGCTGCCTACTTGGGCACTGAGCACGTGGAGCACCGGGTCACCTCTGTGGAGGCCCTGGCCGTCATCCCCCGACTTCCCTGCATGTACGACGAGCCCTTCGGCGACTCGTCCCAGATCCCAACCGCGTTGGTCGCTGAGATTGCGAGGCGCCACGTCACCGTCAGCCTCACCGGCGACGGTGGGGACGAACTTTTCGCCGGCTACAACCGTTATGCCTGGTACCAGTCGGTCATGCGCTGGCTCGACTGGCTTCCGGTGCCAGTGCGGCATCGGGTTGCGGCCGCCTTTGGGCGGGTCCGGCCTCGCACTTGGGAACATGCATTCCGGCTGGCTTCGCCAGCCCTACCCACCCGTCTGCAAGTGCGGGATCCGGTAGCCAAGGTCCGCAAGGCGCTCGACGTGTTGGACGCGAGTAGCCCGGTCAATACCTATGTCCAGCTGACGTCTCACTGGCCAGACCTCGGTTCCCTGGTGAACGACCTCGACACCGAGTCAGTTCCCGCGGCGGCCATGTTGCACTGGGATGAGTTCACCAGCCCGGTGGACGCCATGATGTACCTCGACCAGACGGGCTATCTCCCTGACGACATCCTGACGAAGGTAGATCGGGCAACGATGGCTGTCGGGCTCGAGTCCCGAGTCCCCCTGCTCGACCACCACCTGGTGGAGTTAGCATGGAGGATCCCGCTCGGATGCAAGCTTCGGGACGGCACGACCAAGTGGGCATTGCGCCAAGTTCTCGCCCAGGACGTTCCCCTCGACCTAGTGGAGCGTCCGAAAGCCGGCTTCGGTTTGCCGATTGGTGACTGGCTGCGGGGACCCCTCCGGGACTGGGCCGAGGACCTGCTGAGCGAATCGAGCCTGACGGCTTCGGGGTACCTGGCGCCACAGCCGATCCGGCATCGGTGGGAGGCTCACCTCGCTAATAACGCCAATAACGAGCACCAACTTTGGGACGTCCTAATGTTCGAGGCGTGGGCGCGAACACAGGCATAACTCGTCTCCCACGCGGGACCGTCGCAATGTACCATGCGTCCAGCGCGATAATCGTGTTGAGTTCGTTTCGAGGAATTGGGACGTTGCGGGCTTCCCAGAAGTGGAGATGAACATTTGGCACCAGAAGTCATGAGTTCGCAACGAATTCTCCGAAACGCTCTGCCCATTTCTACCGACGACGCGACTTCCGCCCGGGTGGTGGTGATCGGGCAGGGCTACGTCGGGCTGCCGATCGCCATGCGGGCGGTGGCGGTCGGCTTCGATGTCGTTGGATACGAGGTGGACGCCGAACGAGTCAAGCGCCTGCAGGACCGGCGCTCGTATGTCGAAGACGTCACAGACGCCACTCTGGAGATCGCCCACCAGAGTGGCCGCTACCTCCCGACGGCTGAACTCGCCGACTGCTCTAGGTTTGACTTTGCCGTGATCACGGTGCCCACACCACTCCGCGAGGGAGTCCCAGACCTGTCCTACATCGAGGGCGCCGCGCGCCAATTGGCCCCGCTCATAACGCCTGGGGCAACGGTCATACTCGAGTCGACAACGTACCCGGGGACGACCGAGGAGCTCCTGACACCGATACTTGCGGCAGGGTCTGGGTTGGTCCCAGGCCGCGATTTTTGCCTCGGCTATAGCCCTGAACGGATCGACCCCGGCAACAATACGTGGGGCTTCCGCAACACCCCCAAAGTCGTTTCGGGTATCGATGCCGCATCGCTCACCTCCGTCCAGACCTTCTACGCGACGCTCGTCGACCGCGTCGTGCCCGTGTCGAGCCCCAAGGTGGCCGAGCTGGTCAAACTGCTCGAAAACACGTTCCGGCATATCAATATCGCCCTCGTGAACGAGTTAGCCATGTTCGCGTCCGACCTCGGTGTGAACATTTGGGAGGCAATCGACGCAGCGTCGACCAAGCCGTTCGGGTTCATGATGTTCACTCCCGGTCCTGGTGTAGGCGGCCACTGCCTGCCCGTCGACCCCTCTTACCTTTCGTGGAAGGTCAAGCAAGCTCTCGGCATGCCATTCCGGTTCGTGGAACTGGCCAACGACGTCAATGACCACATGCCGGATTACGTGGCCCGGCGGATCAGCACTTTGCTCAACTGCGATCGAAAGGCAGTCAACGGCTCGCGCATCCTCGTGCTCGGCCTTGCCTACAAGCGGAATTCGGGTGATGCCCGCGAATCCCCCGGGCCTGTGCTGTGCGACCGCCTCACAGCCCTCGGCGCCGAAGTCCGCGCCGTCGACCCGCACCTGGCCGACGGACAATTCCCGCCAGCTGTCACCCGGGCCGAGCTCTCAGAAGAGGAACTTCAGGCCGCCGACGTAGTAGTCGTTGCCACCGATCATGATGCCTTCGACTGGGACGCTGTCCTCGCACAGGCTCGCCGAATCTTCGACACACGCCATCGGCTACCCAGCAGCCCGAACGTGGAGTATTTGTGACGATTGGATTCCTCTCCGTTCGTTCGTTGCTCAGGTTCGCCTGGCCGGCGGGGCCGGTCAATTGCATTGACAGAGGGGACGCGGCCGCTCTTGACCAGGTCTTGGCATCACGATTTCGCCATGTTCCCACCCCATGAGGGTCGTCGTCACCGGCGGGGCCGGATTTATTGGCGCAAATCTCTGTTATCAATTGACAGCGCACGGTGGCCACGACGTAGTCGCCTTCGACAACCTTTCGACAGGCTTCAAAGAGAACCTCGACGGACTTGTCAACGTTAATCTCGTGGTAGCTGACATCTTGGAATTTGGAGCGCTTGCTGACGCGGTCGACGGAGCCGACGCGATTGTGCACCTGGCCGCTCGACCTTCGGTCTCACGTTCGATCGCCGATCCACTCGCTTCGCACCACGCGAACTCAACCGGGACGGTGCACGTCCTCGAGGCGGCACGAGCCAATGGTGTGGAACACGTGATCGTCGCGTCGTCTTCCTCCGTCTACGGCGCGAACCCCACGCTGCCTAAGCACGAAGGGCTCAAGCCGTCTCCTGTCAGCCCCTACGCGGCGAGCAAACTGGCAACTGAGTCCTACGCGCTAGCCTGGCAGCACTCTATGGGCCTCAAGACACTTGCATTTCGGTTCTTCAACGTCTTTGGTCCGCTCCAGGCCGCCGGGCATGCGTACGCCGCGGTGGTTCCCGCCTTCGTAGAGGCCGCCCTCGCTGGTAATCCACTTCCCGTGCACGGCGACGGAACTCAGACACGTGACTTTACGTACGTCGGGTCTGTTGTCTCAGTCCTCCGGGACGCAATCGAACGACAGGTTGCGTACCCGGAACCGGTGAACCTGGCATTTGGTACGAGGTCTTCGCTTCTCGACGTGATTTCAAGCCTCGAGTCGATTCTCGGTCGGACGCTGGAACGTGACCACCAACCACCCAGAGGCGGGGATGTCCATGATTCTCAGGCCGACAAGACCAGGCTGATGACATTGTTCCCCTCCGTCAGGTCCGTGCCGCTCGAAGTGGGGCTCGAGAACACCGTTGCCTGGTTCAAGTCCTTCAGGGACTCGTAACACCCATCCGCCGCCAATCTTCTCAGGCCGCCTTCTTGTGGGCGAGCGTCATCTTCTTGGTGACCGCCTGCCGTGACCCATCGTAAGCTCCATGATTATGGGCACAGCGGTATCCGTCAACCTCTCTGGTGGCGTCCCGGCTCCGGTGCAAAAGCCGGCTGACGCAAGATTTTTGGTCATTCTACGCGGCCGCTGTGACAGTCGTGTCCACCACCACCACCACCACCACCACCACCTCGTCGTGTTCTTCAGGTGGTTCGATCAGCTCGCGCCGCAGGTTCTGCAGTCGTCGCACGACGGCCGGCGTCATCTCGACGCCGCGCCATCCCCGTGATGCCCGGTCAAGCACGGCCCACACGAGTGACAGGCAACTCTGTTCGCCCGGCAGCCGGCCGATCACCTTGACGCGTCGGCGCGTCTCGCCGAAGGTGCGCTCTATGAAATTCGAGTGCCGGATGCGCTTCCAGTGCTCTTTGGGGAAGCGCAGGTAGGTGATCAGGTGCTCGAAGTCGCCCTCACCGCTCGCCGTACGAGTAAACCCCACGTGAACGTGGCGTCGTCGTCGTCCGTCTATGGAGCCAATAAGCTGATGCTGCGAACGCTGACACGGAGGATCTGGTTCCGATGCCAATGAGTCCGTACGTACGCTGTCTCGAAGCTGGCTAGTGAGTCCTACGCCCTCACCTACGGGGTGTGTTTCGGTCTCGATGTCCTGGCCTTTAGGTTCTTCAACGTCTACGGTCCCTGTCAGCGCGCCGGTCACACCTATGCGCCCGTCGTTCCCGCCTTTATCTCTGCGGTTCTCGCTGGCGAGCCCTTGCAAGTTCATGGCGACGGGCACCAGACACGTGACTTCACGTTCGTCGGGAGTTTGACGGCAATCTTATGCGCCGCCGTACATAGTCGCGTGACTTCGGACCAGCCTGTAAACCTGGCTTTCGGATCCAGGAATTCGATACTCGACCTGGTTGCTGAACTTGAGCTGCCCTCGAAAGACCTCTTCTTACAACCCATGGTGTCCACGGCTGGGGGACGTGCGCGACTCGCAAGCTGACAGCTCCCGGCTCCGGTCGCTGTTTCCTACGGCCGAAGCCATCCAACTGCGAGCCGGTCTGCGTGCCACCGTCGACTGGTTCCGTCGAGATGGTGGATTGGTCGGTACATCATTCTAAACTCCTGAGGCGAAGGTTGTTCCGTGAACGCGTACAGCGGAGATCCCACACTCCGGAATCAGGTGTTCAACCAGGCGAACGAACCCGTCCTGAACGTCTTTGAGCAGCTTGTCGTCACGATCATTCGAAGCCAACGCAGCCTTGGGAAACCGGAATGCTCTGCGATGGGTGGGACGCATCACCTTTCTGGCGACTTGGATTCTCCCACGGCGGCGAGCCAGCGATCCCTCCAAGTTTCGTAAGAATACAAGCTGGACACGCCTTCGCTCGCTGCCTTGCCAAGTTCCCGGCGCGTTGCAGTTGGCGCGTCCACGAGCGCAATGATCGCTTGGACCCACTCGTCATCGGATGTCGCCGGAGAATATCCAAGGTCTCGGCAGATTGCCTCGTTGACCCCAACGGGACTGGCGACTGAGGGCAGTCCCGAAGCTGCATACTGCAGCAGTTTATAGCCGCACTTTCCCCTCTCGTACTGGCGATCCGCGATTGGCATGATTCCGACATCCCACGATGCAAGCATTTGCTCACCGAGGGCCTCCGTCCATGTAAAGCGATCAACGATCTCTTCGAGTACACCGAGGGAGCGTTTGTTCCCACCAATCAATTGCAGTCGTGCACCGGTACGACGGTTGAGTTCCAGCAATGCCTTACCAATCCCCATTATGTAAGGTTCACCCCCAGGAGTTCCGATCCATCCAATGAGAGGGGGGTCGTGCAACTCGAAGTCAGTTTTCGCTGTATAGGAATTAGGGCGGACGCAACTTGGGATTACGACGACGTCATTACAGAAAGACGAAGCGAACTCGGCGAGGACATCATTCCCGGCGATTACCCGGTCGGCTGCGCTTATGGAGCGAATTGTTTTCTCATAACGGCTACGCAATACTCCGATGAGTCCTTTCCGCTCGTCCCATTGAAGAGCGTCATCGAAGTCGTATATGCCGAACTCCGCCGACGTGAGCAGGCGACACTCAAGTCCACCCCGCGAAAATGGCGAGGCCTCGCGGTGTATTAGCAACCGATGAGCATGGAGTTTCGCCACGCGGGACTGTCCAGCCTCTGCTTTCAGCGTTTGAAAAGGGTGGCGAAGGATCGTCCCTGGTCTAACGTTGGGTCCCCCAAGATAGTCGTGAACTACGCTAGGTGTGTCAGTCTCCTCCAGCCATTGGAAGACTCGGACTCGCTTGCTTGCCCCATTTCGCCCATAGATGGATACTGCATGAAGCGGATACCCCGAACTCACCGAGAACAGCGTAGGGCCCTCATTGTTGGAAGGCATCGCCACATGTTAGATTATGGCTTCACAACTCCTAGGCACATAGCAGTTCACCAGGGTTATTGCGGGCCTCGCGAACCTAGAGACACGTTTCGGCGTGTGCTCGACAACCGGCTTGGATCAGGTTCAATTTTTCTAACAATCCACATGAGTCATCAAATGGCAGGGTTCCCGGTACGTGTGGTACCCATCGAACCGCAAGTTTGGGTGCAATTCGTTCGGGACCCAAAGCGGACTGTGCCAGGTTCAGCGTGACACCGGATGGGTTTCCCTCGGTCTGCGCAATCGTGGTCACATACGGGGACGGCCAAAGCGTAAAGCGTTGTGTTTCGTCGCTCCGCGGTAGTCCAGATGTCTCCCAGATTATCGTGGTCAACAATAAAGGCGACAACGCCATCGATGCATTGTGCCTTCAGCTCGGAGCCGAGCACATCGATCCTGGGGCGAATCTGGGCTACGGCCGGGGCGTCAACGTGGGTAGTCGCGCGGTTAAGGCAAGCATTACTCACATCCTGGTCGTCAATCCAGATCTAGTCCTGGTCGACCTCGCTCCGGTTCTTCGTGCACTTGACCGATCTGGAGCTGCAATTGCCACTGGCTGCCTTCGGCGGAAAGACGGGTCGGTTGAGCCAAACACCCGCAGGATGGCTTCCCCGACGAGAGAGCTCGCATGCGCGGTTATAGGAACACGTGCATATGGCTCTCTCGCACCAGATCTGGACGATGTCGCTGAACCGGTCGAGCAGGCAGCGGGTTCGCTTCTCCTCGTGAAAACAGGAGCGTGGGACAACCTCATGGGTTTCGACGAACGATTCGAACTCTATTACGAAGACGTCGACCTTTGCCGAAGAGCAGGTGATCAGGGCGGCGTAGTCCGGATCCGCACGGTTGTGGCCGAACATTTCGGCGGCGTCTCATATAGAGCTAATCGGAGTCAAGCGTATGTAGCGCTCCGAGTAAGTAGACTTAGATATCTTCGCAAGTGGTACGGAGTTGGCGGAATGGCTCTGGCCTTTCTCCTGACATTCATCGAAGTGATAACTCGGGGAGTCACTCGACAGGCCGAGGGTTGGCATCCGAGAATCGATGCAGTGTTTGCACAAGCGCTAGAGATAAAGTCGCCGGGAAGGGTGGCCGCGTTATCACGGTGATCCACAATGCCCAGGGTCTTCAATTCAGGTAGCTTTCGAAACGCGAACATTTGGACCAAATGCAGTCGGGGTCGATGCCGTCCATGCCGGCACCCAATTTCAAGGGTGCTTGGCTCCGCACCAACGCCTCGTAACAGCCACGCATACAGATCCTCACCCAAAGCGAAGGTGGTGGCGCACCACTACTCCACGCCTGCGCTAGCGAGCACCGTGGGCACGTTACGTTGACGTCCCCCCGAGTGGTTCCCGGGGTCCACCACTTTGACGGTTCGATCAACACATGTTGACGGCATCGGGCCCGGTCACTATCTTGTCGCACGTGCCGGCGTCCCCACTGCAACGGATCGAACAACTCACCGGACGGCTCAACAGGTTGACCACCGAACGGGAACTGGCCATCGCCAGGTCACTTGACGATGGTGCGACTTGGGCCGAGATCGCCCAGTCCCTCGGCTGCAGTACCCAGGCGGCCCACCGGCGCTACCGGTGGCTGCGGTACAACCCCAAGACCGGGGTCGTCTGGCACGAACGCCCGCTTCCATTCTGATCGCCCGACATCCCGGGCTCTGAGGGCTTCACAACACCGCCGAGATCGTGCATACTGCTCTCAGTCGGGACCAACCGGTGCCGCGCACATCAAAGCGCGAGAGCCTCCACCGAACCCAGGGCGGTCCAGACACAGAGGGGAGACGCGTCGACCATCAGGACCGGGAACGCTCCACGGGTGATGGCGACCCTGCGGAACACCGCGATCGGCCTCCTGCGCATCGACGGGGCAACCAACATCGCAGCCGCACTGCGCACATGCGCGTGGAGCCTCGCCGCTCTCTTCGCCATCCTCAAACTATGACTCGACTTTGCGGTTGTCCCTGCTTAGCGGTCAGACTTGAATGGGCTACCTCTCACGATCAACTCGGGATCGCAATTGGCCAGCGAACGTGCATAGTTCTGCGCGAGAATAAGAATGTCGTACGGACGGCGGGCTTCGGCCGCAATCGGCGTCCAGCCGGCCTCCCTAATCAGAAGCACTGCCATCTTCAAGTCGAAAACATGGTGGTGGACTGCTCTCAATGTCTGATTTTCAGCGACTCGGCGCTTAAGGTCTTGCGCTGATCGCACGCCGGGATCTCGGTGGAGATCATGCAATCGTATGATTTCGTCAAAATGCGTGTCGTCGGTCTCATCGACATTGTTTTGCTCGTCAGACACGTAATGCTTCATCGGGGTCACCGGTCGCTTTCGATCAAAAGTGCCATCCCGATGTGGAACAATGAGACAGAGGTAGCCCTCTGGACTGCAAATCCTTCGCCACTCCCTCAGCGCACGAAGAGGATTGGCGATGTGCTCAAGACAATGGGACGACAGGATGACATCATATGAGTGATCCGCAATGCCGCTTAAATTAGTGGCTTCCCGGAGGAACTGGATGCCTGTCGGTGTTCCGGTTGGAGCGAATGGCGTTCCCTCTACGAGGGATCCCTCCCACAACGTTTGGCCCGAGAAGTTGACATTGTCAACAGCACGCATCACTGAATAGATCGGGAGTATCCTGCGGAATCGACCGCTCGGTCCGCCGATTTCGATGCCCCTTGCACCATCAGCGATGGTCAAGGCCTCCTCGGCGAGAGCTGATCGGGTGCCGATCGATCGATCTTTTGCGGACTGGACAGTTCCCAGCACACCCTGGCTGCGCCAAACATCGCTCAGGACTGAGAGCCTCATACAGGCAAATCTAGTCTTGGATCTCCCTTTCCGCACATCGGGTGAGGGATTTCGCGTCACTTTGACGTGGTCACCGGGTGATCTTCGGTTGAACCGCAAGCTCAACCAAGGAGGACCACCCAGTGACCATCACCAATACTGACCTGAACCAGCTGCTCGACGCGATCCGCGCCGGCGGAGACATTGATGTCGTGCGGCGGGGCGTGGAACTCATGCTCCAGGCCCTCATCGACGCCGAGGCGACCGCCCAGATCGGAGCGGATCGATTTGAGCGGACGAGGGCCCGGAGACTCGGTGGCGTCCGGCCGGTCATCTCTGACCAGCACCTGGGGCTGAAGGTGGCCATCGAGGCGGTGATGGTGGGCTCTGCCTGGCAGCGGTGCCGGGTGCATTTCATGAGAACGTGCTGACCAGGGTGAAGCGGAACAACACCCATATGGTGATCGCCGCCATCCAGACGTTCTTCGCCCAGCCCGACGCCCGGGCGGTCCGAGAGCAGTTTCGATCGGATCGTTGCCACCTTGAAGGACTAGTTCTCTGACGATGCCAATCAACCCATCGACGTGATCCTCGACGAGATCGGAACCGACCCCACCTGCGTCTTTTGGGGCTGACTCGCCAGCCGGTGAATCGTCAGATGTACGCGCCTACCATCACGTCAGACCGAGAATCGATTCTCCACCACTCGACGGGACGTCATCCACGTTACGGAATGTCTGGTTACAGGCGCTTACACGCGTCTCTCTTGATTTTCGTCCAAAACACAATGTGGAGAAGAGGTGCCGTTGCGCCCAGAGCGGAATTGAACACCGGCAACATCCCCAGTCCAAGGCTGGGATCCGCTAGGTTGCAGTCTTGATGGCAATTACTGAAGCGCTAGAGTCGCCAAACCGGTCTCCTCTGCGTTGGTTGGGCTATGCAACCTTCTTCGGCATGATGGTCCTTCCCACGACCTACCAGATTGAACGGGGCGTCTTACTCGGCCTCGTTTGTCTCATGGCCGTGTATCGGGCCTTATTTAGCGGACGGTTGGCCATCGATCACCGCGTCCTGCACCTGACGATATTCTATGTCGCGGTTGGGTTCGGCTACTGGATATGGGGGACGGCCCGAGGGAATCCTGGTGCGACACCCAGCCTTACCGTCTTTGTCCTGTGGCCACTCGTGTACCTCTTGCTGATATCTCTAATCAACAAAAGCCACGTTCAAGGACTCATTAAGACGATGGTCCTAGGATCTTTGGCCATCGAAGGGTACGGGTTGATGTACCTCTTCCATTCGAAGGGTTGGCTACCATCGAGTCTATACATCAACCTAAACGCCGGGCAACGCGCCGGATTTTACGGTGTAAACGACGTGGGACTAACGCTCTATTCGTTTACTACCCTGATCTTCTTGCTCCCCTTCAACCTCACTGTACTTCTAACTGTGCCAAAGGCGCATCGCAATTCGCCGGTCTTAACGGACGGGGTTCTTGCTCTGACGCTTCTCCTAGGACTGATATTGACTCTACTAAGCGGGCGGCGAGGGTTGGTGGTATCAATCGGTCTCACCCCGCTTCTTCTGCTCCTCCTTCGGACGCTTATTCCTGCTTTGCCCTGGAAGGGAATCGGACACTTTGTCGGGCGCTTCGCCCTCTTTAGTGGAATTGGGCTGGTGGCTCTGCTCTTTGTTGGAAGCTCCTTTCAGCTCTCTTTCTCGGGTCTGTCGTCAAACTTTCTAGCGGGCTTCAACTTCAATGGTGGCGCTCTCAATACCCCGACCTTCACGGCAATCGAGGGTCAGAGCGGTGCTGTGATTCGCGGGAAAGAAGCGGCGGCCCTTTGGAGCGGAGCCAACGAGTACCCGTTTTTTGGGGCAGGTCTTGGAGCCGTAGCTCCTGGTTACACCCGAGACCCGTTTCACCCCTGGGCATATGAACTGTCCTACCTCGACTACCTCTTTGAGTTTGGGTTCGTCGGGATTTTCGCGTTCTTGTCAGGTGGAGCATGGATAGTGTGGAGATGCGGACAGATCGCCCGGGCCCGAGATCCGGTCTTGAGTCTGTGGATGCTGCCCCTTCTCGTGGGATTGATCAGCTTTGTAATCGCCACCACAGCCAATCCCTACATCGGCAAATTCGACTTCCTTTGGGTGATTTTCTTGCCGGTTGCGTTTATCAATTCCGATTTCTTGGACCGAAGTGAGGTATTCCCGTCTGACAGCGCTCCATCGTTCAAGATCAGGGCCAGCACACAAGGACACGATCACGGTTCCTCCTTGCAGTCGTAACCCGCGATCTCGGAGTATGCGCGAATCCCGCTTCGATAGGTCTACCGGCTCTTAGGGCGCGAGTATTTACTATCCGCGCGATTTGAGGCTCTGCGGGGTAGGCTGTCCGGGTGGAGATCAGCGAGGAGCGACTCGAGGAGTTCTTCTCCTTCATGTCCCCGCTGCTCGACGAGCGCCAACGGCGCTTGATGGCGGGCGCTCTGGCGAACATCTTCGGCCGGGGTGGCCCGACGGTGGTGGCCCGTGCATCGGGCATGAGCCGCAACACCGTGATCGACGGTGCCCGCCAGGCGCATGAGGGCGCCAGTCCGTCAGAGCGGATACGCGAAGAAGGCGGTGGACGGCCCAAGCTCATCGATGTCGACCCGGACCTACTGATCGACCTCGATGACCTTGTCGAGCCCGATTCGCGCGGGGACCCGATGAGCCCGCTGCGCTGGACGCTCAAGTCGACCCGTCAACTCGCCGACGCGCTCGTGGAGATGGGCCACCAGATCTCGTACCGAACTGTCGGCAATTTGCTGCACTCGATGGACTACTCGCTGCAGGCCACATCCAAAACGGTCGAAGGCGCCCAACACCCCGACCGCAACGCTCAGTTCGAGTACATCAATGGCACGGCACAGGAGTTCTTGGCCTCACGAGAGCCGGTCATCTCCGTCGATTGCAAGAAGAAGGAGCTCGTCGGGAAAGACCCTGGCTACAAGAACGCCGGCCGTGAGTGGCGACCAGCAGGCACCCCGAGAACCGCCGGCGTGCACGACTTCCCCGACAAAGAGGTTCCCAAGGCCATCCCCTACGGTGTCTACGACATCGGCGCAGACGACGGATGGGTAAGCGTCGGCAGTGACCATGACACCGCTGCATTCGCAGTGGGTGCCATCCGCCGGTGGTGGAACGAGATGGGCGTGATCCGTTACCCCAAGGCCAAGCGCCTCCTTGTCACTGCAGATGCCGGCGGCTCCAACGGCTATCGCAGCCGCCTCTTCAAGGTGGAACTGGCCAAGTTCGCGCAAGAGACCGGCCTTGAGATCACCGTCTGTCACTTTCCGCCCGGGACTTCGAAGTGGAACAAAATCGTTATCTACACCGGGTTTCGGGGTGTCTACGAAGTAACCAACGAACCACTTCCGAGCTTGGTGTAGACGTCAGCGACATCGTTCTCTGCACCGGTG
>Ga0208079_1000468_pt1 | contig 22186 bp, 14 predicted proteins | sample NGESurdeep092012_5_FD_184474 | JGI IMG/M metagenome (GOLD analysis project Ga0208079, IMG submission 184474) | Arctic peat soil microbial communities from Barrow, Alaska - NGEE Surface sample 210-2 deep-092012 (SPAdes) | ecosystem: Environmental > Terrestrial > Soil > Wetlands > Peat ... | reverse complement strand
TACGGTGTCAGATAGATGGAAAAGATATCCACGATCTTGAACTAATTGAACTGGGAGAGAGGGGCAGGATTATTTTATAAGTCCTTTCAGGTCTCCCGAATCATCTTCGGCTTTATTATCCGACATCCTCTGGAGGAACCTGCCCAGCCGGTCCTCAACTGCGATCATATAGGTATAGGGTACTTTTAGCGTTGACTGTGGATCTTTGCGGTCATTCATCTTTGTTTTGGCAATAAGTGTATTGTAGTTATTGTTTCCCGACTGAGTCATCATAACACCTTTGAAATAGGAGAAATAATACCAGGTCGATTCGTCAGCCTTAAGATAAATATCAATCATATCTCCAGATCTTCTACGTTGAATTTCAATAAAGCCGTTGACATAGACATTTACCGGCTGGGGTCCTATGAATCCAATTCCGATCTTTCCGCTTGACCTGAATGATGATGTGGATTCATTCCAGAAAAGGTTTACATCGTTGAGCAGGAGTTTGCAGGTAAATTCCTTCGGAATGTTCCTTGTGGCTCCATACAGATCCATATCCTCTTTTAATTGCGCTGCAACATTCAGACCCAGAAGATCCTTCATTCCCTTATTGTTCAGATCCGTATTCAAATTGACTGGCTTGAGCGAAGGCATCAGTCTGATCTCGTCAGCCATTATCCTCAGTGCCTCAGGAGAGAAATGAAAATCGAGTGCAAGAAGAGCATCAATATTCACCTTGCCCGAATCAAGTGAGTGGATAACATTGCCTGCACCAGTAAGTTTGACAAGGTCAAGTTTAGTTCCAAAATCAATTTTCCCCTCACCCGATAATACACAGTAATTCTTATCGAATGCAACCATATCTCCCGGAAGCGTCTGATCAATCAGCTTTTCACGCGAACTAATAAGATATCTTCCTTTTGGTTTGTCGAAGTAAAGCCAGCCATTTGAATTAACCAGGGCAACATCGGTCCACGATTTTTGTGCCGATAGAAATGCCGGATAAATATGAATTGAATCAGTATTTATAAACGATCCTGAGAAAACTTGATTATCATTAATGTCTCTTGGTTTATCACTAACCGGGATCATAATATTTTTTGGATCTATCCATGATTTGAACTTAATATTAAAGCTCTCCATTGAGTTGCACTTATTTAAAATTCCGGCTGCTCCTGTGAACATGAGGTTATCTTCCCTGGCAGAAAATGCCACATCACCGGAAAAGGTGAAAGCAGGACTTAACATGAATTTTTGTGATGCGGGTATATAACCTTTGGCATTTGTAGTTGCTGTGTCAACCTCTAGTGATGGGAATTCAATCTTCTGAATATCTTTATTTTCATCTACATAATCGTATACGGCGCTGCCGGTATATCTTTTAGTTGATTCAATATCAATCTTCGCTGAATGCAATATATGCTTATGGTTTAGAGCAATTATGGCATCCTGCATCTGCTGGATCTTAGCTCTTCGGTTAATTACAATCTTACCGTTCGCAGGCTGAATCAGCGCATCAGCAATTTGAATATAATTGATATTTTCCGCTTCTATGTATTCCTGATCAAGATGATAGCTCCCTTTCCATGATGAAAAAGCGACTGTGTCTGAAAGACTATTGGTTGCAAAAAAAGTTGGTTTATCAAGTCTGGTAAAATCCAGTTTAAGGAGCTTGTCGGTTGCAAGGAGAGGAGTGTTAGACTTCCCCTTTTGCTCCATGTTGAGTATCCTGCTTTCCATATTGTATGAAAAATCCGTCATAGTGCAGATATATTGAATCTCAGGGAATTTTACCACTGACGAATCGGTGTTCAGACTGAAATGTGCCATTTTAAGATCAAAATTGATTTCGGTATTGGCATCTTCAGCAATAAACGAGTATCCGTTGGTGGAAAGTGATTTTAAATTGTAATCAGCTGTATCGGCTTTGATAGCATTTGATCCAAAATGGAAAAGATTTGAATTGATCCTCGAATCGGTCAGATTAACTATGCCTATCCCTGTCGCATTGGCAGGCGCGATGATTAGTTTGCCATCGAGAGTTGTACCGTTTTCGAACATATTAAAAGGTTCGCCAGATGCATTGGTTGCCGTCCATTCATCTTTTTGTGTCAGCCATTTAATGGCAACATCCTTGCTGTTAAGCGAAGGGAAGATTCCTGATGCGTTTTTCTCGAGGTTGAAAGTTGATGCCTGAGTGATCATCGAATCGGGGTATAATTTAAATTCATCCGAAACGGCTGTTGCAGTCAGATGCTTCATCGACCCGCTTCCAATCAGTCCTTTATTGCTCATACTTAAAGAATTGTATAATATGCCCCTGTCTTCGTAAACTTCAATACCTTGCGGAGGTATAGTCATATTAAAACCTAAAGAATTGTTCTCCTGAATTACGAGATATTGTTTCATAGGCTTAAAGATATTTCCCCCTGAAAATTCTCCCGAAAGGTTCATATCCTGAGTTGTATAATGATCCATATTCTCGTAGGTGAAAGGATCAACCTTGAAATAAAAATCCTTTTGTTTGTACACACCTTCTAACCCCGGTATCTTATCATAGTAAATGTAGGAGCTGGTGGTTGCATTGATGATCGGATATTGTTTAAGACTTTTTAATCCCGATTTGTTGTCGGGTTTATCGATATATAATTCCGCTGTGAGCAGTTGTATCATGTTATCAAGATTCTTAACTACTGAATTACCATCTTTGTCCTTTTTATCCGTTTCAACAGAGATTTTAATTGAATCGATTTTCTGCAATCTGATTTTAAATGTATCATAGCTGAATGTGAATTTATGACCGAATACAGTAAACAATCCAGCTTCAACTACACCATCGAATGTAAGGTTTCTGTTCTTTCCTATTATAAGTTGTTTGTTATAAGGATAAATTGCAACTTTTTGTGAATCGCTTAGCAGTATGCCTGATACACCATTTACTGTCAACCCGTATTTATTCAGGTCGAGAATTGCATTATCCACAGGTGCTTTTGTCTCACTTACAATATTTAAAATATCATAGTCTTTCCTTTTAGCATAGAAATCGAGGAAGTCCCTGGTTTTTTTCTTTATAGTCACCTCGTTATTGGTACGATCGTAGAAAACGAATCCTTTGTTAGCCATATCAATACATAAACCTGTGACTGACTCTAAAGGTTTATCGAGCCATTTTGCAAATTCCTCCACGGGGAATGTCTCTGAATAGAACCATTCTGCAAATTTTATAAGACGGTTCAGTGGATGGTAAGAATCGAGTCCCATCAATTGCAAAAAATAGGATGAATTGAAATATGAGGCGGACTCAAACTCGGCCTTCCCAAGTGAGGCTCCTCTTGCATGTGAAAGAACTATCTTCGATTCGTTCATATTCCACGACAAATATTCAAAATACATATCGAGGTTGTGGAAGGAATCGAAGTACGGGCTCTTTGATACCGGATTATTTGTGCGAAAGAGATTTACCTGCCTGGTTGCTTCAAAATATGAAAAACCCAGGTTCGAATGATATATCGAGTCTTTATCCAGATAAAGCGACATGGCTACTTCCGGGCTGCTCAGTCCGGCTTTCGAGAAGAGAAACTCTTTTGAACGTATCCGGAGATACAGAGTATCATTTCTCAATAGAGTTATTTTAGCAGGGACTGCATTTTTTCCGGTTCCCTTAACATTTGCCCCTTCGAAAGAAAGCCCCCCTTCATAATTAACCCCTTTATAGATATTACTGATCTTGAATTCTTTGACGTAAGTTACAAATCGTGGGTAGTTAGCCTTTTCTTTATTGGCAAAGCTGACCGCCTGATCAGTGAGTAAACCCTGTACCGGCTCTTTGAAATATGTTTTATGAGTGAGTTTTGCACTATCAGCAGTGAAGCTGCTTTTTGTCATATTAATGGTATAGTCGCCCAGTTCAGCAAAAACATCGGCTCTTGAATACCCGGCTTTTTCCCAGGTGACAGTACCTTTTGTGCCAATAAATTGCTGCATCTCCGGAAAATATTTTCCAGTGACATTGTATATTTCGGTACTGTCTTTTTGTGAATAGCATGTTAAAGTTGCTCCTGTAACCGATACATAAACAGCTGTATCGTGTAAAAAACCAAGAGTGTTGTTTTTTACTTTCCATCTGACACTTCCAGATTCGAAGAGTACATTCTCTTTTACCATCAGGCTGCTGTTCCTGAAGTATTTATCGATATTGTCGTTTGTAAACATCTGGCTGAATGCTATTTCGCTTAATCCTTTGAGCCAGTTTGTGAAAAATGAGATATCGCGTTTATAATCAATGAAATAATTAAGGGTTAAGAGAAAGTCATTAAAATGCGGAACAGGTCTCATTTGTCTGCCTGAGAGCTGATTAGAGACATTCATTATCTTATTAAGGATTTCTGCGGTGAACGCTGAACTATCGCATCTTGAAATGAATTTATTGAGGTTAGCCTGCTGATCAGTATTGAGGTTTGGCCCCATATATGCCTTAAGTTCCGTTCCGAATTTTGTACGATCACCGGAAAATACGGGTTTGGTCTGGGAATACAAATCCTCAGAAATAAACACCCGTATGAAAAGACTCAGAATTATCAGCTTTTTTAGCATGGAACTAATCTAATATTAACTTTCTTGACAACCTTTCTACACTCCAGTTTATTACCCCCCAACCCCTCAAATGGGGGGCAAGGGGTGTTAAATTGCCTCCACAATCGCAGTAAAATCCTCTTTTTTAAGAGCAGCTCCGCCAATCAGTCCTCCATCGACATCGGGTTTAGAGAAAATTTCTGCTGCATTAGACGGCTTACAGCTACCACCATAAAGAACAGGAAGTTTTTTTGCGCAATCGTTGCCATATTTCTCTTTAACCAGATCGCGGATATATTTATGCATTTCCTGAGCCTGATCGGGTGATGCAGTCAATCCCGTGCCGATTGCCCAAACAGGTTCGTAGGCAACAACAATCATATCCATCTGTTCTTCAGTTAGACTAAATAATCCTTCCTGCAGTTGTCTTTTTACAATCAGAAAATGTTTGCCCTCTTCCCTTTCTTTCAATACTTCACCACAACAGAAGATCACCTTTAAACCACTATTGACAGCGAGCAATGTTTTCTTATTGAGAAGTTTGTCATCCTCATGATAATAAGTTCTTCTTTCGGAATGTCCAATGATGACATACTGCGCACCAGTGCTTTTTATCATCCATGCAGAGACTTCACCGGTAAATGCTCCGGAGGCGTCGGCCGCGCAGTTTTGAGCCCCGAGAGCTACTTTCCCGTGTTTAAGTATTTCAGCTACACCGGCCAGATGTATAAATGGCGGGCATAAGATAACCTGCGCTTTTTCTGAAGGGTTTTCTTTAAAATACTTTTCAATTGACCCTGCAAATTTCAGTCCTTCTGCCAGATCCATATTCATTTTCCAGTTACCAGCAATAATCTTTTTTCTCATAAAAATCAAAGTTTTAATTAAATTATATTTTTTAGTATTTATTTAAAGGTGCATGGTGCATGATGCAAGGTACAAGGTGTCTTCACTCTGAACCCTGTACCCTGCAACCTGCAACAAATATTCTGTAGATAAAAAGTATATCAAAAATTCAATTCTAAAATTACTATTATTATTTCTATTTCTATTTATAAGAAAGCTTTCCAAACCAATCTTCTTCAGGAACATTTGCCCATGACCATTTACCGAGTATTGTACCATCTTTTATTAAAATGTACCCCGGATTTGATCTTATCATTGTTTTTAATGTTGTTTCATCAGCTGAACAGAATGTCAAACCATTTTCATATCTTTTTACCTCTTCAGTTCCGGAGGAGGTGAGGATGTAGAAATCAATCCCCTTTGAAGTGCAATAGTTTCCAAGCTTAAATCCTTCAGACAAAGACTTTTGCTTAGCCCCGGAAAGCTTTTTTGAGATCATTAATACGGAATATCCCGTGTCAGACAGGATCTTTTGAGTAATATCCTCTCCATTTACAGTGCTGATAAGGAAATCGTGTATGGGAGGTATGTATCCTTTTTTTACAAGTACCGACTTCTGATTAACGAACTTCCATGTTGAATCATTCGCAGGATAGTTGCCAAGGCTGAATTCCTTTTGAATCCCGTTTTTTTCATAAACGAAAGTTGTGTTGTACTTATCGGTAAGTACGCCTTCAGGGATAACCATCTTCTCAGCAATTTTTACACCTTTTTTATATGGAAGAAAATCGATGACAGGCAGATATCTGAGATTTACAAAAGAAAAAATAATGAAAAGGATAGTAACTATGAATATTATAACCCACTCGGAAGTTCTGCTAAGTTTATTCTCAAATTGATTCCGTCCCTTCCAGATGATTATCAATAATGCACATAATACAATGTTCTTGCCAAATGTTTGCCAGTTTGTAAGGTGGATTGCATCACCGAAACATCCGCAATCAGATACGGGATTTGTGAGTGCAAGAAGAAAAGTAAGAGGTGTGAAAATTATAAGAAGAATTATTATACCCCAAATACCTGTTTTCAGCCTGAAGCCGGTGAGTACAGCGAAGCCTGAAATAAATTCAGCAGTACACATAAAAATTGCGAGGGGGAGACTGATATTGTTTAAAAATCCGAGATGAAATGCATTAAAATAGTCATGAAACTTGTACGCAAAGCCCAGAGGATCTATTGCTTTTACTATTCCTGAAAAAATAAAAACAAGGCCTATTAATATTCTGCTTAGTGTACTTAGTAACTTCATTTCAGATAAGCATCCTTTTATGGAATATTTTAATAATAAGGTCGAATATTTCCGAAGATGGAAGCATATCGCCTTTACTGTTGCTGCAGTCAATAACTGCCAGCCGGTCATCTGACCGGGAAACTCTCAGATAAATATCCCTGACCATTTTCTGAAATACCATACTTTCTTCATGGATATCTCTGGTGCCATTAAGATAATTCCTGTCATTTCCGGTTCTTGTTTTTGATAAGTTCTTTTCAGTAAATGTAAACGGAACATCGAGAAAAATATTCAGGTCGGGTCTTGGAATGGCAAAATGATTAAACTCGAGAGACAATATCCATCGCATAAGCTTATCCTTTTCCGGTTCGTTCTTTAATTTTGCGCACTGATATGCTATATTTGAATAGGTATATCTGTCAAGAAGAACAATTTTCCCTTCTGCCAGCCAACTGTTAATCATGGTTGAAGCATCTTTCCTGTCACCCGCGTAAAGCATAGCAACAAGATAGGGATCGACATCATTCAGTGAACCAAATTCCCCTCTTAAAAACCTTGCAATCAGTTCACCGAAAAAAGGTGATTCCGTCCTTGGAAAGTGCAGATATTCACAGGCATATCCCTTTTTTGAAAAAAAGTCCCTCAGCAATTTGATTTGCGTTGATTTACCTGCACCATCAACCCCTTCGATGACAAAAAGTTTCATTATCGATTGATTACGTTCAGTACAAATGTAATAACCGCCGGGCAAAGATGGAAATGTATGGATGGTTTAAATAATAATTTCGCTAATTTCGGCTATTCTTAATAACCATGTTTTTGGTAAAACCGCGATATATTAATGCAGGTGGCAGGCTACTCGACCTTGAAATCCCAAAGGTTATGGGAATATTGAATATTACCCCTGATTCTTTCTATTCGGGAAGCCGATATAATACCGATGATGAAATACTTAAAGAGGCAACACGAATGTTGGAAGATGGAGCTGACATTCTGGATGTTGGAGGATACTCCTCAAGGCCCGGCGCAAAGGATATTTCAACCGAAGAGGAGAGCAATCGTGTATTAAGGGTGATAAAGATGATAAGCAGGGAATTTCCAAAGGCGATCATATCGGTTGATACTTTCCGGGCTGAAATAGCGAGGGAAGCGATAGTTGAATGCGGAGCCAGTATAATAAATGATATCTCCGGCGGTGATGCCGACATCAATATGTTCCAGGTTATCAGGAGTCTGAATATTCCATATATAATGATGCATATGAAGGGAGATCCCCGGACTATGCAAAATAAGCCTGTTTATGATGACATTGTTGCAGATATTCTGAAATGGTTTGGTGAAAGGATATTTAAACTAAAATCAGCCGGAGTGAAGGATATCATAATTGATCCGGGATTCGGATTCGGAAAAACCATTGAACATAACTTTGAACTGTTGAGGAGACTTGGCGATTTTTCGATAGCTGGTTTGCCGGTTCTTGTTGGAATTTCACGGAAATCGATGATCTGGAAAACTCTTAACATTGATGCAGAAGAAGCTCTCAACGGAACTACTGCAATAAATGCGATAGCCCTTCTTAATGGTGCCGATATTCTGAGAGTTCATGATGTGAAAGAGGCAGTACAGACGGTGCTACTCATAAAGAGATTTAAAAACTCTAAAAGCAATTAGTAAGCAGTAAGTAGTAAGTGGTAAAAAGTGAAGATAAAAGACAATAGAAAAAAGACAAAAGGATTGCCACGCCCTCCTGCGTCGGGCTCGCAATGACGGTGCAGGTAATCAAGTTCTGATTTTAACGAAAAACGAGTAACCAGTAACCAGTAATCAGCACCAAATAATTATGCCATTTCATATAACCATTCTTGATATTATTGATATAGTTCTTGTAGCGACTGTGCTCTTCCAGTTATACCGGCTTATAAGAGGTACTGCCGCTTTAAGTATCTTCCTGGGAATATTCTTTATATATATCTTCTGGATTATCGTAAAGGCGCTGAACATGGAACTTATGAGCGCATTGCTCGGACAGGTGATCGGAGTTGGTGTAATAGCTATAATTATTGTTTTTCAACAGGAGGTAAGGAGGTTTTTGCTTGTGCTGGGAAACAAGTATATAACACGGAGCAGATTTTCATTCGGACGGCTGTTTTCTCTGGTCACAGATGAACATGGAAGTCCGAGAGAGGCTGAGGAGATAGTAAAAGCATGCGAAAGACTATCGTCGCAAAAAACAGGAGCTCTGATTGTGATTGGCCGGAAAAGCAGTCTTGATCTTTTTTCTGAAGGAGGAGAAATTCTAAAGGCCAGGATAAGTGCTGAATTACTGGAAACAATATTCTTCAAGAATACTCCCCTGCATGACGGAGCTGTACTTATCCAGGGCGGTTTGATCCTGGCTGCCAGATGCCCGTTGCCAACAACCGAACAAGTCACTTTGCCTACCCGTTTTGGTATGCGTCACAGAGCCGCAATAGGTATGTCGGAACACTCTGATTCTCTTATCATTGTTATTTCAGAAGAGTCAGGATTCATTTCAGTTGTCGATACCGGAGAGATAAGGGAGAATGTAACGCCAAATGATTTGAGGAATATCCTGCTGATGGAGAAGGTCTGGTAAATCCTTACCCTAAATCGAAAACTTATCAAATTAATTAGATCTCTCTTGTTTGACATTTATCATTTTAAAATGTAAATTTGATCTGGTAGAATGTCTGTCTAAAAAGCCAAAGCCATGAGATCTAAATTTCTGAAACTAAACAGCCGCGATTTTATTAATGGATTGATCATAGCCATTTTTTGCACCTTCATAACAGGTTTTTATCAGCTTATCGCCAACGGTGGTATTATTAACTGGATGACAGTCAAGCCCGTAGTTATTGCAGCAATAGGTTCAGGAGTTGCCTACCTTACTAAGAATCTTCTTACCAACTCTAAAGGGGAGTTTATGAGGAGAGAGAGATAGATGGCCTCATCCCCTCCCGGAATCTTACGAACTCACCCCCCATCCCCCTCTCTGCTTTGCAAAGAGGGGGTGTAATACCTTGAATATTAGAAAATTCCCCCTCTTTACGAAGTAGAGAGGGGGAACACAAGGGGGTGAGTACATTTATTTAAAACCCATACTTCATCAGTGTCTCAGCATCCTTAATATAAATGCTGTTCCCTGAGATTACAGGATATGAATAAATTGGAGTATCTGCGACTTTATATTTGATAACTTCTGAATATGCTTTTGCATCGGGTTTCAGAACTAACAGGTTATCTGTACTTGTTAAACCTATTATTACTGAACCGCAGTCCACTATAGTAGAAAAATCGCTGTTAACAGAATTATCTATCCAGGCTGTTTGTCCGGTGGCCGCATTAATGCAATAAATTCTTTTCTGATCGGTAAAACCATAAAGGAATCCATCTTTCAGGATTGGTGTATTCCATTTCGCACCAACTTCAGCATTGCTCCACAGTTCTTTTGTTATGTAATCATTCCCTGATTTCTCTACTTTAATGGCCTTTGTTCCGGTACCCTGGCCTGACAGATAAATTGTTTGTCCGTCGATATACGGACTTACACAATTATAAAACCTCTGCTGAACGGGAGTTGCGATCTGCCAGAGCTGTTTACCATCTGCCAAACCAAGCGCCATAATATTTTTTTCTGTGATAACAATCAGAAGTTTCTTCCCTTCTACAGTCATGACCGATGGCGACGAGTAGGATGGACCCTCACCTGTCCATTTCCATTCTTCATTACCTGAGTTGAGGTCTAAGGCTATAACCTGACCATCATCCTTTTTCCCAATATGCACAATACACATTCCGTCGGCGATTATAGGTGAAGCACCTGTAAAGAAGGCTGGAAATGCATTTGTCGGATTATCTTTTCTCCATATCAGTTTTCCGGTTGCTGCATCGAGGCATGACAGAATACCTGCGGCTCCGAATGTGACAATCTTTCCGTTTGAAACTGCAGGAGTTCCCCTTGGTCCAGGATGTTGTGATGCAGATGGTCCGGTAACCGCCATTGAAGGATAAGAGGTTTTCCACAACTCTTTTCCTGTTGCTGCATCGACACAAAGTATAACCTCCTGATCGCCCTGCCGTGTATTAAGATAAATTTTATTTCCTACAAGGACGGGAGTGGCATCACTAAAGCCTACTGTTACTTTCCATTCCTGTTTAAGATCTACCGGCCATGCACTTGGCGCTTTGAAACCGGTTACTTTACTGTCGCGGTTCATTCCTCGCCATTGGGGCCAGTCCTGTGAAAAGGAGTTAGATGAACTTAAAACTAAAAGTGTGACTAATACACTGGTTATCAATCTTATTTTTTTCATGGCTTGATGTTTTTGGTCATAAAAGATACTATATTGTAAATTTACTTTTTAATCTGCTTAAATGCAAAAAAAGGCTTAAATTGCCATTATTAATCTTGTTTTATACTTATTGACTACCAGGCTTGCTATAAAAACAAGAATTGCAGAATGATCACTTCATTTAACAGAAAAAGTGGCATGAAAGCAGAATCAGAAAAAAAGAAATCCCAAAATCCGGGGTCTATAAATAAAAAATCATTTGAAAATATTCCTGAGATTAATAAAATATTTTTTGAAAACAGCCTCGATGCTATGATGATCGGCTCGCAGGATGGGAGAATCTTTAAAGCCAATCCTGCTGCGTGCAGGATGTTGGGTTTTAGTGAAAAAGAGATATGTAAGCTGGGCAGAAAAGGTATAGTTGAACAAACTCCTCAACTGATTGAAGCTGTCAGAAAACGTAAAGAATTTGGTAATTTTTTTGGTGAACTGACATTAATTAAAAAAGATGGAACTCTTTTCCCGGGTGAAGTATCTTCATCCGTTTTCATAAATTCTGATGGAAGGGAATTCACAACACTGATTGTAAGAGATATAACTGAACGAGTAAACGCCGAAAATAAGCTAAGAATCTCTGAGGAAGAATACCGTGCCCTTTTCGAAAATTCATTAATGGGTATATCCCAGGCTTATGCCGACGGTAGATTTATAAGGATAAATAAAGCTTATGCAGATATGTATGGTTATCCCGATATATCCACAATGATTAGCGAACTGACTCAGGGTTCAAAAATGCTATACTCAAATCCTGGGGACAAGCAAAAGGTTTTGGAACTTCTTGATAAATATGGTTTCATGGTACCGACCGAATTTGAATTGAACAGGCGAAACGGAGAAAAATTCTGGGCCCTGGTCAGTGCAAAACATGTAAAGGACAGTGAGGGAAAATTGCTATATCTTCAGGCAGAACATATTGATATTACTAATCTGAAAAAATTGGAAAAGGAAAGGTATGAAGCCTCTTTTTATGCCAGAAACCTCATTGAAGCAAGTCTTGATCCTCTTGTGACGATCAATACTGAAGGAAAAATTACTGATGTAAATTTGGCGACCGAGCAGATTACCGGGTTAGAAAGAGAGATGCTTATTGGAACTGACTTTGCCGACTACTTTACCGACCCGGAGAAAGCACAAGAGGGATATAAAACTGTTTTTAAAAATGGAATCGTCAGGGATTTTCCACTCTCTATACTTAATACGAACGGAAGGGAAATAGAGGTTTTATATAACGCGACACTCTTTAAAAATGAATCGGGAGAGGTTCAGGGTGTTTTCGCTGCTTCCCGCGACATTACGGACTGGAAGATAATGGAGGAAGAACTTCTTAAGTCCAAGGAGTTGCTTGAGAAGTTGAATCAACATTTGGTGGAAGTGATAGAAAATGAGAGGAATCAGATTGCGCTGAACCTTCATGATGATCTTGGTCAGAAACTTACAGCCATAAATCTTGATATTGCCTGGCTGAAAAGCAGGATTGGAGTTCAGTCGAAAACCGTACGGGAAAAATTTGAAGAGATGAGCAGTATGATAAAAGAGACAGTTGAGAGTATCAGAGAGACCTCTTCATTGCTGCGACCTGCCATATTATTCGACCTTGGGTTGGTTCCGGCTATCAAATCACATCTTGGAAAATTTGAAAAACAAACCGGTATAAAATGTCACTTTTATTTTAAACCTGAGGAATTTGATATCGAGGACCGTGTCGCCTTAATACTTTACAGAATACTTCAGGAATCATTAACGAATATAGCAAGACACTCGGGCGCATCAGCAACTGAAATTGAGCTTTCTATCCGCAAGAATAAAATTGAGATGATTATTACAGATAACGGATCAGGAATTGCAAAGGATAAAGTTACTTCTTTGGAATCAATGGGAATAGCTGGTATGAAAGAAAGAGTAAAATCGGTTAATGGCGAAATAATTATAAAGGGTGAAACCGGAGCAGGAACCCGGATAAAAGTTATAATTCCAATAATAAAAGAAAAAGTCGATGATTAAAGTGCTTATTACAGACGATCACCCGGTTGTCAGACGCGGGATCAGGCAGATTCTTGAAGATGATGAAAGAATCGGTCCTGTTCAGGAAGCCGGTGATGGAAAGGAATTGTTTGAAAAATTAAAGGAACAATCGTTTGATGTCATACTTCTAGATATTTCTCTTCCGGGCCGGAGTGGTCTTGATATGATAAGTCAGATTAAAAGGACCCGGCAATCTGCCGCAGTACTTATATTGAGTATACATTCGGAAGCAATGTATGCTATCAAAGCATTGAAATCAGGAGCAGCAGGTTATCTTACAAAAACGAGCGCTCCCGAAGAACTTATATCAGCAATTATTAAAGTCTCGAAGGGAGAAAGATACATATCACCATCACTTGCTGATGCGATGGCTGAAAGTCTTATCTCCGGTTCAGAAAAGCCTCTTTATCAATTACTTTCTGCCAGGGAACTTGAAGTTTTGCAGCTTTTTGCCGAAGGTAAGAAAGTTGTTCAGATCGCTTCTGAACTATCTCTTAGTCCAAAAACTATCGGTACCTACCGGGAAAGATTACTTGAAAAGCTAAAACTTCATACAACAGCTGAACTCATCAGGTATGCTATTATGGAGGGGATTGGGAGGCAGAAATGAAGTAAGACAGGGCGAAGCCCTAGACCTTGAGATCGTTCCTGTAGTCCAAACCCCTACAAAACAATCAGGTTTTCGCCTATAACTATACACATTTTAAATAGTTAACTTTCAGAAATTGTGATTGGTTCTGAAATGTTTTTTAATTGAGCTGAAACTAAATATTTATTAAGATTCTTTTAAAAGTGTAAAATAAACACTTATAAAGGGCATTAAATTCAAAAATCTTAAAAAGTTGAACTCAGATTTTTCGTTATGGGCAAAACTAATATTAACCCTGATATTAAAAAAACCTTTCCCTGGAGACTGGCAGTGATTTTCCTTTTGTTTTCTTTTGTTATTATCATTATGGGCATTTATTATTACCGTTATGAGAGAAACAGAATCTTTGCGGAACAGGAAAACAACCTTTCAGCTATTGCCACACTGAAGATCGGACAGATACAACAATGGCATTCGGAACGGCTTAGAGATGCTTTTGTCATCAGAGATAACAGGCTGTTTATCAGGAGTATTGAGCAATATCTATACGATAAAAACGCAGGGTTAAAAGATGAACTTCTTTACTGGATGCAATCAGTCAGCAGAGGGACTGATTACTTCAATGTTTTACTCACTGACACAACTTTTAAAGTCAGGTTATCGGTTTTAAAATCTGATACTGTTGCGGGAGAAGTGATCGAACACGATCTCCGGCATGTATTGAAGGAACAGAATATCATTATGACCGACCTTCACAAGTCAAGCTATGTCAGCAATGTCCATATGGATATACTTGTCCCGCTTTATGAATATCTGCAAAAAAAGAGGATACCAGTGGGCGTTATAATTCTTCGTATAGATCCTGAAAAGACTCTTTTCCCGTTGATCCAGTCGTGGCCGACACCAAGCAAAAGCTCTGAGACTCTCCTGATACGCAAGGAAGGTGACAGTGTAATGTTCCTTAACGAATTGAGGCACAGACATAATACTTCTCTCAATCTCAGTCTTCCATTAATTGTATCACTGCCTGCTTCAATGGCCGCAAATGGTGTTACAGGACTGGTAGAAGGGCTGGATTACAGGAATGTACCAGTCGTTGCCTGGCTGGCCAATGTGCCGGGTTTCCCCTGGTATATGGTTGCCAAAACGGATAAGGAAGAGATTTTATCGCCACTTAAGAAGTATGTCTTTCTGATTATTCTGATAGTTGCACTTCTTGTTCTTATAAATGCTTCAATATTTGGATTCTGGATATGGCAACAGAGGATAAAATTTTACAGGAGCCAGCTTAAAAATGAAGTTTCATTACGCGAAAGCGAGATGAAATTTCGGCAGACCTTCGACCTGTCGCCTATTGGAATTGTTATGGTAGGGCTGGATAAAAAGTTCCTACGCTGTAATGATTCATTCTCGAAGTCTCTCGGTTTTAATATGAAAGAACTGGCAGGAAAAACTATTGCTGATGTGACTCATCCCGAAGATATCAGCATCGGGATGGATGATATGATGGCTATTGCCAAAGGAGAACTTGAAACTTCTCATGTTCAGAAAAGGTATTTAAGAAAAGACGGAGAGATTGTTTGGGGCGATGTTTTGATTTCACTCATAAGAAATAATTCAGGGGAACCTCAATATTTTCTGGCTATTATCCAGGATATTACAGAGAGCAAGAAAATAGTTGAGGCCCTGCGTGAAAGCGAGGAACGATTCCGGAGCCTTTATGAAAATGTCACAATTGGTATATACCGAACCACCCTTGAGGGTCGAATAATGATGGCAAACCCCGCAATGGTGAGCATGCTGGGATTTGACACCTTTGAACAACTCGCAAATCGCAATCTGCAGCAGGAAGGATATGAACCCGATTATCCCAGGTCGAAATTTCTGGAGACTATTGAAAAGGATGGCAGAATCATAGGTCTGGAGTCAGCCTGGAACAGGAGGAACGGAAAGGCGCTGATTGTAAGAGAAAGTGCTAATGCAGTACGGGATGCCAAGGGGAGAATTCTTTACTTTGATGGAACTGTTGAAGATATTACCGATCGTAAAAAAATCGAGGAAGCTTTACGTGAAAATGAAAAAAGATTAAGAGAAGCTCAGGATATGGCTCATCTCGGTTTCTGGCTCTGGGATATTAAAACGGGTGAAGTTGAATGGTCTGACGAAGTATATAAAATATTCTGTCTCGATCCTGCAACATTCAAGCCACAAATAAATTCTATTCTTGAACTATCGCCTTGGCCGGAGGAGAATCAGCGCGACAAAGAACTGATCAACAGGGCGATTGAATCTCACAACCCTGGCACCTATGAACAAAGGTTTATGCGTCCCGATAAGAGTATTGGATATTACTACTCAACCTTCAGAGGCAGTTATGATGATGAAGGTGACCTGATATCGATTGTCGGAACAATCCTTGATATAACTGAACGTAAGCTTGCAGAAGATGCATTACGCGAGAGTGAAGACAAATTCAAATACGTTTTCGACCATTCTTTAATTGCGAAGTCAATTACTCTTCCTTCCGGTGAGATCAATGTTAACAGGGCTTTTTGCGATGTGCTTGGGTACCAACCCGAAGAACTTAAAAAAATGAACTGGGCTGACATTTCACATCCCGATGATATTAAACTGACTAATGATTCCCTGAATTTAATTCTCTCAGGTAAAAAGGATTCGGTGCGGTTCACCAAGAGATATATCCATAAGAACGGTTCTATAGTATGGGCAGATGTAGGCACATCACTGCGCCGTGATGCCAATAATAACCCGCAGTATTTTATGACTTCGGTAAACGACATTACTGAACGTAAGACAGCAGAGGATGAATTGCTTATGCAGAGCGAGATTATGAGTCATATGGCTGAAGCTGTCTATCTGGTTAGGATGGAGGATGGAATTATTGTATTTGCAAATTCAAGATTCGAAGAACTTTTTGGATATGCGCCAGGGGAGATGACCGGCAAACCAGTTTCAATTGTAAATGCGCCTACTGATAAAAGTCCTGTAGAGATTGCAACAGAAATTATAGGTGAGCTCGAGAAAAATGGCTTCTGGACAGGTGAGGTCTTGAATCTTAAAAAAGATGGAACAGTTTTTTGGAGCCATGCCAATGTTGCTATTTTTGACCATTCAAAATTTGGGAAAGTTCTTGTTTCAGTCCAACAGGATATTACAGAACGTAAAAACGCAGAATCTCAGATAAAGAAGTTAAATGAAGACCTCGAGAATCGTGTAATTCAGAGAACAGAACTTCTCGAAGCTGCCAACAAAGAGCTTGAAGCATTCAGTTATTCCGTCTCCCACGATCTCAGGGCCCCTTTGCGTTCGGTCCATGGGTTTACAAAAATCCTGCTTGAAGATTACGAAGCAAACCTCGATGATGAAGGTAAAAGGATATGTGGAATTATTTCCTCGAGCGCCACGAAAATGGGTGAACTCATCGACGACCTCCTGAGTTTTTCCAGAATAGGCAGGAGCACACTGAGTTCTTCTGAGATAGACATGAAAAGGATAGCGAAAGTGGTCTTTGAAGGGATGACATCTCCCACTGAAAGAAAAAGAATAAAACTGAATATTGGTAAACTTCAAAAAGCCTTTGGCGATATTACTTTATTTGGCCAGGTCTGGACTAATCTGATATCCAATGCTATAAAATACTCATCTAAAAATGATGTTTCTGAAATAAGTATTGGTTCGAAAATAGCCGGGAATATGATTATCTACTTTATAAAAGATAACGGCGTCGGATTTGACATGCAATATGCACATAAGTTATTCGGTGTATTTCAGCGTTTACACAGTGAAGCTGATTTTGAAGGAAACGGAGTCGGGTTGGCAATTGTTCAGAGGATTATTTTAAAACACGGAGGTAATGTATGGGCGGAAGGTGAAGAAGAGAAAGGGGCGACGTTCTATTTCAGCCTGCCGGCTGAAGGCGACGGGCAACGGGCAACAGGCAACAGGCAAATAAAAAACCAGACGCCGGATGCCCGACGCCTGACGCCTGACGCACGACGCCAATAAAAATTGTATTCATTTTACTAATAATGACATACCATGGAAGACTTTAATGCAGTTGAAATTCTGATTGTTGAGGACAATCCTCGTGATGCTGAGCTGACTCTTCGGGCACTGAAGAAAAACAACCTGGCAAATAATATCCTGGTGGCAAAGGATGGAGCTGAAGCTCTTGATTTTTTCTTCTGCCGAGGAAAATTTGAAAAAAGGACATTTACAAACCCGCCAAAAGTAGTTCTTCTGGATCTAAAACTTCCCAAGGTAAGCGGACTTGAGGTTCTGAAAATTGTAAAAGGGGATAAGCGCACTTCAAATATCCCTATTGTTGTTGTAACCTCTTCGAAACAGGAACCTGATATGAAGGAAGCGTACGCGCTTGGGGTAAACAGTTATGTAGTAAAACCGGTAGATTTTGACCAGTTTATTAATGCAATGAGCAGCCTGGGGTTGTACTGGCTGCTGGTTAATGAACCGTTGAAATAAGTTGAAATAGTTGGAAATAAGTAGAAATAAGTTGATATGGGATGATTTGTTCCGTAACAAATTGCAGATGAAACCTATTAAACAGATATAAACTATGCGCAACATGTCAGGTAAGCTGAAAATATTGTTTGTGGAAGATGTTCTTTTTGATGCGGAATTGATATGGCGCGAAATTGAGAAAAATAAGATCTTTTTCTCAAAAGAACTGGTTGACAAAAGAGAAACTTATCTCGAATACCTTAAAGACTTTGAGCCCGATCTGATAATTTCCGATTACAGTCTGCCTCAGTTTGATGGAATGACAGCCCTATTGCTTCGGAATGAACTTGCTCCCTTGGTCCCTTTTATTCTCGTGACTGGCTCGGTAAATGAAGAAGTTGCTGTGGAATGCATGAAAGCAGGAGCCGATGATTATATACTTAAAGAAAATCTTTCGCGCCTGGGACCTGCAATTATCAATTCGATAAAAAAGTCAAAACTCTCAAAAGAGAAGATAGCTGCTAAAGAAGAATTGCAAAAGAGTGAGATGAGGCTGCAAAAAGCTCAGGTAATTGCTCATGTCGGCAACTGGGAGCTTGATCTTTCAAGAGGAACGATGTGGGGCTCTGATGAGGCTTTAAGGATCTATGGCCTGAACCAGGAAACTCATGAAATTCCGTTTGAGTTTGCCAGGATGGTCCCACTTTCTGAATACAGGGCTATGCTTGATGAGGCTTTGGATCGCTTATTAAAATATAATGAGCCATATGATATAGAATTTAAACTAAAGCGGGAAAATGACGGAGAGATAAGATGGGTCCATTCAAAAGCTGAGCTGATATTTGAGACTGATGGTGAGCAGGTAAAAGTAGCAGGTGTTCTTCAGGATATTACCGACCGTAAATATTCGGATGAAGCAGCAAAACATGAAAGGAGAACCCTGCGTACACTTATCGATAACCTTCCTAATCAAATTTATGTCAAGGATAAAGAATGCAGAAAAGTGATTGCCAATAAAGCAGATGTGGAGAATATTGGCAAGACAAAAGAATCAGAAGTTCTTGGAAAGACTGATATTGAGTTATTTCCGGGTCATATTGGTGAGCGTGGTTACGCCGAAGATAAAGAGATCCTCAAAACCGGCAAACCCATTTTTGATCTTGAAGAGGAATTCATTAATGCAGATGGAATAAAACGCTGGCTTCTGACAACAAAGATTCCGCTTAGAGATAAAGACGGGAATGTCAATGGTTTGGTTGGGATAGGACATGATATCACGGAACGGAAACATATTATTGAAGAACTGATAAGGGCAAAAGAAAAAGCTGAGGAGAGCGACAGGCTTAAAACTGCGTTCCTGCATAATATATCTCATGAGATCAGGACACCAATGAATGCTATTGTAGGATTTTCGGCCCTTCTTGGCGAACCCGACATTGATGAAAAGGTACGCCCCTCCTACATTGAAGTGATAATGCAAAGCAGTAATCACCTGCTTTCAATAATCAGTGATATTGTTGACATTTCAAATATTGAAGCTAATATCATCAAAACACTCAAAAATGAAGTAAATATTAACTCAATTCTGAAATCATTGTATAATCAGTTCATTCATAAAGCCGATGAAAAGAAAATCAGCCTGATCTGCGAAAAGGGATTGTCCGATTCTGAGGCCTTAATTTTTACAGACAGTACCAAACTAAACCAGATCCTTTCAAACCTCGTAAGCAATGCATTGAAATTCACAGATAGTGGACAGGTTAGAATATGGTACAGAATTAAGGACAGGTATCTGGAATTTGGTGTCTCGGATACCGGCATTGGAATTTCCCCGGAGCATCAGGATAGGGTCTTTAACAGGTTCTACCAGGTGCAGAACAACATAACAAGGCTTTATGAAGGAACCGGACTTGGTCTCGCTATATCAAAAGCATATGTTGAACATTTGGGAGGAAAGATATGGCTCTTCTCTGAACCGGGAATAGGAACATCTTTCTTTTTTACAATTCCTTATGAAAAACGGGAAGCTAAAGGTATTCTGGTTTATGATAAAGATCCTCCTGACAGATTTGTATTCCAGGTCAAGAAAGTTATACTGGTTGCTGAGGATGTGGAAAGCAATTTCAAGCTGATCAGATACTTTCTTAATGACTCAAATGCAGAAGTTCTTCATGCTTACAACGGAAAAGAGGCTGTTGAAAAGTGTCTTTCTTCCGAACATATTGATCTCGTCCTTATGGATATAAAAATGCCTGTTATGGATGGTTATACTGCAGTAAAGCTTATAAGGGAAAAGAACATTTCAATTCCTATAATTGCACAGACAGCTTATGCCGACGATAAGGAGAAAGCTATTGAATGCGGGTGTACCGGTTTCATATCAAAACCCTTTGATAGAAAAGGTCTATTTAAAGTTTTATGTGAGTTTATTTAATGAATAGTTACTTGTTGCCTGGTGCTGGTTTCTGGTTAAAATCAGAACTTGATTACTTGCAATGTCATTGCGATCCCGCAAAGCGGGAGAAACAATCGCCTGTCTTTTCTACCTACCTATTACTACAAACATAGTATCAAAATTTATTAAGAAAATCAATAACCATGTCTTCATCATTTGTGTAAGTTTTTGACTCAATAGTATTGTTAATCAGTTCTTTTTTATTTGGAAACAATTTTATAAGAGATTTTTTTGTGAGCTGGATCTGATGAAATGTGCTGTCGGCGTTCATAATGTAATACTTGTAATATGTAGTGTATTCATCATATCGCCTGTCTGCGCCATAAACAGCTTTATAGTCAGCTTCGATAAGTTTCTTAATTGGCATTTTTATAAACTGATATTGTCCATCTTTCAGAACCGGGAAGAATCTGTGTTCTTTAAAATCTTTCACAAATTTATTTCCGCTTGCAGTTCTGAATATCATCTCTTTTCCATCCCGATTGCTTTGAGATTCTGTTCTGCTGTCAGCACCGTCTGAAAGAGTGTACTTCCCTGTGGGTAGACTTTGATGACTGTATGAATCAAAAGAAAAAAAATTGACAGCTTTTTCGTATGATATTTTCAGATAAAAGTAAATCAGCCTAATATGTAAAATTAAAGAAATTTATTAAGAAATTATATTACGGTGCTCTGCACCTTTGATTACTTTTATAAACTGTTTTCTACAAATATTTCGCAGCTCTGCTGCTTCACTCAAGTTTTGGATGATCATCTGTACATCCAAGTATGTTAGGACAATAGTTGTGCGAGGTCGTAAGGTGCAGAGCACCGGAATATTTGTAGCGGAAAGTCAATGGAATATGGTCAAAGGTGCAACGCACCGAAATATTTTACAAAAGTATTAATTGTTGTCATTATAGGTGCAGTGCATTCCATTATTTTTGAAAAATCTTTACGATCTTTGGAACTTATTGTTTAAAGTATTTGAAATTTTATCAATCGACCAGTATGAAAAAATTAACTGTAACTATTATGGTACTTATAAGTTTCTTCGGTTTAATGGGCAGTAAGAGCGCATCGGATCCCACAACCTGGAGCAGTAAACAAGTTGATAAATGGTTCGCTAAAGGAGAATGGTCACAAGGCTGGACTGTTACTCCGGATGCCTCAATAAATAAAAGAGAATTAGCAATTTCATATTTTAAAAACAAAGAAAGATGGACAAAAGCTTTTAAATTCTTAAAAAGCAATGATTTGACAAAACTTGAGTTGAAACGATATGATATTGATGATGATAATCTTTTTGCAACAGTAAGCGAGTATCAAAGTAAAAATGAAGAATCGGCAAAATTTGAAGCTCACAGGAAGTACATTGATATACAGTATGTGATCAGCGGTAAAGAGATTATGAATATAGCTCCTATAACAACTGTAAAGGAAGTCCTTAATCCATATGATGCAACAAAGGACATTGAGTTTGTAACAGTCAATAATATAGCAAATTACAAAGCGAGTCCCTCCAATTATTTTATCTTCTTTCCGACTGATGCACATCGTCCGGGTTTGAAAGACGGTGCAAACTCCCCGGT
>Ga0208079_1000467_pt1 | contig 22211 bp, 18 predicted proteins | sample NGESurdeep092012_5_FD_184474 | JGI IMG/M metagenome (GOLD analysis project Ga0208079, IMG submission 184474) | Arctic peat soil microbial communities from Barrow, Alaska - NGEE Surface sample 210-2 deep-092012 (SPAdes) | ecosystem: Environmental > Terrestrial > Soil > Wetlands > Peat ... | reverse complement strand
GCTCTGCCGTTTTGGCTGAAGTTCGCACCATTTCGGGGTTGCCCTCGCTCCGTAACTTAAATCATTCTCTTCTGGTTCCCAATTTCTAGAATCTTATGTAGTCTTTTGGATTTTGGAATCATTCATAAAATGAGCAAATACTAAAGATGATTTTTGACAAAAATCAACTAGTTTTGCATGTCAAATGAAATAAGATTGAAAAAGGTTGACAAATTTTTATTAAAATCATTTATAGGGCCACTGATACTCACATTCTTTATTGTGCTTATCATACTCATTCTGCAATTCCTGTGGATGTATGTAGACGAACTTGCAGGTAAAGGCCTTGATTTTAAAATACTTAGCGAACTTCTTTATCATTTTGCCCTTACCTTTGTACCGACCGCTCTTCCTCTTGGAATTCTTCTGGCGTCTCTGATGACATTTGGAAATATGGGAGAATTCAGTGAATTATCAGCCCTCAAATCTTCGGGGATACCTCTTCAGAGGATTATGCGTCCTTTAGTTGTACTTATTGGAATAATTGCCATTATTTCCTTCTTTTTTTCAAATAACGTTCTTCCATACTCCACAGAAAAGGCAAGGACACTTCTCTGGGACATCCGGCGTAAGAAACCTGACATCAATATACAGGCCGGAACATTCTACAACGGTGTACCGGACTTCAGTATTAAAATAGCTAAAAAAGATCCAGTTACGAACCTCATGTACAACCTTATTATTTACGACCATCGTGAGAGAAGAGGAAACTACTCGGTGATCCTGGCTGACTCAGGATACATGCGGTTAACTCATGATGAGACAGGTTTGATAATGACCCTTTACAGCGGTCATGGCCATACTGAACTGGTAGAAAAAACAAATAACCCCTCATTAAAAAAATACCCTGCCAGAACAGATGTCTTTAAGGAACAGACCATAGTTATCCCACTGACGGGTTTCGATCTGCAACGCAGTGAAGAAGGTCTTTTCAAATCGGGTCCGGCAATGCTGAACATATCACAATTAACTTTTACTATTGACTCTCTTAATAAGAAACATATAAATAAACTTGATAATGAATTTAAGGATTTCAAGAACTTAAGGCTTTATCCTGTAAGAAACTACAAACCCTCTAACAATAATCAAAACGCAAAAACAGACTCACTAAATAAAGTGCTAAAATTCGATACTAAGGCCCTTTTCGATTCATTAAAAGTCATGGACAAAAGGACAGTTCTCGCAAAAGCCATTGAGAGTCTGAAAGAGGGCAATGGAGTGGTAGTCGAAAAAAATGAATCTCAACGATATGAGATCAAGGCGATAAAAAAATATGAGGTCGAATGGAACAAGAAACTCACAATGTCTTTCGCATGCCTTGTTTTCTTTTTTATTGGCGCCCCTCTTGGTGCAATAATAAGGAAGGGCGGATTGGGAACTCCTGCAGTAATTTCTATTTTGTTTTTTGTTATATATTATGTTATATCGATTTCGGGTCAGAAGCTCGTTGAAGAGGATGTTATCGGAACTTTTGCCGGAATGTGGGCAGCTTCATATATTTTATTGCCGATAGGGATTTTCCTGACTTATAAGGCTACTACAGACTCGGTTATTTTGAACATTGAAACATATCTTATGTTCTTTAAAAAGATTAAGGATTTTTTATACAGTATTTTCATAATTGATACCCGTAAGAATTCGGTAAAAGATTAAAAAATATTCTGATGAATGATATTATTCTGAACACTATCGAAGAGGCAATTGAGGATATTAAACTTGGGAAACTTCTTATTGTCGTTGATGATGAGGATCGCGAGAATGAAGGCGATTTCATCTGTTCTGCTGAACTGATAACCCCTGAAATAGTCAATTTCATGGCCAAACATGGCCGTGGACTTATCTGTGCTGCTTTGCCGGAAGAGAGATGTGAAGAGCTTGACCTCAATCTTATGGTGGGTAACAATACCTCAATCCATGAGACACAGTTTACTGTAACCGTGGATTTACTTAATAAAGATACAACCACCGGAGTATCAGCTTTTGACAGGGCTCTGACAATTAAATCACTCGTTGATCCGGCAACAAAACCAACGGACCTGGGACGACCCGGACATATCTTTCCTTTAAAAGCTAAATCTAAGGGTGTTTTGAGAAGGGCTGGACATACAGAAGCTGTGGTAGATCTTACACGATTTGCCAATCTCCATCCCGGAGGTGCACTTGTGGAGATAATGAATGATGATGGGTCCATGGCAAGATTACTCGATCTGGTGAAAATCAGGGAAAAATTTGGTATAAAAATTATTGCAATTAAAGACCTTATAACTTACACTCTTGAACGCGATTCAATAATTGAAAAGGGAGAAAGGGTAAGTCTTCCGACCGAAAGAGGCGATTTTGAGTTTATCCCCTTCCGCCAAACAAGCAATGGAATTGAACATGCCGCACTGGTAAAAGGAAAATGGACAAAGGATGAGCCGGTACTTGTCAGACTTCATTCTTCATGCTTCACAGGTGATATTTTTGGATCGATGCGTTGTGACTGTGGTCCCCAACTACAAAAAGCTATGTCGATGGTTGAAGCTGAAGGAAAAGGTGTGGTCATTTATCTTAGTCAGGAAGGAAGAGGCATTGGACTTCTCAACAAGATAAAAGCATACAAGCTTCAGGATGAGGGCATGGATACGGTACAGGCAAATATTAAACTAGGATTTGCCGAAGATGAACGGGACTATGGTGTTGGTGCCAGTATTATGCGTGAACTTGGATTGGGCAAAGTTCGACTTATCTCAAATAATCCGGTAAAAAGAGCAGGATTGGAAGGTTACGGCATAAAAATTGTTGAAACAATCCCTCTGGTTATCGAATCAAATCCCCACAACAGGTTCTATCTCGAAACAAAAGCTAATAAAATGGGACACAACTTGTCGCGTTATAAACACATCGTGAAAGAATAAAATTTATTATTATATTTGTGTGATAATAAACCATTTATGAAAAATCTCAGGATAGTATTTATGGGAACACCTGAGTTTGCAGTTGCAACACTTGGCTCACTGCTCATGAATGGCATAAATGTAGTTGCTGTAGTCACCAGTCCTGATAAACCTTCCGGACGTGGCAGGAAGATAACAAAATCGGCAGTTAAGGATTTTGCTGAGTTCAGCAATCTCCCTTTGCTTCAACCTTCAAATCTCAAAGATCAGGATTTTATTGATACTCTGAAGAAATTAGAAGCTGATCTTTTCATTGTTGTAGCCTTCAGAATGCTTCCGGAAGAAGTCTGGAAAATACCTGCACTGGGTACAATTAATCTACACGCATCCCTGCTTCCTGATTATCGCGGTGCAGCTCCCATAAATCATGTCATAATAAATGGAGAAACACGAACAGGAATCACAACTTTTTTTATAGACGAAAAGATAGATACAGGGAATATACTTCTAAGAGAAGAAGTACAGATTTTTCCCTTTGAAAATGCAGGCGATCTTCAAGACAGGCTCATGAAACAAGGAGCCTTACTTGTAATAAAAACACTTGCCAATATTATGGAAAATAAAATAAAGGTTCTCCCTCAGACAAAACTAATTGATCAGCACAAACCTCTGAAACTTGCACCGAAGATCCATCCCGGAGATTGTATTATTAATTGGAATAATGAAACTCTTAAAGTTCATAACCTGGTAAGGGGCCTAGCTCCTTACCCATGTTCCAAATCTTGGTTCAGAAGTGATTCCACAACAATCTCTTTTAAAATTTTCGAGAGCTATCCGGAAATTGAAGAGCACTCTTTCAAACCCGGAACAATATTCTCAGATGAAAAAAACTATATCAGGATCAGCTGCAAGGATGGATTTTTAAGTATCTCAAGTCTCCAACTTGAAGGAAAGAAACGGATGACAACAGTTGAATTCCTAAGGGGATTTAAAATAAAAAATGTCACAATCATGGCTAATCAACAGGTTTGATATTCCTGAGCCAGATCTTTTTCCCGGCATCGGGTTCAGTACCATCAGCCATCATGTTCATCTCATAAAGCTTCTTCACTTTTATTCCGTATCGCTGCGAAATCTGGTACATTGTATCTCCGGCCACCGTTGTATAATAGTCTTTCCCTGGTTCTGACCTGTCCCTCTTGGGTTGAAGATACAGTATCTGACCGGGGGTAAGAGTAAAATCGTTTTTTAATTCGTTATATTTAGACAATTCCCATCTCAGCAGTTGAAATTCATTTTCAAGCTTTTCTCTGGTATCACCATCTTTAACTATTATATACTGAATTCTATTATTTTCCATAACTCTTGGTGCCCGGGCCAGTACCGCCATGTTTACAGAAGGGTATTTTAAGGTTTTTTTAGTACTGTCTGCTGCATGACTCGTTAAAGGTTCCTTTATAGAATCATTTTCCCGAGGGGGCAGGATAGGTGCAACATACCCCCGGTCAAAATACCACAGGTTATTTTCCTCAATAGTTCTGATAAGCATATTTGCGTAATCAGGATTGGTAGCATAACCGGCCTTCTTCAAGCCATGCGCCCAGGCTTTGTAATCGGTTGAATTAAAACTGAAGAGGAAACTATAACGTGGTACTGATTTTAAAAAATCCGAATGGTCATAAAAAGACTCCTCTGGTCTGCCATACTTTCTGAAACACTCATTCCTTCTGTTATCATCATGTCTTATTGTAGGTCCTGTCCAGTCGTCATGACACTTTATTCCAAAATGATTATTACCCTGACGGGCAAGAGCGCTGTGCCCACAATCAGACTCAATTATGCCCTGTGCCAAAGTAATACTTGCCGGAATGCCTGTTCTTTTCATCTCAGTGATTGCCAGGTCCTTATATGAATTCACATAATCATTAACCGATTGAACAGGGGTTGATGTTGAAATAAGTGGTTTGTAAGCTTTGCATGAAAACAGGCTTAGTAACAAAACCAAATTTAGAAACAGAGAAAATCTTTTGAGCATTTAAATAAATTATTTACAATAAAAGAAGTGTCTAGAGTACCTGGAGCGCCTTGAATGCCTAAAGTTATAAGATTCTTTAACTTCAAGTACTTTAAACTTTAGGCACTCCAAACTTTTTTTCACTACCTTTATACTCAAGACTGACAAGGAGAATTATGATCAGAACGAAAAAATTATCATTTTCTTATACGGAGTACGAAAAAACCGAAGAACTTGATTCCGATTGCCTTGAACTTGTTGTTGCGGCCAGGGAAGCTGCTTTAAATGCTTATGCACCCTACTCAAAATTCAGGGTTGGTGCAGCAGTAAGGCTTGAGAGCGGTATTATCGTACGTGGAGCAAACGTCGAAAATGCTGCATTTCCTTCCGGTATCTGCGCTGAGCGAAACGCCATATCAAACTCTGTATCAAATCATTGTAATGATAAACCTGTCGCTATCGCTATTGCATCAATGACAGAAGCTGGACTTACTGATGATTCACCCTCACCGTGTGGAAACTGCCGCCAGGTGATAGCAGAAGAGGAGTCCAGAATCGGAGGTCAGATAAAAATAATCCTTTCGGGGAAAAATAAAACAATCGTTATTGAAGGTATAAGTAACCTGCTACCTCTGCAATTTGACAGGAATAATCTGAAGATCAATCTTCCCTGACGATTAGCTGAAACCCTGCGCCATGAATATTTTTAATATTCAGATCAGGATCATCCGACAGAAACTTTCTAAGCTTTGTAATATAAACATCCATGCTTCTGGCAGTAAAGTAATCATCTGAACCCCATATCTTCTTAAGAGCCATCTCCCTACTGATCAAAGCATTCGGATTAACAGCCAGGAGTTCAAGCAATTGAGCTTCCTTCGGTGAGAGTTTCTTTTCATCATTGCCAATTGTCAGTGTTCTAAGCTTTGAATTAAAAACAAACTTGCCAATATCATAGAAATCCTTTGTCCCGGCCTGGAAATCACGTCTCGAAATAATTGCCCGTATCTTTGCCAGAAGAATATCTGTGTCAAACGGCTTGGTGACATAGTCATCACCTCCTATTCCGTAGCCTTTCAGTACATCTTCCTTGAGCTTTTTTGCTGTAAGGAAGATTATTGGTACATCATTATTAATCTGCCTTATCTCACTCGCAATGGTAAACCCATCCACATGTGGCAACATTATATCCAGGATACAGATATTAAACGTACCTTTCCTGAAATGATCAATTGCATATTTTCCATCATCGACCCACTCGACTGAGAAGTCATTAATCTCGAGGTATGATTTAAGTACTGATCCAAAACTTAAATCATCTTCGACAAGAAAAATTTTTACAGGTTTGTTGCTCATTTCTAGTTCTCCCAGTTAAATGGTAAAAATATTTCGAACCGGCTGCCTTTTCCAGGTTCGCTGAATACATTTATTGTGCCTTTGTGGGCCTCAATTATAGAGCGTGCATAGTTCAAACCAAGGCCAAATCCTTTGACATCGTGTACATTGCCTGAACTTTGCCGGTAAAATCTTTCAAATATTTTGCTTTGAACGGCTTTTGTCATTCCGATTCCTTTATCCTCAACAGTTAAAATAATGCCTTTTTCCCTATTCTGGGTCGTGATTGTAATTTCCAGTAAATCAGGCGAATATTTTATAGCATTATCCAGAAGGTTATTTACCAGATTTGTCAGGTGTTCACCATCACCATAAAGAAAAGGCTGTTCGGCATTAAGGTTAAGAGTGATCTTCCCGTTCCGCTGATGAACCTGTATCTCTATCGTTTCAATAGCATGCTCAATAAGGGTATGAATGGAGACATTTTCAAACCTGAATTCTATCTCCTTTTTATCAAGTGATGCTATCTGCAGGATTGTTTCTACTTTCTTATTCATCCTGCTGTTTTCTTTTTTGATCATACCTATGAAATGCTTTATACTTACCTCATCCTTAATTACTTTGGAGTTGATAATAGTATCAGCAGCAAGTGATATTGTCGCAATCGGAGTTTTAAACTCATGAGTCATGTTATTGATGAAATCCGATTTCATTTCCGATATTTTTTTCTGTCTGATAATGAAAAAGAGACTCAAGGCAAAGGTGGCAAGAATGAATAGCGAGAAAAGCATAGAACCTCCAAGTATCCAAAGCATTGATCCCAGAACATAGTTTGTCCTTTCAGGGAAGATCACTGAGAGAGCAAGGTTTTGTCCTATTATATTGTCGGGGAAAAGCCTTACCATATACTTACTTTTCAGAAAATCGTTTTTCATGGATTTTTTGAATGTTCCGCTCTGTACCACCCCATTTTTTATTATGGCATATTCGCAAGGGGTTTGAATCTGGTTATAAGCAAGTGTCTGGTTCAGCGTATATTCAATCTCCTTATTATCAAGTTCAAGAGTCTTCTCCCATTGGTAGATCTCGCTGATCATCTGATCACTCATGTTCTGAAACTTATTTGACCTCTTTTTAACCCAGTTCAGAAATTCATTTTGCTTTATATATACAGCTCGTGAATCTGTTTTTAAATTTTCACCATTTCTTATTATATTCATTTTACCCGATTTATCAGGACCTGAAATAATATAGGTATCTGAATCGGCGATAATTGAATTATTGCCAGTGATAGTGTATGATTTATTGACAGTTGTTACTTTGCCCATATCAAAGCCGCCAGTAACAGACTGGTTTGTAATATTGATACTGAACTTATTATCAGGAGAAGAACCAGAGCCTCCGATACTCAGATATCCTGTTATATCAGATGATGAATCATTGAATGAAAAAGGATCTGCAGGCATGAAGTTATTAAAAAAGTTCATCTTCCTTGAAGATTCGATGGTAGCAGCAGCATTTAAGAGACTCGTTCTGACTTCATAGTCGAAACCTTCATTCTGTATACTTACTGCCCTTGTTATCCATATGGTCTGGACCCATATGATGCCAATTATGGATAACAGCATCATTATGATAAGACCGGTAAACTTCTTCCTGTTCATGCTACAAAAATAAATCATAAAGTCGTTAATAAAGAAGTATTTAACTTTTCATTAACGCTTATTAACCGAATATTAACTGTGGGATCACCGTATTACGGTAATTTTGAATCAGTAATAATTAAATAACCCTTTCATGAGAAGAATGATCAAAATTATCAGCATCTCACTTTTTGTCCTTATGTTACCGCTTATGCTGGCTTCAGGCCAGGATAAAAAAAGTGAACAAAAAAGAGACAGTAAAAATTGAAACAAAAAAGGTAATTAAGAAATAGCAATTCCGATCAGTTTAGTTTTTTCAACCTAAAGATGAGCCAGATTTTCCGGCTCATCTTTTTTATGCTATTGAATCCATAAACACCGGCCAAATGTCCCCCTCGGGGAAATGCGCAATGATTGAAACTGGTTCCTTTTTTACAGGATGAATAAACTCGAGCTTTCTTGCAAAAAGACTTATTCCTCCGTCTTCATTTGATCGGGGAAACCCGTATTTCAGATCTCCTTTGACTGGACATCCTATTTTTGCAAGTTGAGCTCTAATCTGATGGTGTCTTCCGGAATGAAGTTCAACTTCAAGGAGATAATACTTTTCTGATCTGCCTTTAAGTCTATAGGTCAGGCTCGCTTCTTTTGAACCTTTTACCTCATTGTCATAAACATATGTTTTGTTTTGTGTCTCATTCTTTTTAAGAAAATGGGTAATAGTGGCTTCGTCCTCCGGCGGTCGTTCTTTAACAATTGCCAGGTATATCTTCTTAACCTGCTTCATTTTGAACATCTCATTCAGCCTTGAGAGAGCTTTTGATGTCCTGGCATACAGCATTACCCCACTTACCGGACGATCAAGCCTGTGAACCACACCCAGAAAAACTTCTCCCGGTTTCTTGTATTTCTCTGCAAGATATTTTTTAATTTCTATATCGAGTGGTGGATCTCCTGTCTTGTCTCCCTGTGCCAGATCTGAGGATCTTTTATAAACTGCAATAATATGATTGTCTTCGTATAGGATTTCTGCCATCTCAATTTATCTAATACTGTTCTTTTTCGTTTGGAAAGTCCTGGGATCTAACGTCGGTAATGTAATTCTGAACAGCACCTTTAATCTCTGCATAAAGATTATGGTATCTGCGCAGGAACCTCGGAGAGAATTCCTGGGTTATACCAAGCATATCATGAAGAACGAGTACTTGTCCGTCAGTCTTTCCTCCGGCGCCGATACCTATGGTAGGTATTTTAATACTGTTTGTAACTTCTTCTGCCAGCTTAGCTGGTATTTTCTCAAGCACAATAGCAAAACAACCTGTCTGTTCAAGTAACCTGGCATCCTCCATCAGTCTGCGAGCCTCCTCCTCTTCTTTTGCCCGCACTACATAAGTGCCGAATTTATGAATTGCCTGAGGTGTAAGACCAAGATGCCCCATTACCGGAATTCCAGCCGAAAGTATCCTCTCGATTGATTCCACAACCTGTAATCCACCCTCAAGCTTTACTGCATGAGCACCGGTTTCCTTCATTATCCTGATAGATGAGACCAGTGCCTCCTTCGAATTCCCCTGGTAAGTACCGAAAGGCAGATCAACCACAACCAACGCCCTCTTGACTGCTCTTACAACAGAAGCTGCATGATATATCATATTGTCAAGGGTAATCGGAAGTGTGGTATCATAACCAGCCATTACATTCGAAGCCGAGTCGCCAACAAGTATTACATCTATTTCGGCTTCATCAAGTATCTTTGCGATTGAATAGTCATAAGCTGTCAGCATAGCTATTTTTTCACCTTTCAGCTTCATCTCATTCAAAACATGAGTTGTAACCCTCCTGACAGATTTATGTATCGGCATAGTAATAAATGTGTTAAATTAAGAATACAAAGTTACAGATTTGAATTGAATGATACATCCTCATATTGCCATCTTTTTAATTTGGCAGACCTCAACAGACATTCTGTCGTTTTGTCATAAAAAACCAAAAAAACTTTAATGGCATAATCATTGCTAACTCATATTAGTACAATTTTTTAAAAGATAGATTGAAACAAGCTCACAAACATTTGAGCTTTCTTCATAATATCATAATGAAATTTTTAAAATTATTATAAAATGGGAAAAATAATCGGAATTGATCTGGGAACAACAAATTCTTGTGTTGCAGTAATGGAAGGTAATGAACCTGTTGTAATCCCCAACAGCGAAGGAAAGAGAACTACACCTTCAATAGTTGCATTCGTTGAAAATGGGGAACGTAAAGTCGGAGATCCTGCAAAACGTCAGGCTATCACCAATGCAAAGAAGACTGTATTCTCGATCAAAAGGTTTATGGGTGAAACCTACGATAAAGTTACAAAAGAGATTAAAAGAGTATCATATACTGTAGTCAAAGGTGACAATAATACACCCAGGGTGAAAATTGATGACCGTCAGTATTCCCCGCAGGAGATTTCTGCAATGATCCTTCAGAAGATGAAAAAGACCGCAGAAGATTACCTCGGACAGGAAGTGACCGATGCAGTTATTACAGTTCCAGCATATTTCAGCGACTCACAGCGTCAGGCAACAAAAGAGGCTGGCGAAATTGCAGGATTGAATGTCAAAAGGATTATAAATGAACCTACAGCCGCTTCACTTGCTTATGGCCTCGACAAAAAGTCACAGGATCTTAAAATAGCAGTATTTGACCTTGGCGGAGGAACTTTCGACATTTCAATTCTTGAGCTTGGAGATGGTGTTTTTGAAGTAAAATCAACAAATGGCGATACTCACCTCGGAGGCGATGATTTTGATCATCTGATAATTGACTGGATGGCAGAAGAGTTCTTAAAAGAAGAAGGAGTTGATCTGAGGAAAGATCCGATGGCTTTACAGCGTCTGAAAGAAGCCGCTGAAAAAGCAAAAATTGAGCTTTCAAGTTCAACTACAACGGAGATAAATCTTCCTTACATCATGCCCGTTGATGGTATTCCAAAGCATCTGGTTAAGACACTCACACGGGCAAATTTTGAAAAGATATGTGATAAACTTATTCAGGCTTGTATTGAACCTTGCAGGATCGCACTTAAAGATTCAGGACTTGCAGTATCAGAAATTGATGAAGTTTTGCTCGTTGGGGGATCTACCCGAATACCTGCAATTCAGCAGCTTGTTGAAAAATTCTTCGGGAAGGTACCATCCAAAGGTGTAAACCCCGACGAAGTTGTTGCTGTTGGAGCTGCAATACAAGGAGGTGTACTTACCGGGGAGGTTAAAGATGTCCTTTTACTCGATGTTACACCATTGTCGCTTGGTATAGAAACAATGGGTGGTGTTATGACCAAACTGATAGAATCAAATACTACTATTCCAACAAAGAAAACAGAGGTTTTCACAACTGCTGCCGATAGTCAGCCATCTGTTGAGATACATGTCCTTCAGGGTGAAAGACCAATGGCAGTCGGAAATAAAACAATAGGGCGATTCCATCTCGATGGTCTTCCACCAGCCCCAAGAGGCGTTCCTCAGATCGAAGTTAGTTTTGATATTGACGCAAACGGGATCCTGCATGTGGCAGCCAAAGACAGGGGAACAGGCAAAGAACAGAGAATCAGAATAGAAGCTTCATCCGGATTGAATGATGATGAGATCAGAAGGATGAGAGAGGAAGCTAAAGCCAATGCAGATGCAGATAATAAAGCTAAAGAAAAGGTTGATAAGATAAATACTGCTGATAGTATGATCTTTACCACTGAAAAACAGCTGAAGGAATTTGGCGATAAGCTTCCGGCTGATAAAAAACCTGCTATTGAAAGTGCGCTTGCCAAACTTAAGGAAGCACATAAGTCGCAGGATGTGGATGCGATTGACAAAGCTCTTGCAGAATTAAATGCTGTCTGGCAGGTTGCTTCTGAGGAGATGTACAAAACTGCTCAAAACTCAGACCAGGCAACATCACAGCCGGGTGCGGAACAGCCTTCGGGAGGTAACCCAAAATCAGGAAGTGATGAAGTTACTGATGTTGACTTTGAAGAGGTAAAATAAACGATAATCGGTTTCCTAAAAGAGGTTGGAGAATTTCCAGCCTCTTTTTTTTGTACTTTTACATAAAGTTTTGCGTTTTCTGTATATGAATCTAAGATTATTTATAACAGCCTCTGCTTTAATTATTTCAGTCAACGCCATATGTCAGACTGAAACAAAAATCAATATAACGGATCAGCAGGGAAGAAAACAGGGTCACTGGATAAAAAAATATTTAAATGAAACGATCATATACGACGGGTTTTTCAAAGATGATCATCCTGTAGGAGAGTTCAAAAGATACTATGAAGACAAGTCTATAAAATCCCTCCTCATCTATAGTGATGACGGCAGAAAGGCGACGGCTACTCTTTACCATCAAAATGGGAATATTTCCTCAAAAGGAACATATATCGACCAGATGAAAGAGGGCAAATGGCAATTCTACTCTGTATTTACAAATGGACATATGGTTTCCGAAGAATATTATTCAAAAAATCTCAGAAACGGATTATCGGTTAAATTTTTCCAGGATAGTACAATAGCAGAAAGACTTACATTTATAAATGATATAAAGCAGGGAGAATGGATACAGTACTATCCCTCTGGCAAAGTCTTGCTTAAATCGAATTATTCAGATGGTAAGATCAACGGGAAATTTGAAGTCTGGTTTGAAAATGGCACTATAGAATATTCCGGACGGTATAAGAATGATTCAAGGGATGGTCTTTGGATTATTTACAATGAAAATGGATCAATTAAATATAAACTGGAATACCTGGCCGGGGTTACAAATGACCGCCGGATGGAAAATGATGAATCGAGTTTTCTGGATTCTCTTGAAAATAATAAGGGGAAAGTAACTGACCCCGAAAAAACAGGTATCATCAGAAAATGAAAGCTTTTAACCTTCTGATCAATAAACATGTCAGATATGTGGTTACAATTCTGCTCTTGTCTTTGTCTTTTTGTGCTTACGGTCAAAGTCCGGTCTATTCATATTTTTACAGAGTATATCTTCGTGATAAAGGTGATGTATTTTCTGGAAAATTTTCAGCTACTGATCTTCTGTCACCAAGAGCAATTGAGCGCAGACAAAAAGCTGGAATTCAGGTACCTGATTTCAGAGACTACCCTGTTAACAGGGATTACATCAACAAAATATCGCTGTCAGGGCTAAAGCTGCACACTACTTCAAAATGGATGAACACGGCACTTTTCAAATCACAATCCTTTTTTGATATAAAAATACTTCTTGATTTGCCATTTGTAAGCGATGTAAAAGTCGTTAAAACTCCGGGAAATAAGAACAGGTATAGTGATAAGCTCGATTTTCAGACAGTCCAGACCGATTTGCCCCCATTCGATCGGCCTATAACAATGATTAATGGTTATCCCATGCACAACTCGGGATACGACGGTAAAAATATTCTGATAGCAATACTTGATGGCGGATTTCTTTATTCTGATCAGATAACTTCCCTGGATGATCTTCGGTCGAGAAACGGAATAAAAAAGACCTGGGACTTTGTAAAGAACAATGAATCGGTTAACAATGCAAATGTACATGGAACAGCTGTCTTGTCAGTTCTGGCAGGGCAAATACCTGGTATGATTGAAGGAACTGCACCGGGAGCAGATTACCTGCTTCTTAAGACTGAGGATGTAGAGTCTGAATTCCCATGTGAAGAAGATTTCTGGGCTGCAGGTGCTGAGTACGCAGATAGTCTTGGGGCGGACATAATATCCTCATCTCTTGGGTATTTCAATTTTGATGATCCATCTCTCAATTACAAGTATTCGGATCTTAACGGGAATACAGCTTTTGTGACGAGAGCTGCCGACGTTGCTGCCTCAAAAGGGATTCTAGTTGTCAATAGTGCCGGTAATGAAAGAAATTCAGCCTGGAAACGTATCATTTTCCCATCAGATGGGGATAGTGTAATGGCAGTTGGAGCCGTGGACGGTAATAATCTGATTTCAGATTTCTCCTCTGCAGGTCCATCTGCTGATGGCCGTATCAAGCCAGATAATGTTGCTATGGGGGTTAATGTACCTGTTCAGACATCAGGGAGTTCTGTTGTCAGATCAAGCGGAACATCCTTTTCATGTCCTATAATAAGCGGAATGGCAGCCTGCCTCATGCAGGCAGTCCCCAGGGCATTAAATTCAGATATTATTAAGGTATTGCATTCCAGCGCTGACAAATACAGTTTCCCTGATTCTCTTTACGGATATGGAATTCCTGATATTGTTCTTGCTCTGACAGAACTTCAATATCAATATGTTAAAAATCCCGACGACGGAATTTTAGCCTATCCAAACCCAACAAGAGGGGATTTTGAAATTATCTTGTCCGATCCGCCTGAAAATTTTACAGTTGAGATTGTTTCCATAGCTGGAAAAGTAATTTACAGAAAAGACTATGCAGGTTATGGAGGAAGGACTATTGTCATCACAGATTTTCAGTACAGGGAACAAGGTGTTTATTTTTTAAAAATTACAGATGCCTCGAGGGTAAGAGTGCGGAAGATAATCAAATTAAAAATCTGATCATGACTGAAAAAGTTTCACTGACCGAGTTGCAGCTGATCATCAGAGATTCTTTGTATATGGCGTTGCCTGATGTGTATTGGGTAATAGCAGAGATTTCCGAAATCAAAGAAAATAGTGCCGGGCATTGTTACCTTGAATTAATTGAAAAACAACCTGATGAGAAAAATGTCAGGGCACGGATTAAAGCTATAATATGGAGCAATCGTTACAGGTTCCTCAAGGCATTCTTTGAAAATATTACGGGTGAATCATTGCGGGAAGGGCTTAAAATACTTGTAAAAACTAAGGTAGAATATCATGAATTATATGGTTTGAGTCTTATAATATCTGATATCGATCCAGTTTTCACTATTGGAGAATTGGCTATGAAACGGCAGCTTGTTATAAAAAAGCTTGAGGAAGAAGGGGTGTTTTCAATGAATAAAGAACTTCCTTTTCCAGCTTTTCCTCAAAGAGTCGCTGTCATCTCATCAAAAAATGCTGCCGGATATTCTGATTTCATCAACCAGCTTAAAAACAATAGTTTCGGATATTCATTTTATACTGCACTTATAGAAACTTCCCTTCAGGGGACAGAAACAGAAAAAAGTGTGATAAGTGCACTTGACCGGATCGCTAATCATGTCGATTTATTTGATCTAGTTGTAATTATAAGAGGGGGAGGATCACAAACAGACCTGAGCTGGTTCGACAACTACAATATCGCATACCACGTTACCCAGTTTCCTTTGCCTATTATAACAGGTATCGGGCACGATAAAGATGTGTCTGTAACCGACATGGTTGCTAACAGATCATTAAAAACACCGACTGCAGTGGCTGATTTTCTTATAGACTCGATAGCGGCTTCTGAAAATTATATTCTCGAGATGAGTACAGGAATAATTGATGGTTCACGGATTATTATTGAAAAAAACCGAAACAGGATTGAAACTTCCGGAATTAAGTTGCTACCTCTCGCCCGGGTTATGATGTCGGAGGTAAGAGATAGATTATCATCCAAAATTATTTATATCCTCAACATTGGAAAGGAATTAATCTTCAGGGCAAGTCTGATTCCTTCAAATCAGGAATCGCTTCTTTCCGCTAATGCAAAATCTTATATTTTACAAAAAGAAATGCTGGTGAATAGAAATGTTCAGAGACTATCTACAAGTATAAACAATTGTCTTAGCGTAAATAGTGTCAGGTTAAAGAGTTTAGGAAGTACTCTTCAGCTTCTCAATCCTGAAAATATACTTCAACGTGGCTACTCAATTACATCAATTAATGGAATTATACTTAAAAACAATGAGCAGATAAATAATGATGATATAATTGATACCCAACTATATAAAGGAACCATAAAAAGCAGGGTGGTTGAGAAGAAAGCAAAAACAGGAGAAGGGGAGAATAGGAGAAAAAAGACTCAGGGACAAAGAAACGTAGAGACGAAGGGACAATAGACCAAGAGTAGGCAGTGCATGAGACGGGAAAGGAAAAATACAAATTTTAAAATCTATAGATATGGCTAAAAAGGAATTTTCATTTAATAATGCAGTTATTGAAATCGAGGAAATTCTGCATAAGATTGAAAACGGGGATCTGGATATCGATAAACTCTCTATTGAAGTCAGGCGTGCTTCTGAGCTCATTAAGGAATGTCAGAAAAAACTAAGATCGACTGAGGATGAGATAAATAGTATTTTTAAGGAAATGGTATAAAAATAAATCAGGACCGCAGTCCTGATTTACTTCTTTACTACCCTAAACCTAAATCCATGAAAAAACCCTATTTAACCTAATTAACTAGCTTCTGTGTTGTTAAACGATTGTGAGACATAAAATGTTTCGGTTTTTTCCGTTTATTTAATAAAACGGTATCTTTTTTTGACGAACTGTTTATTTATCTACACCAAGCACATCTTTAAATGCCTTAACAAAGGTTTCTTTAGGGAGCGCACCCATTGCCATTTGCGGCTGACCTTCAGCTGGAACAAATAAAAATGAAGGAATGCTCCTTATGCCAAAGACCGATGCAAGTTCCTGCTCCGCCTCAGTATCAACTTTAAACATATTGATCTTTCCATCAAAATCTTTTGCAAGTTCTTCTAGAACAGGTGCTACAACTTTGCATGGTCCGCACCAATCTGCATAGAAATCGATAATACATGGCATTTCACCTTCATATTTCCATTCCTTGTTCTTCTCATAATTGAATACTTTATTCAAAAATGTTTCTTTTGTAAGATGTTCTATCATGTCATTTTTATTTTATAAACATAGGGAAATTGTGTTTGTTTAAATATACGACAAGCTTTATGCCAATGAACTGCAAATATCTTTATTTACCTTTAATTGAGTATTAATTGTAACTTTGTCATGATTTATTAACAAATTGTCATATCTATATATGAATATATGTCTTAATGACAAAATTTTCGAAACACTTTCCACTGTAGTTACAACTGAGAAAGTACAAGCGTACGTTATAGGAGGATGGGTAAGGGATTGTATCCTTAAAAGAGATCACCCTGATAAAGATATTGATATAGTTGTCATAGGAAGTGGAATAGAAATTGCTAAAAAGGCAGCCAGAAAGATACATCCCGGAACAAAAGTCAGTGTCTTTAAGAGTTTTGGAACGGCTATGTTCAGGAACCTGGAATATGAGATTGAATTTGTAGGTGCGAGGAAGGAGTCGTATGACAGAAATTCAAGAAAACCTGTTGTGGAAGATGGAACTCTCGAAGATGACCAGAAAAGAAGGGACTTCACTATCAACACGTTAGCAATTAGCATTAACAAAGAAACATACGGAGAATTTTTAGATCCTTTCGGAGGGCTGAACGACCTGAAAAAGAAAATAATAAGAACACCTCTTGAACCTGACAAAACATTTTCCGATGATCCGCTAAGGATGATGAGAGCTATACGGTTCGCCACTCAACTTAATTTTACAATTGAAGAGAAAACATTCAATTCAATAAAAGAGAATGCTGAGAGGATAAAAATTGTTTCAGCCGAACGGATTGTAACGGAGCTTAATAAAATAATAATGTCATCACATCCTTCAAAAGGTTTCATTCTTCTCGAGAAAGCTGGTCTGCTAAGAATAGTTTTCCCCGAGCTTGATAATTTAAAAGGTGTTGAGACAAAAGAAGGGAAGGCACATAAAGACAATTTTCATCATTCAATAAAAGTCTTGGATAATATCAGTAAAAACACAGATAATTTGTGGCTAAGATGGGCAGCTCTTCTACACGATATTGCAAAACCCGTTACAAAAAAATATCTGCCGGAAACAGGCTGGTCGTTTCATGGACATGAGTTTGTTGGTTCCAAAATGGTCCCGGATATTTTCAGGAAACTGAAGCTTCCTTTAAATGAGAAGATGAAATATGTTCAGAAGATCATTGATCTTCATCTGAGACCAATTGCTTTGTCACAGGATATCGTAACCGATTCCGCAATAAGAAGATTGCTGTTTGAAGCCGGTGATGACATAGACGATCTTATGGACTTATGTGAGGCTGATATTACTTCAAAAAATGAAGTAAAAAAAACAAAACATATTGAAAACTTCAAGCTTGTTCGAAATAAGCTCAAGGAAATTGAAGAGAAGGATGCAGTCAGAAACTTTCAACCTCCTGTTGATGGCAGTGAGATCATTCTGACTTTTGGGATAAAACCAGGTAAAGAGGTTGGTGTTATTAAAAATGCGATCAGGGAGGCAATTCTTGATGGTATAATCCCAAATGAACATGAAGCGGCAAGAAAGTTGATGCTAAAAACAGGAGTCGAACTTGGATTGACTCCTGTTGATCAGGTCATCTGAAATTCAGATCAAGCAATACAGGCAAATGATCGCTGTACCCACCCTGATACTTGTATCCTTTGTAAGTTGAAAACGGACTTGAACCTGGATATTTTGTATCTTTTTTCAAAAGAAAATCAGGTTTGAAAATTCTTAACAATTTTGGCTCGGTATAAATACCAGAATTAGCAGATAAAAGTTTCGCTGATACAATTACCTGATCAATCATTTCCCAAGTCCCCAAATAACGGTATGTTCCAAAACCGTGGTTATACAGACTATCCGAAAGATCTATCATTGATCTGGTTGAATCAGCAGAGCAAATAAGTGATTTGATGACTTTGTCATCTGGATTGCAATTAAAGTCTCCCGATATAATTATTTTAGCCCCAGCCGGGTCTATTCCCATTATTGAATCCGTCTTTGCTTTTATCATATCAGCAATCCGTATTCTATAATCTTCACCCGACAGTACTCCTCCCCGTCTTGAAGGCCAATGGTTTAGAATAAGGTGAATCGTGTCTGAACCGATTAAAAGTTTAGCATACAGGACACTTCTTGAGTTAAAATCATTATGATTAATCTCAGATGGAATCCAATATTTATAACAAATTATATCAGCTACTTTCTTCCTGTAAATAAGACAAACATCAATACCTCGCCTGTCGGGTGACTCCTCATGAATAATACTATAATTCAGTTTCGAGAGATATGTGCCATATATAAGATCCTCGAGAACTTTTCTGTTTTCTATTTCACAAAACCCGATGACTGCAGGCGGGTCCCACTCTCCGGCAGCGGTGATAACTTTGTACAGTGAATTTATCTTTTTCCTGTACCTGGTTGAATTCCATCTCATTAACCCATCAGGCAAAAAAGCATTATCATCTGTAAGCGGATCGTCAGTAAAATCAAACAGATTTTCAACATTGTAGAACATTAGCCTTACAGGCTTAAGCTCAATAACCTGTGAATAAATTGCATAGGGCCAGAAAGTCAAAAGAAATATGGAAATTGAATATATTTTCAAATTTTTCTTTTTCATCAACCTGTATGAAAAAAAAGGAGGCTGAAGTAAAACCAGCCTCCCTGTCTATTTTAAATCATTAATATGCATTTATCCAGCGGTATCTTCTTGCGCTCTCCCCGAATTTTACAGCGAGTGAAAGTTCATGAGATCCATAACTTTGCTTCCTGATATCCGTTAAGGTGAAGTCAAAGGCATATGCGAAATAGAATCTGTCGTATTTTAAACCAAACATCGCAATAACAGCATCATTTGTTCTGTAAGATATACCGGCCCAGTAATCCTCTCTGTAATACATTCGTGCCGTCAGATCCATCTGTACTGACTTAAAAAACATATCTGAAGCTTTAATGAACGCAGATGGTTCGAATATCCAATCAGGAGTCAACGGAAACTTTACCCCACCAGTTAAATAAAAATTGCCTAACTGTGTAGTTTTGTTTTTTGACGTATCAGCAATTACTAATGACCCTCTGAGCAAATTTGTCATTGCAAATCCCACATAATACTTAGAAGTAGTGAAACTTGCGCCAAAGTTAAAATCAGGAATGAACACCGATCTGTCATATGAATTCAGCAAGGGATCATCCTGACTGTTTAAAATCGCACCAGTTGTATTTACTGCAAACTGATAAGCGGTCATTGCAAGGCCAAAAGAGAGGTCATTTGGTATTCCACCTGTTCGACCCATAGGAATATGATATGAATAAGCAAGTGAGATACCTGTTCGATGCATAATGCCGTTGTTGTCGTTAAAGATATATCCACCCAGACCTACCTTGCCTCCTTTGGTGGGTTTGACAATTTTCTTCCTGACTGCAGTGGATTTCGAAATGAAACTGTTCTTTAGAATACGAGTCTGAAAACTTGCAGCATATGTGCTTGGAGCTCCTGCCAATCCAACCCATTGCTCTCTTACTGTAAGATTAACAGTAGTATAGCCATCTCTACCTGCGAACGACGGGTTTATCAGAAATCCATTCATTATGTACTGACTGTACATGGGGACTTGCTGTGCCAGGGATGCTCCAAAAATGAAGCTGAAAACAATTGCTGGCAAAATTCTTCTTAGATACCTCATATATTTAATATTCTAAATACGGTAGTTACTATCTTATTATACTTATCACACCTGATCTTGTCTTGGATCCATCATTAAGATATAAAATATAATGATATGAATCTGTCGGCAATGGAGTCCCGTTAAATGTACCATTCCACTGATTTGCAGAAAGGTTTTTGGTATGAAATACCAGTTTTCCCCACCTTGTGAACACAAAGACTTCAGCATTCGGAAACAGATCAATATTCTTAATCTGCCAGGTATCATTGAACCCATCATTATTTGGAGTTATAATAGTTGGAATTTCAATACATTGGTCAGATCCGACAACAGCTACAACAATATCAAGAGATGCTGCACATCCATTATTATCAGTCACTACAACACTATAGGTTCCATCAGCAATATTTAACCGGTCCTGAGTAAGTACTCCATCTGACCAGATGACTGAATATGGTTGAGTGCCGCCTGTGAGAGTAAGTGAAATTGATCCGTCAGTAACGCCAGGACATGAGGCAGGTACACTTGGGCCTAATATTGAAAGTGCTGCAGGCTCGGAAACAGTAACTGAAACACTTGCTGTGCAGAGATTTACGTCCCTGACTGTTACCGTGTAGGCCGCCCCTGCAAGACTATTAAATGTGCCAGAAGCCTGGAATGCTCCGCCATTCAAACTATACATGTATGGAGCGGTTCCTCCGGAACCTGCTACTGATACCGACCCATTTGTTGATCCGAAACATGAAACATTCGTCTGGCTGGTGGTTGCTCCAGACAGAACAGCTACAGGTTGTGTAATACTTACTGCAACATTAAAAGTACAGAGGTTTGCATCCTGAACTGTTACGGTATATGGACCGGCAATAAGTGACCCGAAGGTTCCTGAGGCCTGGTATGATCCTGAGCCCAGTTTATACGTATATGGAGATACACCTCCTGAGCCGGCTATAGTTACGCTTCCTGTATTATTACCAAAACAGAGAACATTGGTCTGAGAAGAAATCGATCCTGCTACAGATGAAGCCGGTTGAGTAATTGTAACACTTATATCAAATGTGATTAGAACGGCATCTCTGACCGTTACCGTATAAGTTCCGGCTGACAAAGATCCGAACGTGCCTGATGCCTGATAAGTTCCGGCATTAAGACTGTACTCATATGGAGTAACTCCTCCTGAACCTGAGACTGTCACACTACCATTTGATCCACCGAAACATGTAACATTGGTTTGTGAAGATATACTTCCTGATACAGTTGCAGCAGGTTGTGTAATCGTCACAGCAACATCAAAGGTACAAAGATTAACATCCTGCACAGTAACGGTATAAAATCCGGCTGTCAGCGTTCCAAAGGTACCTGATGCCTGGTAAGCTCCAGCTCCAATTTTATATTGATATGGAGAAGTTCCTCCGGATCCTGCAACTGTTACACTTCCATTATTGCCGCCCGGAACTGAAACATCTGTTTGTGAAGTTATACTTCCAGACAATGCTGTCGCAGGCTGAGTTATAATTGCATTTGCAGTTGCAGTACAACTATTACCATCAGAAACAGTTACAATGTATGTGACTGCAGAAAGACCTGTAGCGGTTACAGAAGTCTGAACAGGGATTGTGTTCCAGGAATAAGTATATACTCCCGTTCCTCCGGAAGGTATAGCTGTTGCAGTTCCTGTACTTCCACCAAAACAGGCTACGTTAACCTGCGTTGTTGTGACAGTCGGCAACAGATTAATATTCATAATCACCGGTGCAGAAGTTGCAGGATTCCCTGTCGGACATACTGCATTCGAAGTAAGATCTACTGTCACAACATCACCTGTTACAGGGATGTATGAATATGTAGTTGCATT
>Ga0208079_1000466_pt1 | contig 22224 bp, 18 predicted proteins | sample NGESurdeep092012_5_FD_184474 | JGI IMG/M metagenome (GOLD analysis project Ga0208079, IMG submission 184474) | Arctic peat soil microbial communities from Barrow, Alaska - NGEE Surface sample 210-2 deep-092012 (SPAdes) | ecosystem: Environmental > Terrestrial > Soil > Wetlands > Peat ... | reverse complement strand
GTGGTGCGCGAAGGCCTCCGGCTGCTGGAGCAGCGCGAGCAGGAAGACAAGGCCAAGATCGAGTGGCTGCGCGGCGCCGCCAAAGAAGGCTTTGACGCCGCTGACCGCGGCGATTACGTGGCCCTCCGCTCCGGTCAGGAGATCGATGACTTCGTAGATCAGGTGCGCCGGGAAGTGTCAGAAAAACTCGTCGCTGAAAAAGTGCGTGCCTAAACCTCCGAAGAAGTATGAGGTAAGGCTTACCGGCCCCGCCAAGCGGGACCTCTCTGGCCTGATGGAGTGGACTGTCCAGGAGTTTGGCGAGCGCGCAGCGCTTCGCTACGATACTTTGATCAAACAGGCTTTAAAGGACATCGGAGTCGATCCCGAGCGGCCAGGCTCGAAAGAGTGGCCTGAGATCATGATCCAGGGCGCACGGACCTATCACCTGGAATTCAGCCGGAGCAGGGTGAGCGGCTCAAGGGTGAAGGAGCCGCGCCATTTTCTTCTGTACCGCCGCCGCGACGATGGCGTGATCGAGGTGGCCCGCATTCTTCACGATGGCCGAGACCTCCAACGCCATCTTCCTGAGGACTACCGGGGCGGCGCAGTTCCGCTTTGATAGACGGACCACAACCATGACCGTAGATGTGCTCCGCAGCGGGTTCTCCGCCAGTGCTGGCAGGCGCGGGTCCTGCCTGGACCCGCTTCTCGCACCCCACGTACCGTAACACCGTTACGGTTTCGATCCTCTCCGTGCTGAAAACAAAAGGGATGCTTTACAAAACCGTAACACTGTTACGGTTTTGGGCGCTTTCAGTTCGCCACGCTCACCGAAATCACCGGCGGCAGATTCTCCGCCAGAATCTTCCAACTGTTGCCGGCGTCCGCCGTGTGGAAGACCTGTCCGCTGGTCGTGCCCACGTAGATACCGGCGGGAGAGCGCCGGTCGGCCGCCATCGATTCGCGCAGCACCAGCAGGTGCGCGTTGCGCTGCGGCAGCCCGCGCGTCAGCAGGGTCCAGTTCCTGCCTCCGTCACGGCTGCGCGCCACGCGGAACTTGGCCTCCGGCACGCAGCGGTATTCGGCCCCTTCGATCGGCACCGTGAAGATGGTTTCCGGTTCGGCGGCCGGGACCGCTAGTCCGAAGCCGAAGCGCGACGGCAGCCCCTTGGAAATGTCCGTCCACTTCCTGGCGCCGAATTTCGCCTTGTAAATTCCGCAGTGGTTCTGCTGGTACAGCGCCTCGGGATTGCCCGGGTGCGCCAGCAGCTTGTGCACGCACTGGCCCACCTCCGGGAACTTGACCGGTTGGAAATCGGCGCGCACTCCCGCGTTGAACGGTTGCCACGTGGCGCCGCCATCCACCGTCCGGAATGCGCCCGCCGCCGAGATGGCGGCGATCATGCGGCCGCCGCCCAGGCACTGGATGGAATGCAGGCACATGCCGCCCGCGCCGGGCGTCCACTTGTCGCGCGTGGGGTGCGCCGTGAGCGACGCGACTTCGCTCCAGTTCTGGCCCCAGTCTTGGCTCTTGAACAGCACGCCGGGGTCGCCGCCCGCGTAGACCGCGCCCGGTTCGTCGGCCGCCCCAGGTTCGACGTGCCACACCCGCTTGAGCGAGGTCTCGGGCAGGCACTTCATTTCCAGGCCCGCCTCGGAGAGCTGGAAGTTCTTGCCGCCGTCGGTGCTGGCGTGGATGTGGGCGCCGAACCAGGCGCTGTTGATAGCGGCGTAGTAGCGCGCGGGCTCGCGCGGGTCCTGCGCCACGTGGTTGACTTCCCAGCCCCGAAAGAATGGACCTTCCATGCGCCAGGTTTTGCGGTTGCTGGAGCGGAAGACGAACGCGCCTTTGCGCGTGCCCGCCCACACGCTCACGGTGTCGGTTTTCGGCATAGAAAATATGATGCCTCAAAAGACGTTTGAAAGGAAGACTGGTCCCGCGTTATTTTACAGGCGCTGGCGCGCGACGCCTACCGCTACCCCTGGAACGGCGGGACGTCCACCCAGCCGTGCTTGGCGTTGCTTTCCATCTCGGCTTCGAGAATGGTCAACTGGCGCAGCCCATCGACGAACTGCGGGTATTCGGGCGTGGCGGTGGGGTCGGCGATCGATTGGTAGAAGCGCCGGAAGATCTGTTTGAAGGTGTCGTCGTAGCCTTCGCTGTGGCCGCCCGGGAGATCGGCGTAGGCTTTGGCGCCCGGCTTGAGCAGCGACGGATCCTTGATGATGATCTGGTTGTTGGTGTTGCGATTGCCGATCCAGAGTTCGTCGGGGCGCTCCTGATTCCACATCACCCCGCACTTGGTGCCGTAGATTTCCATTTGCAGGCGGTTCTTGCAGCCGGCGTTCACCTGGCTGGCGGTGTAGGCGCCGCGCGCGCCGTTGCCCATGCGGAACACCACCGCGCCCATGTCCTCGGTATCGATGGCGGTTTCGGTGTAATCCTCCGGCGAAAGCGTCTTGCCGGCGAAGGTCTCGATCGGGCCCTTGGGCTGTTTGCGGGTCTTGTGGAAGGTGGCCATGTCGGCGCAAACGCTGGTGATGCGGAGGCCAGTGATGTGCTCCGCCATGTCGCACCAGTGGGAGCCGATATCGGCCAGGCAGCGCGAGCGGCCGTTGAACTTGCTGTCGAGGCGCCAGTTCCAGTCGGTATCGTAGAGCAGCCAGTCCTGCGAATAGGTGCCCTGCAGCACCATGATGTCGCCCAGGTCGCCCGATTCCACCATGCGGCGCATGTGCTGCACCATCGGGTAGAAGCGCAGGTTATGCGAAGTGCAGTTGCGCAGCTTTTTTCCGGTGGCGATTTTGACCAGCTCCTGGGCCTCGGCGATGCTGGTGGCCAGCGGCTTTTCGCAGATCACGTGCTTGCCCGCCAGCAGCGCGTCCTTCGCCATGGGGAAATGCAGCGCGTTGGGCGTGCAGATGTGAACGGCATCGACGGCCGGATCTTCCAGGATGCGGTGATAATCCGCCTCGGTATGCTGGACGCCGAACTCGGCGGCGAGCTGATTGGCTTTTTCGATTAGTGGCTCGCCGATGGCATACAGCTCAACGTAGCCCAGCCGGCGAATTCCTTCCAGATGAACCCGGCCGACGAAGCCGGTTCCGAACAACGCGGTTTTGAATTTTTGCATGATTGCCTCGCTAGTCCCGAATGTTTAATCTATCGCAAAAACTGGTAAATTGGTATCTCATCCCCATGGTGGTTCGGATTCGTTTCGGCAAGGGCTCCAAGCTAGGCAGGAAGCGGCAAAAAGATAAACGCCTGGCGCTCGTCCTGGCCGCGCTCCTGCCGCCCTCGGCGCTGGCCGCGGCCGTACTGGCCCTTTGGTCCATCGCCGCCGACCTCAACTGGACCAACAGTTTCGCCATCCCCTCCGGTATTTTCTCCCACTGGCAGGTCTGGCTGGGTGCGGCGGTGGCGCTGCAACTGTGCGCGCGCGCACTGAATCGTTACGGGAAAAGCGGCGACCCGGCGGCATCGTAAAAGAAATTTCGCGCAAAGAACGCAAAGAACGCAAAGAAAAACTTACCAGGCGCGCACCCGGAGCAGGCGGGCCTGCTGGAGTCTCTCTCCGGCGTTCTGATATTCTAAATTCTAGAGACCCGCCATGGCACAACCCCGGTATACGTATCGGAGATCCTTTTTTCACGACTACTTCACCACCGGCGTGAAGTGGTTGCTGATCGTCAACACGGCGGTCTTCATTCTTATGGGGCTGCTGAGCCCGCAGTTCACCGGCGACTTCATGCTGCTGGCGCTGGCTCCGGTGGCGGTGGTCAAGCATTTCGCCATCTGGCAACTGGCGACCTACCTATTCCTGCATGGCGGCGTGTGGCATCTGGTCTTCAACATGCTGACGCTTTGGATGTTCGGCACGCCGCTGGAGCGCGACTGGGGTACCCGGCGGTTCCTGAAGTACTATTTCATCTGCGGCATCGGCGCCGGTGTGTGCGATGTCCTGCTTAACGCCGTGATCGGCAACTGGCATACCAGCACGATCGGCGCTTCGGGCGCGATCTACGGCCTCCTGCTGGCTTTTGGCGTCTGCTATCCGGACCAAACCGTGCTGATGAACTTCCTGTTCCCGATCAAGGCCAAGTACATGGTCATGATCTATGCGGCCATCGAGCTGTGGATGTCGACCGGGGTGAACAGCGGAGTCAGCAATATCGCCCACCTGGGCGGCATGGTGGTGGGCTTCGTTTACCTGAAATCGCGCATGCCGGGGATTCGGCTCAAGCTGCCGGACTGGCGCGGCGCGTATCGCCAATGGAAACTGCAGCGCGCCAAGAGAAAGTTCCAGGTCTACATGAAGAAGCAGGGCCGCGGCCCCTGGGTCAATTAGCACTCCGTAGCGTAGCCTTTCAGGCTGCCACGCCGGCGTCCTTGCCGGCGTTCTTCGAAACATGCCCGAAACTGCGCGGCGCGCCGGCGCGTCCTCTGATATAGTTACCCTAGAAGCACGCCTATGCGATCCATAAAAATCGTTGTGCCTTGCGCGGCCATGATTCTGGTGGTGGCGAATATGCTGACCGGTCAGACGCAGGGCCCCCTGAAGGAGCCCGGCTCCACGGTGGCGCGTCCCCGCAAGAGCGCGGACAGCAATACGCCCAACGAAGAGGAGCTTCCCAAGATTCCCTCCAAGCTGAAGAAGGATCCGCAGTTAAACAAGGGCGGCGACGCGGTCCGGTTCAAGACCGACGTCGATATCGTGACCCTCGACGTGGCCGTGATCGACAACAAAGGCCACTTCATCCCGGGCATTCCGCAGGGAAACTTCCGCGTGTTGGAAGACAATGTGCCGCAGCAGCTCCGCAAGGTGGATATGGGCGAGGCGCCGATGACCATCGCCCTGGTTATCGAGTTCAGCAATCTGTTCCAACGCTACTACAGCTATGCATGGTTCCAGACGCTGCAACTGGCCTGGGGTTTTGCGGAGAGCCTGAAGCCGGAAGATTACGCCGCGGTGGTGGCCTACGACATGCGGACGGAGATCCTGACGGATTTCACCACGGACAAGGCGAAAATCCGCGAAGGGCTAGACCGGTTGAAGATCGCCGCCTTCAGCGAAGCCAACATGTTCGACGCCATCACCGACACCGCGGACCGCATGAGCGAAATCGAAGGCCGCAAGGCCATCCTGCTGATTACCAGCGGGATCGACACCTTCAGCAAACTCACCTACGACCAGACGCGCAAGAAACTTCAGGAGTCCGGCGTGCCGATCTACTCGATCGGGATCATGCAGATGCAGCGCGAAATGGCCGATGCGCGGGGGGGCATGAGCGGGGCCGCAAACATCACGTTCCTGCAGGCCGACAACGAACTACGCACGTTCGCCAAGGAGACCGGCGGCGCGGCGTACTTCCCGAGGTTTGAAGGCGAATACGGGCAGATCTTCCAGATGCTGCACCAGGCGCTGCGCAACCAGTACGTACTGACCTACCAGCCGAGCAATACGAAGCACGATGGCGCTTTTCGCAAGATCAAGGTGGAACTGGTGAATCCGGCGACCAACGAGCCGCTACCCGTGAAAGACGAAAAGGGCAAGCCGATCAAGTACCAGATCGTCACCAAGACCGGCTACAAAGCGCCGCGCGCGGTGGAGTAGACGGCAGTGGGACGGACGATCGTTTTGTGTCGTCTGTCAGGCATCGAGGTTTGACAGACCACGCAAAGGCGATGGTCTGTCCCATATGCGCCACGAATTTGCGTTTGTCAAGGACTCCATCTGGCGACTTTCCAAGACGATGCAAAACCGTTGACAGCGAGGTTACGGGTCTGTTACGCTCCTACTCGTTCCGCCAATGAAGATTCTCACCTCTGCAACACCTTCAACACCGAACATTCTTCTGGTCGATGACAATAGCGACGGATTGTTGGTCCGCCGCTGCCTACTGGAAGAGATCGGATGTTGCGTACAGACCGCGGTCAACGGAGAAGAGGGCCTTAAACTCTTCCAGGCTGCCAAGTTCGACGTGGTGGTGACGGATTACCGCATGCCGCGCATGAACGGCGTGGAACTGATCCAACGCATTCGCCTGCTGGACCCGAACGCGCGGATCATTCTCCTGTCCGGTTTTGTGGAGCCGCTGGGGCTCACCGAGGAGAACACCGGCGCCGATGCGGTGATCGCCAAGAGCGCCAACGAACCGGCCCGCCTGGTGCGCACGGTGAAACGCCTGGTGAACCGCCCGGTGCGCAAGCCGCCCGGCTCGCAAAAAGCCCCCAAGACGCGTGCTGAAGCGATCGGCCAATAAAGAAAATCTGTCACACTGGAAGGGTGGTGCTCTCTCATCCTCGTCTGATTTCGGTATTTCTGGCGTTGGCCGCCGCCGCCGGCGCGGCGGCCCCGGCAGCTCCCCGGAAGGCGACTCCCGCGGCCAGGCCCGCGAGCGCGCCCAAGGCTTCCCCCACGGTGCGGCGCTGGATGAAGAGCATGACGTTGCGCGACGAAGTAGCGCAGTTGGTCTTCATCTCTTTTCACGGCACGGCGCCCAACTCGCACTCCCGGGAATACCGCAAGTTCATGGGGCAGATCCGGGACACCAAAGTGGGCGGGTTGATCCTGGTGAACTGGTCCAACGGGCGGGCAATCCAGAAGGCGGAGCCGTACGCGGTGGCGGCGTTTCTGAACCGCATGCAGCGCCTGGCGAAGACGCCGCTGATGGTGAGCGGCGATTTCGAGCGCGGCGCTTCCATGCGCGTCGGCGGCACCACGGTGTTTCCGCACGCCATGGCGTTCGGGGCGACGGGCAACCCGGCGTACTCGCGCTACGAAGGCGAGGTCACGGCGCGCGAGGCGCGGGCGCTGGGGGTTCATTGGATTTACTATCCGGTGGCGGACGTGAATAATAATCCGGATAATCCGATCATCAATATCCGATCCTTCGGCGAAAACCCCGAGGCCGTGGCGGCGCAGGTGAGGGCATTCATCGAAGGCGCCCACAGCGACAAAAAGAACTACGCGCTGGCTACCGCGAAGCATTTCCCGGGACACGGCGACACGGCGGTGGACAGCCATATGAACATGCCCACGATTACGGTGGACCGCGACCGCCTGGAGCACCTCGAGCTGGTGCCGTTCAAGGCCGCGATCGAGGCCGGGGTGGATTCGGTGATGACGGCGCACATCGCCGTGCCGGCGCTCTCGCCGCCGGGTATCCCCTCGACACTTTCTTCGGCGATTCTGACCGATTTATTGAAGAAGGAGCTGGGCTTCAAGGGCATCATCGTGACCGACGCGCTGGAGATGGCGGGCATCGTCAAGAGCTTTTCGACCGGCGACGCGGCGGTGAGGGCGCTAGAAGCCGGCGCCGACGTGCTGCTGATGCCGACCGACCCCGAGGCGGTGGTGAAAGCGGTGACGGCCGCGGTGCAGAGCGGCCGCCTGACGCGCCAGCGGATCCAGGAAAGCGTGATCAAGGTACTGGCCGCCAAGGAGCGGGTGGGGCTGGACCGCAAGCGCTTCGTGGATCTGGAAGGCATCGGCGACGTGGTGGATTCGCCGGAGTCCAACGAGAAGGCGCAGGAGATCGCCGACCACGCGGTGACGCTGGTGCGCAACGGGGGAGGCATGATTCCGCTGGCGGCGCCGGACAAGGCCTGCTACGTGGTGATGCCGGAGAGCCGGCAGTCCACGGAAGGCCAGTTGTTCAGCCAGGAAATCCGCAAGATTGCGCCGCGCGCGGTGGTAACCACGTGGGATTCGGCGTTCTCGCGCGAGCAAGTGGATGAAGCGGTGGGCCGCCTGATGGGGTGTGAGAGCTATGTGGTGGCGGCGTTCGCGTCGGTGGGGGCGTATCGCGGCACGGTGGGCATGCTGGGCGGGGAACTGCCGCGGGCGCTGGAGGCGTTGATTTCGTCCGGCAAGCCGGTGGCGCTGATCGCCTTGGGCAATCCGTATGTGCTGCGCAATTTCGGCAACGTGACGGCGTACCTGGCGACGTACAGCAATGTGGCGCCGAGCGAGATCGCGGCGGCGCGCGCCACGCTGGGCGAGATCGCGATCACGGGGCGCCTGCCGGTCACCATTCCGGGGCAGGCCGCATACGGCGAGGGCATCCAGTTGCGGGCCACGCGGGCGATTCCGGCGAACGGCGCGGCGCAGTAAGAAGCGCAACGGGCGGAAAGAAGACGTCCGAGCTTCGCTCGGATTGGCAGGGGACCCAGAGGGTACTCCGCCTGCCCCACCATGCACAAGGCGGAGCCTCATGCCACGTAGCGCGCTACAATTAGCAGTCCATGAATCTGGTGTATCTGTTCACTCTCCCGCCACCAAAAGTGGCGATGGTGCTGCTGATCGTGCTGTTGACCGCCGCGGTATTCGATATGCTCTACCGGCGAATTCCCAACTGGCTCACGGTGACTGGCGTGGTGCTTGGCATTGCCATGAATACGGTCATCGGTTCGCAGGAAGGAGCCGGCCTCGGGTTCTCGCTGATTGGGCTGGCGGTAGCGTTTGGCATCTATGCGGCGCTTTACGCCTTGCATGCGATGGGCGCGGGTGACGTCAAACTGATGGCGGCGATCGGCGCGCTGGTGGGGTGGGAGCGGTGGTTCGGAATCTTCTTCGTCACCGCCCTGATTGGCGGAGTCATGGCCTTGATCCTGGTGGTGGCCCGCGGGCGGCTCAAGAAGACGCTTTTCAATGTGAGCTTCATCCTCAGCGAAATGAAGAGCGGGCGGCCGGCCTACCTGGCGAACGAAGAGCTGGATGTGAAGAACAAAAAGGCTCTGGGGCTTCCCCACGGCGCGGTGATTGCGGTCAGCACGATTTTCTATCTGGCGCTGAGCGCGCGCCTGGCTAAATAAAAAGGGGTCGTTCATGCAGGCGGCATTCTTTGAAGGCAATCGGACGTTGCGCGTGGGTGGCTGCGTGGCGGTGGAACCGGCGGCGGAGCAGGTGCAGATCCGGGTTGCGTACTGCGGTATCTGCGGCACCGATCTCCACCTGTTTCATGGCGCCATGGCGCACCGTTTGACGCTGCCGCACGTGATGGGGCACGAAATGTCGGGGACCATCGCGGCGGTGGGCAGCGGGGTGGCGGGGTGGCGCGCGGGCGACCGCGTGACGGTGCGTCCGTTGGACCCGTGCGGGCATTGCCCGGCCTGTGTGGCGGGCCACAGCCATATCTGCCATAACCTGAAATTTATCGGGATCGATACGCCGGGCGCGCTGCAAGGCATGTGGACGGTGCCGGCGCACACGCTGCACCGGCTGCCGGAGGGGCTGGCGTTGCGCGAGGGCGCGATGGTGGAACCGGTGGCGGTGGCGTGTCACGACGTGCGCCTGAGCGAGTTGCAGGAAGGGGAGTTCGCGGCCGTGATCGGCGGCGGACCCATCGGCATTCTGGTCGCCTTGGTGGCGCAGGCGCGCGGCGCGCGGGTGGTGCTGGCGGAGGTCAACGCGTTCCGCCTGCAACTGGCGCGCGATCTGGGGATCGAGGCGGCGAATCCGCTGGAGACCGATCTGCACGGGCTGGTCAACGAACGGACCGGGGGCGCGGGCGCGGACGTGGTGTTCGAAGTTTCGGGATCGCAGGCGGGCGCGGACACGATGACGAAATTGCCGCGGACGCGCGGACGCATCGTGGTGGTGGCGATCTTTGGCGAAGCGCCCAAGGTGGATCTGTTCCGCTTCTTCTGGCGCGAACTGAAGCTAACCGGTGCGCGCGTGTATGAGGCGGAGGATTTCGATCTGGCGATCGAACTGGCGGCGTCGGGCCGGCTGCCGCTCGGAAAACTGATTACCGGCGTGCTGCCGCTGGGCCGTCTGGAAGAAGCCATGCACCGCATGGAAGGCGGCGGCGATTGCATGAAGATTCTGGTGAGTTGTACGGACTGATTGCAGTGACTATACTCGACAAATTCAATCTGAGCGGCAAGACCGCTCTGGTCACCGGCGCCCGGCGCGGCATCGGCAAGGCGATGGCGGTGGCCCTGGCGGAAGCGGGCGCGGACATCGTGGCCACCAGTGCCGGCATGGAAGCGGAGGGCAGCACGGTAGAGCGGGAGGTGGCGGCCCGCGGCCGCCGCTGCTGGACGTACGCGTGCGATCTGGCGGATCGCCCGGCGGTGTACGGGTTCGTCGAAAAGGTGAAGGCGGAATGCCCTCCGGTGGATATCCTGATCAACAACGGCGGCACGATTCTGCGCAAGCCGGCGGCCGAGCATCCGGATGCGTATTGGGACAAGATCATCGAGATCGATTTGAGCGCGCAGTTCGTGCTGGCGCGCGAATTCGGCCGCGGCATGCTGGAGCGCGGGGCCGGGAAGATCGTGTTCACGGCATCGCTGTTGAGTTTTCAGGGCGGCATTACAGTGCCGGGATACGCGGCGGCGAAGGGCGGGGTGGCGCAGTTGACCAAGGCGCTGGCCAACGAGTGGGCGGGGCGCAACGTGCAGGTGAACGCGATCGCGCCGGGATATATCGCGACCGACAACACGATGGCGCTGCGCGCCGACACGGCGCGCAATGCGGCGATTCTGGCGCGCATTCCGGCGGGACGCTGGGGCGAAGCGGAGGACTTCGCGGGCGCGGTGGTGTTCCTGGCATCGGCGGCGTCGGACTACGTGAGCGGCACCGTGCTCACGGTGGATGGCGGGTGGATGGGGCGGTAGGGAAAGGCCGATTGGAACTGCTTTGGGGAGATGGAACCAGGGAAGGCGTCCCTTCAACGCAGAGACGCAGCGACGCAGAGATAAGCGCAGAGAAAAGCAAAAACAAGCTCGACGGGGGGAGCAGGATTCGCCCCTTCTCCAGGTGGCGCGCGGAGGGAGCGCAGAACGCGGAGGGAAGCGCTCCCTTACGGTCGCGGCTCGGTTACGTCAAGCGGATGCACCAGGCGGAGCCTGATGCCACGGGCTGTTATGCTGGCGGTAATCATGAAGAGATTTGTCGATCGGGTGGTGGTGGTCACCGGTGCGGGGCACGGCATCGGGCGCGCGGTGGCGGAGCGGTTCGCGGCAGAGGGTGCGCGCGTGGTGGTGAACGATCTGGATCGATCTCGCGCGGACGAAGTGGCGCGGGCGACGGGCGGGCTGGGGATCGCGGCGGATGTGGCCAGCAAGGCGCAGGTGGATGCGATGTTCGACCGCGCGGAGGCGGAATTCGGACGGGTCGATGTGTTGGTGAATAACGCGGGCAATATTTATGCCGCGCGGCATTTTCTGGAAGGCGACGAGGCGTGGTGGGATCAGGTGCTGGGCGTCAATCTGAAGGGGGCGTTCCTGTGCTCGCATCGCGCGGCGCGAGGCATGGTGCGGCGGCGCTCGGGCGTGATACTCAATATGTCGAGCGGCGGCGCGACGCGGGCGCATCGCGGCAACGTGGCGTACGATGCGTCCAAGGGCGGCATCGAAGCCATGACGCGCGCCATGGCGCTCGATCTGGCGCCCTACGGAGTGCGGGTTAACGCGATCGTGCCGGGACTGATTCGGACCTACGATCTCTCCGGTGAAGCGGCGGCGGAGCGCGGGACGGTGGTCCCGCTGGGGCGGTTGGGCACGCCGGAGGATGTCGCCGGGCCGACAGTGTTCCTGGCGACGGAGGATGCGCGCTACATCACGGGTGCGTGCCTGGTGGTGGATGGCGGGGTGCTGGTGCAGCAGCGCTCGGCGCCGGTGGATACGTTTCCGCTCAGCCGGTTTCCGAAGGTGGAATAGCGCCGGCCGGGAAGGCTGACTAGCTGTAGTTACAAATCTGGTGTTATACTGGTGTTTGGATGATTCGGTTCGAGTGGGACGCGGTGAAAGCGCGGACCAACCAGCGGAAACACGGCGTCAGCTTTGAGGAAGCCTTGAACGTCTTTGACGATCCGCGGGCGCTTGTCGAGCAGGACCGCACCGACGACGAAACCGGCGAGCTGCGCTGGCGGGCTCTCGGCCTAGTGGAAGGAATGGTTCTGTTGCTGGTAGCCCACACGGTTCGAGAAGAGGACCAGGACGAAGTAATCCGCCTCATTTCGGCCCGCCGAGCCACCCGAATGGAGCGACACCGTTATGAGCAAACTCGTGCGCAAAACGTTGGCTGACTGCGCGCTTCCGGCGGCCAGCAAACGCAAGCTGGCCAAACTCGCCGAACGGCCCGATTCGGAGATCGATTTTTCGGACATTCCACCGCTCAATGAGAGCTTCTGGAAAAACGCCGTCCGCAATCCGTTCTACCGGCCGGTGAAGCAACAACTCACCGTGCGCCTGGATGCCGATGTGGTGGCTTGGCTCCGCCAGCAGGGAAGGGGCTACCAGACCAGGCTCAACCGGGTGCTCCGGGAAGTGATGCTGGAAGACATCAAGAAGAGCGCTTGAAATCGGCTACCGGTGAACCGTGGTTCCGTCAGATGGCCCGCCAGCCGGCCACCAGGTGACCAATCCGCGCGGGAAAACTCCGCCGATCGTAGCGCGGCGGCGCGCAAGTGTCCCAAACTGCGGTCTGCACTTTGTTTCGGTGAAACCTTGAAGGGAGACCTTTGGCCTTGGCTCGTGTGCATTCGGGTACTGTTAACTGAAAGAAGGCCGCGCCAAGTTGCGCGGACAGGGTTCCTGAAGGTGAGCAAAAGGGGGAAATGAAATGGCGGTAACGATCCAAGGCACCACCTACGACGGTCAGGCTCGAAACGTTTCGGTGGAACCGCCGGACCGATGTCCGATATGTCACGCTGGGATAGATCCCCGGCCGATGACCGCTGCCATCTCTATAAGTGTTCCGCCTCCAGGGCAGGCCTTATACGCCGTTTCAGCCCAAGTCGTGTTCCGTTGCACGCTGGCAGATTGCCGGAGGGTGTTCATCGGATATTACTCGCCAGCGCCCAATACAGGTAGTCTCAATGAGGCAGACGCAAGGTATTGGAAGCTGGCCCGCGTGGTGCCGACGGAGTGCCAGGCGCGTGTTTTCGATGCGTCAATCGGCTCTACATCCACCATGTTTGTTCGCATTTATAACCAAGCTCTGAGTGCGGAGAACGCCGGTCTTGATCAGATCTGAGGGCCAGGCTACCGAAAGGCCCTGGAGTTTCTGATTAAGGACTTCCTAAAATCCCTCACCACTGACGAGAATAGGCGGGCCAGCATCGAGAAAACTCAGCTCGCGGCCTGCATCGCTAACTACGTCGACGATCCGAAATTGAAGACTACCGCCTCCCGCGCGACCTGGCTCGGAAACGATGAGACGCATTACGTCAGGAAGTGGGAAGACAAGGACCTCAACGACCTCAAAAAGTTGATCGACCTGACAGTGCACTGGGTTTCAGCGGAGATCCTCACCGGTGAGCTTGCCGTTTCAATGCCGGAACCGAAGGCCGCGGCGAAGGGTGGAGCGTAAAGCACGCGGGCAAGCCCAAGGCGGTTGCACAATGGCATCAGACCTCCTAAAATCCGCGGGCAAGAAGGCCATCGAAACCGTGATAGGACAAGTAGTCACGTCGCTACTGACGACGACTCTGATAATCACAATGGCGACAGGCGGCCTCAAATATTTCGTAGGCAACCATTTGGTACCTGGCTGGTGCATCGCGGTAGTTCCGGCACTCCTCGCGGTCTTCGCTCTCCACGCGATTGTTCAGCGTCGAAAGATTCGAATGCTGTCTCCAATTTATGCTCGGGAACCTCATGTCCATGGCGGCCTCGAATGGATTCTGACGCCGATCTTTTTCCTCAACTATAAAGCATTAGGCGAAAGGTCAATTACTTCTCCCGGTTTTCTGGATAATCTGATTGAGGGCCCGTTTTGTGTGCATTGCAAGCGCGATGCCTACACTTCACTGAGCGCTGGGAATAAATGCATGTCGTGTGGAAAGTCATGCAATGTATGGGACGACCGGGTCGATCCCGAGACTCTACCGTGGGTCCGAACTCAATTTTCCGAGTTCATTGAAGACTTAAAGCGGACGGTCTACGTGGAAGCTCAAGCCGCGGCGCGACGCGGCGAACTGAGCCAAAGGTGAAGTGTCATTTAAGCGGCGATATCCGCCGCGCTCTGGACTGGCTGCGGGGCTGGAACCCCACCTGTATACAGGGGTTTCAGATGTGTTTCAGATGTGATTAGCCGTGCACCGCCGTTTCATGTACCATGCGTGTACCACCGTTCAGGCTTTGTGCGACTTCTGAGCCTTTTGTGCCGATGCAAAATCAGCAATTTGCAGAGCCTAAAGAGAATAGGGTAAACTGCAACCCATTACACTACTCTTGCGCGCGTTGAGGAAAGCATGAACGAGAACTCTATCGGGCGTCAAACTCTGGCACTGACACTACTGGGCGCCGCCTTGCTGGCTTGGCCGGCGATGGCTCAACGGCGCGGCGGCGGGGGCCCGGCGCAGCCGGAAGGGCTCAACTTCCGCTTCATGGGACCGGCGGTGGGGAACCGCATCTCGGCCGCGGCCGGCATCACCGGCGACCCGGCCACCTACTATGTGGGCGCTGCCTCGGGCGGCGTCTGGAAGAGCACCAACAGCGGGCAGAACTGGGCGCCGATCTTCGATAGTCAAACTTCGCAGGCGATCGGCGCACTGGCCGTGGCGCCTACCGATCCCCAGACGGTCTGGGCCGGGACCGGGGAAGCCTGGGCCATCCGGGACAGCGATATGATGGGCGACGGCATCTACAAATCCAGCGACGCCGGCGCCACCTGGAAGAACATGGGGCTGGTGGAGAGCGGACGCATCGGGCGCATCATCGTCCACCCTACGGACGTGAACACGGTGTACGCCTGCGTCGCCGGACGCCTTACCGGGCCGCAGGAAGAGCGCGGAATATTCCGCAGCAAGGATGGCGGCCAGAGCTGGAAGCGCATCCTGTTCGTCAACCCGAACACCGGCTGCTCCGGGCTCTCGCTCGACCCGAAGGACCCGAACTTCATGGTGGCCGGCACCTGGGAAGCCGTCATGCACAGCTACGCGATGCTGAGCGGCGGACCGGGCAGCGGCGTCTACACGTCGCACGACGGCGGCGATACGTGGAAGAAGACGGAGGGGCACGGCATGCCCAAACCGCCGGTGGGTAAGACGGATGTGGCCATCGCGCCGAGCAATGGCAAGCGGGTTTACGCGCTGATCCAGACCGCCGACCAGGGCTCGGTTTGGCGCTCCGACGACGGCGGCGAAAACTGGGCGGTGGTCAACTGGCAGCGCGCCTTGACCGGACGCGCGGGCTACTACATTCGCCTGGCCGTCAACCCCACGAACCCCGACGAAGTCTTCGTCGCCGACAGCAGTTTCTGGGGTTCGACGGATGCCGGCAAGAGCTTCCGCACGCTGAATTGGGGCGGCGATACGCACGATATCTGGATCGACGGCAAGAACCCCAACCGCATTCTGGTGACGCACGATGCCGGCATGTACATGACCACCGATCACGGGCAGACGTCCAGCCGGGTGACCCTGCCCATCGGGCAGATGTACCACGTGGCGGTGGACTACGACGTGCCCTACAAGATTTACGGCAACATGCAGGATGACGGCACCATGCGCGGAGCGAATAACGTGGTGGAATCCGGTCCCAACGTGCCGGGGATGGGCGACGCCGGCGGCCGCGGCGGCTTTGGCGGCGGACGCGGCGGCGCCGCTACGTGGGAGCACAACCTGGGTGGGTGCGAGAGCGGGTTCACCATCCCGGACCCCACCGACAGCAATATCGTCTGGGCTTCCTGCTACGGCAACGAAGTCACGCGCTACGACGGCAGGACGAAAATGGCGCGTTCGGTGAGCCCCTGGCTGCACACGCTGGATGCGCAGCCCAACCAGGTGAAATACCGCTGCCACTGGACGGCTCCGCTGGCCATCGACCCGTTCGACCACAATACCGTCTACTATGGATGCCAGATGGTTCTGCGCACCACGAACGCCGGTGTGAGCTGGACCGAACTTAGTCCCGATCTTTCGACCAAGGACCCGGCGCGGATTATTCCTTCCGGCGGAATCGTTGGCGATAATCTCGGCCAGTTTTATGGCGAGGTCGTCTTTTCCATCGCGCCCTCAGACGTTCAGAAGGGCCTCATCTGGACGGGAACTAACGATGGGAAGGTGTGGTACACGAAGGACGCAGGCAAGAACTGGAACGATGTCACCAAGAACATCACCGGACTGCCGGCCTGGGGAGTCGTGTCCAAGATCGAGCCGTCGCACTTCGACGCGGCGAGCGCCTACATCTGCGTGGATTTTCACCTGATGGACAACCGCGATCCGTGGGTCTATAAGACCACCGATTTCGGCAAGACGTGGACCAAGATTTCCGGCGGCCTGCCCACTGGCCCGCTGGCCTACGCGCGCGTCGTCGCCGAGAATCCGAACCAGAAGGGCAACCTCTTCGTAGGCACCGGGAACGCGTTCTACTACACGCTGGACGATGGGGCGCACTGGAAGCAGTTGCAGACCGGGCTGCCGGCCGCGCCCGTCTCCTGGGTGGTGGTGCAGAAGGCGGCGCACGATATCGTGCTTTCCACTTACGGCCGCGGCTTGTACATCATGGAAGACATCACGCCGCTGGAGCAGGGCGTGATGGAGACCGCAACCGACAGCACGCCGGAAGTTCGCCTGGTGGCCCCGCGTCCGGCCTACCGCATGGTGCGGGGACAGGCGCGCGCGCAATTCAGCTACGTACTCAAGGCGGCCCCGAAAGCGCCAGTCGAATTCGAGATGCTGGATTCCAAGGGCGCGCTGGTTCGCAAACTGAACTCTGTCGCCAGCGCGCACGCGGGGCTGAACCGCGCGTCCTGGGATCTGCGTTACGAGGCGCCGCCCTTGGTAGCGCTGCGCACCACGCCGCCGGAGAATCCGCACATTTGGGAAGAGCCGCGATTCCAGGGCCAGGAGACGCGGGCCATCACGCATTGGGGACTGTCGCAGGCGGAAGTGGGTCCGATCGCGGCGCCCGGCCAGTACACCGTGAAGATGACGGTGGATGGGGCGGCGTACACCCAGCCCCTGACCATCCTGCGGACGCCCGATGGCCACGCCGACGACGCCGCGTTGCAGAACAGCGTGAAGATACAACTCAAGGTCCGCGACGATATCACGGCGGTCAGCAACATGACCAACCAGTTGGAGTGGATGCGGCGCCAGTTGGAGGACCAGTCAAAGACGCTAGCCGGGAAGGAGAGCCTGCTCAAACTGATCGACGGGATCGACAGGAAGATGCAGGACGTGGAGTATCAACTGATCACGCGGGCCGATGCGCTGAGCGACGATAAGTATTTCCAGACGGCGTACAACCTGTACCAGAACCTTCTGTGGCTGAACGGCGAAATCGGCACCGGCGCGGGCGACGTGCAGGGGTCGGGCGATTGGGGGGCGACGGAGACCGGCATCGGCCTGGTGCTGGATCTCGAAAAAACCCTGGAGAAGGTGAAGGGCGAGTACAAGGGTCTGATGGAGAAGGACGTGCCGGCGTACAACCAGCGGATCGAGGGCAGCGGCATAGGTCCGCTGAAGACCACGGGCGCGCCCGCGCCGCCGCCGCAGCGTGGGCGGTTCGGGGGCTAACCCACAAATCTGGCCAACTATCGAAGCACGCCCCACGACGACCGTCTGTAATCGCTTGCAGTAAATTAATACCCGAAACTCGCATATTTTTGTTGCATGCTGTCTTGATTTGGAGTAACTTTTATGCCAGTACGTAGCCGCTGGTCCTCCCAAGAAGAGGGTAGCTGGTGCTATGTGTATTTGCATGGTGGGTCAAAATGCATTGCAAGGGAGTAGCAAGCTATGTCGCTTCGACACCGCGCGCAGTCGGTTTGCGCTCTGGTGTTTCTGAGTAGTTGCCTGTTCGGCCGAACGGTTTCGAGTTCGCTGGTGGGTACCGTTCTGGACCCAAGGAGTGCGGTAGTTCCGAACGCTTCGGTCACCGCAACCGATCAGGAGACCGGGGCGGTTCGCACGGTCATCACCGACAGTTCGGGAACCTTCCGATTCCTGAATCTGACTCCAGGGCAATACTCCCTGCCGGTCACGGTCACAGGTTTTAAGAACATTACGGAAAAGGGAATCACTCTGGCGGCGCAGGAAACCCGCGACGTCGGCAAACTCACGCTTACGCTGGGCAGCACCACCGACACGATTGCCATCACGGCGGAAGCCACGCCGATCCAGTTGGCGAGCTCGGAAAAGGCGCAGACCATCGATGGCCGGCAGTTGAACGACATCACGCTGAAAGGCCGCGATGTGTTTGGCTACCTCAAGCTGGTGCCGGGCGTGATCGGTACCGTCGGCAACCGGGATGTAGCGTCCGCGAACGCCATCGGTGGCATCTACATCAACGGCAGCAACAATACCCAGACGAACTTCACGGTGGTTGGCATCACGGATATGGATACCGGCTCGAACAGCACGCTGCACTACGAGCCGAACATTAGTCGTCAGCTACGGGGGTTAGGGCGTTCATCCGGCGAAATGGGCAATTGCCATATGCCTGGTATGGAGCCCGGTGAAACCCTGTGAGGTCCCTCGCGGGAAACTCAATTTGGATGGGAGGCTTTATTTATGACAGTTAAGAATCCGATGTGGTTGTTGTGCATCGCCACGCTCCTGTGTGGGAGCATGTTCGGCCAAGCCGTATCGAGCAACCTGGTCGGGGTTGTAGTCGATCCGGCGAATGCCACAATACCGAATGCCCAAGTGGAGGTAAGAGATCAGGCGACCGGCGCTGTCCGGAACGTCACCTCCGCCAACGATGGAATCTTCCACGTGACCAACCTGATGCCGGGCGCGTACAGCATCACTATCAAGGCGGCAGGATTCAAGACGTACCTGTCAAAAGACCTGAACCTGGCATCCATGGAAACACGCGACTTGGGGAATATCGCGCTCACCATCGGGGCGTTGACCGAAGAAGTCCAGGTGACCGCGACAACCACCGCGGTGCAGACGGCTTCCAGCGAGAAATCTTCGCTGGTTGACGGTAGCCAGATGAATTTGATCGCCTTGAAGGGCCGCGACATGATGGGCATGTTGAGCCTCATACCGGGCGTGCTCTCTACCAGCGTCGGCGAAACCACTTCCGAAGGTTCTATCGCCGGCGTCAACATCAACGGCATGGGCCAAGCCAAGACGAACTTCACGGTGGACGGAATCGTGGACCTCGACACCGGCTCGAATACGACCACCCACTATGAGCCGAACATGGACGCCATCTCCGAGATCCGGGTGTTGACGTCGAATTACCAGGCGGAGTACGGCCGGGGCTCCAGCGGCCAGATCAGCGTGATCACCAAGAGCGGCAGCCAAGCCTTCCACGGCACCGGGTTTGCCACCAAGCGCCACGAAATGTTCAACGCCAAGAACTACTTCGAGAACTTCAACAACCAGCAAAAGAGCATCTACCGGTACTTCGTGGACGGCTTTGGCATCGGGGGGCCGATCTTCATCCCCAAGCATTTCAACACCGACAAAAGGCGGCTGTTCTTCTTCGTCTCCCAGGAGTACACCAAGCAAAAGCCGCAGACCCAGCGCCAGTACTACTACATGCCCACCGCGCTGGAGCGGCTGGGCGATTTCTCGCAGAGTAACGACCAGAACGGCAAGCTCATCCCGATCGTAGACCCGGTAACCAGGGTGGCCTACCCGGGCAACAAGATCCCGGTGAACCAGATGAATCCGGCCGGGTTGGCCATGATGAATTTCCTGCCGCTGCCCAACCGCTGCGACATCGCCCAAAATGCCAATGGGAACGGCTGCTTCACCGAGGGCGACCCCACCCAGCTCACGCGGCGCAACTACGTGGCGGTGCTCGGCGAGTCGCATCCCCGGCGCAACGACGTGGTTCGGCTGGACGGCTACGCCACCTCCAAGCTGAACCTCTGGGCTCGTTACGTAAACGACTACGATTTCGACCAGACTGCCGCCAGCAACTTCAACGCCCTGATGGAACTGAAGGATTCGACGGGCAAGTGGTCTCCCTATTCCGAAGACCACCCCAATCCGGGCCACGGTTACGGCGCAGGCCTCACCTACACCATCACCCCGACCATGGTCAACGAATTCAGTTTCGGCAAGAGCTGGAATAGTTGGGACTACTATCCGCACGACCCCACGCAGCTCAATCGCACCAATATGGCCAACCCGCCACACTGGTTTAACGAGAAGGACCCGAGCTTCACCAACACGGGAGTCCGGCCCACCCTGGCGGCCGGTGACCAGAACTTTTCGGTCTTCGTTCCCGGCATTACCTTCGGCGGCGGTTCCACGGTGGGGCAGGTGAGCACCACCTTCAACATGCGCCCCTACACGAACCTCAACACCGTCTACACGTTCAGCGACAACCTCAGCATCGTGCGCGGCCCCCACAGTTTCAAAGTGGGCTTCGTCTTTGAGCGCACCGGCAAGTGGCAGCAGGGCGGCACCGGGTCTTACCTTGGCGCCTACAACTTTGCCAGCACTTCCGCCATGCCGCAGGACACCGGCAACGGGTATGCCAACGCCTTCGTCGGGAATTTCCAGAACTACCAGGAAGGCTGGCGCGTGATGGGCGATTTCTGGCTCACCGGCGTGGAAGCCTACGTGCAAGACAACTGGCGCGTTAGCAAACGCCTGACCCTCGATTACGGAGTCCGCTTCTACCACCTGGCGCCGCAGGCCAACGAGGATAACACCTCCGCCGCTTTCGTGCCGTCCGCCTACGATCCTAAATCGGCGGCCCGGCTCTTCTACCCGGGCTACGATTCCGCCGGAAAGCAGATCGCCATCGACCCCAAGACCGGATACACTTCGTTCCCGTCGCTGGTGGGCACGTTCGTCCCCTGTTCGGTGGGCGGTTACACCACTTGCCCGAATGTCGCGCCCGGCATGGTGATCATGGACGGGAAGGGGCTTCCGCAGACGGCGTTCACCGTGACGCCTGTGGCTCCGGCTCCCCGCCTGGGACTCGCCTGGGATGTGTTCGGCAACGGCAAAACCGCCCTCCGGACCGGCTGGGGATTGTTCTTCAACCGCGGCGACGGCAACCAGATCATGGGCATGGCCGGCCAGCCGCCGTTGACCATCAACAAGATGCTGTACTATGCGCCCATCAGTTCGGTGACCACCCAGGGGTCGAACGCCGCCATCGCGCCGATCGCCCCGAGCTACAACACCATCGGCAGGCAGCCGCTGGAATCCGTCATGAATTTCAGTTTCGGAGTCCAGCAGAACGTCGGTTTCGGGACCGTGCTGGACGTCTCCTACGTGGGGGGGTTGCACCGCCACATGCCGCAGGGCGGCCAAGGCAACGGCACCGGAACCCGTCCCATCAACGCGATTCCGATTTATTCGCAGTACGACCCGCAGTACACCAACCCGTGGAACGCCAGCCTGCCGGCTTGGGCTAACCATGCCTATGGCGACGATTTCCTGCGCCCCATGGCGGGCCTGGGCAACGTGCAAACGCGCAACTTCGAGAGCAGTGCCAACTACCATTCCCTCCAGGTGGGGGTGCGGCGCAACATGTCGCACGGCCTTTCGTACGGCCTCGCGTACACTTTCTCGAAGGAAATGCAGACCACCGGCGGCAGCCCGTACTGGCCGGATAAATTCCGCAACTACGGCCCCTGGGCCACCCCGCTGCACGTCATTGCGATTAACTACATCTACGAGATCCCCAAACTCGGCAAGCGCATGAACAGCAAGCTGCTGGGCATCGTTACCGACAACTGGAGCATCTCCGGCATCACCTCGCTGCAGAGCGCCAGCCGCACCTCGATCGGCTGCTGCTCCTGGACCGGAACCACCACGGCCAACCCGGCTCCGGACATGACCGGCTCGGCGGAAGGCGCCCGGCAGGTCATCCTGGGCAATCCGATGATCGCGGCGGACCAGAGGTCGATGTACCAGGCGATCAACACGTCGGTGTTCATGCCGCCGCAACCCTGCAGTTGGACCAACAAGACCATGGCCTGCTTCGGCAACGCCGGCGGCAACAACTACATGTACATTCCGACCACCATGAACAACTGGGACATCACCCTGGCCAAGTTCTTCCCGCTGAAGAGCGAGAAAGGTCGCGGCTTCACCTTCCGGGCAGAGGCCTACAATGCTCCGAACCACACGCAGTGGAGCAGCGTCAACACCTCTCCCACGTTCGACTGGCCCTCCTTCCAAGCCGGAAAGATCGTGCAGAGCAACGCCCAGTTCGGCCGCTATACCGGCGCCCGGAACCCGCGTCAGATGGCTATGACGCTGCGCTTCCAGTTCTAACTCGGCAGTGGGACAGACCATCGTCTTCTGTGGTCTGTCATGCTTCGCGGAAACACGAAGCTGACAGACGACACAACCCGA
>Ga0208079_1000465_pt1 | contig 22225 bp, 20 predicted proteins | sample NGESurdeep092012_5_FD_184474 | JGI IMG/M metagenome (GOLD analysis project Ga0208079, IMG submission 184474) | Arctic peat soil microbial communities from Barrow, Alaska - NGEE Surface sample 210-2 deep-092012 (SPAdes) | ecosystem: Environmental > Terrestrial > Soil > Wetlands > Peat ... | reverse complement strand
TAATAGTGACCCAGCGCGAGAAATTCGAAACCAAGAAACTCCCCATGATGCCGATTCGCGATGTCGTCATCTTTCCCTACATGATGACGCCGTTCGTGGTTGGCCGGGAGTCGAGCGTACGCGCATTGGAAGAGGCGCTGGCTGGCGACAAGAAGATATTTCTGGCGACGCAGCATGACGCGAGCATCGACGAGCCCAAGCCCAACGAGATTTTCCAGGTCGGCACGCTGGTCAACATCGTCCAAAGTCTGAAGCTTCCTGACGGCAATATCAAGGTCCTGGTGGAAGGCTTGGAGCGCGGTAAGATCCTCCAGGTGGTAGACACCGATGGCTACTTTGAGGCCACGGTACGCACCGCGAAGTATTCGGCTGAACCGACGCCACAGATCGAAACCAGCATGACGCGGGTGACGGGCCTGTTCGAGCAGTACGTCAAGCTCTGTCAGTCCCTGAACTATGAAACCATGATTGCCGCCGTCCGCAACGACGATCCGGCAAAGCTGACTGACACCATCGCCGCCAACCTGCAACTCTCGATCGAAGAAAAGCAGGAGCTGCTGGAAATCTTCGATCCCGCCGAGCGCCTGAACCGCATCGGAGACGTGCTCGACGTCGAGATCGAGAAGCTCAACATGGACCGCACTATCCAGTCGCGCGTAAAGCGCCAGATGGAGCGCGCCCAGAAAGAGTACTACCTCAACGAGAAGATCAAGGCCATCCAGAAAGAACTGGGCCGCGGCGAGAAGAGCGAGTTCGACGAACTGAAGAAGAAGATTGACACCGCCGGCATGCCCCGTGAAACCCACGAGAAGGCCCTGCAGGAACTCAAGAAGCTGGAAGCCATGCCGCCCATGTCGGCCGAGTCCACGGTATCGCGGAACTACCTCGATTGGCTGCTGGCCGTGCCCTGGAAGAAACGCTCCAAAGAGATTCGCAACATCGATATCGCCGAGAAAACGCTCAACGAAGATCACTACGGTCTGGAGAAAATCAAGGAGCGCATTCTTGAATTTCTCGCGGTCCGGCAATTGGTCAAGAACCCGAAGGGCTCGATCCTGTGTTTCGTGGGACCTCCAGGCGTGGGCAAAACTTCGCTGGGCATGAGCATCGCCAAAGCCACCGGTCGCAAGTTCGTCCGCCTGTCGCTCGGTGGAGTTCGCGATGAAGCCGAAGTGCGCGGTCACCGCCGCACCTACATCGGCGCGCTGCCGGGCCAGATTATCCAGATGATGAAAAAGGCCGGCACCAAGAACCCAGTATTCATGCTGGATGAAGTGGACAAGATGTCGATGGATTTCCGCGGCGATCCCTCGGCGGCACTGCTGGAAGTACTCGATCCCGAGCAAAACTTCATGTTCGTCGATCATTACCTCGATGTGGAGTACGACCTGTCGCAGGTTTTCTTCATCGCCACCGCCAACGTGCTGCACACCATTCCTCCGGCACTGCAAGACCGCATGGAAGTGCTGCGGCTGCACGGTTACACCGAGCCGGAAAAAGTCGAGATCGCCAAGCAGTATCTGGTTCGCAAACAGCGCCTGCAGACCGGATTGACCGAACAGAACATCATCTTCACCGATGAAGCGCTCACCGCCATCATTCGCAACTACACGCGCGAAGCCGGCGTCCGCAATGTGGAGCGCGAGATCGGCAACATCTGCCGCAAGGTCGCGCGCAAGGTGGTTAAGGAAGGCGACAAGTACACGGTGGAACTCACCGCAGAAAACGTCTCGGAATACCTGGGCGTCATGAAGTTCCGCGACAGCGAGAGACACGAGCGCAGTGAAGTCGGCCTGGTCACGGGCCTGGCGTGGACCGAGGTCGGTGGCTCGATTCTCACCACCGAAGTCGCCACGGTAGCCGGCAAAGGTAAGCTTACGCTCACCGGTAAGCTGGGTGACGTGATGCAGGAGTCGGCGCAGGCTGCCATGTCCTACGTGCGCTCACGTGCACATCGGTTGGGACTGCCGCGTGACTTCTATCGCAATCTCGATATCCACGTACATGTACCCGAGGGTGCGATTCCGAAGGATGGTCCGTCAGCCGGCATTACCATGGCAACCGCCATCGCCAGTGCGCTCAGCCACATCCCCGTTCGGCGCGACATCGCCATGACTGGCGAGATCACGCTTCGTGGCAAGGTACTGCCCATCGGCGGGTTGAAAGAGAAGCTGCTGGCGGCTCACCGTGCGGGCATCATGGAGGTCCTCCTTCCCGCTGATAACGAGAAGGACCTGGCCGACGTGCCGGAAAACTTGCGCAAGGTAATGAAGCTACGCTTCGTCAATACCATGGATGACGTGCTTGCGTATGCGCTGGAGCGTCCGCTGCCTGATGTGCCTGACGAGGTCTCTCCAGGAATCGCTGCGCTGCCGCCGAATACGGAGCCAGCACCGGCACACCAGTAAGCGCACGCCAGCCATTACTTCGAAGCGAACAAGGGCCCGCCGAATGCGGGCCCTGTTGCTTTCTGCTTCGCGCCGCCATACGCCCGCCTCCTCAAAAGAATTTCCTCCGGTTGCACTTTTGCGCCGCTACGGCGATATTGATTGCATGAAGGTGTTGACTCGCTTTGTGACCTCCGCCGCTGCCCCGCTGCAGTTCCCGCCTCCGGGTGCGCCCGAGATCGCGTTTCTGGGCCGCTCCAATGTAGGCAAATCGAGCTTGATCAATTCGCTTGTCGGCGCCAAGATCGCCAAGACCAGCAACACGCCCGGTCGCACCCAGACCATCAACTTCTTCCAGGTGCGCCGTCCCGGCAAACCGAATCCCGACTTCGTCTTTGCCGACCTGCCCGGATACGGTTACGCCCGCGCGCCCAAAGAAGTCACCGCAAAGTGGGCGCAGTTCGTCAATCCATACCTGGAAAATCGCGAGTCGCTCGTGCTGTGCCTGTCGCTGGTGGACGTCACGATTCCTCCGCAGGAGCTTGACTTGCAGTTGATGGACTGGCTGCGTCACATGGATCGCCAATTTATCGTGGTCGCTACTAAGGCCGACCGTATTTCGAACAATCAACTGCGCAACTCGCTGCCGAAGCTCTGCGGCCAGCTACAAATTCTTCCCTCGCAGATCATTCCGTTCTCGGCGAAGTCGCGGGTGGGATATGACGAACTTTGGGCAGCAATCCGCGCGGCTGCAAAGGTGGATCAGGCAGGAACCCAGCGCGTGGAGCAGACCGACTCGTAAGGCCACGCAGGATGGCCCTAGCCACTTCCTCAGATTGGCCAGATTTCGAGCGCCGTCTTGCTCAGTATCTGTTCTTTCGCGCTTTCACTCATCGCGAGCGCGCGAAACTCGGCCAGGTTCTTCTCGATCTCGGGAACACCCGGCCCAGGCCAGTCGGTGCCGAATAGCGTCTTGTGTGCGATTTCTTCCAGCCGCGGAAAATATTTCAGGAGCGTTTTGGGCGGGATGCCGCTGATGTCCAGATAGACGTTGCGGTGTCTGCGCACCAGAAAGAAGGCAGTGTCCATCCACAGAGGACGCCCGCCGTGCGCCAGCAGGATTTTCAGCCGGGGAAAATCGACGGCCACGTCGTCCACGTAGATCGGATCGCCGTACTTGTTGCGCGCTCCGGGAAAGATCGAGGTGCCGGTGTGCACCATGATAGGAATGCCGTTCGCTTCGGCCGCCCGATAGATGATCTCCAGTTCTTTGACGCCGCTCACGTAATCGTTGGGATACAGCAACTGGTGCGGCGGATGAATTTTGATGAGCTTGATGCCCAGCCGCACGATACGTTCCATGTCGGCCAGAACATTTTGCGTGTGGCGCGGGTGCACACTGCCGCAGGGGATAAGCCGCTTCGGATCTTCCTTCACGTAGTTGGCGATGAACTCGTTGACTGCCGGCGTGAAGCCGATCACCTCGGGCGCAACGTAGTTGATGAGCACCGCCCGATCGATACCAATTCTGTGGAGATGCTTGAGGAATGCCTTCGGTGAGCCGCAGTATTCCGCTACCTGATCGAAATCCTTGCGGGACTTCTTCATCAGCGCCAGGGCCTCGAGCTTGAACAACTCCATCGGCTGAATGTGGATGTGGCAGTCGGTGATGAGCATCAGTAGCCAGTAGTCAGTAGTCAGTTGCCGGTTATTGCATCAACCAATGTGGGATCAGTTTGCCGCAGCGCTCAGCACCGCTCTCTTTGCAAACACCCGCACCATCTCGCGGCGATACTCTGGCGTTAGGGCCGATGTGGTCAGCGGCTTGGCCGTACTGGCCGCCAAGTCACCAATGTGCTCTGCAATCTCTTCAGTCGGAGCCATTCCGACGAGATGCGCATCCACGTCTTTCACCAGGAATGGCGCGGGATTGACGGCGGTGATGGCAACGCGCGCATCTTCCACTCGGCCGCCGCGCATTTTGAGAGCCACCGCGACGCCGGCCAGCGGATAATCAATACTTCCACGGACACGAAGCTTCTGATAGCTGCCGCGCCATCCCGCCGACGATTCCGGCAGGTGCACACGAATGACGATCTCATTTGGCGCGAGATGTAGCCGCGCGATGCCGTCGTTCACGTAGAACTCTGACAATGGGGTACGCCGTACGCCAGCCGGCCCGGCAACTTCAATCTCCGCTCCCAGGCACAACAGCGCCGGCGGTGTGTCGCCCGAAAAGGCCGCCCAGCAGAACTTTCCGCCGGGTGCGACATGACAAAGATCGCCATCTTTCTTGAGGCAGAAGCCGCAACTCTTACGCCACAGCGGCGATTGGTTGTACCACAGGCAGCGGGTATCGAGGCAGAGATTGCCGCCAATCGTTCCCATGTTGCGCAACACCGGCGAAGCGATCGTCCTTACGGCCTCGTACAGGACGGGGAAATCTTTGCGAATGAGCGGCGAATGTTCGACGGTACTAAGGCTTGTCAGCGCCCCAATTTCGACGCCCTCGCCCGCGCAACTGTGAATTCCCCGCAGTTCGCCGACACCGCGCAAGTCGAGAACGTATGGCGGCGTGAACAATTTCTGCTTCATCGAAGGCAGCAAGTCGGTACCGCCCGCAACCACCTTCACCTGGCCGTCATACTTCGCCATCAGCGCCATGGCTTCGTCAAGCGTCTTGGGGCGCAGCAGTTGGAAGCTGGGCAGGCTCACTCTCCACCTCCCGCGGTTGACCCGGCATTCGTCCCCTGTCGTGCTGGATCGAGCGGATGCCGCATCGGGCCTTTGCCGCGGAACCACAGCGAACCCCCATGTTCGCGAAGTTTGTGGGGAGCAGTCGGGTCAACCAACCCGGTCATTTCGACTCTCTTCATCCCCTTTTTTGCACGCAGTGCTGCCAGCACACGCTCCGGCGTGAACGGCGCCTCCCGCAGGCGAACTCCCACAGCGTCGTAGATGGCGTTCGAGATTGCCGGGATCGTCGCCGCCAGCGAACCTTCGCCTGCCTCCTTCGCGCCAAATGGCCCCTCGGGATCGATACTCTCGACAATGATGCATTCAATCTCAGGCGACTCAGACGACGAGGGGCTGCGGTATTCCAGCAGCCCGGGATTCATCAGCAGGCCATCCTTCCAAACCATCTCCTCCTCAAGCGCCTGACCAAGTCCCATCCAGACTGAGCCGATCACTTGGCCTTCGACGGCCACCGGGTTCAGCGCGCGTCCGCAGTCGTGGGCCGCCCATATCTTGTGCACCGTTACTTCGCCGGTGTCTTCATCCACGCTGACTTCGGCAACCTGTGCGGAATACGAATACGCCGGCGACGGTCCCACGCCGCCGCCTTTGTGTTTGCCGCCACGCGCCGCGGCAGGGGGCGCGTACGAGCCTGTGCCGGTCAGCGCGCCGTGGAAGTCAATCGCCGCGACAATAGCTTCCTCGAAGCTCATATGGTCCTTCGGGCCATCTTCTTTGCGCGTCTGCAACACCGATCCGCGAAGGATCTGGCCGTCCACATGTCCACGTGCCGCTTCCTGCTCGAGGCTATCTGACGCGGTGGGATCATAGTCCGACAGCGTGGTACCGCGATTAAAGACGCGATCGTTGCGCATGACTATGTCCTCGGGGGCACAATTCATGCGCTTGGCGGCTGCACTTACGATATTCTTCTTCACATCTTCGGCGGCGCGCAGAGCCGCGTTGCCAGCCATAAAGGTCACGCGGCTTGAGTAGGAACCGAGATCAATCGGGGTCAGATCCGTATCTGCGGCGATGACCTTGACGCGCGCGATTTCACAACCCAGCACCTCCGCCACAACCTGTGCGGTCATGGTGTCGGAGCCTTGCCCGATCTCGGAGGCTCCGGTGTAAACCACCACGCCCCCGTCGCGATCGATTTTGATGTTCACCGTGGAGTGCGGCATGTCGGAGCGGATAATGCTGTTGGCCGCGCCACTCACATAGTGGCTGCACGCCACTCCAAGGCCCCTGCCCTTGGGGAGATTGCCCTTGCGCTCCTTCCAACCCGATCGAGTAACCACCTGATCGATGCACTCCGGCAACCCGTAGCTCAGCACCCGCAGACCATTGACGGTCACTGTCGGCGGCTTCAGCAGGTTGACGCGTCGCATTTCCGCCGGATCAAGATTGAGCTTGGCAGCGATCTCGTCCATCTGCGACTCGAAGGCGAATCGCACATTGACTGTTCCGTGGCCACGCATCGCTCCGCAAGCCGGCTTGTTGGTCAGCACGCGATAGCCGTCGTAGCGGATGTTGGGAATGTCGTACAGCGCGCCCAGCAGCGCACCGGAATAGAGAATCGTTACCACACCGTACGAGCAGTAGGCGCCGCCGTCCTGGATGACGTTGCAGGCCACGGCTGTCATGCGTCCATCGTTCTTCACTCCGGTCTTCAGATCGATGATGGTGCGCGGGCGCCCCCGATGCGCCCAGAAAACTTCTTCGCGCGTATAGGTGATCTTCACCGGTGCTCTGGCAGCGCGCGCCGCTACTGCTGCGATAATCTCCAGCGGAATGATTTCGCTCTTGCCGCCAAAACCGCCGCCCACCAAGGGTTTGATCACGCGGATCTGCGACATCGGCATCTCCAGCACCAGCGAAAGCTTGTGCTGCAGATAATACGGGACCTGCGTAGACGACCACACGGTAAGCCGACCCAACTTGCCGGTATGCGGATCGAGTTCGAAGTTCGCCAGCGTGCTGTGCGGCTCCATCGCAGCATGCGTCACTTCATTGGCGATGTACCGTCCCTCGGCGATGTAGTCGGCTTCGGCAAATCCCTTGTCCAGATCGCCAAAGACATGGTGATAGTCCTTCTCGATATTGTGAGCGCGGTTCTCGTGGATGAGATCGCTCTCCGCTTTCATCGACTCTTCAGGATCGAAGTAGGCAGGCAGCGGCTCGTACTCCACGTCGATCAACTCGACCGCGTTCTCGGCAATCTCCTCGCTGATCGCCGCAACGCAGGCAACATGATCGCCTACGTACCGGACCTTCTCCACCGCCAGCGCCGTCTCATCGTGACCCACCGGAAGAATGCCGTACGGATTGGGCGCATCCGCCCCGGTTACGACGGCGACGACTCCATCCAGGGCCCTTGCTCGCGACGTGTCAATACGTTTGATTCGAGCGTGTGGATATTGCGAATGAAGAATCTTGCCGACCAGCATTCCGGGAAGGCTGAGATCGTCCGTGTACTTGCCCGCGCCGGTGGTTTTGTTTGCGGCATCCACCATGGCGATCGATTTTCCGATTACAGAAAAATCAGACATTAGTCCGGCCTTTAGCAATTAGCAATTAGCAGTCAGCACTCAGCATTCAGCCCCACCAGGATTTGTCGTCCTGAGCGAGCCCAGGAATTCACGACCCTATTTCGCTCCAACCATTTCCGTCGGTGCGGCCTTTTGCTCTGCGTCGATGACCGCGCGTATCGCCTGGTACATCTGCGAATAGCCGGTACAGCGGCAAAGATTGCTGCTGAGCGCCTCACGAATCTCATCTTCAGTTGGATCGGAATTGTTGGCCAGCAGCCATCTCACGGTCATCATGAATCCAGGCGTACAGAAGCCGCATTGCGCGCCGCCAAAATCGCCGTAGGCCTTCTGTAACGCAGCCAAACCGCCGTGATCGGCAATGCCCTCAACCGTCGTTATTTCCTGGCCCTCACAACTGGCTGCAAGCATTGTGCAGGAAAGCATGGGCACGTCATCCACTTGCACCGTGCAGGAGCCGCACGAAGAATCGTCACAGGCGCGCTTGGAGCCGGTGAGCCCCAGGTCCTGGCGCAACACGTCGAGCAGAAGCTTATTGGGCTCAATGGCCAGCTCGTGTGTGCGTCCGTTGATGCGGAGTTCGATGAGTTCTTTTTTCATGGGAAACCTGTAGTTAGCCCTTAGCCCTTAGCCCTTAGCCCTTAGCCCTTAGCCCTTAGCCCTTAGCCCTTAGCCCTTAGCTCTTAGCCTTTAGCAACCCCGGCAAGAAGCTCGCTTGCTAAAAGCTAAGAGCTAGCAGCTAAGAGCTACCTTTAGTACACCGGCACTGTCGGATCAATCTGCCGCGACCAGCGGTCGATCCCTCCGCGCAAGGATTGCGCTTTTTCGAAACCTTGCTGCCGCAGCCATGCCGTAACGTTCATCGAGCGAACACCATGATGGCAAATAACCACGATGTGCCTCTCCGGGTCGAGCTCCTGATTAAAACGCGCCGGAATATCGCCCATCGGAATCAACTTGCTGTTCGGAATCTTGGCGACCTCAAACTCCCAAGGCTCGCGGACGTCGAGCAGCATGACATTTGCTCCCGCCTCTTGCTGAGCTTTCAGCTCTTCCGGTGCGATCTCGTAATCCATTGCAGCGCTCACTTCCCCACCCACTTTGGCCTTCGCCGCTCCATGAATGCCGCGATGCCTTCCTGCGCGTCTGCCGTCTTCATCAGTTCGTCGAAGTAAATCTGCTCGGCGCGCGCCAAACCCTTGTCGAAGTGAATCGCGTCCCACGCATAAAATGCCTTTTTGGCCAGCGCGATCGCGGCTGAACTCAATTGCGACACCCGCTGCAAACATTCCGTGACCAGAGTTTCGGGATCGTCGGCGAGTCCGTTCACCAATCCCGCTTCCAGCGCCTCCCGGCCATTCAGAGTTCGTCCGGTGAAGACGAGTTCCGCCGCCAGCTTCTGTCCCACAATGGCGGACAAGGCCACACTCGCGACCGGGGGATAGCACGCCAGCTTGATTTCGGGGAATCCCCAAACCGAATCCCGCGAGGCGTACACCACATCGCACATCATTGCCAGCTCCGCGCCTCCGCCCAGGCAGTGCCGCCGAACGCTGGCAACCGTCAATTTTCTGCTCCCCACCACGGAGCGAATCACGCCGTGAAATGCGGTAAGCATGTCACGCACGTTGTCGGGCGTGTGCGCTGCGATGTCCACACCGACAGAGAAAGCACGCTCTGAACCTGCGAAGACGACCGTACTGATTTCCGGTCGCGTCTCGATTTGCTCCAGGGCCGCGCGCAGCTCGTCCATCATCGGGACGTCGATGATGTTTAGCGGCGGATTATTCAGCGCGACGCGCGCTGCCGGAGGCTGCAGTTCGACCGTGATGCGGGTGAAACCGGTTTGTGTGCCCAATGTCATGAGTGTGCCGCCGCTAACAACCGCAGATCCCCTCGGCTTCGCCCGGGGCAGGCACTTCGACTCCGTTCGCTTCGCTCAACGCTCCGTCGAAAATCATTTACCACGGAGGACACGGAGCTTTGGTTTCTATATCGGACGAGTTCCTTCACCTCGCTCGATGCAGATTGCGTGGTGCTACCCATCGGCAAGACTCCTGACCTGGTATTGCTGCAATGCGGTCATGAACGAGTTCGTCCCGTTGCGAGTGGGGGAGCGGGTTTGCGCTTGGAGGCTTTCGCCTTGGGACGGCCATCTGTTTCAGACCTACGGCTGAGACTTGACGCGCGACGGGGCTTCCAGCCGGCGGCGTTTTCAGCTCGCACTCCCAACAGAAAAATGTCGCTCATCTCGCGTGCTATGGTTTCCGCGTCGGGATCGACGCGCGGGTTGTACCATGTGTACAGCCAGTTCATCATTCCGAAAAGTCCCAAGACCGCCGTACGCGTGCCGATTCCGCCCGTCGCGCCGGCATGCCGCCCGACGAATTTCAACCCTTCCGCCTTCGCCAAATCCTCCACCAGTCCGACGCAAATGCGGTAGTACTCACGCTTAATGGCGGCCAGTTCAGTGCCGTATCCGTTCTTCAAAACATCGTCTTCATGCGCCAGCACCTTCATCGCTTTTTGTTTGGCAACGGAATAGCCCACGTGATTCTGGACGAAAATGCGGATGCGGGTTTCGGGATCGTTAGTCTCCACCAGTTGCTCCCGTAATCGCTCGATAATGGTGTTGAAGGTGTGCTGCTGGATGAAATACAGCAGCTTCTCTTTGGACTCGAAATAGTAATAAAGGCCCGCCAGCGAGATACCGCTCAAACGCGACAGGTCGCGCATGGAAGCGCCCTCATACCCTTTTTCGGCAAAGATCTCGGTGGCATAGTCCAGAATCTCGCCCAGACGGCGATCGAAGCGGGTATCCGCCGGGGAAGGATGTTCCAGGGCCCGGGTTGTGGAGGAAGAGGACATTGGGCAATCGGCAGACGGCCAGCAACGGCCACGGCGAAGCGAACCGATTTCGAACGTTCGTTCTAATTTTATTCTCATGGCGGCCCATTCGGCAACCCGTGCGATGCAAAGCCGGGGCTGAGTCCACGCGATCCTCTTCGGCCCCGTTCTGTTTCGGGCAATGAAGCACCTTTGACGCGCCACCGCCACCCCGGAGGCCCATGAAACACTTGCATGAAACACGTGCGTTGACAAGTATCGCCTGAACAGGCAAACTGCTCCATCTTGGAGATTCTGTTCCTTTGGGCCTGGGATACGCACTGAACAGGACGGAACGAGCCGATTGATGACCGCGCCACAACGCGTTTCCTACAGGATGGAATCCACGCTGGAAAGCGTGAACAAGGCCGAAGCGATGGCCGATCGAATCTCGTCGCAGGCGGGTTTCGACGAGGACACGCGGGGCGGAATCTCGATGGCGGTTCGCGAGGCAATGATCAACGCCGTGTTGCACGGTAACGCCTACGACCCGGCCAAGAGCGTAAATTTAACTTTCGAGCAAAATGGGCGGGAGTTGATTATCACGATCACCGACCAGGGGAAAGGGCTCGATCCGGTCGAGGTTCCTGATCCGCTCGCCCCGGAAAACCTTATGAAACAATCCGGCCGTGGCATATTCTTAATGCGGGCTTTCATGGATGAAGTCCGCTTCCGTAAACTAGACCCCGGCACTGAAATTACTTTGATCAAACGGCTCCAGAACAACGATCTGGATCCTGAGGAGGCTTCCACGTGAGCATGAAAGCAAGCACCCGGCAGGTAGATGGCGTCACCATTGTCGACTTGAGCGGGCGAATCACTTTGGGCGAAGGCAGTGTGGTGTTGCGGGATACTGTCAAAGACCTGCTTGGCAAGGGGCAGAAGAAAATCCTGCTGAACCTCGGCGATGTCAGCTACATCGACAGTTCGGGCATTGGCGAACTGGTCAGCGCCTTCACCTCGGTTCGCAACCAGGGCGGCGAATTGAAGCTGCTGAATCTGACCAAGAAGGTGCACGATCTGCTGCAGATCACCAAGCTCTACACCGTCTTTGACGTGAAAGACGACGAAGCCACTGCCATCACGGCGTTCGGCAAGTAGCCAGCTTCGGCGGTCGGCGGCGTAGCGATGCATGACTCGAACGCCCTTTCGCGTCTCGCGCAAGGGCGTTTGTTATTGCCCGCGATTCGCTCTTCGCTTGCTAGTTGCCAATTGCTAGCGGCTCGCCGCTGATCTTCGGTGCGAACCGCATCCCGTAAAACAAAACCGCCGCCGAAAGCGCAACCGCCACAATCATGCACATGAGTCCGATCTGGAGATTGCTCTTGTCCGAGATGTAGCCGATCAGGGTGGGCGAAAATGCGTCGCCCAGCAAGTGAATGGTAAATATGTTCACCGCCAGCGCCGTGGCACGGATGCGCGCGCTGACCGAGTTCACCAGGGCTGCATTGAGTGGGGCGGTGTTGAGCAGAAGACAGAATTCACCGAGAAAAATTGCCGGGTACATTGCCGGCCCGGTGCAATAGATGGCCGCGACGATTGCCGGGATGGAAAGCATCATCCCGATGGCCGAAACGAGTTGATAAGCCGCGGGCGTGCGCCGCAGCAAGCGATCGCCCAGCCACCCACCCAGCAACGTGGCCACCGTTCCCGCGATTACCGTCATGCCACCGAAGGAAATATTGGCGCGCTCGAGGGGCACGTGGCGGATGCGGGTCAGAAACGTAGGCATCCACACTTGCAGGCCACCGATGGCGAAGGTCATCATGGCCGCGCCCAGGCTGATGGTCCAAAACGCACGGTTGCGCAACAATCCAGGCAGGGAGCCACGCTCGAAGCTGTCCGCCACGTGATCGCTGGCGCCGCGCACGGGCTCGCGCAGTGCCAGAACGCCGAAGGCCAGCAGCAAACCGGGTAGCGCCGAGACCATGAACGGGGCCCGCCAACCGTAGCGGCTCCCGAGGTAGCCGCCGACCAGATAGCCCAGCGCACTGCCCACCGGCGTTGCGAGATAAAAAAGTCCCATCACGCGTCCACGTACGGTCTCCGGAAAAAGGTCCGCGAGGAATGCCGGCGAAATGGCAACGAATGTTGCCTCTCCGATGCCGACGATGACGTGGCGCAGCAAGAGTTCGTCGTAATTGTACGTGACGGCGCTCAGCAGCGTCGCCAGGCTCCAGACGAAGGCGCCCGCCGCCATGATCCAGCGGCGCGGAAAGCGATCGGCCAACGGGACGATCAACGGCGCGGCAATCATGTAACAGACAAAGAAGGCGGAGGTCAAAAAGCCGACCTGCTTGTCGCTGAGGACGAATTCCTTCTGGATCAACGGCTGCACCGCGAACAGCACGTTACGATCGATATAGTTGAGAAAGTTCAGCGCCGTTAGCAGCAGTAGCGCGACCCAAGCATTGGTCTTGGCAGACATGGGTGGGCGGAGGATAACACGAGGGGCCGCTTTTCGCTCTTCGCTTTTCGCTTTCCGCGATCAGTTCCGGGTCTCGGAACTCGATTCTCGACGACGCGAAAAGGGAGATGCGGCTTTAGAGGGTGGGTTAGAACTGTGCCGTCCCTGAGGGACTCGGATCTATTTTCAACTTTACCCAGCACTCCGCCTTCGGCTCCGTGCTGGGCTAAACTGAGCCGCGCCTATGGCGCTGAATTTTCGCCCATCAAATCCACTAGCAAATGCCAAGTTTGGTTCTCGAACACACTCTGAAGCCCGCTCCGGCGAAAAACGTGCCAGGCGAGAGTGGGTGGGCAGTATAGGGGTCCTTCGACTCGCTGCGCCCGCTCAGGATGACAGAGGTTGAGGGATGACAGTGAAAAAGTTTTTTCATCCCTATCGGTGGGCCGCAGGCCCATGTGACACTCGTGATGACAAAAATGAAGAGCTTTGCAGCGTACCCTTCGGTAGGCTTAGGGCAAGCTTTAAAGGTGCGCCCCTTCAAACAACTGATGAAACGTACTTTTTCAGCAGCCTGTGCAGCCGCTGCGAAAACCCTTCCCATGCTGACGATACCGAGATACTCTCTCGTGGAGAAGAATCGGCCAGTGAACGCGCGCGGTGGTCCTAGCCGCGCCACCTTTCCGCCTGCTCCCACCGGGGCGAGCCGGCGAGGCATGGCACTTGTCCCACCCTTCTCAGTCGTACCCAATTTATCGTCGTGGAGAGTGTATGAAACGATTGCTGCTGTTCCTGGTTTGTCTGATGTTGCAGGTCACCCTGCTGGCACAAGATTCGAGGCCGGCAATCGATGCGAACGCCGTGGCCGATTCGCAGCCAACGGCCAATACCAAACCAGCGGCTAATTCGGACCGCATGTTCTTTCCCAAGGACTGGTACTGGGGATGGGCGCAATTCGACATCACTCCCCCGCACAACGAGACCGATCCCAACCTGTGCGCGGCGAACGCGGGACAGTACGGGGGCGTGCACTCACAGTGCAGCGCCTTTGGGCGCTACATGATCTCGGGGGCGGTGGAGTTGCGTCCATTCGGCCGGACCGTACTACGCCGCCTCAATTTCTTCTACGACCCCACATTTCTGTTCGGCAAGAATATTCCTCAAACGCTGTACACCTGGTCGTGGAGCGGAATTGGCATGGAGTACTCCTGGGGCGTCGGAATCGATCTGCCCAAGCGCTTTGAATTTCGCGTAACCGGTCATCCGCAGATGCAGCGGTTCGGAGCGCGCGATCAACCCCTGGGTCCGGCATGGCTGGGTCCGAATGGTCCCTGGGGCCGCTACAACGCGTTCGGAGTGCGTAAGTATTTTGGGACGCGGCGGGAGGGCACGTACTAATCCAAAACGCCGGTACTAGAGGCATCTCATAAATGGCGGAGAGGCCCGAAAGCGAAGTACCTCAGGGGCCAAAGCCCGGTCGAAAAGGGCCATCTGCGGCACGGCTGAAGAGGCTGCTGAAAAAGTCAGAGCATAACTCGTGGAATGTATTCCTGGTGGGAGCCCCCGCATTTATGCGGGGGAAGGAGCGCTTCAGCGCTCCGGGAAAAGTTGGACTTTGATCACGCGCTTTAGCGCTGGGGATCCGAAAACCCGGGGCTAAAGCCCATTCTTGAAATCGAACGCTTTTCCGCTGGACTAAAGTCCAGCTTCCCCCTGCTGAAGCAGGGGACTCCCACCAAAAGCGTTCTCCAGACTTTTTCAGCAGCCGCCGAAGCCGTGCCCCTGCAAAGCGGAATTTATGAGATAGCTTCTAGTTTCTGGGTCTCGGGTAGCGCGCGATCACGACCGTGCCGATGCCTCCACGCGGACGAAACTCGCCTTTGACTTCAGCCCATTTCGGCTTGCTGGCGCGCACGACGTCTTCGAGAACGCGGTTTACGACGTTTTCCTGGAAGATGCCAAGATTGCGGTAGCCGATCAAGTATTCCTTTAGCGACTTCAGTTCGAGGCAGGCCTTGTCGGGCATGTAGCGAATCCACAGCGTCCCGAAGTCGGGCAGGCCGGTCTTGGGACACACGGAGGTGAATTCGGGTATATCAATCACAATCTCGTAGCCGGGAAACTGGTTCGGCCAGGTTTCGATTTCCGGAAATTTAGCGGAGAGACCAGCCTCAGCATGTTCCGGAGTGTAACGTGCGCTCTTTGCCATGGACCTATTGTAGCGATACGCGCTGCGCTATCGAGATGAGAACTCGCGAGTCAAAGTCTGAGGCATGCCGCGCGCGCTGCGTCTTCGGGGAATGCTCGAACATCAACATAGGGTGGTGGAGTGACCATGGTCAGCGGTTTCGCCGCTGCACGAAAGGCCGCACACGGTCGAGGGGGGAAGTTGTGTCCTACGTTATACTTATAGATTCGAGAAAAAATGGCAGCTGCAACTGAGAACGGCCATGGCCGCGTAAGCGGAAGGCGGACCTGGGGCATCGTTATTGGCCTGACGGTGGCGGTGGTAGTGCTCGCGGCTTTTGTGTCCCTGCGCCGTTCTCAAGTCGCCGTCCGGGTCGGTCGCGCCGATCGCCAAACCATCACCGAAAGCATTGCCACCAACGGCAAGATCGAGGCTCTGAACAACTTCGAAGCTTACGCGCCCATGGCCACCACGGTGAAAAAGATATACGTGCAGCAGGGTTCATGGGTGAAGCCTGGACAATTACTTCTGCAACTCGAAGATGCTAATGCCCGCTCGCAAGCAGCTCGAGCCGAGGCGCAGTTGAAGGGCGCGGAAGTCGATGTGAACACGGTGGAAAACGGTGGCACGAAGGACGAATTGCTTACCACTCGCAATGCTCTGGTAAAGGCCCAGGCCGACCGGGATGCGGCCCAACGGAATCTGCAAGCGATGCAGCGTCTATTGCAGAGTGGGGCGGCATCGCAAGCCGAAGTGGATGCCGCGCAGAGCCGGTTTCAAATTGCCGAAGCCAACGTGCAACTGCTGCAACAGAAGCTGGATGGCCGCTACTCAAAACAGGAAATTGGCCACGTCACGGCCCAGCAGGCTGAAGCTCGCGCCTCCCTGGCCGCGGCGCGGGAGCTGCTGAAAAATTCGAACATCGTCGCTCCGCGCGAAGGAATGGTCTTTTCCCTGCCGGCGAGGCAAGGTGGGTTTGTCAATGCGGGAGATCTGCTTGTGCAAGTGGCGGACCTGCACAAGGTACGAGTGCGCGCCTTTGTCGACGAACCCGAGATTGGCAAACTACGAAAGGGCCAATTGGTTGAGGTCACGTGGGACGCCATCCCTGGGCGGGTCTGGCAAGGCACGCTGGACGCCCTACCGACGACGGTGGTCCAGCATGGGACTCGAATGGTCGGCGAAGTGACCTGTGTGGTCGAGAACAGCGATCTCAAGCTGCTGCCAAACACCAACATCAGCGTCGCCGTCGTCATCGCGCGGCAGCAGGACGCGCTAACCGTACCTCGAGAAGCCGTACACCAGGACGCCAACGGCCAATTCGTATTCCAGGTGAGCAACGGAGAGTTGCAGCGACGCGGCGTGAAAACCTCAGTCGCCAACCTCACGCGGATCCAAGTCACCAGCGGCCTCACCGACAACGCGGTATTGGCGTTGGGAGCCCTCAACATGCAGTCCCTACGTGAGGGGATGCCAGTGAAGATCGCTAATCCATGAAGTCTCTGTCTACAAGAGTTTCCATTCTCGTTGTGCTGCTGGCGATGGCGACCATCGGCGCCGCCGATCCTGCACCGGTGCAGCTACTCTCGCTGGGGCGCGTGAATGAAGCTATCGGCGCGTTGTCCAACCGCGGCGACGCAGAATCGTTCAACCTCATGTCCCGCGCCTACTACGCCATGGAGCGCTGGGACGATGCCCTGAAATGGGGCGAACGTGCGATCGCGGAACAGCCCCAGGTTTCTGGTTATCACCTTTGGCTGGCACGAGCGTATGGCAGGAAGGCGGGAGATTCGAGTCCCCTCGCCGCGGCGGGACTCGCGCGCAAGACGAAGAATGAGTTCGAGCGGGCGGTGCAACTGGATCCCGCGAACGTAGAGGCCCGCAGCGCTCTCTCCAAGTACTACACAGAAGCTCCCGCCATCATGGGTGGGGGACTGGACAAGGCCCGCGATCAGGCGGTGCAGGTCAGTAAATACGACGCTGCGGAGGCGCATTCGATCCTGGCGGAGGTCGCAGCCAAGGAAAAACGGTACGATGAGGCGGAGAGCCAGTTCCGCAGCGCTATCAAGGAAGCCCGAAATCCTGTGCATTATTGGTTGCAGCTAGCCGACTTTTACCGTCTGCGTGGGCGCTTCGACGATGTGCAGAAGATCGTGCCGACGGCCATGGCGCAGCCCAGCAGATCTGCCGAGAACTATTTTGACGCCGCCAATGAACTGTACCTCAGCGGTCGTGACTTTCCGCTAGCGGCGCAGTATTTGCAGAAGTATCTCGATTCTGGCGGGCTGGTGGAGGATGCACCGGCCTTCCGCGCCCACTACTTGTTAGGTCAGGTCTACGAGAAGATGGGTCGTGGTTCGGCCGCCACCTCGGAATATGAGGCGTCGCTTGCTCTGGCATCCGGTTTCGACCGCGCCCGGAAAGCTCTTGGCCGGTTGCAGTAGAGAGTGCTGAACAACGCGCAACACCTAGGGACTCAAGAGGGTGTGCGAGAATTGTTCCGTCCCTGAAGGGACTCGTTAATTTTTCCCATTTTACCCAGGGCTTACGCCCTGGGCTAAAAGCAATTCCGCCCCTGCGGGGTTGGATTTTGCGCAATCGTTCCACTGTGCCGATTCAAAACGAGTTCGCACACACATGCTCTAAAGCTACTGATTATGGACAGCTTGGAAGCAGGACTGAGAGATTAGGCTGGGACTCTGCCGTCCCTACGGGACTCGGTCTTATTTCCCATTTCCCCCAGCCCGCCGCGGCGGGCTGGGCTAAGCTCTTTCGCCCCCGTTGGGGCTGGTTTATGTGGGCTTCTTTCCACTGTGGCGAATAGGTACGAGGTTGCGACACAGTCTCCTGAAGGCCCGTACTAACCGAAACGTCAGTTTTTCAGCACTCAGTAGGCCGGATATCTTAAATTTGTTGCACTAGGTAGAGGATGCCCCCAAAGCCCCGCTGTTCCAGAATGACTCGGGTCGGTTGTGCTGCGAGGGTTGCCGCTGTCGCCTGCGCACTTGTCCTTTCTTGTGTTCCTTGCGTGGCAGCCGATGCTGCGACTGCGGAACCGATTCCCTTTCGTAAGGCGGTGGACTTGGCGCTCGAGCACAGCGGGGTCATGGGCATCGCCACGCTCAACCAGTGGCGAGCGCGCAAGGCCTACGAGGAAGTACGGGCGAATTACATTCCGCAAATCACGATAGGCTCCGGTCTCGGTTACTCCTATGGGTTTCCGCTCACCCTGGAAGGCTCGGCGCCATCGGCGGTGAACTTTAGCTCCGTCCAGTCATTCTTCAACCGCTCACTTCGGCAGTTCCTTAAGGCTGCCAAGATCGACTGGAATGCGACTTCCCTCGACGTGCAGGACAAGCGCGACTCCGTCATTCTGGATACTGCACTGACCTACGCGCAACTCGATCAGCTCACCGGCAAGCTTAAGGCGTTAGGCGAAGCTCAAAGCGCGGCCGACAACGCACAATTTGTCACCGACCAGCGCCTGCGGCAGGGCGTGGACAGCAAGCTTGACCTGACGAAAAGTCAGTTGGTGGCAGCTCGCATTCGATTGCGAGTTGCCGAGGCGCAGGGGCAGGCCGACGTGCTGCGTGAGCATTTGTCCAAGCTGCTGGGATTACCCGCCGAATCCATCGTCGTTGACCCTGAATCTATGCCTGAGCTGCCCCCGATTTCGCAGGATGACGACCTGTCGGCGCGCGCGGTGGGGAATAGTCTTGCCGTGAAGCAGGCGGAGCAGAAGGTAGCAGCCGCACAGGCGCGAGCGACCGGCGAACACAAGGCGCTGACGATGCCCACCATCGATTTGGCATCGCAATACGCTTATCTAGCCAAATACAATAACTACGATCTCTACTATCGTAACTACACTGCGAACAATTTCAGCGGTGGCCTGAATATCAGGTTCCCCATCTTCAATTCGGTGCAGAAAGCCAAGGCGGAGGAAGCTGATGCCAGTGCCTTGATCGCGAAGAAGCAGGTAGAGATCACAAAGAACCAGGTCAGCGAAGATGCCTTGAAGCTCCAAAGGTCATTGCGACAGCTAGCCGCAGCACGAGACGTGGCCAAATTGGAATGGGAAGTTGCTCAAGGAGACTTGGAGGCGGTGAAGGCCCGAATCGAGACCGGAAACGCCAACACCCGCGATCAGCAAAACGCCCGCCTCGATGCCGAAGACAAGCACGCCGCCTACTTTGACGCTGAGCTCGAACTCAGCCGGGCCGAACTGCAACTGCTCCGGCTTACCGGTGAACTGGAAAAATGGGCCATTCCGCCACGCTAATCAACCGTTCGCTGCGAACCACGAAATGCATCTAACTGAAAGAAAGGTAAGAGGTTCCGCGAGTGCGGGACAAATGATACGATAGCTAAGACTATGCCTTTGAAAACTCTCTTTTTGAATCCCCCTTCGTTTGAGAACTATGACGGTGGCGCCAGTTCTCGGTGGCCCGCGACGCGCGAGATTGAGTCCTATTGGTACCCGGTCTGGCTGGCTTACCCGGCAGGCATGCTGGAAGGCTCCCGTCTGCTCGACGCATCTCCGCACAAGGTGAACGCGCAAGAAACCATCCAAATTGGAAGGGATTACGAATTCCTGGTCCTGTTTACCAGCACGCCGGGTTTTCAAGGCGACGTCAAGCTAGCGGCTGCCATGAAAGCTGCTAATCCCAGGCTGAAGATCGCCTTCGTGGGACCGCACGTAACCACCCTGCCGGAGGCGTCCCTCAAGGACGGCACAGCGCTCGATTTCATTGTGCGCCGGGAGTTCGATTACGCCGTCGTTGAGTATGCGAATGGTAAGCCGTTGAATGAGATTCTCGGCGTGTCGTATCGCGGTCCGAACGGCCAGATACTGCACAACCCCGACCGTCCCGCCGTAGCCGATCTGGACGCTCTGCCTGACGTGGTGGACGTGTACAAGCGCGACATCGATCCTCGCCGCTACAACGTGCCATTCCTGCTCTATCCGTTCGTCTCGCTGTACACCACGCGCGGCTGCCCGGCGCAGTGCACGTTCTGCTTGTGGCCGCAAACCCTCAGTGGACACCCGTGGCGCAAGCGCTCGACAGATGCAGTGGCCGCGGAGATGGCGAAGGCCAAGGAATATTGGCCGTGGGTGAAAGAGTTCTTCTTCGATGATGACACCTTCAACATTCAGAAGGCCCGTACCATCGAACTTTGCACCAAGCTGAAGCCGCTGAAGCTGACCTGGTCTTGCACGTCACGCGTCACCACCGATTACGAGACGCTGAAGGCAATGAAAGAGTCCGGTTGCCGACTGTTGATCGTCGGCTACGAGTCGGGCGATCAGCAAATTCTCAAGAACATTAAGAAGGGCGCGACCGTCGAACGGGCGCGGGACTTCACCAGGGACTGCAAGAAACTCGGCCTCATAGTTCACGGCGACTTCATCCTCGGTCTGCCTGGCGAAACCAAGGAGACCATCCGGCGCACCATCGATTTCGCGAAAGAACTGGACGTCGATACCATTCAGGTATCGCTGGCGCATGCGTACCCCGGAACCGAGCTCTACGATTACGCCAAGGCAAACGGCTTCCTTAAGGCAGAAGGCTCCCAGATGGTCGACGCTATGGGCCACCAGGTCGCCATGATTGAGTATCCGGGGATTTCGCGCGACTATATCCTGGAAATGGTGCACCGCTTCTACGACGAGTACTACTTCCGCCCCAAGGCCGTGTTCCGAATCGTCAAGAAGGCCGTATTCAACTCGTCTGAACGGAAGCGTCTGTACAAGGATGCGAAGTCGTTCCTCAAGCTGCGCGCTGCGCGCAATCGTTCCGTGAAGGAGTCGCGTGAGCAGCAGGGCGCTGGTTTAACCCCTCCGCCTGCTGGTGGAACATCCAATACCGGCGCTAAATCGGAAACGGTTGAACCGGTCAACGCCTAGGGGTTGGCGTGACCTTTCGCAAATATCTTGTCCTCTTCGCGGTCGTCATCTTCGGTGCCGGTGGCGATGTTTGCCTCGCGCGCGGGATGAAGGATTTTGGGGCAGTAACTTCGGCGAACTGGAACCAACTGTTTGCTTCCCTGTGGAATCCCTGGGTGCTGACCGGCATCGGTTTGCTGCTGCTGTTCCTGTGCAGCTACCTCACCGCGCTGTCCTGGGCCGATCTGACGTACGTGCTTCCGGCCACCGCCATCAGCTATGTGCTGATGGCCCTGCTGGGCAAGTTTTTCCTGCATGAAACTGTGACGGTTGGGCGTTGGCTGGGAATCGCACTGATCACGGCGGGAGTTGGCTTCGTGGCAGGCGGACCTGCGCTAACACCGGCAGCATATGCACATTCCAAGCTCGATCGTCCTGCCAGCCACGAACACCTCGAGGCACAGCTTTCCGTGGCTACCGGCGCCGAGAGCGACGCATGACGGGTGCTGCCACGTGGGCGGGAATCGCTGCCATCGTCATCACCGCCACTTCCGGCGATGTATTGCAGTCCCGCGCGATGAAAGAGATTGGCGACTTGGGCGCCGTCCGGAAATCGCAGGGTCTTTCCCAAGTTATACGGCGCGTGATCGCCAGTCCGCAATTCATGTTGGGACTGCTGTTTATGGCGTTGGCGTTTGCCAGTTTGCTGGTGACGCTGTCGTGGGCTGATGTCAGTATCGTCGGCCCCGCGTCCGCATCGCTCACCTTCATTGCCAACGCCCTGGCGGCACGAGTGTTTTTGAAGGAGCATGTGGACCATCGCCGCTGGCTCGCTGCCGCGTTTGTGGCTGCTGGAGTCGCCCTGCTGGCCCATTGAATGAGCGGTTAGCCGTTAGCTCTTAGCCGTTAGCTCTTAGCCTTTAGTAACCTGCAATTAGCAACTCACAGGCCGCAGAATTGCATCCGCGGTAGAGGCTGATTGCTAAAAGCTAAAAGCTAAAAGCTAAAAGCTAAGAGCTAAGAGCTAGAGCGTTTCCAGCGATAGTGTAGACTGTTGGTGGCGATTCTCCGCTCCACCAGGATGGCAGGACCCTACGCGAATGATTTGCGGCGAAAGTTTTTGCAGGCCTATGAGCAGGGCCAAGGGACCCTGGGGGAGTTGGCGGAACAATTTGGGGT
>Ga0208079_1000463_pt1 | contig 22270 bp, 16 predicted proteins | sample NGESurdeep092012_5_FD_184474 | JGI IMG/M metagenome (GOLD analysis project Ga0208079, IMG submission 184474) | Arctic peat soil microbial communities from Barrow, Alaska - NGEE Surface sample 210-2 deep-092012 (SPAdes) | ecosystem: Environmental > Terrestrial > Soil > Wetlands > Peat ... | reverse complement strand
AGGCTGCTCGGCGTGCCAGTCCGGGTCGATCCAGATCTCGGCCACCCACTCGATCTGGGTGGCCGGTGCTATCGATGGTGCCCCGGAGTCTGCAACCGCAGGTTGCGCCGGTGCGACACCCAGGTCCAGGGAGTTCGTCGGAGTTGACTGGCGGGGCATTGTCCCGGTGGTGAAGTCGTAACCGCACCCCTCACAGAACAGCGCATCCGCCGTGTTCACCAGCGCGCAGTTCGGGCACGGTTGGGTTGCCGAAGGAGTCGCCGCTCCCGAAGCTGCTGACCCGCCCGTCGCAGAGGATGATCCTGTGCTGGCTGCATCCCCTGAGCCGGTCCCCGACGTCGTGGGAGCCGCGCTGGGGACTGAGGCGCTGTTTGGAACCTGTGTCAGGGACTGGCCGATCGGCGCACCGCACGTGTCGCAGTAGTCCGATGACGCGGACGGGTGACCGTTCGGACAAGTGGTGGTGCTCATCGCCGGTTGCTCATGTGTGTCGCTACTCATTTCTTCACGCGTGTCGTCTTTGTCGACGAGGTGTCCAAGGCCATCTCGTCTAGTTTGTCGACACTGCGGCGCAAACGCACGGTTCCAGCGTTGGGGTCGTCGATGTCGACGACCTTCTTCAGCTTGGCTGTGGCTTCGTCGTTGCCCGTCTCCGCCGCCAGCTGCACCGCCCGTCCCAACTTGGCGGTGGCGGTGGCGTCATCACCGATGGCCTTGGCCGCCAGACCTTCCTGGATGGCATCGGCGAGCTCGGTCTGTCCGGTGTAGTGAGCGACCTCCGGGTTGATCCGGGTGGTCAAGGTGTCGTCGTTGGACCACATCGCCTTGACCAACCCCTGAGCGACCACCCTTTCGCCGACGGCCAGCTGCACCCGTGCAGCGAGCTGCTCCTGGCCGATTCCCTTCGCCGCCAGCCGGATTGCCACGTGGTAGTCGCGTGACTCATCACCCCAGGATCCGGTCGGGAAAGCGCCTGTCAACGCGTTGACCTCTTGGCGGCGAGAGGTCAGATCTTCGACCGTCGGGGAGACCTGGCGAACGAACAGCACCTGGGCGCCTTGCGGAGCCCAGACCCGCAACGTCGCGGAAGCAACCCCCCGACCCATGGACTGGCGCATCAGAGTCTCGAACGTCGCAGCCATCTGCGCGCCCGTAGGGATGATATCGACGGTGCCCATCAGGGCCTGGGCAATCCGGCGAACTTCAGCCACCTGCCACGCGGATCCGACGCCGCGGCAGTCGCACTGAAACTGTCCCTGCGCTGACTCGATCGCCGCCGTCAGCTGCTCGGGCGTCTCGTGCTGGTTCTCTCCATCGGTCAAGAGGATGGCGTGCTTCTGCGCCAGAGACGGAACCGTGGCGAATACCCGCGCCGCCATTGTTAGCCAGGTACCCATGGCCGTGCCACCGTCGGCACGGAAGGACGACACCGCGCGCTTTGCGGACTCTCGGCTGGCGGCGTCCATCTGGACCATGCCCAGCTCGGTTCGTCCGGTAGGGAACGCCATCCGTGCCTCGTGAGTCCCGGCGATGACAGCAAACCAGGTTCCGTCGATGATCTGGTCGATGGCGGCGGCTGCTGCTTGCTGGGCCATGCGGATGTTGACCTCGCCCATCGACCCTGACGTGTCGACGATGACGATCTCGGCTGCATCCCCTTCGCCGACCTGCCCAGCCGCACCTGCGCCTGTGCAGGTCAGCGTGACGACGGCGTGCACGTCGGTGCCACCGTCGGGAAGGAACTCGTTCTGATAGACCTCGGCGCTGAAATCAGCCATTACGTGGGGCTTCCTCTCGGGGTGGGAACGGGGTGGAAGGGGTGGGCGCGCGTCCGTCTCTCAGTTCCATTGGTTCAGCCCGGTTGGATGCGGGCAAGGGCGGCGCTGACGTTGTCCTGGCCACCTTGGGTCTTGGCCCAGCTGACGAGTGCCTCGGCCAGGGCCAGCGGCTCGGCGGCTGCGGGTGAGGTGCTGATGATCTGCTGTACCAGGGCGGCCACGTCCTGCGCCGCCGAGCAGTAGTTCCAGAGTCCATCCGAACACACCAGAAGCCAACCCGGCTCGGTGAGGGTCATGGTGGCTGTCGTTGGCTTGTGGTCCGGCGCGTCCGCTCCGAGCCATCTCGTGATGGCGTGCGACTGGGGGCCCGACTCGGCCTCCTTGCGGGGGACGCCGGCCGCGATCTGGACCTGTGCGAACGAGTCATCCAAGGTCAGCGCGGTCGCGGTGCCCACGTCGGGGAGCCAGTAGGCCCGGCTGTCGCCCACGGACCCGACTGCGAGCAGGTCGTGGTCCACCACCGCGGCAACGAATGTGCATGAGGCCGGACTCGGGGCCGGCGGGATGTCCGCCGCCGCAACGTCCCTGGCGTTCCGGGTCACTTCGAGCACGGCTTCGCTGGCGGCGTCCGCCGCCATCCCGAGGCGGGCGAGCACAGCGGCGATGAGTGAGAGCCCGGCGCCCATGCCGCGCGAGCGCGAGGACGCCAGGACGTCCCGGGCAGCCCGCGCTGCAGCCAGGCTGGCCAAGTCCGAGTCGACGGAGCTCGACACCCCGTCGCAGACGACGAGCACCGCGCGCGACCCCGGCTCGGCGTCAGCCGCAACGGCCACTGCATCCTCATTGCGAGTATGTCGCAGGCCCCGGTCACAAACCCCGGCAACCCACTCTGCGGGTTGCTCAGTGAAGTGATCGCGACGTTTCGGCGCGCGCGCACCGCACGTGCCGCAGTACCCATCGCTGGCCACCTCACCACCGCAGGCCGGGCAGGTGGGCTCCTCCCCTGCCAGGTCGTCGGCCACTTGCAGTGCCGCGGCGGCCTCCTCGGTCAGGGGCGGTGCGGACGCGGCCACTGTCGGACTGAGCTGAGCCCCGCAGGCCTCGCAGTACTCCTCGGAGTCCTCGACAGGGACGTGGCAGTTCGGGCACGTTGTCATGGCCCTGTCCAGCTCGTTGTGCTGTTCGACTTCACTGCATGGTCCAGCTTCGGACCGAGTTGGCCTGGTCGACCAGATGAACCTTGTCCTCGTGGGTTTCGGCATATCCGGCCAGCTCGCGGTACCCGGACTCGAGTCCCTGCCTCAGGGACGGCTCCGCCGCCGGCACTCCGGCGATCACGATGTCCGGCCGCGCCCCCTTGGTGCGGACCTCGTTGAGGGCGACATCCAGCACCCCGACCAACAGCGTGGCCCGGTCCTTGGCGTCGATGGTCAGCGACTCGACGCTCTTCATGGCCTCGGACAGCGCCGGCAGCCCGCGCCCTGAGGCGGCCAGCTGCCCGGCGCGCTCGCGACGGGCCTCGGTGTACGCCCGGCTGGTCGGCGGGACGAGGTCCAGCGCCGAGATTGCCCCGTCGAGGTCTGCCCGACCCGAGCGGATCCGGGCCAGGCCGAACGCGCACGGGGCGATGTAGTTGGCGTCGGTGCGCGCACAGGTCGTGTAGAGCGACTCCGCCACGTCCAGCTCGTTGCTTTCCTCACAGGCCAGGGCCAGTGCCAGTTTCGGGGCCAGCTCACCGGGCACCTGTCCGTAGACCGCGTTGAACGCGGACTGGGCGGTGGCGACATCACCGCGGGCCAGAGCGGCCAGCCCGGACATCCAGACGGCGCGCCATTCCCACGGGTCTGTGGTGAGCATGTCTGTCACGACGGTGTCGACCACGTCGAGCCGGCCGCTGTGCAGGGCCGCGTGGGCGGTGGCCAGGAGCACCTCGGGGGAAGACTCTGGCGCCGCGCTGAGCGCATCGAGTCTGGCCGCGGGGTCCTCGATGCTGACGGTGTGCAGCCAGCCGGTCATCGGGTCGTTCTCGTCGATGCGAAGTCCGGGCAGCTCCTGCCAGCCGAGTGTCTGGTTCGAGACGGTGGGAACCTCGAACAGCAGGGATGAGGTCGAGTAGGTCGCCGCTCCGGCGCCCTCCCGGTCCGATACCACCTCACGAAGCACACCCAGCAGCTGAACGCGCAGCTCGTCGGCTGAGGCGAAACGGTCGGCGGGATCCGGCGCGCAGGTCTTGGCCAGCAAACGGTAGAGAGAGTCGTGTGCTTGGAACAGCGAGGTTTCGCCTACCGGCGGGAGCGAGGCCACATACGTCGACTGATAGCCGCGGAACTCCATGGCCAGGATCAACAGCGTGCGCCCGATGGTGAAGATGTCAGAGGCCACTGAGGCGCCGACCGTGGGGACCTCCGGCGCCTGGTAGCCCACCGTCCCGTAGATCGCGGAGGCCTGGTCATCGAGCCGGCGTACCCCGCCGAGGTCGATCAGCCTGACGGCATCTCCGACCTGGATGATGTTGTCGGGTTTGAAGTCGCAGAAGACCAGTCCAAGATCGTGCAGGTATTGGAAGGCCGGCAGGATCTCCACGATGAAGGCGATGGCCTGGTCGACCGGCAGCGCGTCATACCGGCCTCCGGCGGCCTGCATCCGGGACTTGAGCAGCGACTTCAGCGACGTGCCGCCGACGTACTCCATGACGATGTAGCCGGCGCCGTCATGGGTGACGAAGTTGTAGATCTCGACGATCAGCGGGTGCTCGACCTGTGCCAGGAACTGGCGTTCCGCGATGGCAGCAGCCAGCGCGTCGGCGTCACCGGAGTTGAGTAGACCCTTGAGGACTACCCAGCGGTTGGACACGTTGCGGTCGCGCGCGAGGTAGATCCAGCCGAGGCCGCCGTGTGCGAGGCATCCGGCGACCTCGTACTGGCCGCCGACCAGATCACCGGGCGCGAGCTTGGGAACGAAGGAGAAGGGGTTGCGGCACTTGGCGCAGAAACCTTCAGTGCGCCCTGGCTGCCCGTCGCGCGAGCGACCCACCGGCGACCCACAGGAGGGACACGTGCGTTTTTCCTCCGGAACAACCGGGTTCTTCATGATCGCCGCGGCTGCATCCACCGCGGGGACCGGCGGGATGGTGGTCAGTCCCGCGCCGAGCCGGGCGCCGCGCAGCCGTTTCGAGGAGGTGCCGAGCCGCACGGTCGTGGTGGAACCGGCGTGAGCACGTGCGGACCCCAGAGCGGCGGAGGCCAGCCGGTTGGATGCGCGCGACACCGTCGACACGCTCCCACCGATCCCGGCGGCCGTCGCTGCCGACATGTCCCCCGCGGGTGGAGGCGTCCCGGTGGACCCCTGCGGAGAGCCGCAGACGTCGCAGTAGCCGTCCAGGATCGTTCCCGTGCACCCGGGCTGAGCGCAGGCGGTGGTGGTCATGTCATCCCTCTTGTCGTGCCGCTGGGCGTTGAGCGTGACGCGAGATAGGCCTGATGGGCTGCCACAAGTGCCCGGGCCCGGGTCATGTCGGTTGGCTTGGCACGCAGGACGTCCTCAGCCCGGCGGAACAGCTCGTCGAGGTCGTCAGCAGTGTCGCCGACTCCGGTCCCCGAGAGGTTGCCGGTGCCGGCGACCCGGGTCGCCTTGATGGCGTAGGCCTCCAGCCGGCCACGCAGCTCGCTGCGTTCGTCCATGGCCGTGGCGTATGCCCGGTGCGCGAGGTTCAGAGCACGGCTGACTGTCGCGAGCCGCGCCAGGTACGCATCCACCTCGGCAGCGGTCTGCGGCACCGGCCCCAGCGCCGCGACGTCAGGGACCGCAAGCTTGGGTGCGGGGTTCACGGTGGCCACACAGTGGGCGGCGAGATCACGGATCGCGGCCCCGCGGGCTTCCAGCTCGCCGCGCAACTGACGAGCTCGGGCCACGGATCGGGCAGCCTCGGCTCGGGTGGCTGAACCGACGATGAGATCACGCTCCATGCGGGCTGCGTCGGCCTCGAGAGGTCCGACCAGGCCGCCGACGTCTGCGCCCCGCCTGGCCTTATCGACCATCTCGACCAGACGCGCGTCGAGCTTCGCCAGCTTGTGCGAGAAAGCGTCCACGGTGTCCTGCGGCTCTGCGGTGACCAAGTCGCGCACCCGCTCGAGCTGGGCCCGCAGCTGACGCAGCCGACCGGTCACATCGGCGTCCGTGGGGTCCAGGGAGAGCCGGGAACGCAAAGAGGCCGCCAATGCGTCGGACAGCCGCATCGCCTCCGGCAGTGACACGGCAAGCGCACCACTGGAGCTGGGGACGTCGGGTCGCTGGGCGAGGCGTGGGTCCAGGGTTGCATCGAGGCGGCCCCAGATCAGGGTGGACAGGCGCTCGCGCTCGGCTTGCCCGACTCGACCGGAGTCCCAGGTGGCCATCAGCAGGTCATGCCGATCGGCGACGGCTTTCCACAGCGCCATCGACAGCATGACATCGCCGGTTAGTCCGGCCGTCGTGCCACCGGCGGGGGCAGCCATTGCCGCCTCGTCGAGAAGGTCGAGCTCGCTCTTGCGCTGGTCGCGCCAGGCCCCCAGTGCCTCCAGATAGTGCAAGGCGTCCTCGGGCGAGATCGCCTCGCCGATTCGCCCCGGTGGTTGCGGGGTGATGGCTGTCGCGGCCGGCGCGATCACGGTTGCCGTCCGTAGACGGCGGCAGGAGGCGCCGGCGCCGGACCGAGCGCGGCCTTCAGCCACGTGTCGTACGCCGTCTTCCACTGCCCGTCCGAGCGCATCTGGGCCAGCACGCCATTGACGAACCTGACGAAATCCGGATGTTTCTGGGCGACGCCCAGGCCGTAGGGCTCCGCGGTGAACGCCGGAGCGTTGACCACTTGGGCGTAGGGGTCCTGGGCGGCCAACCCGGCCAAGATGGTGTCGTCGCCGGTGATCGCGTCGACCTTGCCTTCCTGGAACAGCACCAGGCAGCCGGTGTGGGTGTCAGAGCCCACCGGGATGAGCCCGGGGAACGTGCGGAGCTTGTCCATGCTGGTGGACCCGTTGGGGGCACATACCTTCTTGCCCTTCAGGTCCGCCATGCTGTTGACCGGCGAGCCCTTGGCGACCAGGACCTTCTGGCCGGCGCGGTAGTACTCCGTGGAGAAGTCGATCTGCTGCCACCTGGCGCAGTTGATGGTCATCGCGCGAGCGACGATGTCAACACTGCCGCCGGTCAGGGCCGGGACGCGCTGCGCCGTCGTGATGACCCGGTACTCGATCTTGTTGGGGTCGTTGAAGATCGCTTTCGAGACCGCCTTGAGCATGTCGATGTCGAAACCCTCGATCTGGCCGTTGAGGGGGTTCCGTGCGCCCAGCAGCAACGTGTCGGCGGAGACTCCGGCGATCAGCCGGCCGCGATCCTGGATCTTCTTCATGTAGCTGCCAGCCGGCATCGGGGCACCAGGGGCCGGGTTGGGCCCGCTGGGCGCGAACGAAGCCAGCGGGTTCCCGCAGCTGGGTGGCGTTGACGTGGCACCTGAGGTGGGCGTGCTTGACGGCGTCGCTTTAGGCACCGGAGTCGTCGTGTACACCCCGCTGCCCGAGCAGCCGGCCGTCACGAGAACGGCGAGTGCTGCCACTGCGGAGGCCAGCACTGCCTTGTACCTGCCGCCATGTCGGCTCATCGGTACTCCTCCAACCGGAGCGAGACGCCCCACCAAGCCGAAACCGCGGCGGCGATTCCCACCAGCAACCCGAGCCAGCCGACGAAGAGAAGCCAGGTGCGAGGTGCGTCCAGGCTGTCGGTGGCTGCACTGCTGCTCGAGGTCAGGGCCGCGCTGGAGCGGGCATCGAAGGCATTGAAGGTGGCGTTGGCCGATGTGGGGCCGCTCCCGATCGCCTGGGTGACCGCGCCGTCCCACCTTCCCCCGTCGTCGGCCGCGCGGATCTGCTTGTGGGTGGCGACGTAGGCCGCCCACAATGCCCCCATGTTCGCGGCATCACTACTCAGCCGGGCTGCCGCAGAACTCTGGTCGGCCACGGCTTGTGACGAGCTCGACCATCTCTTCTCGAAAGCTGAGCCGGAACCGCGCGCGATCAGTGTCAGGCTCTCGTTCGACTTGGCGTCGAACGCGGCGATCCGTGCCTTCGCCGTGGCCAGCGTGGCGGCATACGAGCCGTCGCGCACTGTGTCCACACTCGAGCCGATGGCGGCGAGCACGATGGCACCGACCACCAGGGTGACCAGGATCGCTGCGGCGGCGCCGGCCAGCGGAACGTTGAGGTAGCGGTGGGTGCGCCGCGACAGCCAGATCATGCCGCCGATCAGTACCAGCAGGGCGAGCACACCACCGGCGATCAGCGCAGCCGATGCCCCTTTGGCGGCGTCGAACTCGGCGCGCACGCGGGCGTCGTTGGCCTTGACCAGGGCATCCAGGATGGGCAGGGCGTCGCTGCGCAGCCCGGAGCTGGCCACCCGGAGGTACTGGGCACCCACGGGCAGGGCCTGGCGGTTGGTCGCGCGAGCCTGCTCAATCAGGCCGGCATAGGTCAGCACGGAGGTGTTGAGGGCGCCCAGCGCCGGACCGTCGGCCGGTTGGGCTTTGGCTGCCTCGGCAATCAAGCTCGAGGCCTGCGACATCGATGCGACGTAGTTGGCGCGCTGATCGGCAGGCTCGAGCCCCCCGACCAGGAACGCGTTGGTCGCATCGGCATCGGCTCGGACCAAGTTGGTGTGAATCGCCTGGATCCGGACCAGCTGGGCTGCGTTCGCCCCAGCCCGGCCAAGCGCGGTGTCGGCGGATCCAAAAGCCGAGTAGGCGCCGATGGCGAAGATCAGGGAAACTGCGACGGTCAACAGGGCCAGCATCCTCAGCCGCCCCGGGGTCCCGGACAGGGATCGGCGCAGGGAGGCCCTGACGTCGCCGACCCGCCCCGCGACGGTCGGCACACTGGTCGTCTGGTTCGCGCTGGCTGTCTGGCTCACGCCGGGTCTCCCTGGTCGTCCTGGTCGAGGTCTTCCGGCAGCAGCTGACGAAGCTGATCGGTGGTGGGCGCCTCAACATCGCGCAGGCGCCAGGCGTGGGCGCCGATCGCGGCCTCGAGCGTGTTGCGGGAAAAGCGGCCGTTGCCAAAGGTGCTGCTGTGTGTCGTCACGGCCAACAACTCCCGGAAACGGGTCAGTGTTTGCGGGGTGAGCTCGTAGTCGGAGCCATCGGCCAGCAGCGTCAGGATCTTGACCAGCTCGTCGTCGGTGTAGTCGTCGAACTCGATGGTTGTCCGAAAGCGGCTGGTCAGGCCGGGATTGGCTGCCACGAACGCCTCCATCGGCGCAGGGTACCCGGCCACGATGACCACGAGATCGTCGCGCCGGTCCTCCATCTCCTTGACGAGGGTGTCGACGGCCTCGGTGCCGTACTGGTCTCCGGTCAGGCTGTAGGCCTCGTCGATGAACAGCACGCCGCCGGCGGCCTTCGCGACGACCTCGGCGGTCTTGACCGCGGTCTGGCCGAGGTAGCCCGCCACCAGCTCGGAGCGGTCGACCTCGATCAGCTGGCCTTGCGACAGAAGTCCGAGTGAGGCGTAGATCCCGCTGACCAGCCGCGCCACCGTCGTCTTGCCGGTGCCGGGGTTGCCGGTGAACACCAGGTGCCGGGTGATCGTGGGGCTCTTCATCCCCGCGTCCGCGCGCAGCCGCTCGACCCGCAGGATCGCGACCTGACGGTGAATCTCACGCTTCACGCGCTCCAGACCGATCAGGGCATCGAGCTCGGCGAGCAGCTCTTCGAGGCTTCTGCGCTTCACGGTCTTTGGTGCAGCCGGCTCGGCCGCCTTCTCAAGTGCGGCGCGCGTCAGCTGACGGTCAGGCTCTGGCCTCTCATTGGATGTTGCGGAAGCGGGTGTACACGCAGGGCGTGAGGCATTGTCGAGTGTCATCCCAGTGGAGGGTGTTGCCGGTCGCACCCCGGCCGCCGTCAACTGAGCGGCTGCGGCCACGGAGGCATTGCCGATGACGCGCATCGTCGGCTCGCCGAGACTGCATGCCGCCGAGACCACCTCAGCCAGCGCCTGGGCGTACGGCACGCTGAGAGAGGATCCTTGCGCTACGAGGGCGTCCAGCGTCGAAGTGGGGGCCGACCTCCAGCGTCGACCGCGCGTGGCGGCATCGAAGAAGTCCTGCGTGGTCCCGCCGCCGACAGACTTGGCCCAGTCAGTGGCAGCCCCAGGGGCCGACTCGGCCACAGCTGCGGCCAGGGCGCAGCCCTCGCCTCGCACCGACTCAGCCTGTACGCCGGCGGACTCGGCCACTGCGACCAGCGCTTCCAGCGCCTGGCCCAGCGTCAGTGTGTGCGTTGTGGTCATGGCGCACCCGTGCCGGTCGGTGGCTGAAGCCGGCCCGTGGAATCGGGTGCGATCGTGACGTTCGGATCCAGCGACAGCGCACCACCGGTCGAGGTGTTGCCGAACTTCTCTGCCAGGAACCGGCCGTGCGCGACCAGAGCGTCCGCATCGGCGCGGCATACGGCGTCGAAGACCTTGTCCATCGTGACGCCCAGCAGGTCGAGCTGGTCGATCAGGATCATCAGCGACGTCTTGCCTCGGTCGACCGGGCGGCTGTCGGCAAACTGGCGTGGCAGGCGCAGGTAGCCACCGATCGCCTCGGGCAGGTAGTCGGTGGCGGTAGCCATGACGTTGTAGGCCTGAAGGCTGCCCGCGCCCAGGTTCGACAACCGCGGGATCGTGTCGCGAACGGTCCGAGAGACCCTGGAGACCCTCGAGGCAACCGGCGCCGGGACCGCACCGTGGGCCACCATCGCCTCGACACGGTCAAGGGCCGCGAGCAGGTCGTCGCTGGTGGGAACCCTTGGCAGCTCCGGGCGTTCGGGCTCACGGCGGCGACCCGTCATCCGGGCGAAGAGCTCACTCAGCTCCATGGTGTCGATTATCACCCAGACCCTGTCAGCGACTGTCAGCGACCAGCGCCAAGGGCGTTGCCCAGATCAAGAGACCCGCGGGTGACCTGCGGGTTCTGGCGCTCGACCCGGTCGAGGTATTCGCGGGACTTGCCGACCTCGGTCTCCAGGGTGCCGATCGTAGCGGCCATGTTATCCAGCGCCTCGACCTTGAACGAGTCGATCGCGTCCATGGTGGCGTAGATGTTCTGGAATGCGGCCTGCAGCTCTGGGAGACCGATCGTGGCCGACGCGGCCTGTTGCTGGATGGCCACCGAGTTGTCGCGCAGCATCTCCGAGGTGCGCTCGATCATGGAGGACGTCGTGGTGTTCAGCGCGGTGATCTGGTCGAGCACGAGCTTCTGGTTGCCGAGCGCCTGGGCCACCATGACGGCAGTGCGCAACGCTGAGATGGTCGTGGTGGACGCGCGGTCGACACCCTTCATCAGCTCGAGGTTGTTCTTGATGACGATGTCGATGGCCAGGTAGTTCTGGATCGACACGGCCAGCTGGGTCAGCAGGTCCTGGTGTTTCTGGCGGACGTAGAAAAGCACGTCGTCCCGTAGGGCCTTGGCCTTCTCGGGATTGATGGGCTCGATGTCGGAGATCCCGGCGGCCAGACGCGCGTCAAGGCGTTCGGCGACGTAGACGTACTGGTTGAGCCGGCCCATCGCCTCCCAGAGCTGCTGCTTCTCGAGGTTGAGCGCGCCATTGTCCTTGCCGAGCTCATCCTGGCCATCCCGTAGCGCGTGCAGGATCGCGTCGATGTGGCTCTGGGCGCTCTGGTACTTGTGGAAGTAGTCGGTCAGCTTGTCGCCGAAGGGAATCATGCCCAGCAACTTCTTGGGGCCGCTGGCTTCCTTCGGATCGAGATCCTCCACCGTTCGGCGCAGCTCGAGCAGGGTTGAACCGACCTTGGAGCCCTCGGCCAGCCCTCCCTCCTGCAGCGCTTTGACGGGTGACTTCAGCAGACGGTTGGAGCTCTCGGCCGCCCGGCGGATGTCCTCGTCGCCCATTGTGCGGACGTCTGTCGCCTTCGCGGCGAACTCGGGCGAGCGAGGCTCGGCAGCCATCAACGACCCGATGTAGCCCTCGACCTTGGCGTTCAGACCCGGCAGCGCCGTGGCATCCACCGCTGGAGCCAGTCGGGGTGCAGCGGTGGCGGCGACGGCCTGGGCCGGTGGGGGCGCGGTCAGTGTCAGCATCGAATCGGCTCCCGCCGGAGGCTGGAGCCGCTGGCTGGCTGGCTGACTCGACGTACCCGGTTCCGTCATCGCTGACCCCTTATCTGTGCGGACCGTGTCCCAGGCAATGGTGCCAGCACAAGTGCCGGCACCCCTGTTGACGTTTGGTCAATCTACGCGGTTCCCGCCCAACACGCCGATGCACTCACGTGGAACGATATGTTCCTATGCGGATGTTTATCGCGCTGCCGCTGCCCGAAGCGGTCAAGGAAGACCTGTCCATGTTCCTCGAGCCTCGCCGGGAGGCGGGACCAGACCTGCGTTGGGCCTTGCCCGAGCAGTGGCACCTCACGCTCGCTTTCCTTCCCGAGGTGGCTGACCGGCACACGGATGAGCTGCTCGAGCGCTGCGGGCGCGCCGCGTCGCGACGCAAGCCGTTCGACCTGCGACTGGTCGGCGCGGGCGCCTTCCCACATCCCGGTGATGCGAAGGTCCTGTGGGCGGGTGTCGAGCATGATGGGGAAGAGTTGATGAGACTCGCCGGCGGGGTCCGGGCCGCCGGGGCGAAGTCCGGCGTTGCGGTGGGCGGGGGCCGGTTTCACCCGCACCTGACGCTGGCCCGGTTGGCAGTGCCCGCGGACGTCAGCCGATGGTTGCGCGTGCTGGACATGTATGCCGGTCCGTCCTGGCAGGTGCGCGAGGTTGCACTGATCGCCTCATACCTCGGGCAGGGCCGCAACGGCAGGTCTCGTCACGAGGTTCGCGAGATCTTCCCGCTGGGCCCGCCTAGCATTGGTTAGACCATGGCGGTAATCAAGGCAGCGCCTCAGAAGACGCCTCAGGCGACCGGTTGGGCCAGTGCCAGAACGTGGCGTTGGCGGCTGTGGGTCACCCGAGGCGTCGAGCTGCTCGTTCTGGTCTTCGCGGTCAGTCTCGGCGGGGTGAGCGCGACCAGCCTCTTCCCGAGCACGGTGCAGACCGACCACTACCGAGCCGAGGTGCGACTGTCGGCGCTCCCGACCTTTACGTCCACGATCCACAGCCCGACGTCCTTCGGTGATCTCGACCTTCAGTTCACCAGTCCTTATCTGGCGCCCGGAATCGACGCCACCGTCCAGGTCCGCGAGACGATCACTTCGCTGTTCGACCGGCACATGTCGATCCAGTCCCTCCAGCCCTCGAGCAAGGAGATCAGCGATGCGCTCGGCTCAGGGGTCACTCAGCTGGCGCTGAAGTTCGCCGGCGGCGTCCTTGTCGTGGGGGTGGCCGCGATCACCCTGATTGCCTATGCGCGGCGACGTCGCCCCACTGCTCGGCAGGTCGTGTCCGTGGGCGTCGCGGGTCTGTTGGCGCTCGGGGGTACCGGACTTGGGATCCGGGGGACCTATCAGCCTGACCAGCTCACGAGCTTCAGGACCACCGGCCTGCTCGGCACGGTTCGAAGCAACGCAGGGTTGCTGGCCGGCGTGGAGGCACGCGCGCAGGAGGCCACGCCGTATGTGACGAATCTGCTGGCGCTCTCTGCGGCGTTGCAGGCGAAGTTTGTGCCGGCGAACATCACCCAGCCTCCGGCCGCCCGGTTTCTGCTGGTCTCGGACATCCACGGCGCCAATCAGTATCCGGTGATGAAGCGGATCATCGATGACGAGAAGATCACCGCAGTCATTGACTCGGGCGACCTGCTCAACTTCGGCAATGTCACCGAGGCCGAGCTGTCCGGCATCTTCACTTCGATCAAGAACCTCGGAGTCCCTTATGTTTTCGTGCGCGGTAACCACGACGCAAGCGGCTTGGCCGACCAGGACCTGCTGGAACGGATGGCCAAGATCCCGAACGTCGTGCTGCTCGAGCCGACGCCGAAGTCCTACACAGAGCTGGGTGTCAACGGAGTGGTCATCGCGGGGTTCAACGACCCGCGGTTCTTCGGGGACGACAACAAGAACATCGCCCAGAAGGAACAGCCCGCCGCGGATACATTCAACCGGGCGTACGCGAGCCGGCCCCGTCCCGACATCGTCATCACCCATGAGCCGACCGCAGCCAAGATGGTCGCGTCGGCGACCATGCTCGTCAACGGTCACCTGCACAAGGACGAGCTTGAGGGCAACCGCATCGGCGTCGGCACCTTTACGGGGGGCGGCACAATGAGCCATTTCATACTCGCGAACAGTGGCGATCAGCCCGGCGAGCTGGCTGGCCAGCCCTATGCCTTCGACATCGCCGTGTACGGCCAGAGCTGTGACCTGACCTCACTGACCCGATACACCTTCCGCAACCTGATCCAGGGGCGGCCCGTGTATGACGACGTCAGTGTCATCAACGGTAAGACCATTGCCACCAGGGAGCTTGGCAAGCGGACGTGTGCGGCCAACCTTGGATTGAGCATGACGACCGTTACTGTCGGAGGATGAGCAGCGAGACGGTCGCGAACCAGGGTTTGCCGGGAAGGGAAGCCACCCCGGACGGTGATGGCCGCTATACCCCCCCTGCCTCGCGCTGGGTAGATCTGGGGGTGCCGGTCCACTACGTAGATCACGGTGGGCCCGCGGATGGTCCGTTGCTGGTGATGGTGCACGGTTTGGGCGGGTCACTGGTCAACTGGGCCGCCCTCGCACCGCTGCTGACTGACACCTGCCGGGTCTTGGCACTTGACCTGATCGGTTTTGGTCACACCCAGGCTGGCACGCACTCGACCTCGATCACCGCCAACCAGCGCATGCTGCACCGGTTTCTGAGCGAGGTGGCATGCGGTCCCGTGATCCTGGTCGGCAACTCGATGGGCGGGGTGATCACGATCTTGCAGGCGACGCAGCACCCAGAGACGGTCACGGCGGCGGTTCTGATTGACCCGGCATTGCCGGTCACCGTGGGTTCACAACCGGATCCGCTGGTGTCCGCCAGCTTCGGGATGTATGCCGTGCCCCACCTCGGGCGGGCCATGCTCAGGGCCCGTCGCCGGGTGCGTTCGCCCGAGCAGCTCGCGATGGACGTCCTGCGCCTGTGCTGTGTCGACCCCGCGCGGGTGCCGGCCGACGTTCTCGAGCAACACCTCCAGATGGCGCGAGCGCGTCGTGAATACCCTGACATCGACGAACACTTCCTGAGCGCAGCTCGATCGCTGATGCATGTGCTGACCCGGCGCAGCTCCTTTGAGGCCACCATGAAGGCGGTTCGGGTTCCGGTGCTGCTGTTGCATGGCGAGAAGGACAGACTCGTGGCAATTGGGGCATCCCGGGCAGCCGCGGCGGCCAACCCGTCGTGGCGCTTCGAGGTGGCGCCGGATGTGGGCCACGTCCCGCAGCTCGAGGTGCCGGAGTGGACGGCTTCACGCATCCTTGACTGGTTGGCAACCGATGCGCCGGGGCATCACCCAACAGATGACCCTGACACAGATGACCCTGACACAGATGACACCGACGGAACATGAGGAGCGACCCGTGGAACAGCTGAGCGGACTTGATGGTTGGTTTCTCGCGATGGAGACCAGCTCGGTGTACGGGCACGTCGGCAGCGTCTGCATCGTGGACACAAAGGTCTCCCAGGGCATCGAGTCCCGGCTGACCCTTGAGCGCCTCACCCGATTCATCGAGTCCCGTCTGCCGTTGGTCCCGATCTTTCGCCGCCGGCTGGTCACGGTGCCGCTGGGGCTCGACCATCCATACTGGATCGACGACCCGGACTTTGACATCGAGTTTCACATCCGAGAGCTGGCGCTGCCCGCCCCCGGCAGCGACAGACAGTTGTCCGAACAGGTGGCCCGCCTCCATGCCCGCCCGCTTGATCGTAGTCGCCCGCTGTGGGAGCTCTACCTCATCACCGGGCTTCGAGGCGGGCGTGCGGCGATCTACTCCAAGATCCATCACTCCGCCATCGATGGTGTCTCCGGAGGCGACCTACTGACCGCCGTGCTCGATATCTCCCCGGAGGGCCGTCCCACGCCAGAGGTCGAGGTCTTCGAGGGTGAGCGGCCACCCGATCCAGCGTGGTTGCTCAGCCGAAGCGTGCTTGCCCTGGCCCGTCAGCCGCTTCAGGCCGTTCGGGTTGTCGCCGACCTGGCACGCTCGATTCCGGGGATTGCCAACGCCATTGGGCCCTCGCTCGCACAACGCCTGCCCGGCAGGGATAGCGAAGATCTGTTGTCCACCACCGGACTGCATGCCCCGGCCACGCCGTTCAATGCGCCAGTGTCTCCACACCGCAGGTGGGCCTTCACCGATCTGCCGCTGGCCGAAGTCAAGAGCCTGCGGGCCGGCAGCGACTTGACCGTCAATGACGTGGTCATGGCGTTGTGTGCCGGCGCGCTGCGTCGCTGGCTTGAACTGCACAAGGCATTGCCAGCCGCTCCGCTGGTCGCGGCCGTTCCGGTCTCGGTGCGCGCCCCCGACCAGACGGGCACCCTCGGCAACAAGGTATCGATGATGTTGGCCCCCTTGCCGACCAACCTTTCCGACCCGGGGCAGCGGCTGAAGGCTATGCACGAGGCTATGCGCGCGGCCAAGGACCAGCATGGCGCCATCCCCGCCAGCCTGCTCGCCGACGTCACCCAGTTCGCCATGCCGGCACTGGCCAACCAGGCCTGGCGATTGTCCGCCAAGCTGAGGTTGTTGGAGAGGGTGAATCCCTTTAACCTCTTCATTTCCAACATTCCCGGCCCGAACGTGCCCCTCTACTACGCTGGTGCCACGGTGTTGGCGTACTATCCGGTGTCCGCCCTGGTCGACGGACAGGGGCTCAACATCACGGTGATGAGCTATCGCGGCAACCTGTACTTCGGACTGATCGCCTGCCGGCAGCTCGTACCGGACCTCGATGTCCTGGCGGGCTACCTGCGCGACGAGCTCGACGCACTCATGGCGGCGGCCAGCACCCACCCAGGGCCAGCCTTGGCGGCCGGATGAATCCCCTCCACGAGCGCACGACCGACGCAGTGAGCTGGGGCTTCCAGGTCACCGCCGCCTGGGCGCTGCGCTTCCTCATCGTGATGGCAGCCCTGTTCGTCCTGCTTGTCATGCTCAACTCGGTCAGCCTGGTCACCATCACGGTGATCGTGGCGATCATGATCTGCGCGCTCCTGCAGCCGCTGGTCGGGTTGCTGGTGAGCTACCACGTCCCCAGGACCCTGGCCGCAATCCTGGTGTTCGTGCTTGGCATGACCACGCTGGTGGCCGCAGCCTGGTTCGTCGTTCAGCAGGTCTCGGCGAACTCCTCGGCGCTGGGCAGCCAGCTGTTGGACGCCGTGGCGACGATCCGCCAGTGGCTGGTGAAAGGTCCGGCACGGTTGTCCGAGCATCAGGTCAGTCAGATGGTCAACGACCTGACCAATACCATCAGCCAGAACCGCACTGGCCTGGCTCAGGGTGCTTTTGCCACTGCCAACAGCGCGCTTCTTGTCGTCAGTGGGGGGGTCTTCTGTCTCTTCGCAACCTTGTTCCTGCTCACCGACGATGGTGGCATCTTTCGGTGGGTCGTGCAGCTCTTCCCGGAGGAGAGCCGGGTAAAGGTGGCCCACGCCGGCAACGTCGCCTGGCGGACGCTCATCGCCTACATGCGCAGCACCGTCCTGCTGGCCCTGATCAACTCGTTAACCATGGTCGTGATCATGCAATTTGCCGGTATGCCGTTGGTGATCCCCCTGGGCGTTCTGCTGTTTCTGGGCTCGCTGATCCCGCTGCTCGGCATGCTCGTGGCCGGCGTCGTGGTCGTCCTTGTCGCTTTAGTGACCAACGGCGCGGTGATGGCCCTGATCATGGCGATCGCGCTGGTTCTCACGGTGCAGCTCGAGGGCAACTTGCTCAATCCCCTGATCATGGGCAAGGCCGTGAACATCCATCCTCTGGGCATCCTGATGGCAGTCACCGCAGGCACGATCCTGGGCGGGATCTTCGGCGCGTTCATCGCCGTTCCGCTGGCCGCCATCGTGAACAACGTGGCCAGTGACATCCGCGGTCGCCCGCCGGGGCAGCCTGCGAGCGATCCGCAGACCTAGCGGGAGTTTCCGGGCAGGTAACTCAGCGGGTGTCGCTGCCGCCGACACCATTGGCACGTCCGGCCTCGAGCCGAGCCACGGGCACCCGGAACGGCGAGCATGACACGTAGTCCAGACCTGCATCATGGAAAAAGTGCACCGAGTCGGGATCGCCACCGTGCTCACCGCAGACGCCGACCTTGAGCCCGGGCCGGGCCTTGCGGCCTTCCTCGACGGCGATCTTCACCAGACGCCCGACACCTTCACGGTCCAGGGACTCGAACGGCGAGATACCGAAGATGCCTTTCTCCAGGTAACGCGAGAAGAACGCCGACTCCACGTCGTCGCGCGAGAAGCCCCAGGTGGTCTGGGTCAGGTCATTCGTGCCGAAGGAGAAGAACTCGGCAGCCTCGGCGATGGCACCTGCGGTAAGAGCCGCCCGCGGCAACTCGATCATGGTTCCCACCATGTGGGCGATATCTATTCCGGAGGTGGCATGAACCTCTTGGGCGACAACCTTGATCATCTCGGCAATGTTCTCCAGCTCCTGGACCGCGCCGACCAGTGGCACCATGATCTCGGCTCGCGGGTCACCTCCGGCCTTGACCCGCAACACCGCCGCTTCGAGCACTGCCCGCGCCTGCATTGCGAACAACCCGGGAATGACCAGGCCAAGACGCACCCCACGAAGTCCGAGCATGGGGTTCTGTTCGTGCAGTCTGCGCACGGCTTTGAGCAGGCGTCGGTCTTCCTCGCGTGCTTCGCCGCGAGCATCCGCCAGGGCCACCCGAACCGACAGCTCTGTGATGTCGGGGAGGAACTCATGCAGTGGTGGGTCGAGCAACCGGATGGTCACCGGCAGTCCGTCCATCGCCTCGAAGATGCCGACGAAGTCATCGCGTTGAAGTGGCAGCAGCTCGGCCAGGGCCTTGTCTCGAGCCTCATCCGTTTCAGCCAGGATCAGGTCCTCGACCATCGAACGCCGGTCACCGAGGAACATGTGCTCCGTGCGGCACAGGCCGATGCCCTCGGCGCCGAAGCGACGGGCGCGGACCGCATCCTCGGGGGTGTCCGCGTTGGCGCGGACGTTCATCCGGCGGAGGGAGTCGGCCATGCGCATAATCCGGTGCACGGCCTTGACGATCTCGTCGGTGTCGACCGCGTTGGGATCTGTTTCGCCCTCGAAGTAGCGGACCACCGGCGACGGGACGACCGGCACCTCGCCGAGGAACACCTCGCCGGAGGTACCGTCGATCGAGATGACGGTGCCCTCAGCGACGACCTGTCCGTCCTTGGTCGTGAACTGCCGGCCCACGGTGTCGACGGTGAGGTCCGCAGCGCCGCAGACACAGGTCTTGCCCATGCCGCGGGCGACGACGGCAGCGTGTGAGGTCTTGCCACCGCGGCTGGTCAGGATGCCTTCCGAGACGATCATTCCGTTGAGGTCGTCAGGGTTGGTCTCGCGCCGGACCAAGATCACCTTGTCACCAGCACGTGACCACTTCACCGCAGTCTCGGAGTCGAAGACGACCTTGCCGACGGCCGCACCCGGAGAGGCGTTCATACCTTTGCCAAGACGCTCGAGGGCTGCGCTGTCCTCAAAGCGGGGGAACATCAGCTGCGCCAGCTGGGCACCGCTGACGCGCTGTAGCGCTTCAGCATCGTCGATCAGACCCTCGTCGCTGAGATGGGTCGCGATGACGAAGGCAGCCCTCGCGGTCCGCTTGCCGACCCGGGTCTGCAGCATCCAGAGCTTCCCGCGCTCAATCGTGAACTCGATGTCGCACAGGTCGCGGTAGTGCTTCTCGAGCTGGCTCATGATCGACATCAGATCGTCGTACGACTTCTTGTCCAGGCCCTCGAGCTCGGCCACGGGCAGCGTGTTGCGGATCCCGGCGACAACATCCTCGCCCTGGGCGTTCTGCAGGTAGTCGCCATAGACGCCCTGGGTGCCGGAGGCTGGATCGCGGGTGAACGCCACCCCCGTCCCCGAGTCCGCGGACACGTTGCCGAACACCATTGAGCAGATGCTGACCGCGGTGCCCAGGTCGGAGGGGATTCGTTCCTGGCGACGATAAAGGATTGCGCGATCGGCGTTCCAGGAGTCGAAGACGGCACGGATGGCAAGGTACATCTGCTCGCGCGGCTCCTGCGGGAACTCCCGTCCCGTGTGCTCGTGCACGATCTTCTTGTACGCGCCGACCAGCGTTTGCAGGTCTTCGGCGTCCAGGTCGAGGTCGTTCCGGGTGCCCTTGGCTTCCTTGGCTGCGTGCAGCGCCCCCTCGAACAGCCTGCCGTCGACGCCCAGAACGGTCTTGCCAAACATCTGGATCAGCCGGCGGTAGGAGTCGAATGCCAGTCGCTCGTTGCCGCTCTGCTTGGCGAGTCCCAGAACCGACTGGTCATTGAGCCCGACGTTGAGGACGGTGTCCATCATTCCGGGCATCGAGAACTTCCCGCCGGAGCGTACCGAAACCAGCAGGGGGTTGTCGGGCTGGCCCAGCTTCCTTCCCATGGCCTCTTCGAGCGCGATGAGGTGCTCGCTGATCTCGGCATCCATCCCGGTCGGCGCGGCGCCTTCGGTGAGGTAGGTCCGGCACGCCTCGGTCGTGATGATGAATCCCGGAGGAACCGGCAGTCCCATCCGGGTCATCTCGGCAAGGTTGGCTCCCTTGCCTCCGAGAAGGTCCTTGAGATCCTTGTTGCCTTCGGCGAAGTCGTAGACGAACTTGGGCACAGCAGGACCTCCGGGGCGAAGATGCGGGCAGATCCTCGCAGGTTAGACCAGCAAGGGGCATGCTGGACACTGCGTGTCGCCGACGTCATACCAGAGAGCTTCTCAGGTTTACCGGTTAATCACCGTACATTCGCTGGTTTGTGGGGTGATCAACCGCACGCACCCTAGGTTTGCGGATTCAGAAAAGCGGCCAGAGCGCCGGCGTACATGGCCGGGTCCTTGGCGCCGCATAGCTCTCGAGCCGAGTGCATCGACAACATCGGCGCCCCGAAGTCCACGGTGGTGGCACCGACCAGCGCCGCGGTCATCGGACCGACGGTCGAGCCACACGGCATGTCGTTTCGGGACACGAAGTGCTGCACCGGGACCTCCGCCTGGTCGCAGGCTGTGATGAAAGCCGCCGCGCCCACGGAGTCGGTCGCGTAGCGCAGCTTGACGTTGGACTTCAGCACCGGGCCACCGTTGACCGCGATCTGATGCTGCGGCTCATGCTTCTCGGGATAGTTCGGGTGGGTGGCGTGCGCCATGTCGCCGGACGCCACGACGGTCCCGGCCAGGGCCCGATGGAAGTCCTCGCGACCGCCACCTGCCGAAATGACGATGCGTTCGAGTACCGAGGGCAGCAGTGTCGACATGGCGCCTCGCTCGGACTGGCTGCCGACCTCCTCATGGTCGAACAGGACCAGAATAGGAATGGAAGATTTCGACGGGGACTCTGACATCACCGACGCGCCCGGTCGGCTACCACTGGCCATCGCCTCAGCCGCGTCGATCAACGCCCGCACTCCGGCGTAGCTCGTAGCCAGGTTGTCCAGGCGGGGCGCGGCGATCAGGTCGAGCTCCCGGCCGATCCGGCGCGATGGTTGCAGGTCGTGGGTCATGACGTCCCAGGACAGGACGTCGGCCGCATCCACGCCGACTGCGTCGGCGAGGTATCCACGAAAGTCCCCGGGCTCGGTGCTGATCCCCCACAACGGCGTCAGGTGCTGCTGGGGGTTGAGTGCCAGACCCTCGTTGGCTCCTCGGTCAAGGTGGACTGCGAGCTGGGCCACCCGCAAGACCGGCTCGTCGATGGTGACCAACCGGGTCTGGACCCCGCGGTCGCCACGGACCGCGACCCGACCAGAGAGTCCGAGGTCACGGTCGAGCCAGGAGTTGAACAGCGGCCCGCCGTAGAACTCGATGCCGAGCAGCTGCCAGCCCGCACGCGCCAGGTCAGGCTGTGGCTTGATCCTCAGGTTCGGGCTGTCCGTGTGGGCGCCGACGACGCGGAAGGGTGTGGCCGGGCCGCCGGCCGCCTCACTGCTCCAGGCAATCAGCGAACCACCGCGGATCAGGTAGTGGCGACCGCGCTCGGTCGGGAAGGCGTCGGTCTCCGCCAGGAGAGTGAAGCCGGCCGCCGCGAGTCGCTGTCCTGCCTCGGCGCAGGCGTGGAACGGCGAGGGAGAGGCATCGACGAAGGTGCACAGGCCGGTCGTCTCGGAGTCGGTGTCGAAAGAGTGAGCCATAGCCGCGACCCTATCCGCGGTACTTCACGTGCTCCGACCTGGCGCGGGGCTCGCGCATCAACCTACGCTGGCGTAACCTACGGAAGCGTAGGTAAGCATCACCTTAGGAGGAATCAGCATGATGAAGACGATGACCCAGACCGAACTGCTCCGCGAGCTCGACCAGGTGGTGGTCGGTGAGCTCAATCGGCACGAG
>Ga0208079_1000462_pt1 | contig 22274 bp, 22 predicted proteins | sample NGESurdeep092012_5_FD_184474 | JGI IMG/M metagenome (GOLD analysis project Ga0208079, IMG submission 184474) | Arctic peat soil microbial communities from Barrow, Alaska - NGEE Surface sample 210-2 deep-092012 (SPAdes) | ecosystem: Environmental > Terrestrial > Soil > Wetlands > Peat ... | reverse complement strand
GGCTAGTTCTTCCTGAGTGGCCCCACGAAGCGTGATTGGCTGGCGGCGGATGGGTTCCTTCGGGCCGAGAAGCCGTCCCGAGACACGAACCGTGTTGCTCCCTGTTTTTGTCTGCGCCTGTCCAAAGGTAAGGCAGGGCAGCAGAACGGCGACAACAGCGAAAGTCCGAACGCCGCTCTTCATCGTTTCTAATCCTACCGCCAATCCCGGCACGGTGAGCAGCCAAGAGGTAGTATTGCCGCCCTTCCCTCCCTGATGACGGGCGGGGGCGGTTAGTATAACGGCTGCGGATGGGAACCCATTCCCGCAGATTACTGTGTGATGGCCGGGGGAGTGGGCAGCACGTTAGCCCGCTGACCGCCTCGCTCGTGGTCCCTTTAGCACCTTGCTGTACGAAAGAGCACTGTTGCAGACGCCCGGTTTTGGCGTTGAATCGACGTGAGCCGGAAGGCGGCTCTAGTGTACCTTTCCGATTACGTTTTGGTCCGCCGTTGCCGTGCCGTTACGATTCGCTTTCCAGGGCCAATACCTGCTCCGCGTCGCCGTTTTCGGCCAGGCGGTGGACCAGTTCGGCGCCGTACTCGAAGCCCTTGTCGAAGGCTTGCAGGTTGAGCTTCTGCATGGCGGGCGGAACCGAATCGGCGACGGCCTGGCGCAGGCTGTCCGGGTCGAGAATATGGGTCACGGCGGCAAAGAAGCCGACCATCACGATGTTCAGCACCACCTTGCGGCCAAGTTCCTCGGCGAGGCGGGTGGCGGGAACGCCGTAGAAGCGTACGCCTTGCGGGGGATGATCGATGCGCACCAGTTCCTGCTCCACAATCAGGATGCCGCCGGGCTTCAGTTGCGGCTTGAAGACCTTATAGGCTTCCTGGCTCATCACCATCAGGATGTCCGGTTGGGTGACGTAGGGATAGAGGATCGGCTCGCCGGAGAGAATCACCTGCGCGGCCGAAGAACCGCCGCGGGCTTCCGGGCCGAAGCTCTGGGTCATGGTGGCGTAGGCGCCCTCGAAGATGGCGGCGGCCTTGCCGATGACCACGGCGGCGAGGATCACGCCCTGGCCGCCGAAGCCGGCGATGCGGATTTCCGTGAGTCCGAGTTTGGTTAACCCTCGCTGCATGTTACCTCCGGGGTGGCGTAGCGGTCGCCCAACGTTTCCTTCATCTGGTGATTGAGGAGCTCCAGGTAATCGGGACGGTCGCGATCGACGAATTTGCCGACCACGATTTCGCCCGCCTTGGTGAGGGCGCATTCGCTGGTGGGCGCGCCGTGGCGCACCTTGCTGACCTGCTTATAGAACTTCATGGCGTCGAGGCCATCGCCCATCTTGTTGCGCCGCTGGTAGAGCGTGGGGCAGGGCGAAAGCACTTCGATGAAGCAGAAGCCCTTCTTGTGGAGCACTTCCTCCATGGAGCGGCTGAGCTGTTTGACGTGGAAGGTGGTCCAGCGCGCTACGTAGCTGGCGCCGGCGGCTTCAGCGAGCTGTACCAGGTTGAAGGAGGGTTCAAATACGCCGTAGGGTGAGGTCGCGGAGATCACTTCGGCGGGTGTGGCCGGCCCGGTCTGGCCGCCGGTCATGGCATAGGTGAGGTTGTTTACGCAGATCACCTTGATGTCCATATTGCGGCGCGCGGCGTGAATGAAGTGGTTGCCGCCGATGGCGAACAGGTCGCCATCGCCGGAGTAGACCACCACCTGCAGCTCCGGGTTGGAGAGCTTCAGGCCGGTGGCAAAGGGGATGGCGCGCCCGTGGGTAGTGTGGAAGCTATCCAGTTTGGCATACCCCGCGACCCGGCCGGTGCAGCCGATGCCGGAGACGATCGCGACCTTGTTCAGGTCCAGCTTGGAACTCTCTAGCGCCCTGGTGAAGCAGTTCACGGTGGTGCCGATGCCGCACCCCGGACACCAGATGTGCGGCATGCGGTCCATGCGCAGGAAGGGTTCCACCGGGTTGGTCGCGTTCAAGGGAATATCGAGAATGGCTTCACTCATCGGGCGGCCTCCAGAATGGCTTGCATAATCACTTCGGGTTTGTGAACGGTGCCGCCCGCGTGCGGTACGGAAATGACTTTGGCACGACCGGCCGCGTGGCGCTCCACCTCGTGGACCATCTGGCCCAGGTTCAACTCGGGGACGACGAAGGCTTTGACGTGGCCGGCGATGTCGCGAATGTGCTGCTCCGGGAAAGGCCAGGCCGAGATGAGGCGGAATATGCCGGCGCGAACGCCCTGCGCGCGCGCCATTTGGGTAGCGCGCTGGGCGACGCGCGAGGTGATGCCGTAGGAGACCACCACGACTTCGGCGTCATCGAGATTTACGGCTTCGAAGAGGGCGCGGCCGTTAGAGAACGGCTTCAGCTTGTCCTGCATGCGGCGCACCAGGCGGTCCTGCGTCTCGACGTTCATGCTGGGGTAGCCGCGCTCGTCGTGGGTGAGGCCGGTGACGTGGAAGCGGTAGCCATCGCCGGCTTTCACCATGTCGGGGACCAGGTCTTCGGTGGGTTCGAAGAGGCGGAACTCTTCGGGCGATTTGTGGGTGAAGCGGCGCGGGGTGATGGCGATCCGGTCGCTCTCCGGGATGATCACCTTCTCCGTCATGTGGCCGACGCACTCGTCGAGCATCATCATGACGGGGACGCGGAACTCTTCGGCCAGGTTGAAGCCGGTGATGGTCAGGTCGAAGCATTCCTGCGGCGAGTTGGGGCAGAGGGCGATGATGCTGTAATCGCCATGGGACCCCCACCTGGCCTGCATCATGTCGGCCTGGGCGGGCAGGGTGGGGAGTCCGGTAGAGGGTCCGCCGCGCTGCACGTTGACGAAGACGCAGGGGGTCTCGGTAATGGCGGCGTAGCCGATGTGCTCCATCATGAGGGAGAAGCCGGGGCCGGAGGTGACGGTGAAGGCCTTGGCGCCGCCCCAAACCGCGCCTTGAATGGCGATGGAAGCGGCGAGTTCGTCCTCCATTTGAATGAAGATGCCGCCTATGGTAGGAATTCTCCAGGCGAAGCGTTCGACCACTTCAGTGGAGGGAGTAATGGGATAACCTGCGGCAAATCGCGCACCGGCTGCGAGTGTTCCCTCACAACAGGCGTGGTCGCCGTCGAGAAAATGGACACCTGTGAGAACACCTTTGGGGTCAGCGTGCATTGCGAGCTCCGAAGATAGCGAAATCGGGACAGTACATTCCGCAGAGGTCGCAGCCGGAGCACTTCTCGCCGGCGACGACGTGGGGTGGATGATAACCCTTTGAATTGAAGGCGGAAGAGAGCGCGAGGACGTGAGTGGGGCAGAATTCCACACAGAATCCGCAACCCTTACAGCGCTCGACGGTGATTGCAACTTGGCCTTTGGCCATGGGGGCCCTCCTGGAGTAAGTCACTGTGAGAGCAGCACGTGGTGTGCCATCTGAGACTATCGGAGTTGGATGGGAGGAAGCGGTGGAAAACCGGTGTGCTCACCGGTCAACGCGCTACCAGAGCCCGATCGCCGGCCGTGCGCGTCCCGGGACCGAACTGATAGTGAAGAATCACCTCACCCGGCACGGTGCCGTCTGCGTCGCGGGCTGGAACAAACTCCCATCGTCGCGCTGCGAACATCGCGAAAGCGGCAAGATCGCGGTCTGTTTCCGCCACCTTCGAGAGCACTTCCGAGTAGTCGACCTTGCCCGCAGGATTGACGTAAACCTTGACGTTGATGTTGACGGCTCGCGTAACGTTGCGATGCGGAGGACTGGGAAGGCCCGGGTTGCGGAGTGGGGCAGGGGGGACGTAATCCGCACGTGGGTAGCGCTTCCCAATCAGAGGAATGTTCCGGCGTGAACCTGACACAGGCTCAACACTGACCCGGAGAGACGAATCCGCGCCATCGCCAGTGCCCGGCCTATTGGCTGGCATTATGAGATTGAGGAAGTCCTTCCTGTGTTCCAGCGGCAGCGCAACCACTGGCTGGGTTGTTGGAGGATCGGGTATGGAGGCCGGAGTGACAGTGGCCGCACCAGGTTTAGGCTGCGGCAACACAAAAGCGCGGGAATGCTGCCGTGAGGCCGCTCCGATCTGGTTCCGGGAGCGCACCGTCTCAGGGGATGCTTTGACAGCAGCCACCGCGGGCGCTGGGACTGCAGGCGCAGTGGGCGATTCGACAGCAACCGCCGTGGGCGCCGGAACGACAACCAGCGCTCTGGACGGTCCTCCAATCGCTCGTACGGATTCGGTCACGTTGGCACCGGGGGAGAGCAACTCAAGGCGAAAGTTCACGTCGCTGTTCCTGGGCCAGTACGTCACGCTGCCTTCGCTCAACTGCTTCGAATCGAGTTCGAACCTCTGCTCCTGTTGCCCGTCTTTGATCCACAGGACCGCGTTGCCGGCATGGCCCGACGATTGCCGGTCCCAGGACAACCGCAGACTGTTGCCGGCGTTGGTGACATTCAAGGCAAGCGACAGACCGGGCTTGGCCGGTATCGAACCGCGACTGCCCTTTCGAATTCCAATGGAAAGGGCGACGCACAGGGCCACCGCCGCCGCGGTTGCCAGCCAGACCGGCCGCCTCACCATCCAGGTGGTCCGCCGCGGCGCCGGCGGTGGAACGATCGGGGCCACTCTTGGTGGCGCCTGCGAAGTGTGCAAAGCCGGGACACGGGTTTCGCGAGCCGTTGCCATTACGGTGGTCAGGGGAAGAGGGAATTCAGCGTAAGGGCTGTCGGAAAGGACTTGCCCCCCTTCCCGGATGATAAAGCCGGCCGTGGGAGGGCCGTCATCATTGGACTTGATCAGCAGGAAAACATGAGACGCCGCGGGAAAATAGCGGGAAAACAGGGAAGCATCTCCCTCCGTGATGGCAAAGTTACTGCGCGTGTGACTACGATAGAAACCAACAATCGAGGGGCTTTCGGGATCCTCGCAAGCCGCAATTCTCGCCTCCAGCAGGCGGAGTTCCGCATCCGAGAGCACATACGACGGTCCGCTTGCGTGCTCGGTCTCCACGGGTTCGAAATCGTCTACCTCGACGACAACCTGGTTGCCCTTCTCTCTCGTGGTGCCGATGAGAAGGCCGCCGGTTTCCAGACCCCGCCGGGGAAGCGCCTTAAACCCTTCCCAAACCGCCATTCTGAGGCGGCCTGCGACATCCCTGCTCAGCCGGACGGATACAGGCTTGCCCTGGACTTCCCAGACGAGCCAGCTATCCTCTATGGCTGGCGCAACCCCCGCAGCATCTTCCATGATGGGGCGCCTACCTTACGCGCGACACCTCACAAGACCGGGTGCGGATCACACGCCGAACTCAGAGGCTGCCTATTCCCTTATTGTACGGCTGCGTTCCGGGATTCTTTGCTGCAATATTTGCGTTGCGCCCACGCACCCCGGGACAAACCATACGACTATACGATACGTACGGAAACGTCCATTGAACGATCGCTACTCACCGCTTTGCCGCAATGCCCCGCACTACCCGCGCCTAATCACAACTGGGATTATTACCTGGCTCCAAGGTGATCAGGTCAGGCGCCAGGCGGCGCACCTTGTCTACCGCGCGTGCGGGTGCGGACCGGGCCGGTCCTTCGACCCAGTTGCGGCGGTCGATGATGGTGGCGGGCTCGTAGCATTGGCCGGCGGCGAGACGCTTGTCTTCGCGGCGGCTGGTCCACCACAGGACGGGGCCGAGCAGCTTGCCCGCGGCTACGGCGATCAGGCCGAATTCTTGTTCCATCTCCTTGCGTAGCGCGCGAATCCGGGCGGATACGGCGGGGTTCGATGTGGTGAGACGGTGCTCCATGGCCCACAGCATCGCGACCCAGCCGTGGCGCAGGGTGCGGGTTTCGCGCTGCCAGCGCTCGCGGATGCGGGGGTCCGGGTGGTTCTTGTAGCGCATGTAGCCGGCGAAGGTGGTGCGGCAGATGCGGAAGAGGCTGGGGCCGTTGCGTTCGAAATCGCGGTGAAACGCCCAAGCTAGCGTTCGCGTGGATTGCTCGCGCGAGATGGCGGCGTGTTGGAAGTTGAAGGCGTGCTGGCCGTGGATGTCGGCCAGGTCCACATCGAGCAGGCGCCCCTGCGCGGCCATCTCGAAATAGAGCGGCGTGCCGGGGACCGGGGTGTAGAGCATGAACTGGTGCAGATCGGTCTCGTGCGCGATGGCGTGCTCGATCTCTTGGTTGATATTCTCCGGCGTGTGATGTTCCAGGCCGATGATGGTGGAGCCGAGCAGCACGATGCCGTGCTCGCGCAGTTCGCGGGTGAGCTTCATGGTGTCGGCGCCATCCAGCTTGGAGTAGTTGGAGCGCGGGGATTCGAGGCCCAGCCAGATGGTGGCGATGCCGATCTCTACCAGCTCGTCATAGGTGTACTTGGCGATGGCGTTGGCGGAAGAGAAAATGTTGAACGTCCAGCTCTTGCCGGCGGCTTTCATGAGGGCCAGCAGTTCCATGACGCGGCGCTTCTGGAGGAGGAAGTTCTCGTCCATGATGAAGAAAGAGCGCTTGTTGCGCGTTTTTTCCGCGTGTTCCATGAGGCGGAAGAGCTGCTCGCCGGTCTCATAGAAGTTAAGGATTTTGCCCTTGCCGCCGAAGAAGGCGCTGGTGGTGCAGAAATTGCACCCCATGGGACAGCCGACCGAGGAAATGATGGTGGCGGAGGCGGTGTCGGCGGCTTCGGGGACTTTGACGCCCAGCACGCGGAAATCGAATGCGGAGGAGAAATCGGGGTGGTGGATGGGGGCGTCGACTTCTTCGCCGAGGTATTGGCGCATCCAGGCGATGCCGTCGCCTTTGACAATGTGGTCGGCATCCAGCATTTCCTCCACCCCGGGGATGGCGGCGATGTGGCCGCCCACGATGACCGTGGTGCCCGGGGAGAGTTCGCGCACCATGCGGCACATCTCGCGGGCTTTGCCGACGTTGACGATGATCGACGAGATGCCGACGATGTCATAGTGGTGGGCGGTGAGTTCGCGGGCAAAGGCCTCGCGCGTGGGGAAGTCCAGGACGGCGCAGGGGGCGGAGATGTTCCCCTGGATCATGAGGATGCCCCAGGAACGGTGGAAACTGCGCAGGGAGAACGAGCCCTGGCCGCGCGTTACCTGGTTGTGATAGAGCTCCATCGGGTTGATGGCGCGGCTGCCGTAGGCATCATCCTGCGCGTACGGGCCGAAGACGGAGGAGAGCAGGATCCGGGCCTGGGTTCCTTTGGGATGCGTTTGAATCATGACTAGGAAACGGATAAATCGACAGCTTTCTCTTCTAAATTAGCAGGATTCGGCGCGGCCGTACGGCAATCGGGGGGTGGCGACAAAAACATTACAAAGGGTTTCGGGGGAGGACGGGTGTCCAGGGCGTTCACCGCGGCGGGAGTTCGGCATCCGATGACGCGGCGATCCCCGTGAGACCCAGTGCACGGCAGTCGTTCACCACCATTTCGCGAACCAGCTCGGCAAAGCCCACCTGGTGCTTCCATCCAAGAATGCGTTGGGCTTTCGAAGCGTCACCCAACAAGAGGTTGACCTCGGAAGGGCGATATAACTCCTCATCGATCGCTACGTACTTTTGGTAGTCCAACCCTACGATTCGGAACGCCAGATCTGCGAATTCCCGCACCGAGTGCATCTCGCCGGTGGCCACGACAAAGTCATCGGGTGACGACTGCTGGAGCATCCGCCACATCGCTTCCACGTATTCGCGGGCATGCCCCCAATCGCGTTTCGCGTCGAGATTTCCAAGCCGCAGTTCGGTCGATTTCCCGGCTACGATACGCGCCGCGGCGGACGTGATCTTTCGTGTCACGAATTCGAAGCCCCGCCTGGGCGACTCGTGATTGAACAGAATGCCGCTACTGGCGTGCATTCGATACGCTTCGCGGTAGTTACGCGTCAGCTCGAAGCCCGCCACTTTGCTGATGCCATACGTCGAGCGCGGATGAAAGCGCGTGTGCTCGGTCTGCGGCACCTCGTCGGCTTTGCCAAACATTTCGCTAGACCCGGCGAAGTAGAACCGGCACTCCGGCACCAGGTTCTTCAGCACAGCCAGAACATAGTGCGTTCCGTTGATATTGGTTTGCAGCGTCGAAAACTCGTCGTCGAACGAGTAGCTGACAAAGCTCTGCGCCGCCAGGTGGTAGCACTCGTCCGGCCTCGATTTCTGCACCACCTGATGCAGGCTTGCGTAGCTCTCTAAAGACGCAGCGTGCAGATGAAGCTTCGACCGGACCGTTTCCAGCCGTTTGAGACGATTCTCCGGGTCTTCCAGGGCCACTCGGCGAACGATGCCATGGACCTCGTATCCTTTCGATAGCAACAGCTCCGCGAGATAGGATCCGTCCTGCCCGGTGATTCCCGTAATCAGCGCCCGTTTTGACATAACCGGTTATCTTATCATGGTGTTCCGGTCACGTCGCCGGCTAGGAGTGCCGATCTGGCGAGTGGGAACTGCCCCTGTGACACGCCGGTCACGTCAGTTCAGATGCGGGGAGCCCCAGTACGCGGAATCGGCTGATCGGTCCAACGCTCCGGGCGGCGGCTCCGGCTGACGTTCTATGTCGGGGTGTTCCTCAAGGATTTGCTCCTCGGTCGTGCCGGCGCCGAGCCAGCCGGGAACGTCCCAGACAGTAATCCGGAGGCTTGGTATGCAGGGCTTGCCGCCACGCTTGCCCGGCTCGATGGTGATCCTGTTGCTGAGTACCAACATGGGCTATCCACTTCTCAGTATGCCATCCGCATAGCATCTCCCCCCGCGCCTCACGTAAGCTGGAACTAGCATGAAAATCGGCATCGACCTGGGCACCACCAATTCCGCCCTGGCATACATCGACGAACGCGAAGCGGAAGATCGCGACTTTCCGCCGCTGCACATTTTCGAGACGCCCCAACTCGTCGCCGCGGGACGCGTCGAAGCGCGCCGCACCCTGCCCTCCTTCCTCTATTTGGAGGATGGCCAGCCCGTCGGCGTTTACGCCCGCGAGCAGGGAGCGCTGGTGCCTACGCGTCTGGTGCACTCGGCCAAATCGTGGCTCTCCAATCCCGATGTCGATCGCACCGCCAAAATCCTCCCCTGGGATTCGCAGGAGACCGGGCGCGTGCTCTCGCCCGTGGAAGTCTCGGCGCGCATCCTCGCCAAATTCCGCGAGGAGTGGGACAAGGCCAAGGGCACGCCGCTCGCCGAACAGGAGATCGTGCTCACCGTCCCCGCGTCGTTCGACGAAGAGGCGCGCGAACTCACCGTGATGGCGGCGCGCGATGCCGGTCTGGAAAAGCTCACGCTGCTCGAAGAGCCGGCGGCGGCGTTCTATTCCTGGATCGCCAATAACCTCGCCACATCGCGCAAGAAGCTGTTCGATGGCCAAATCGTGCTGGTCTGCGACGTCGGCGGCGGCACCAGCGATTTCAGCCTGATCCGCGTGTCGCGCGAGGGAGACCTGGTCAACTTCACGCGCACCGCGGTGGGCAAACACCTGCTGCTGGGCGGCGATAATCTGGATCTCACGCTCGCCTGGCTGGTGGAAAGCAAGCTCGGCGTGCCGCTCTCCATCCGCCAGCGCAGCGGTCTGCGGCGCCAGTGCTCCGCCGCCAAGGAGAAGCTGCTCAACGATGCGCATCTGAAGTCTGTGGAGATTACGGTGCTGGGCAGCGGCTCGTCGCTGATCGGCAAATCGCTCAAGACGGAAATCCTGCGCGAGGAAGCTCTGGAGCTGGCGCTAGAAGGCTTCCTGCCGATGAGCGAGCGCGGCGAACTGCCGAAGGAGGAAAAGCGCAGCCTCTTCCGCGAGCTCGGCCTGCCCTACGTCGCCGACCCGGCGGTGACGCGCCACCTCAACCAATTCCTGGAGCCCACGGGACAGACGCCGGACGCGATTCTCTTCAACGGCGGCTTCTTCATCCCGGAGATTCTGCGCGAGCGCGTGGCCGATGTGGTGGGCCACTGGTACGGACGGCGCCCGGAGATCTTCGAGAACACGGATCTCGATCTGGCGGTGGCGCGGGGCGCGGCTTACTACTCCTACGTGCGCTCCACCGGCAGCGGCGTGCTGGTGCGCGGCGGCCTGCCGCGGACATACTACATCGGGCTGGGCGAGCCGCGCGAGGGCAAGTTCCCGGCGGTGTGCCTGGTACCGCGCGGCGCCGAGGAAGGCGCGGCGCTGGAGACGGACAACGACGCGCTGCAACTGGTGGCCAACCGGCCCGTCTCCTTCCGCCTGTACAGCTCTCTGACGCGCACCGGCGACGTTCTCGGCCAGGTTCTGGAATTCGACGCCGCCGATGCCGGCCTGCACATGCACGCGCCGCTGCATGCCGTGATCCGCTTCGGCAAGAAGGTGGAGGAGCGCCTGATTCCGGTGAAGCTGGGCGCGCGCCTGACGGAGATCGGCACGCTGGAAAGCTGGTGCGAATCCAAGATCAGCGACAACCGTTGGCGCCTGCAATTTGAACTGCGCAAGCTGTCGTTGGAAGCGCCCGCGGAGCGCAAGGCCGCAGCCGTGGTCAGCGAGCAGGCGATGAAACGGTCGCTGGAGTTGATCGAGGCGGTCTTCTCGCCCTCGGCGAAATCGCCGATCGCGCCCGAGGAAGTCCCGGCCAAACTCGAACAGACCATGGGGCTCGGCAAGAACAGTTGGCCGATTTCGGCGATCCGGCAGATGGCCGGCGCGTTCCTGGCCGCGGCCGACGGGCGCAAGAAGAGCCCGGCGTACGAGATCCGCTGGCTCAATCTCGCCGGCTTCTGCCTGCGCCCCGGCTTCGGCTACCCCGGCGACGATTTCCGCATCGAACAGGCGCGCCGGGTTTACGCCGCCGGCCTGACGTACGGGAATCAGGTGCAGTGCGAAATCGACTGGTGGATTTTCTGGGGGCGCGTGGCGGGCGGACTCAATCGCAACCAGCAGACCGATGTCTACCAGCGGCTCTCCGCCTTCCTGCTGCCGCGCGGAATCAAGAAGCCGCAGCGCATCAACCCCTCGCTGTTGCGCGAAATGTGGCGCTGCGCCGCCAGCCTGGAACTGCTGCCGCTGGGCACCAAGACCGAGCTCGGCGAAGCGCTCGTCAAACGGGTCAAAGCGGGCGATTTCAAGGAGAGCGAACTCTGGTGCCTGGGCCGGCTGGGCGCCCGCAAGCTTTTTTACGGGCCGATCAACCTGGTGATCCCGCCTGCCACCGTCTCGCGCTGGGTGGAAGCGCTGCGGGGCATTCAGGCCGCCGGCGATGCGTTGGCGGGGATGGCCCGCCGTACCGAAGACCCCACCCGCGACCTTCCTCCCGCCACACGCGATGCCGTGCGGAGCAAGCTCCAGACGCTGCCGCATTCCGGCCGTCTGCTCGCGGTACTCGATGGCGAGGAAGAGGACGACGGGACGTTGGGCCGCATCTTCGGAGAGGAACTCCCTTCAGGGCTGGTGCTGGTGGAGTCCGCCAAGCCCGAGTAGGCCGGGACTCGAAGCCGCACCTACCGGGTTGCTGTGCTCCAATAGGAGTCATGGGCGAAATGCAGGGTTTTAGCGATGGCGCCCTCCTTCTTCGGGGGGGCATGCGGACGGCGGCATGGGTGTTCGTGTGGTGCCTGCTCGTCCACGGTGGCGGCGCACCCGGCTATTCCCAGACCGATAGTAGCCGTCCCCCGCCGCCTGTCCCCGGCGGAACTCGATTGCGGGTAGGGACGGTGGGGATAACGAACACGCAGGCGGTTCTGACGTATTCCGCTCCCGATGGCGGCGCTTGTACGGTAAAGGTGTCGCAGCAACCCTCATTGACGCCGCTGGTGCGCGACGTGGACCCGGCTCTGTTTCCCGGTTCGGACCGGGATACCCGGCCGGAGACCATCACGGCTCAAACCAGCCGCATTTTCGTGGTCGGCAAGCGCATCACGCAACGGGCTGCCGACGGCAAGAACTATTCCCGGGCGCTCGAAACCTACGCGGCTCACTACTATCAGGTCACCTGCGGATCCGTCGTACAGACCGGTTCGTTCACCACCGCCAACATTCCTCTGGGGATGACGTATAACGATGTTCCGCAGGTGGACGAGAGCAATCCCGGCCAGTGGATGATTCCGGCGCAGTTGCAGGATCGCACCCAAACGATTGTGGATCCCCAGACGGGAGCACTGCTGAAGCGCGTGTCGCTGGATGCCGAAGCCGGCAACCATTCATACGGGTATGCCGGCGCCTTCCTGACCTACGGGGGATTCAATCGCGTGTGCTCGGCGGCGCTCACCGGGCCGACACAATCCAAGCGCGGATATTTGTGTGTCTTCCCCGATTACGGCCTGGGATATGGGCTATTGTACTTTGTCGTGCCGGCTACCGGCGAGGCTCTGTATCTGGGCCTGATCCCGTATGTAGGTGGGGGCGTCAACGGAAGCGACCTGTCACTCTACTACACGTCCGACGGCAAAACTTATCGGACCACTTATACCGGCAACTTTCGCCCCGTGGCCACCAACGACGCCATCCCTATGTCGCCGGGCGTCCTGTACAACCCGACCCCGATCAACCAACTCATGAAGCAGTTCGATCCATCATTTGACGATCGCTATTATGGGTGCAGTTCCTCGATTCCCGGTCCGGGACAATACGCGCTGATTCAGTGCAATCGCAGCATTCAGGATTCGTATGGCTGGATCGGCGCGTTTTACGGCGGCGACGGGCGGGCGATTACCCCCAACTGCACCGCCGGTGACGCGTGCCCCCGCGTGGTTGCGGCGATGAACGTCTTTAGCGCGCCGGCGACACGCTGGTGTGCCTTGCACAATATTCAAATGATCCCCAATAATCCGCTGGTCGGATTGAATTTCCAGCAGCTCCATGATCCCAGCTTAGCGGTGGGTGCGGCGCCGATGGCCACCAAGCTGAGTAGCTCCATTACGGCAGGCGACACCAAGATCACGGTAGACGGAGAGCCCGTGAGCCTGGCGGCCGCCGGGGACCCGGTCCGGCAGGATGCCGCGGTGGGCGATGCTTTTGTGATCGACACGGAACCGGTGCGGATTACCGGGATCGATAAGCTTCCCAACGGCCAGCGCGTCTGGACAGTCACTCGGGGCAGTCAGCCGAAGGCGTTCCCCGCCGGCGCCGTTGTGTGGGCGGACTGCAAAGCGGGATTCCGCCTGACGTATTGGAAGTTCCTCAGCGACCCGCACGGGCAGGACACCAGTAACAGCAACGTCGTGGTCGACAGTTACTGGGATGGCGGCGGTCACGCGGACGCCGGGCCGTTGGGACGCGTTACGGAAGTCGGTTCCGGTTGGGCAGCGGTCTTCGGGCGAGTGATCGATCACCTGAACGAGCCGCTCTCGCTGGTGATCGACGATTCTCCTGCCTTTGCGGGAGCTCATGGGCTCGACTATGGCAGCACCACGAGTAAGCACCCCAGCTATCATCAGGACGAGGCGCAGACTCCGGTCTCCGAGCAGCGCTGGTTCCTGGACATGCTGGCCTTTGACGGCGGCAATCTCTTTTCGCCTAACCCCGGCGCCACCCTCCTCTCCGGCCAACTCTACAAGTACATCCCGGGCCACACACTCGCCCGCAAACAATTGGCCACGATCGCCTCTAGCGGAGGATCGGCGCTGCTCGATATCAGCGGTCCCGGCAGCCTCATCTCCGATCAGGCTTCGGACTCTTACAAATACTGCATTGCGAATGTGGCCGATGAATGCCGGGCAGGCTCGGCGCCCGGGGATATCCTGATCAACGCGCCCAACGTGAAGTACCTCAATTGCACGGGCGGCGACGGGCCCAACCCCGGCAATCGGGATTTGTGCCTGGGCAACGCCGGATCCTGGGCGCAAGGGATGACCCAGGTCTATCTGGGCAGCACGTTGGCGGACAGCGTCGCTCACACCCGGGTGGTCACGCACGGGTTGGCGGGCATCAAGGATATGTTCTACTATTCCACCGCGAAATCGCTGCCCGACGCTTCCTGGGCGCTATTCAATGTGGGCGTCGTGATGGGAACGCCGGCGGACCAGGTGAATGTCTGGATGGCGAAGCTTCCGCCGCTCAGCAAGCAGGACGCAGTGGACCGTTCCACCTTTGTCCGTGCGCCGATCTCGATTTCGGCGCCGCAGGGTCAGCGCATCGCTTCCGCGGCGATCGAGTTCGGCTACACGGAACAGGGCCAGCCTGATCGGTACTATTGCACGTCGCGGAGGGAGACCTGCGTGGCCGTCTCCGCCACGGTCACCGATGCCACTCCGTTTTACTACGCACAGACGGAAAACTATACGCGGATGCCGTGCGCGAAATCCTGCACCATCGCGCTGCCCGTACTGCCGGCGCATGTGGCTTACTATCAGGTCAAGTTTTACGATGCCCAGGGCGTCCTGGTGGGTCCGGGCGATCGGGGAGTCTCGGTGGAAGCTGCCGCGGTCAAGCCGGGCGGCGCCTCGGCAAATGCCAACCAATAGGCGCGGCGGGAAGGTGCGTGGGTAACGGGTAGGAATCGAAGTGGATGACGACGAGGGGTAGAGCTATGTATTTGGTGCGGATGAAAGGACTTGAACCTTCACGCCCTTGCGAGAACTAGAACCTGAATCGCCGCAATGGTTTCCCTCGATTCCCCTCATCGCCCCTTTTCAACAACATGCGCTCGAAGCGTTCCCCGGCGTTCCCCCGATTTCCCCTGATTTCCGGGCCATTGCGCTACCCTTTGCGCTACCCTGCCTGTTTCGACGCGCCCGCACCAGTCTGGTGTGCCGCCGCCGGGGGATGGGGTGGAAACGTCTCCGGCTCGATCACATAACCAACCGCGGCATAGCCTTTCAGCCTGCGCTCGTACATCCTGGCCAGCATCGGAACGTAGTTGTCCACCTAATCGTAGACCTGCACGAATCGTTTGTTGTCGCGAAGACGGTGCAACCGGCCTACATACTGCCCTTCCAGGAAATCGGCATGGCCAGGAAGATCTTGTCCAGACGCGCGCCGTCAAACCCTTCTCCGATGTAGCTTCCCGTCGCCAGAATCACCCGCGATTCGTTTTCGGGCACTGCCGCCAGGGCCGCCGCCGTTGCCCGACGCTGCTTCTTCCCCATGCCTCCCTTCAAGACGAAGACGTGCTTGGCAGCACCCGCAAGTTTGGCTGCGAAATACTGGAGCTGCTTTGTCCGGCCGGTCAGAAGCAGAGGGCAACGTCCCGATTCTATGGCGCGCACCATGTCGCCAGCGATCATCTCGTTGCGTAAGGCATCACGTAGTTCATTAGCGGGCAGATTAGGGATCGGACGATCTTTTCCGGAGACGCGCCTTGCTGGAATCGAATGACCACGGAGTCCAGCGACACACGAGTTCCCGCGACGTAGAGACCGCCGTACCGCGCTTCGATGTAGGGAGAAACCGGATACGCCACAACGACTCCTACCACAAGTCTACTTCTTGGCGCAAAAATGCCGTGCGGCGAAGAAGCAACCACTCCCGACCCAGAGGGTACCCTCTGGGTCGGGAGCGGTCTTACGTGCGGTGACCGAGTTTTGCGCTGGAAAGTAGTCTAGCACCGGCCAGTACCGGTACGGCCTGTCAGGCAAACTCCGGGCCACATATGGCGTACTGCCGCGCGGGAATCCCCGGCTGGGGGTGTCCGCGGAGAAACATACGCACAAAACGACGTTCTTCCACAAACCCCGCCGATTTCAAGAAGTCGAGCCACTCCCCGTCGAGCAGGGGCACATCGATCGCGAACACCCTTCCGCTGAGTCGCGAGAGGCAGCGTGTCACCATGTCCCGTGCGGTGCCAGAGTCCGCGGCCACCACCGGGCCCAGTTGGTGGTAGAGACAGCCAGGGCGACCGAGGGTGTAGCCCTTGACCCCGGCCGCATCATCGGCCATCCAAGCGCACTCCGGGGCGCGGTCGAACAACGCCGCCAGCAGCCGGCCGCGGTCCGCGCCGAAAACCTCGCGATCCCGCCGGCATACCGCCGCCAGGTCGCTTTGGAGCATGGGGCGCGCTTCTCCCGCGGGGAGAGGAAAACGGGCGCTATCGACGATCGCCTTGGTCCGGACGAGGCTGTAGTCCTCCACGAAGCCGAATCGGCGGTAAAGCGGTTCGCCGGCGGGAGTCGCGTCCAGTCCGACACAGGGGGCATCGGCCAGCGCGGCAAGCGCTTCGGCCAGCAACCGCCCGCCCAGGCCCGCGCCCCGTTCGGCGGGGTCCACCAGCATCATGGCGATCCACGCCAGGGCGTCGTAGCGCATATAGGCTGCGGTCCCCAGAATATTCCCGGCTCTTTCGATCAGCCACCCGCCGCTGCCGGGGGAGTCTGTGAAAAGACGCCAGTCCTCTTCCAACTGATTCCATCCGCTGGCGCGGCACAGGCGCAGCCCGCCTGGGATGTCTTCCGTGGTCATCGCCCGGAGCACCAAACCCGATTTCGGTACATGCTGCATAAGTGAGTACCGCTGCCACCGGCGGAACGGTGCTGGCTACCACCAGGATAGGCCCAAATGAGTCGTGGTCTGACGGCGGCAGGATTGGACAGGGCCTTTTCAGCGGAAGGGCAGGTACTCGACCCGATTGCGCCATTCTTCTGCCTGGGACGCAGACCAGACGACAAGGAGCGATTCGATGATCGCGCCGATGGCGCTTTGTTGAGGAACAACGAACAGACCCGGACTGGAATTGCCGGCCGCCAGGCGCTCCCAAAAATGGTGAGTCATTGTGTGCCGATCATGCGTGATCAGAATCCGGTCTTGCTGGGCAGCGAGTTCGAGAAGCGCGGGATCTTCGCTTTCTCGCAACCTGCATTCTTGACATCAAGGATGTCGATGGCCGGCTCGCGCGCCAGTAAGCCATCGATGATGTCGGCGTCGAGGTCCTCATCCGCCAGGAAGCGGACGGTCACGCTCGCTTCGATCCCGTTTCCCCGCGGGCGGCCTCGAGGCGGGCGAACAGGCCGGGATTCCTCTGGCTCAGTGGAACTGCCGAGCGTTCGAGTTCACGCTCGCCCTCGGCAATGTACTCGTTGATCGCTGTTTCGTTCTCCAGATAATAGGCAATCGCTCCGTACACGCGTGATAGCTTCAGGGCCGGAAACGATTGAACGATCTTTTCCGTCGATGCGCCTTGCTGGAAACGAATGACGACGGAGTCGAGCGACACACGGGTCCCTGCTACGTACAGCCCACCGTTCCGTTCTTCGATGTAAGGGGAGAGCGGATACGCCACAACGACTCCCGACCCCGGTCTAGCACCAGCTTGGCGGCGGGTTCCGCTCTACGGGTGAGACGACAATCACAAGCCAAGCCGTTCCAAAGTCCGGCGATCCTTTTCCAGGTCATCGGCGCCATAATGGAGCGGAACGTTGTGCCGGCCGGCAAACTCCATGAACTGCTCAACTGGCAGGTGACAGAGTTCGGCTGCGCGCCCCAGCGAGACCCCATCTTCCCGGTAGAGTTCCAGTGCGAGCAGCCGGGTCGCCTCCGCTGAGAGGTTGTCCGCGTCCAATCCTGCCGCCACGACCAGCTCTTCCGGGATTTCCACTCTCACCGTCTGCATGTTTTCAAGGTATCGCATGACGGCTCCCGGCGCGAACTGCCTGGCCGGGGAAATTCGGCTTGGCAGCCCGCTCCGGTCTTCCGCAACGCTCGCTTCAGGCGTTATCCTTGCTATGGGACCGCAACCAGATGGCTGACCGGCAGGATCTTCACGACGTCGTCGAGGAGTTGCCTGCGTCTGAATTAGGCGCAGCGCTACGCTACCTCAGGTTTCTTTGGTGTCCCGCTCATCCTCACCATCGGCAACGCGTTCTCACGAGCCGACGCCACCATCGCCATCAAGTAGCAAGGCGTGTAATTCACGATGCGATGCGAATCAAGCGATTACGGACAGTTTGTTTGGCAGCATTTCACAGGAACTCGACCCTGCCGGCCATCTCCTCCGCAGACAGCAGATCGTGGATCAAAATCACGCGACGGAGCATTTCCCCGATTGGCATGGACTGTGGCTGGCAGTAGGCGATGCCAGCGTGGGTCACGCCTTGCGCATGGAGCCTGAGGAAATCATCGTCTTGCGTTACCACGACACGTCCGGAGGAGCCGGCGAACTCAAGGTGCGCCAAATCAGTCGCGCCAGTCAAGCCCACTTCCACCGCGGTGGTCACTTCGATGTTGCGCCGCCGAAGGCCAGCCGCGATGTGGCCGGAAATGTGTTCGTCCAGATGAAAACGAATGGGCACCGATCAGGATGCTTCCTCGAGGCGTTCCGGGCGCAACTTCGCTTCGAGCAGGGATGGATTACTACGGCGGAACTCCTCCGCAAACGCGCGCTCCGTCCGCATCTCCTGCTGGATCTCTTCGATGTGATCGAAGTAATAGGCGAGGGCGGCATGGACATCGGCGAGAGTGATGGTTGGAAAGTGGGAGACGATCTCGTCGGGCGTCATGCCCTGATGCTCATGCCACCCCACGATGTCGAGCACACGGACGCGGTGGCCGGTGATGCAGGCCTTGCCGCCGCAAACACCGGGCGTCCTGCTGATCCGGTCCTCGGTGGACTTGGACATGACTCAAGTATAAACCGGGCCTCAACGCGCTGAGGTGGTCGGGCAGGCGAATCGCCTGGCGATTCGCCTGCCATCGGACTCCTGAACCGTGCCTTAGCCCACGCCGACCGCGCAGGTCGCTTCCAGCACCACGTGTTCCACCGCGCGGGCCACCTCGTCCGCCGGGCGCGCGCCGTCGACGTTGCGCACCATCTTGGGGCCGAACCACTTCAAAATCGGTCCGGTCAACTCGTCGTAAGCACGCAGCCGCCGGCGGACCACCTCTTCGCGGTCATCCTCGCGGGTGAGCAGCGCGACGCCGTCGTGGTCGCACACGCCGGCTATCCTCGGCGGTTGCAGCAGAGCGTTGTAAATATGCAGGCACTGGGGACACTGGCGGCGCGCGGTAAGCCGGGTCACCAGCGCCTCATCCGGAACGTCCAGGTGAATCACCACCGGCTCAGGCAATCCGCGCCCGCGTGCGACGGCGGAAAAGTGGATCGCCTGGGGCACCGTGCGCGGGTAGCCATCGAGCAGAAACCCGTCCTTACAATCCGGCCGCGCAATCCGGTTGGCGACGATTCCGTCCACCAGTTCATCGTTCACCAGCCCGCCCCTGGACAAGATGGAGCAAGCGGCCTTGCCCAGTTCCGTACCGGCTTTGCACTCGGCGCGGAACATCTCCCCGGTGGAGATTGCGGGGATGTGGAATCGCTCCGCCAGATATTCAGCCTGCGTACCCTTACCGCAACCCGGGGGTCCGAACAACAATAAGATCACAAAAACCTCCATGTGACCCGCGCCGGTCCGGCAAAGTAAGAATAAAAGCAAAAAAGGTAAATAGACCCGCGAGTCTGAATTAAGCCTAGCGATTGCGCGCGCCGTCGTCAATGGGGTGCGGCTGGGGGGAGGGCGGGGAAACCGGGGACAGACAGGGCTGACAGCGAATTTCCGGCAAACTGCGCCGGAAATTCATGTCAGTCTTGTCTGTCCCTGGGGCGCGCTCCATCGAAGATACGGCCATCGGGGCGCAGTTTAAGTTGGCGGTCGCGCCACTGCACGGTGTTGCCGAAAATGCCCGCCGCCCACACCGCGAAACCGAACAGGTCGCGCAGCGGAATCAGCCAGAAATCGCGCAGCACCTTGCGGTCGCCGAGAATCCCGGCGCCCACCCAGACGCCCGCTACGACGCGCACCGCCAGCGCCGCCACGCCAGCCTGCCATTGGTGCGCCCCGAGCGCCACCAGGCCCCACAGGGTGGCGTGGGTCACCACGTAGCCGTAATATCCCGCGGACCGCGACACGCGGATGGTGCGCGACCAGCGCAACTGGTGCCGCCAGGTCTGCGCCCACGATCCGCCGCCCAGGTCCGTCTCCACCACCACCGGCGCGAACTCGATGCGGTATCCGAGTTGCGCAATGTGGCGGCCCAATTGGTAATCGTCGGCCAGGTAATTGGCGATTGTCCCGAAGCCGCCGATGCGCTCCAGGACCGCGGCGCGGAACACCATGGTGGAGCCCAGGGCGAACTCCGCCACACCAAGCAGGCGGGCCACCAGGACGCTGGGCGCGAACTCGGTGGCGATGCCCAGCGCCTCAAAACGCGACGCCCACGAGTCCGCCCCCGCGCGGTACAGGCACGTCACCACTCCGACCCCGGGATCCTCCAGCGGCGCCGTCACCGCGCGCAGATACCCCGGTTCCACCACGATGTCGCTATCGTTCACCAGCAAGACGGAGTGCCGCGCCCGCCGCGCGAGTTCCGCCAACACCCCGACCTTGGCATTGGGCACCGTCGTGGAAACGATCGCGATCTCGATGCGCAATCCGGGAAACTCGCGCTGCAGGCGCACGATGTCCTGTAGCGCCGGATCATCGGGAGTGGTCGTCCCGAAGAGGATTTCAAACTCGGGATAGTCCTGCGCGGCATGCGACAGGATGGCTTCGTAGAAGCGCGGGTCGCGTCCGTGAATCGGTTTGAGAATGGAGAGTGGCGGCAGGGGGTTGTCACGAGACGCCCCGCGCGCCGGCCGCCAGCGCGCCGCGGCGATCATCACGAGGCCGTAGTACGCCGCCGCCGCAATCGCCGGGATGGCCAGCCAGATCACAGGGATACCAGTATCACCCCGCAGATCACCAGCGCCGCGCCCGTCCAGCGCAGCCCGTTGACCCGCTCTTTGAGAAGGTATTTCGCCAGCACCGTCTCCATCGCGTAGGTGACCGCCGAGACCGGCACCGCGAAGCTGAGATCCGTCATGGAGAGCAGCTTCATCAATGCGAAAAACGAAATCGCCATGGCGGCCACCCCCCCGATAACGAAGCGGTTGCGCGCCAGCACGGCCAACGCGCGGCCGATGGCCCCGGGACGAAAGTCGCGAATCTCGCCGTGGCGCCGCATGCCCGCCGCCTGCATGACTTCGCCAGCCGTGGTCGCACCCACCATCACCGCCACCAGCACCCATATCATTGGGAGCCTCCGGCGGGTTCCGCCGCAGGGGCAACGGTGGAAGGAGCGCTGCCGCTCACCAGGGCCACACCGGCCATGATGAGGACGATCCCGGCCCAGCGCCTGCCCGTAATCGCTTCGTGGAGCAGCACCTTGCCAATCAGCGCCACCACCACGTAGCCCACGCTGGTCACCGGCAGCACGTAGCTCAGGTCCGCCCAGCTCAACAGGGCCATGCGCGACAGTTGCCAGACAATCAGCAGCAGCACGCCGAGCGCGACCCAGGGTTGGAACAGCGCCACGATGTAGTCCAGCGGGGAGGAGAGGTGCGCCGGCGCAGGCAGGCCGCGCTTCAGGAAGAAATCGCCGAACGGATTGGAGAAGACCACGATCACCGTACAGATCCAGGTCTTGAGCCGGAGGCGTGCCGTTTCGGACGTCATGCGCCGTGCGCTAATCGCCGGAATTGGCGGGAAGGGGCGCGGCCTTGGCAGCCTTTTGTTCCGCCACGAACTTCTTCCGCTTGGTGCGCAGCGCCATGTACTCGCGGGCTTCCTTGGTGAGCCGGCGGCGCTCGTCGTTGTTGAAGATGGCCTTCCGGACGATGCGCCACACCACGCGCGGGCGGAAGAAATACTCGCCGTAGAAGCGCTCCACGAAATCCACCAGTTCGCCGCGGTCCAGACCGGGGTACACCACGTTGGGCAACTGGTGTCCGGTGTCATCGGTCATCGAATCGATGGTGATCAGCCCGTTCTTCTTGACGTAATCGTAAAACTCGGTGCCGGGGTAAGGATGCGCGATCGAAACCTGGATGGTTTCCGTATCCAGCTTCTTGGCGAAATCGATGGTGCGGCGGATGCTCTCGCGCGTCTCGCCCGGCAGCCCGATGATGAAATCGCCGTGGACCAGCAGGCCGAGTTTCTTGCAGTTCGCCGTGAAGCGCTGCGCCATGTCCACCGTGGCGCCTTTCTTGATGTTCTTGAGAATCTGCGGGTCGCCCGATTCGTAGCCCACGATGAGCAGCCGGCAGCCGGCTTCCTTCATGGCCTTCAGGGTGTCGTAATCGGTGGTCACGCGCGACGTGCAGGACCAGGTGAAGTTGAGCGGCTTGAGCTTTTTGCAAAGCTCGATGGTGCGCTCCTTGCGGTAGTTGAAGGTGTCGTCGTCGAAGAAGATTTCCTTCATCTTCGGGAACTGTTCCAGCGCGTAGCGCACTTCATTGGCCACGTCGTCGCTCGACCGCAACCGCCAGCGGTGGCCGGAGTGCGTCTGCGGCCACAGGCAGAACGTGCACAGCGCCGGGCAGCCGCGCGAGGTGTACAGCGAGACAAACGGGTTCAACAGGAAGGGGACGTTGTAGCGCGTGATGTCGAGATCGCGC